>OGIA01001793.1_pt1 | contig 12042 bp, 10 predicted proteins | sample 1571671 | NCBI WGS metagenome assembly OGIA01 (sample SAMEA2582027, study PRJEB24529) | metagenome | biome: Human gut stool | place: China | collected 2011
CAGAAGAAAACGAACACACCATAGAGGTAAAAGTCCGTTTCGACCACCCGCACCAATGGGGCGATGATTTGTATAATGATGTGTGGGCGTGGGGGCGCAAAATTGACGATTTCGGCACGCTGCACCATTTGCAACTGCTGGCAGATAAGCCGGACTTTCAGATAATGACGGTAGTTTTCGGCGAGCCAATCAGCCGGATAGACCGCAGTGTTTTTGAAGATGTGGACACGTGGGGCGTCTGTTCCCTGCAAGGCTGGGTAAACAGCCACGAGAGTGTCCGGTTTGTAGCCATAAACGACCATACGGCAATTATCACGGGCGAATACAACATGGAACAGGTAAAGGTGTGGTTAGAGAAATACACGTCCATAAGGAGCCTTAAAACCAGTTGATAGAGAACGGCGGCTGTTTGCCGCCGCTACTTTCTTTCGTGAGTGCCGGGAAATAAAGTAGCAAAGAAACCCGCCTATATTCCCCAAAAATTATTAGCAACCAATGCCTTCTGACTAGCTGTTGGTTAGCCAATAATACTTTCTGTCTCTCTATACTGTTTGTATATATTCAATACCTGGCAATTTCATAAAACAACTATAATTTTTTTCAAAAATGCCCCTATTTGTGAGTTGTTTATGACTTGCCGTAAAAAAAACTTGCTTTTTAGCCCGAGTAACTGCTACATAAAATACACTTAATTCCTCAAAGAATGATTTTTCTATATCTTTAGTCATCACAAAATTACAGTCATTTCCATTTTTACATCTACCGCATAATCCATACCAGTTAGGAAATGAATCTTTTTCCATATCAGGAAGTATTACATAATCCCATTCTAAACCTTTTGCTGCATGTACCGTAGAGATTATTATAGACGTATTTAAGAATTCCATATATTGTTTTATACCATTATGTTCAAAGGTATCTTTAATCAGATTAATTTTATCTTCATTAGATAAAAACGAATAATCGACAAAAAGCTGAACCCAAAAAATTTCGAGTAATTCTAAAAGAGCTTTAACAAGTACGGAATCATTGTTAATATATATTTCTCGTATTTTATCAATATGTTTTTTCCCTATCTTTTTAGTAATCTTTGAATTTGATTTTAGTAATTCAATAAATTCATACAGACATTTTCTGTTGAATGTTATATATTCAGAGTCTTCATCTGTAAATAATCCATAAAAGAATGGTATCTTATTGTGATTGAAAGTTTTTATAATATGCTCAATATTAGGTCCTCTTTGCTTTGCAAGTATGGCAACTTTAGCAAAGGAATCGTTTTGTAATATTTTTTGTGACTTAATTACAACTTGTAAAGCTTCTTCTTCTTGGTTATCATAGATATTAAATTCCACCTTGGATTTTAAGCTATTAGGGTTATCAAAAGGAGTAATAGCATTTTGCCGTATTATTTTATCCAATTGAAGCATATTCTCATTGGATGCAAAACGATAATTCTTCTCCAATGAAATAAGTTGTAAATTGAATGTATTTTGTGCATGTGAAAGTAAATTGGGTACGGCTCCTATAAATCCATAAATTCGCTGTAAAGAATCTCCTAATAGCAATATATTTGTTTTATCTGTAATTAAGAAATTCAATAGCCAATAACTTAGTAGATTGGTATCTTGAAATTCATCTACGAGAATTGATGTATAATAATTTCGGTAAAATTCTAATATTCCAATTTGTTCTTTAAACAATTTAATTGTTAAAGTAATAATTGCATTATATGGAATGGCATTCTTTATTAATAGTTTGGAGATGACAATAGAATTATATTTATCAATATTTTCTTTTAAATACTTTCCTTTTATGTTTTTAACTCCGGCGTTGAATTCTGACAAAACATTCGCTTCATCTATTGAAATATTATTAAATACTCGCATTATACTATCACTTCGACTATCATCAACGGATTGTAGAGTATCTAAATTCGACAATGCAGGATGTAGTCTATGACCGTATTTTTTTAAAATGCTTCGACAGAAACCATGATAATTAGATACATATATTTTTTCTTTAATATTAATTTGCTTGCCTAAATCCTGCAATAGTTCTGGAATATTCTTACTTACATCTTTTTTAATTTTATATGCAGCATTTACGCTAAAAGTTAATGCTAAAAGTTTTTTTGGAACAGGTAGCTTGCCGATAGATATTAAATAGGCTATCCGGCTTACCATTGTATGTGTTTTACCATAGCCAGCAGGTGCTTCAACTAATAATCGTTTGTTAGGAGAAAAAATAATTTCTAATTGTTTTTCATCCCCTTGGTGTTTGTTCTCAATCCGAGATTTTATAATTTCTATTTCGTTTTGATACATCAGCATAAACTTTTAGCTTGTTCAATTAGATTGACATATATTTGAGGGATTTCGCTTTTAGATAGTTTCATTCCTATTAAAAGTCCCAATGGTTGAGACTTATTGATTCCAAACCATGTAGAATAATAGGCTTTTAGGTTTGTGATATTTGTTTTGTCTATATCTGATAATTTGAGGTCTGTACTGATAGGTGCTGTTAAATAGCCATATTTTTTATATGCTCGTTTATTTAATGCTTGTGCATTCAGAATTCGTTCTTGTTTTTCCGAATCATATTCACAAAGTATATCGCATAATACTTCCTCTCTTCCTATATCAATCAATTTCATTAATTCAGCCTCAAAATCCCGTTCTGTTGTTTTCCATAAATTAGGAATACTTGTTGGGGTATTATCTCCATCACTATCTCTAATCCCAATACAAGGTATACCAAATTTTTCTGCTAACTGTATCAGTTGTAGAACGGAATCTCCACCTGCTTGAATAACACATATCCCGCAATCATCTAAATCTATATCACATTTTTTTGCAAACAAGGGAAAACTTCCATATTCAGAATCCCCTTCGACAAAAATAGCACAGCGAGCAAAGAATGCTTCTTTGATAAAAGGAAAATGAAGTAAAAGATGTTTTTCAAGTTGTTCGCCGAGAGATAGATTTGTTCCTGAAACTATTTTAGTGCTTGTTCCTTCTTTATAAAGTCGAATAATCTGCTTAAAATCATTAAGAATAATACTTGGTGAATGTGTTGCGATGATGATTTGACCATCTAATTTATCAATTCCAAATAATTCTTTTATTAATAACTTTAAGTCAGAATCTTCATTATTGATAACTTTATTGAGATATTTAATAAGAGAACGTTGCATATAAGGATGTAAATGTATCTCTGGCTCGTCAAGTCCTAATACAACAGAAATAGACCTTTCTCCTGTATCCTCATTAACAAATACCCCTGTTTCTCCACGTTGGTCGGAAATTGTTTGAAGTTTATTCAAAATAGATAAAGTAACTAGTAATAAAAATTGAATTCCATATCCACATTTTGACAATGCCCCTCCTCTGGCATCTTGTAAAGAGATTAACTTTGGGAATAACAATGAAACATCCCCCTCCAAAACAGCTTTAATTGCGTGGTCTTTAAAAGATTTTATTTTTTCTAATTTAGTATTTACATTAGTTAATAAATCATTTGTAAATTCAATATCAACTAAATTATTAGTATTTATATCTGTATTCGATACGTAATCCTTAATCATTCTTGATAAAAAACGCCCTACGCCTTTACTGCTGTCAAAATTAATTTCAGAAATGGGATTTCTCAAGGAATCATAGTATATAAAGTTTAAGCATTTAATAAGGGTTGGAGATATGTATGTTTCTGTTTCTAAATGATAAAATTCCATATTATCATCAGGTGATACTTGTTTACAGATAATATTGATATAGGTGTAATCATCTATATCAAACAAGTCTTCAAAATGCCCTATTTCATCATTTGTGAGTTTTATTCGTATATTAACTGTTATAGGTAAATTTGCATCATTAAAATCATCATAAACAAATCCTCTTCGTGTGAAAATGATATTTAACAGGTTTAATATATTTGATTTTCCTAAATTATTTTCTCCAACAATAAAATTGCACGATTCGTCAAATGTAATTGTTGCAGAATTTAAGTTTCGATAATTTTCAACGGAAATATCCTTTATTCTCATAATGTGCAGTTATTTTTTTATAAGTTATTTACAAGGAACAAAGGTAATCACAAAATAAACACCCAGCAATAAAACACTGGGTGTTTATCAACATACTAATTCCAAAAGATTTATTCTTCCTCGCTGCTGTCATTGTTAAACGAGAACGAAAGTTGTTGCATCTGCCCGAAGCTGTCGATAATATAAATGTCAATCGTCTGCTGGTCTGTCGATGCCGAGGTGTAGTAGAGCCTGAATGTTTCTTTCTCCAACGGGTAAAGGTCATTGAGCAAAAGCACCGTGCCGTTATCCATTTCCAGCTTTCCTTTGCCGTCCGGCTGGAAATACCGTATCTGATAGGCAGTCGGCTGGTAATAGCCGCCACGCACCAGTCGGCAGCGTATTTCGGCGGTTTCCCCGACTTTCAGCCTTTTGGGTACTGGCAGTGTTTCGATGCTGAACGGGTACGCCTGCTGAATATCCAAGTTGTCATTACAGGCGGTGACAAGCACGAGGGCGGCCACGATGTAGCAGCCCATGATGATTTTATACATTACATTCTTCATATACATTATTATATAGCGGTCAGTTGATAATGAATTTCAGTCCCAAAGATACCTGCGTGTGGAACTTGCCTATGTCCGAGCCGAACAACGCCCGTTCCCTTGCGTTCAACAGCAGAGCCACCCGGTCGGTCAGGTAGGTTTCCAGTTCCAGCGTCAGCGCACCGCCGTAAATGAAGCAGTCCTTATCCAGCAAGGTAGAGCCGTCCGGCAGCAGCTTTTCGCTTCGGTTGCTTGTTTCGTACCCGGCGAGAGCCGACAAGCCCAATGAAAGGAAAAAGGTCTTTCGTCTGTCCGATAGGAATTTCAGGTAATAGCCGCCCTCTGCGGTGAACTGTTCTACGGGTATCTGCATATCCTTGTAGTCATACTTCTTGTGCAGGTATTCGCCGCCAATCACCCAGCGGTTGGCGTTCTTGGTGTAAACGCTGTACGCCGCCCCGATGTGGTAGGCGAAATCACTGCCAGCGTTCCAATGCACCCCGTCCGTCATGCCCGCCGTGACCTGCAAGCCTTTCATGCCCGGCAGGTATCTTTGTGCGTGTGCCTGAAACGAGGTCAGGCACAGCGCAAAGAGCATCATTATAAAGATGTGTCTTTTCATTCCCTATTTGATTTTTAGTTCGTCAATCACTTCTGCGTTCACGATGTCGGCGTTTTCCACCCGTATGGTCTGATGCCGCCCGCCGTTCTTCTCGTAGAGTTCCACGACCAGCAGCTTGTCGTCAGGAATGGTAAACTTCGGCAGGGCGTACACCGTGCGCACGGTCGATTTCCCGGCAATCTCTATCACCTCGTTGTAGCTGCGTACCGCATCCAGTACCGTTTCCTGAATAGCCGTGCGTTTGGGCACTTTTTTATCGGTTATCTTAAACCTGATGAAGTCCGTGTCGAAAGGCACGTTGGAACTGTTCTTTGTCTGCGTGTGCACGTAGAGCATCCCGTTATAGGTGTAAATCCCCTTGATTAAGAACTGTATGCCGAAACGCTTGCTACCCAAGTGGCGCACTTTCCGGTCATTGTTCTTGTAGATGCTCTGCATTATCAGCTTCACTAATAGCGGGCTTTCACCCGCCAGTTCCCGGAAATGGATGTTCATCCGGGTATGTGAGAAGTCGGACGTATCTTCATTCTCCAAGAAGTCCTTCATTTCGATGTTGAGCATTTCCGGTTCACGGGCGTACTTGGCGTTGAACGAAAAGAAACTGCCGTCCTCGCAGATAACGGAGAAGTTCGTTTCTCCCGGAAAGCCCTCTGTCGTGGCTTTCACCCTGATTACGTTCTCCGCACCGTCCGCCTTGCCCGCTATGATGTGGTTGCTTCCCAAATCGACATAGCGGACGGCGGCGGGGAAGATGATATGCACCGTCTTGGCAAAGGTCACTTCCACGCCGTAGGGCGTAACCATTTGGCGGTACGGGAGTTTCCGGGTAATCCCCCGGTACAAGTCGTTGCCAGCCGCATACTTCACGGTGTCAGCGGTTTGTGCGTTTGCCGCACACACGCCCAGCAAGAGGGCGAACAATCCAAAAATCTGTTTCATTGCTAATTGAAATTTTAACGGTTGATAAAATGGTTATTGTTGTTTGGCATACAGCATGACTTTATAGCCTGCTTTCAGCTTCACTTTCACGGTTCGGAACTTCTTGGCGAGGTAGCCGGACGTTCCTTGCAGCAATCCCCTTGTCACGTCCATAGCCACCTGCTGCCCGGCACTTTGGGCAAAGGAAATGCTTGTACCCAGCCCGCTTCCGATATTCGCCATAGCTTCGTTGAACGCTTCCTGCTCCATAGAGGACGGGACGGAAAGCCCCTTTTGCCCGTCCGTGTCGAACACGGCGAGTTCCACCGGGATGATGTTGCCAGCGTACTCAATCGAGGACACCAGTATGTCGAGCCGTTCGCCCTGCACCTTTGCCGTTCCCGCCACAAGGGTATTCTTCGGCACAACGATATTTCCCGCCTGCATGGGTTCGAGCAACCGGAGTTTCACCGCCTGCCCGTCCACCAGCGTTTGGTCTTGGTGTATGCAGGCGGCTACCGTGTTCTTTCCCATAGCGTACCCCGTGCCTACCGCCGTGTTGAAGCCGTAGTTTCGTGGCTGGCTGTAAGCCCGGATGAAGTCGGCATCGCTCATGGGCTGCTGCAATCCCGAAACGGTCGTTTCCCGGATAGCCTGCACCGGAATAGCCGGAGTGCCGATACCGCCGCCGTTCTGCCCGGCTGTCGGTATTTGGGCAATCTGTCCCCTTTGTCCGTCCTGCCCGTTCATATACTTTGCCGCCAGCTCGTAGGACTTTTCCAAGAGTGCCATTTGGTCGTCAGCCGTAGGCGTGGCGTTCTGCTGCTGTTTCAGTCGGTCGGTCAGTTCCGCCACCTGCCGTTTCAATTCCTCTTTTTCCTCGTCCACAGGGGGCGTTTCGTAGAACGTGCTTAACTGGCGGTTGATGTCCCGGTAAGCCGCCCTTGAAGAAGCACCGCCGCCCCTTTGTGGCTTCGGATCTTCTTCCGGCAGCAGGTTGATTTCCTCTTGTGGTTCTTCCGTATCATCATCCAGCGTGAAACCGAAGTCCTGCAAGGATTGTATCTTGTCCTGCTGTTTGCGGCTTGTCACCGCCTGCTCGTAAGCCTTTTGCTTGTCGGCTATAATCCCGTCCTCTGCGGGCAGGGGTATGTCGGCATTGAAGCCGCCCACGCTTTCCACATTCACGTCCTCTTTGCCGGAGGGTGCGAATATCAGGTACATGCACCCTGCAAAGGCAAGGAACATCAGCGGGAAGACTATCATTTTCCTGCGCTGCTGCACCTGCTGCGGGGTAAGTTCCCGTTTGGGCTTATTTTCCTTTTTCGGCTTCCCGTCCGCCTGCTGTGCGGTCGTGCCGTTCTCATTCTTCTGTACTTCTTCCATATTGCGGTCTGTTTAACGGGTTGATACTTTGGGTTGTGTCATTGCCGTGCAACGGCAGTTGTCTGATGTGTTCTATTTGCAGCCTCCTGCCGTCCCGTTTCCCGATATTGTAGATTGATGAAACGGTGATGTAGATAGACAAGCCGCCGAAAAAGAAGAACATCAGGAGGATAACCGCCAGCCTTTTGCCCGGCGTAATCCGTCCGCACATTCGGCGCAGGCGGTCGTCCGCCCAGTCCCGCACCTTTTCGATGTGGTTTCGTTTTCTCTCCATAAGGCTATCTTTTAATGGTCTGCAAATCCTTGTTCTCGGTAATGGTGAACGCTTCGATGATGAAGCCGTGCGGGTTGTTGTCGCTTCGTGTGGCGTTAAGCAACCGGCACGAGGTCACAAGGCTTCGCACTGTCAGGCTGCTTTCCCGGACAATCAACTGGCGGGCATACGTGTTCACCTTGTAGGGGTACTGGTCGAAGTCGCACTTCACGCTGTCAATCTCCACCGTCTGCGTGACGTTTCCGGAAATCACCCGGTTGTAGTAGCCCTTTTCCGCCAAGTCCTTGTAATAGTTGAAAGCGGTCTTGTCGGCGAGAAACAACGAGCGTTTGATGTTGCTTTCGATAGCCCCCTTTTCGGGTGATAAGGTGAAGAAAAGTTCGTGGAAACGCCGCACGTGCGACTTCGCTTCCACGGGTCTGTTCTGCGCCATGTCCTGCGAGAGTGCCAGCATCAGGCTTTTGCCGTTGTCGAGGACGTATATCTTCTGCCGCTGCTTTTCGGCGAAGCTGTACGAGTTCCACACGGCAAAGCCCGTCACCAGTGCGCACAGGCAGATGAATACCAGCGCAAAGAGCCGGATTTGCCGGAAACTCGTTTCGATGTTCGTTAATGACTTAAATTCCATATACTAAATATTGATGTTGGTTATTTGAGTAGTTTCCCGGTTACTTTCCCGCTTGCCGCACCGACCGCAGCCCCGGCGATTGACCCAGCCCGTGCCACGTTGCGGTTATAGGCAGACGTACCGCCAGCCGACACTATCCAGCTTGCCACCGTTGGAATGGTGAAGTAGCCCACGATGCCGATAATCATAAAGATTATATACACGGTGCTGCTCCCGTCCGGGATGAAATCCGGGTCTGAAAGCTGCTCGATGTCTTTTTGGAGCATCAGGGTTTGTATGCGTGCCAGCACGCTGCTGAACAAGTCCGACACGGGCAGCCACAGGTAAATGGAGATATAGCGTGAAATCCACCGGGTCAGCGTGCTTTGGAAACCGTCATAGACGGAAATCGCAAACGCCAGCGGACCCAGTATGCTTAACACGATTAGGAAGAACGTGCGCAGCGTGTCTATAATCAGCCCCGCCGCCTGAAAGAGCATTTCCAATAACTCCCTGAACCAGTCCCGGACGGACTTCTTTATATTATAAGCCGTCCTGTCCATGTACATGCCCGTCATAGTCACCATGTCGGAGGGCGACCAGCCCAGTTCTTCCAGTTGTCGGTCAAATTCCTCGTCCGATGCGAGGTAAGCCGTTTCGGGGCTTCGCATCAGGGCTTCATATTCCAGTCGGTCTTTCTGCGCCCGGTACTCGTTCATGTCGAAAGTCTGCGTTTCCATAAGCTGGTTGCACCCTTTTACCACTGGCGACAATACCGTGTTGATAGTGCCCAGCACGAACGTGGGAAAGAACATGATGCACAGCCCCAGCGCAAAGGGACGCAGGAGCGGGTACACGTCTATGGGTTCGGCACGTGCGAGCGACTGCCACACTTTGGCGGCTACATAGAACAAAGCTCCCAGCCCGGCTATCCCTTTGGCTACCCCCGTCATGTTGCTGCACAAGGGCATCATTTCATCGTACAGCACCCGCAACACTTGGTGCAGGTTGTCAAAATCCACCGCTGCTAATAACATAGGCATACCGATTTATATGTTACCAGTAGCGTTCATCCGCCGAGCCGTAGAGAGCCAGCACCCGGTCGGTGTCGTTCTTCTTCTTCGCCCGCAGGTAGGACACGGATATGTTCTTTCGGGTGTAGTAGTTCACGAGGTTGCGGTAGTTGAGCAGGCTTTTATAGGCGTTGTTGATTACCGCCAGTCTTTCGGCATCCGTCAGCGACATGCCCGTCACGTTCACTACATTCTTCAAGTCCTGCAACACGTCCGCACTTTCGGAGAGCAGCTTTGCGTACCCGGCTGAAATGGCGGTGAGTTCATCCGGCGTGTAGTTCGGGTCTGCCAGCATGTTCTGATAGTTTCGCACGTAGATTTCGGATATTTCCGCCACCAACTCAATGGACTTCTTCACCTTGATGCCGCCCTTGACAACATCGTGTACCGCTTTGAGCGCATCGTAATATTTTTTACCCTGCTGGAAAATCTTCTGCGCTTCCATGAAGCCGTCCAGCGTGTTCTTGGCAGTGGTGGAAGTCTGCACTATCTGCTTGGTGGTGTTGATGATGCCCTGCGCCAAGTTGCCGGGGTCTGACACCACCCACTGTGCGGATGCCTTGCCGATGAAGCAAAGGCACACCGCCATAAGGAGAATTGTTCTTTTCATTATCTTTTGTTTTCAGGGTTTGTAACTCGTTTGTATTCGCCGCCGGGCATGAGCGTTATCCGGTCGGTCTTTTTGTCATAGGTGAACTGTATGCGGAAGCCCGTTTCGATGAACAGGCAGCCGTTCCGTTCTGTTACCGGGTAAGCCGTTTCCAGTATTCTGCCCCTGACATTCGCTTTCCGGGTGACGGTGTATCTGCCGCCCGTTTCCGAGAGTGTGAAAGCCGGGTGTCCCCTGACGTGTACCCAATAGCCCTGCATCCTTTCCAGCTCCTTGCTTCCGCTGTCCTCGCAGCCCGCCAGCAGGCAGGCGGACAATAGCGTGTATATCAGATTGTCAATCCATTTCATGTTCCTAATTTTTAAGTTGTTGATGATTGGGGATTTCTTTTGCTTTCTGCAAGCCGCTTGATAGCCAGTTCAAGGTTGCCGTCCAGCTTCTCGGCAAGAGCGAACAGTTCCATTTTTTCGCTTTCCTCAGTCGTGTACGTGTAATATTCTTCCAACGAAACTTCCGTGGCGTACACCGCCGATTGTGTGCCGCCCAGCGAGAAGAAAACTTCCTTGTACTTCCGTCCGGGGTGGTTCGCCATGTTGATAGACAATATCTGCGAACGCTCCTTGTCGGTCAGTCCCAAGAGGTTCTGTATGCTGTCGAACTTGTTAAGGTATTTCCTTTGGTCTAACAATATTTTGCAGTCCGAGTTATTGATGATACTTTCTTTCACGATAGGGGAAGAAATAATATCCTCTACCTCTTGCGTGACTACAATCGCTTCCCCGAAATACTTTCGGACGGTCTTGTACAAATATTTTATGTAGTCCGCCATGTTCGCCGATGCAATCGCTTTCCACGCTTCCTCAATTAGTATTAACTTCCTTATCCCCTTTAACTTGCGCATCTTGTTTATAAAGGCTTCCATGATGATGATAGTCGTTACCGGGAATAAAATCTTGTGGTCTTTGATGTTATCCAACTCAAAGACAATGAAGCGTTTATGCAACAAATCCAGTTCCTTGTCGGAGTTCAGCAGGTAGTCGTACTCACCGCCACGATAGTACGGTTCAAGCACGTTCAGGAAATTGTCAATGTCAAAATCCTTTTCCCTGACGTTCTTCTGTTCAAGCTGTCGGCGGTAATCATCCCGGACAAACTCGTAGAACGTGTTGAAGCAGGGCGTTACCGAACTGTCTTTGCCTATCAGTTCGATATAGGCACTTACCGCATTGGACAACGCCACTTCTTCCGACCGTTTGGGGGCTTCATCATCCCGCTTCCACAGGGTGAGTATCAGGGTCTTGATGCTCTCTTTTTTCTCGATGTCAAATACCCCGTCCTCGACATAGAACGGGTTGAACGCTATCGGGTTCTCGTTGGTGTAGGTGAAATAAATCCCGTCCTCGCCGTGCGTGCGGTTGTGGATAAGCTGGGACAGCCCCAAGTAACTGTTACCCGTATCTACCAGCAGCACGTGCGCACCCTGCTCGTAATACTGGCGCACCATGTGGTTGGTGAAGAAGGACTTACCCGACCCGCTCGGCCCAAGTATGAACTTGTTTCTGTTGGTCGTGATGCCTTTCTTCATGGGCAAATCCGATATGTCGATGTGCAGCGGGCGACCGCTTACCCTGTCCACCATTTTGATGCCGAACGGCGAAAGCGAACTCTTGTAGTTCGTTTCTTCCACGAACAGGCAGAGAGCCTGCCCCAAGAACGTGTAGAAACTTTCCTCTGCGGGGAAGTCGGCTTCGTTGCCGGGTATGCCCGCCCAAAAGAGCGTGGGCGTATCGACCGTGTTGTGGCGTGGCTTGCACTCCATTAGCGCAAGTTGGCTTCCCACATCGTTGCGTATGCGTTTGAGTTCGTCCCTATCGTCACTCCATGCCATGACGTTACAGTGGCAGCGTACCGAGATAAGCCCCTTGCTGTGCGCTTCGTTCAGGTACTCGTCTATCCACTCCTTGTTCACTTGGTTGGCACGGG
>OGIA01001798.1_pt1 | contig 11961 bp, 16 predicted proteins | sample 1571671 | NCBI WGS metagenome assembly OGIA01 (sample SAMEA2582027, study PRJEB24529) | metagenome | biome: Human gut stool | place: China | collected 2011
ATGTAAATCGAAGAGGAAAAGATGGTTAGTCTTCCTTGGCCGTTTTTTCCTCGTCCGCAGCGACGGCGGCCTTCACGCACGGCGCCGGACCGTACTTGTTGGGGCCTTCCTGACCGCTGGCGAAGCAGAGGAAGAGCAGCAGCGTACCGGTGACGAACAGCCAGGCATAGTGCAGATAGAGCATGTAGTCCGACAAATGCCCTTCATTGTTCATGTAGTTGGAAAGGCCGAACATGGGCAGGATGACGGTGATGGTCAGCCAGACCGTCCAGATGCCGCCGGGCAGGTTCAGGTCGTGCAGACGGCGGATGCCCACGGAGCTGAGCGGGATCATCAGCAGGGCCCAGAGCATGCCCACGATCATGGGCGAGGTGAACCACACGGCCAGCGCCCCCAGCACCAGGAAGAACAGCAGGAACCAGATGAACTCGGCCCGGCAGCTGCGACCGTAGCAGCGGGCGAATTTGCCGAAGCAGGCGGCGATGGCCGCACCGGGTTTCATGACAGTTGTTTTGCCGGACATGGTCCCTCCTTGATGACAGAGAGCAGTGGATTGCAGGATGCCTCCATGCCCTGCCTGCTGGGGCAGCGCACGGGAAAAAAGACTTCATTATCCCGCAACGGCATCGGCCTTGGGCGCTGCCGTATGCAGGAGCCGCCGTATCATTTCGATATCCAGGGCATAGTCTTTGTCCATCAGAATGTACTTATAGGAATGCAGGATGCACTGCCGCAAATTGCGCCGATTTCCCTCAAGCAGGCTCTCAGGCGCAGGACATGCTTCCTTCCTGTTTTCGATCACGCTTTCATACCCGGCTATGTCCGCATATCGTTCTTTGATGTAGCCCTCGCTGAACACGAGGCAGACATAGGCGATTTCTTTTCTGTACTCGTCCGGGAAATCATCTTCCCAGCCAAAGGGGATATAGCATCCCTCGATGATCATGTTCTGGCGGTTCTCTACGCATGTCTTGATCATCTCCCTGACGATGGGCCACAGGTAGCGTGTGAGCTCGGCATCATCGCTTTCAGGAGACAGAGCGCACGGGCCGCTCCTGATGAGCCCCATCTTCAGGTGATCCAGCGACAGGTAGGGATAGCGGTATGCCTCCAGCAGCTTCTGCGCCAGCAGGGTCTTTCCCGTATGGGTCTCCCCTGCGATCAATATGACCATCGCTCACCAACTCCTAAGGATCTGCCCGGCTTCCGGGCTCCTCCGCCCAAGGAGGGAAGCCGCTCCGGCTCCCGCCGCCGGGCCAAGCCCCGCTCTTCAGCGCTGTAGGCCCTACGGATACGCCCTGCCGCCCGGCAAACGCCGCTGCCTAGATGGCGGCATCCATGAGCAGGTTGTCGCGATGGATGACCTCGGGATAGTGGGCATCGCCCAGGATGGCGGCCACCTCATGACGACGCAGGCCCATGATCTTGCGCAGGTCCGCCGCGCTGTAATTGGACAGGCCCACGCCCAGGCTGGCGTGGCCGTCGCTTTCGCCCAGACGGGCCACACGCACCAGCGCGCCCTTCTGGAAATTGCCCAGCACCTGACGCACACCGCCGGGCAGCAGGCTGCTGCCCTTGCTGAGCAGGGCCTCGGCCGCACCGGCATCCACCAGCACCGTGCCCGCCGGATCGGACTGGTAGGCCAGCCAGAACTTGCGCCGCGGGATGGCGTGTTCCTCGGGACGGACCCAGGTGCCCACGGCCTCACCGCCAAAGGCGCGCGCCAGCACGTCCGTTTCACGACCGGGCAGGATGAGGGTGGGCACGCCCAGCTGGGCGGCGCGGCGCGCGGCCTGCAGCTTGGAATATATGCCGCCGGTGCCCACGCTGGTCTTGCCGCCGCACATGCGCCCCAGATCGAGGCCCGCCACGTCCTCCACGCATTCCAGGATGCCCGCATCGGGCACTTCCTGCGGATTGGCCGCGTAGACGCCCGGGGCCGAGGTCAGGTTGATGTAGAGGTCGGCGCCGATGAGGTTGACCAGCAGGCTGGCCAGACAGTCGTTGTCGCCGAATTTGAGCTCGCTGACCGAGACCGTGTCGTTTTCGTTGACGATGGGCAGCACGCCCCAGTCCATGAGCTCGGCGAACGTGTTGCGGGCATTGAGGAAACGCTGGCGGGCGCGCAGGTCGTCACGGGTGAGCAGCACCTGCGAGGTGGGGAAATCATAGGCGCGGAAGACTTCGTCCCAGGCGCGCATGAGCTGCCCCTGTCCCACGGCGGCAGCCGCCTGACGGGCGGACAGGCCGGAGGTCTCGCCGCTGTGGCCGTGGGCGCGCAGGACGGCGCGACCGGCCGCCACGGCCCCGGAAGAGACCAGCACCAGACGGCGTTCATGCCCGTCCGGCGCGGTGCGCAGGGCGGCCATCTGACGGGCCAGGCTTTCCAGCACGGGCGTGCTCAGCCCCTGGGCATCGGTCAATACCGCACTGCCCACCTTGATGACCACCACACGGGCACGGGCCAGCGCCTGTGCTTTTTCCTGTCGCCAATCGGCCTGTCTTTCCATGATCGCTCCTAACAAGGGCTCTAAAAAATTCCTGTCCGCCTCCGGCGGACGCCGCCTGACCATAGCCCAAAGCACGACAAACAGCCAGCGTGCAGACAGTTCGTGTCTTCCCGGCAGAAGAGCCTGTCTTCTCCCCGCTTCTTATGCCCTTTCAGGAAGGATCATGCGAGAACTTCGCATAATCGGAACAGTCAGGGCACGGCGCCCCCAAGGTCTCGATGATCCTGTCCCCTTTTTCCTGGCTGCCGGTCGGGTCGGCGACCGCTCGTCCAGCTTGCGGAGCAGGGCATCCAGCGAGGCTATCTGGGCTTTTATGTTCTTCCTGTGGGATTCGATGATGGCGACGATATCCCCATCATGAAGGGCGCTGCCATCATCCTTGATCGACAGCAGCTTTTCAATGTCGGCAAGCGACATGCCGTGGTTGCGGCAATGGCGGATGAAGCGCAGGCGCTCCAGATCGTTCTGATCGTAGATCCTGTAGTTTGCCGCCGTGCGTTTTGCGTTGGGCAGCAAACCGATCTTTTCATAGTAGCGGATGGTGACTGCCGGGCAGCGGGAAATTTTTGCGACCTCTCCTATCCTCATGTTCACCTCCCCGACGTGCAGGGGACGACATCGTACGAAAAGTGCTTGACCTTATAGCTGCTATAAGGATTAGCGTCAATTCAGACCTCCCGGAAGGATACGCGGATCCGCACTGCCAACATCCAGCAAGGAGCACATCCATGTCCCCTGAAGAAAACAAAGCTGTCGTTAAAAAGTTCTACCAGCTCATCGAAGAGAACAACTATGATGCGCTGAAGGAGCTGTGCCACCCTGATTTCCGTTTCTACTCCCAGATAGACCATCCTCTTTCGGCTGATGAGTTCATCCGGCAGGAAAAGAACCATATGGACGCCTGCCCGGGCTTTACCATGCGCATCCACGACATGTTCGCGGAAGGCGACAAGGTGGCCTGCTATCTGGTCTATGAGGGGGTCCACACCAGACCTTTTCTCGGCCTCCCGCCCACGAACAAAAAAGTTCGCTTTTCCCTGATGTTCATGATCACGCTCAAGGACGGAAAATTCCTTGAAAAACGGGCCCACTATGACGGCGCCGACATCCTGAGACAGCACGGGATGGACATTTTGTGTCCGTCACTCGTGTAGCCTGACTGCGGGAGGCCTCCCTGCCCGCGCACGGAGGTCTCCCCCTGGAGCCATGCTCATGAAACATCCCCAAACCGGCATATGCAGGGAAGGGTGCCCCTTCCTCGCCCTCGTCGCGTTCAGCGCGCTCCTGTTCGCCCTCCTGGGGCTCTGGCTCCCGGCCCTGGCCTTCCTGCTCGTGCTCTGGCTGTCCAGCCATTTTTTCCGTGATCCCGAGCGTGTCTGCCCGCAAGAGGGACACTGCGCCCTTAGTCCGGCCGACGGCAGAATCGTGCGAATCGAGCAAGCCGACGAACCGTTCACAGGGGAGCGCCTCACCTGCATCAGCATCTTCATGAATCTTTTTGACGTGCACGTGAACCGGATGCCGGTCGATGCCCGCATCGAAGACATCCGCTATTACCCCGGCAAATTCTTCAACGCGTCCCTGGACAAAGCCTCCCGGGATAACGAACGCTGCGCCTATGCCCTGAAGGCCGATGACGGGGACTTCGTCATGGTGCAGATCGCGGGCCTCATAGCCCGGCGCATCGTCAGCTATGCGGAGATAGGCGATATGGGCAAAAAAGGGGAACGTATCGGCATGATAAAGTTTGGCTCCCGTGTCGATCTCTACCTTCCTCCGAACTACGCGCCCCGTGTCGTGGTGGGACAGAAGGTCTTCGCCGGTCAAAGCATCGTGGCAATACGCCGGCAGCCTTGCAGCACCCTGCCCTCGGAAGACAGAAAAATGAGCCTTTCCCCCGAAAGTCTGCCCGTCAACGAAGCGAGGTAAGGGCCCAAGGCCTGTGATCCCGCTTGGTGCCAACACGCCGGGCCCCTGCCGTTCCCCGCATCCACAGTGATGCCGGACACGGCTGCATGAGGGCACATGCAGGAGATTTATCCATCCTATGGCGGCATGGTCTTCCCGCCAAGGAAAGGCCACAAAAAAAAGGACGCCGGATATATCCGGCGTCCTTTTTTATTTCTGCGGTCCGGGGCAAGAGAGCATCAGACGATGCCCGTCACCTCATGACGGATCGGCGGGCCTTTCGGCCTTTGCCAAAGATGTCCGGGGCTTGCCCGCGCTATCGAAAAGCAGGCAACATGCCGGCCCCGCCCTCATAAAAACACTGGGGGTACGGGACTACTTGTAGAACTCCAGCGAGTCCACGATGCCCTGCAGGGCGGGATGGCCGGTACGGCCCACGATGCTGGCCACGCCGTGCATGCCGTCGAAGGTCCAGAGGCAGACCTCCAGCGGCAGATCGCCCGCCATGCCCTTGAGGCCGTAATAGTTGCCGTTCTGCGCCACACGGGCGGCGTGCAGCTTCTGCTCGTAATCGGCCGCCAGCTGTTCCGGCGTCATGGTCCCGCTGGCGGCGGTGACGATGGTGACGCTCACGGATTTGTCCGGGGCCACCAGCACCACGCCTTCGCTCACGTCCGGCACGGCGGTCACGGTCCAGCCCTCGGGGGCGACCACGCGGAAGGTCTGCTTCTCCACAGGGGCGGCCAGAGCGGTGGCGCACAGGGCCAGCAGCAGGAGGCAGGACAGAAGGATATGTTTCATGCTTCTCCTCCTGAGTGACGAAAAACGGGGCAGGAACGCGGCCTGCCAAGCGGCGGTCCCGCATCCCTGCCCCGCACGCATCACTCGCGGGTGTAGATGACTTCGATGTCCTCGAATTCCTCTTCGTCCACGTTCTCGGCTTCCACGAAGTGGTGCAGGGGCTCGTGCACCTGCACTTCATCGCGCAGCTTCCAGAGCGCGGCCACCAGATCCTCGATGCCGATGCCGTCACGGGCCGAGATGAAGAAGACCTCGCGGCCGTCGGCGCGGGCGCGGGCCCGCAGTTCTTCCAGACGCTCCTCGTCCACCAGGTCGATCTTGTTGACCACCTCGATCTGGCGACGTTCGGCCAGTTCGGGGTCGAAGCGGCGCAGCTCCTCGTTGATGAGCTCGAAACCGGCCCAGGGATTGTCGTCGCTCACGTCCTCGATGCTGAGGATGTGCACCAGGAAGCGGGTGCGCTCCACATGCTTGAGGAAACGGTGGCCCAGGCCCTGGCCTTCGTGGGCGCCCTCGATGAGGCCGGGGATGTCGGCGATGACCATGCGGCGGTCAGGATCGTATTCGTCGATCATGACGCCCAGATTGGGGGTCAGCGTGGTGAAGGGATAAGCCGCGATCTTGGGCCGCGCCGCCGAGACCTGCGAGATGAAGGTGGACTTGCCCGCATTGGGCAGGCCCAGCAGGCCGGCGTCGGCCAGGATCTTCAGTTCCAGGCGCAGTTCGCGTTCCTCGCCGGGCTCGCCGGGCTGGGCGAAACGCGGGGCGCGCATGGTGGACGTCTTGAAATGCTCGTTGCCCATGCCGCCGCGACCGCCCTGGGCGGCCACCACTTCCATGTCGGGCTCGCGCAGGTCGGCCAGCAGGTACTCCTCGCCCATCTCGTCGCGGGCATAGACCAGGGTGCCCACGGGCAGGCCCAGGATGAGGTCATCGCCCTTGCGGCCGTTGCACTGGCTGCCCATGCCGGGCTGGCCGTTGCGGGCCTCGTACTGGCGCTTGAGGCGGAAGTCATAAAGGGAAAGCAGGCGGCTGTCCGCCTTGAGGATGACGGAACCGCCCTTGCCGCCGTCACCGCCGTCCGGCCCGCCGCGGGGCACGAACTTTTCACGCCGGAAAGACACGCAGCCGTGGCCGCCCTTGCCGGCCCGGACCTGGATAGTAGCTTCGTCCACAAAACGCATGAAAAATCTCCCGGGTGTCACCACCCTGATCTTCGGGACGCCTTGCGGGCGTACCGCAGGCCGCAAGGGCCTGAAAAAAGCAAAAAAGGGAAGAAGCCCTGCGGCCTCTTCCCTTCAAAAATCACGCCTTGCCGCGCCGTTATTCGGCAACGGGGGCTTCCACATGCACGCGGGTGAGCACGCGACGCTTGCGGATGTACTTTTCAAAACGCACCACGCCGTCAACCTTGGCGAACAGGGTGTAGTCCCTGCCCATGCCCACGTTGGTGCCGGGATAGATCTTGGTGCCGAGCTGACGCACGATGATGTTGCCAGCCAGCACGTTCTGGCCGCCAAAGCGCTTCACGCCGCGTCTTTGGCCCGCACTGTCGCGCCCGTTACGCGAAGAGCCGCCTGCTTTCTTATGAGCCATGGTATACTCCTTACAAGGCAGATTGCCGTGCGTCCCCGCAGGGACACGCCGTCAAGCTAGCCGTTAATGCTTTTGACGCGGATGGTGGTGCAGTCCTGACGATGACCGCGCAGCTTGCGCGAGTCGTTACGACGCCAGCGCTTGAACACCATGACCTTGGCGCCGCGGCCCTGTTCCACCACTTCGGCGGTCACGGCAGCGTTTTCCACATAGGGAGCGCCCACTTTCACGTCGGCGCCGCCAAGCATCAGCACCTTGTCCAGCTTGATTTCGCTGCCGGCTTCGCCAGCGAGCTTTTCCACAACGATCTTGGAACCTTCTTCGACGCGGTACTGTTTGCCGCCCGTTTCAATAATAGCGTACATGCTCTTAAACCTCCGAAAAGAGAGAGGCCTGTTTGCCTCATGCTACAAGAAAAGTCAAGTGATTTTTGTTCTTGGCCGCGCCACAGGCCACGCATCCTGTGGTGGGACGCGCGGTAGTCGGGGCCAGACAGAGGCGTAGGCCAGTTGCGTTGCATAGCACAGGAAGCGCCGGGAGGCAATGCTTTTTTGCCTTCCGCCGCTTTTTTTCCGCGCCGGACGCGCTTTTCCCGCCGCAGGGGGACGGCTGTCCCCCTTTGCTCCGCCCTGCCGCGCATTGCCAGCCCGGGGCAAAGCCGCTACAAGAAAGATCATCGTGCCGCAGGCCTCTCCGGCCTGTTCCCCGCCACTCCAACCCCCTGTTCCGCCATGACCGATGAGATCGTTTGCCGCATCGACGCCCTGAGCCACGACGGCCGCGGCCTGCACCGCCCCGAGGACGGCGGGCCTGTCATTTTCGTCGCGGGCTCCCTGCCCGGCCAGACGGTACGGGCCCGCATCATCCGCCGCCAGAAACGCTTCTGGGAGGCCCAGCGTACGGCGGTGCTGGAGGACGTGGCCCTGGCGGCGGACATCTGTCCCCACGGCGAGGATTGCGGCGGCTGCCCCTGGCAGCGCCTGCCCTATGCGGCCCAGCTGCGCTGGAAAGGCCAGCTGGTGCGCGATGCCCTGGAGCGCATCGGCGGTCTGGGCCGTGATGCGGCCCTGCCCCTGCGGCCCGCTCTGGGCTCCCCGGAACAGCGGGCCTTCCGCAACAAGATGGAATTCGCCTTCGGCCCTGCCGACGGCAGCGGCCTGTGCCTGGGCCTGCGCCGACGCGGCGGCCTGCGGGTGCTGCCGGTGCCCGGCTGCGCCCTGCCGCCCGGCGAGGGGCTGGAGCTGGTCACGGCCTGCGCCGATCTGGCCGCCCGCAGCGGCCTGCCCGCCTATGTGCCGCCGCGCAGCGCCGCCGAGGAAGGCCGCCTGCGGCCCCGGGCGGAAAAGAATCGCGGGCGCCGCCCCCGGCGGGAACGTCCGGCTACGGAAGACTGCGGTTTCTGGCGATTCCTGGTGGTGCGCTACGGCTGGCCCGATCCCGCTCCGGCACAGGCCGCCGCGGACGATGCCCCGGGACGCCGCTGGTGGCTCACCTGCGTCACCAGCCCGGGCACGGCGGAACAGCGCCGTACCGTGGCCCGTATGGGCCGGGAACTGCTGGACGCCTTCCCGTGCGTCCAGGCCTTCGTCCATGAGGAACGTGCCACCCCTGACGCTCTGGTGGCCGGAGAGACGCGCGTGCTCTGCCTCGACCGCCGGGGCGAGGCCCTACCGGACGACGGTGCGCCGCTGTATCTGCCCCTGGGCGGCCGCTGGTTCGGTATCGATCCCGCGTCCTTTTTCCAGGTCAACAGCCGGGCCGCCGAATTGCTGGCCGCCACGGCCGTGGATCTGCTCCTCTCCCCCCAGGCGGGCGTGACGCCCCGCCGTCTGCTGGATGTCTACTGCGGTGCGGGGGCTCCTGGCCTGCTGGCCGCGGGGCATTTCGACGAGGTGCTGGGCATGGAGTACGACCGCCGCGCCGTGCTCCTGGCGGAGCGCAATGCCCGCCGTTTCGGCTTCGGCCACTGCCGCTACGAGGCCGGGGACGCCGCCCGTCTGCTGACGGCCCTGGCCCGCAAGCACGGCCCCGGGCACTGGGATCATGCCCTGCTGGACCCGCCGCGCGGCGGTGTGGCCCCGGAAGCCCTGGAGGCCCTGCTCCATCTGGCTCCGGAGCGTCTGGTCTACATCTCGTGCAACCCGGCCACCCTGGCCCGCGATGCCCGGATGCTGTCCGCCGATTATGAGCTGGTGCAGGTGACGCCCCTGGACCTCTTCCCCCACAGCCCGCATGTGGAAAGCGTGAGCTGCTGGCAGCGTCGCGCCTGAGACGGCCCCCTTTTGCCGGTGTCGCACGGTACGGATTTTTGACGCTTCCGGGGTTTTCGATCCTTTTTATAAAATATGTCAGATAGTTAAAAAACAATTTATTTTTCAATAAGATAGCGCAACACTTCACAAGGTCTTCCAGACGGGGAGCCGGTGCAAATCCACAAATTGCATTGACGCAGCGATGCCATTGTGATAATTTGTACATTGACACGGCTTCAGGGGGTCCAAAGGATTTTGCGATCCTCACCCGCCCGTCATCACAGCCGAAGGCAGGAGAAAACGTGTCACTGAAGGACATTTTCAAACAGCAGAGCAAGGGCATGGAATCCCTTGCCACCACGGGCACCATCGGCATGCATATGGTGAGCGGCCCGCTGGTGGGTTTCGCCATAGGCTACGGACTCGACGCCTGGCTGGAGACGGGTCCCTGGCTGAAGCTGGTCTTCCTGGTCATCGGGATCATCGCCGGTTTCATGAACGTCTATGAGGATACCCAGCGCCTGCTGCGCAAGATGTCCCGCGAAGAAGAACAAAAACGTGCCGAAGCCCTGGCCGACAGGCCGGAGCGCGTCACGGTGAAGAAAAAAACGGTCGTCCCGGACAGCATCGCCCGGGCCTGTGCGGCGGAAACCGCCGCCGTCAGCCGGGAAACCGGCGGCAGGGCCCCCACGGCGCAGCTGCGCACCGGCACGACCAGCCCGGAAGCCCCCGAGGGCGAAGGCACGAAGACCGGCGGTCACGACCGCAATGACGGATAATGTTGGGACCCTTGCTGAAAGATATTGACAACTGGCTCTGGCGTCGGGGTATAAGTCATCCGGTCATTCTGCCGCTGGTGCGGAATTTGATTTTGTTTACCGGCATTTGCCTTGGGATGGGCGGCGTCGGTTATGCGCACATGCCCGGCCTGTTCTGGTTTGGCGTGGGCGCGGCAATGATTACTTGGACTTTTTGGGGATTGGCCCGCTTTTTCTTGCGGCAGCCCCTTGGTGAATACAGTACGGCGTTCCTGCGCGTGGTGCTCTTGCGCTGGGGAGGCAGACTGGCCGTACTGGCCGTGGTGACCTATGTGGCCCTTGCAGTGTGCGGGGCGCCGCTGACGGCCCTGCTGGGAGGGTTGGCCGCCGCCACGGCATTGGCGCTCATTACCTACGCGTGGGCAAGCCGCGCGGCCGGAAAGCGCTAGCGCCGGATTTTTCACCTTAACCGAGCAGGAGGCATGTCTCATGGCTGGTGGTTTGCCGCATCCGGTATTACTCTCCACGTTCTGCAACATGGACCAGATCACGATCGGCGGACAGGTGGTGGAATTCAAACATGTCTTCTACTCCTGGGTCTGTATGGCCGTGCTCTTCGTGGTGGCCTATCTCGTGCGCCGTCGCCTGACCCTGGTGCCCGGAGGCATGCAGAACTTCTTTGAAGCTCTCATCGACACCATCGAGAACTTCATCTGCAACACGATGGGCGAGGCCGGCCGCCGTTTCGTGCCGCTGCTGGCCGGTATGTTCATCTACATTTTCGGCATGAACCTGCTGGGCCTGATCCCCGGCTTCGACGCCCCCACGGCCAACCTGAACACCACCGTGAGCATGGCCCTGTTCGTGCTCGTGTTCTACAACGCCCTGGGCATCATCCGCTGGAAGGCGCACTACGTGCACCACTTCACCGGGCCCTCCAAGTTCCTCATCCCGCTGATGTTCCCCCTGGAGATCGTGTCGCACCTGTCGCGTCCCGTCTCTCTGTCTCTCCGTCTTTTCGGTAACATCCGCGGTGAAGAAATCGTTATGGTGCTCTTCTTCATCATGGCTCCCATCCTGGGCACCATCCCGATCTACGCCCTGTTCCTGCTGGGCAAGACCATGCAGGCCTTTGTGTTCTTCATGCTGACCATGTTCTACATCAAGGGCGCCATCGAGGCCCCGGAACATTAATCAGCCCGCTGCCCTTGCGGCAGCCCCGAATATGTGGGGAATGGTCGGAAACGACCCAACTTATACAAACTGTTGAAGGAGTGTCACATGCGCAAACTTCTGATGATCGCCCTGAACACCGTGGCCCTGCTGGGTATGGCTTCCATGGCTTTCGCCGCCAACCAGCTTGATTCCGCTTCCCTGGGTTACACCTGCCTGGCCGCCGCTCTCGGCATCGGCATCGCCGCTTTCGGTTGCGGTATCGGTATGGGTCTGGGCCTGAAGGGCGCCTGCGAAGGTATCGCCCGCAACCCTGACGTGAGCGGCAAAGTGACCGGTACCATGATCCTGGCCTTCGCCTTCATCGAATCCCTGGCCATTTACGCCCTGGTTATCAGCTTCATCCTGCTGTACGCCAACCCCTATGCGTAGGCCGTCCAGGCAGTAATGCTGCAACGGGGGGACTTCGGTCCCCCCTTTTTTTTTGGTCCTGCGCAGGCCGTGGTTGTTCGCCCCTTCACGGAATTATTTCATAATGTAACAAAATGTCTTTTTTCCTGCGGACCGGTCGCAACCCCGGGTGCTGAAAAGGACATCCCTAAACTTTTAAAAATATTTTCTAAAATCCAACTTTTTTCCTTTTCCCCCATTCACACCGCCAGCAGACTGATTATATTGGCATATCATTTCGCCAGCCCGGGCATGCAAGGAATAAAGGTTGTATTTCCGGTGCTTGCGGATTCTTTTTTTTTCCAGTAAATTGAAAAGACTAAATTTCACAAAAGCATCACAAGCTTGAGCAGGTATTGATTATGCCCACGGAACCCAAAAGCAAACACATCCCCCGCGCCACGATCCAGCGCCTGGCCACCTATGTGCAGGTGCTGGAAAATTTTGCGCGCGACGGCGTTGAAGTCATCTCCTCCAACCCCCTGGCCGAAGCCTGCGGGGTCAACGGCTCCC
>OGIA01001800.1_pt1 | contig 11917 bp, 11 predicted proteins | sample 1571671 | NCBI WGS metagenome assembly OGIA01 (sample SAMEA2582027, study PRJEB24529) | metagenome | biome: Human gut stool | place: China | collected 2011
CGTTTACTATTGCCAATGTGATCAAGGAGGTGCAACGGCCTACTTTGATACTAAGTCATAATAAAACACTTGCTGCGCAGCTCTACGGAGAATTCAAGGAGATGTTCCCTGAGAACGCAGTGGAATATTTTGTCTCCTAGCATGAGAAAGTCACAAAACGGGTAGTATTTTGTGGTATGTGGGTGGTTGAACATCCAGATGTTGTGGAAGTGGTAGTGGTGAGAGTATAGGTGAAAAGCGGGTGGATGAAGAGGTTTTGTGACTTTTTATTGCCTGCTTTTTGATTATAAAATATGAAAAAATTGGTGTATAAGGGTTGAAAATCGATATAATTAAGAGAGAAAATGTGACTGCATAGATATAAGAGAACAAGTACACTTCTAATTGTATAAAATAATAAACATTGAAAAGGGAGAAAATAAAATTGTTAGTTAAATTTATTGCTGTAGATAATAAGGTACAGATTGATGATAATTATGACTATATAAATAAAATATATAGATCGATAGATTTGGGAGGATTAATAAAAAGCTTAGAAATTGATTCAGACGCAGCAGCTTTTGGAGCTGGTGCTATAAGGGAAGTAGATGATGAAGGAAGTGTATTTTTATTAGAGTTTAAAGGTAATGAGGGAGAAAAGTCTAATAAATGGAGCATTTATTTTGTATATGGAACTTATATTAATTCAAAACAATTAGAGGTAAGCATATATTCAAATTCATATAGCCCTAGTATTGAGAATATATATTTGGAAAAATTAAAATTAGTAATTAAGAAATCGCTTAGTAGAGAATGGGAGAAAATTATTTGGTTAGCTGATAAAGATTCTGAGTGTTTATCAATTCAGCTTTATTCGAAAATATATAAGGTTGAAAATCTCATGAGAGAAGTTATAAATGAGGTTATGACAAGACAATATGGAATTATATGGTGGGATACATTTGTACCAGCGAATATTAGAAAAAAGCATTCTGATAGACTTAAAGAATATAAAATGAAAGTTCCGGCTTTTAGGGATGTAGATGAAAGATTGATGTCTATTGATGTTGATGATTTGGGAACTTTAGTTAAATTAAAGCGCTATAAATGGAATCCTGTATTTGATGAAAAAATAAGTGCCTATATTAGTGGAGTTCAAAGTTATAATGATGGTAGTGTTAGAGAAGGATTATTAAAGCAGAAAGTTTTAGAAGTAGATTTGTGGAAAGAACAATTTGCGAAATATTTGCCAGAAGATTTTAATGATCGCTATGCGGTATTTACTAAAGATAGAAATCATGTGATGCATAATAAGCTAATTGATAGAGGAGCATTTAAAACTATAAATGACTCAGTTGAGCAGATAGAGGAAGATTTAGTAAAAGCTATTAAAAAAATACAAAATGAAATTTTATCAAATGAAGAAAAATTTGAAATTGAAAAACAAAAGCAAATTGAGAGACTGATGTTAGAAGAGTTAGATCATGATTGCAGAGAAAATGATTCGGGAGTATCAATTCGAGATAATTATAAGATAAAAGAATTGTTTCACGAGAGCATTGTAGAGTTTTTTACAGAATTTGAAGAAAAGCTTCGGTTTAGAAATGATATTGAAATACAATGTGAATATGCTGGGAAAGGAGATAACGGAAAGTTATTTTCAGTAAAATCGAAAATTACACAAGAGCGTCTTGAATTTTATTTTGACATGAGTATTTGTGATAGCGAAGGTTCAGAAAGTATACTTGATTTTTATTGTAGCAATAAAGATTTTGAAGTATATATTAAATATCAAAATGGAGCTGTAGAATATGATTATGATAATGCATTATATATGCCGGTTACAGAAGATAGGATAGATGATGTAGAGAACATAATGGATGAAATTGTTGATTTTATTAATACAGAATTGCCAAGCTATTTAGAGCAAGTTAATCCAGAAGACATTATAGAATGCTTAACGTGTTGTGAATGTGGAACAGAGTCAATATGCAGTAATGAAGATATCCTGCCTATTGGAACATGTATGAATTGTGGATATTTTAATGAAGTACGAGAATGTGATAGATGTCATTTATGGTTTAATGTTGAAGAAGAGGGGATTATAGCAGATGATGGCGCATTGTGTCAAAATTGTATTGAAAAATTAGAAGATGAATGATTTACATAGCCGATTGGTTCACCAAGAATCAGTCGGTTTTTTCATGCCCATTTTTATACATAGCCAGTCTCGTAAAAAGGATTGGCTATTAAATTTTTCGAGGAAGGAGGAAACCATATGACCAAGTGTAAAGTAATCGCCCTTGCAAATCAGAAGGGAGGAACAGCGAAGACCACAACTACATTAAATCTGGGAATTGGTCTTGCACATCAGGGGCGAAAAGTATTATTGGTTGATGCTGATCCGCAGGGGGATTTAACAACCGCATTAGGATGGACCGATGCAGATGATCTTCCGGTTACATTGGCAACACAAATGAAGAAGATATTACAAGATGAACCATTTGTGTATAATGAAGGTATTTTGCATCATGAAGAGGGAGTAGATATTATTCCGACTAACATTGAATTATCGGGCATGGAAATTTCACTGGTAAATGCTATGAGCAGAGAGCAGACTTTAAAGCTGTATCTGGCAGATTTGAAAAAGGATTATGATTATATCCTGATTGATTGTATGCCTAGTTTGGGAATGTTGACCATTAATGCATTAGCTGCCGCAGATAGTGTAATTGTTCCAGTGCAGGCTCATTATCTTCCGCTAAAGGGCATGACACAGTTAATGCAAACAATCGGTAAGGTACAGAGACAGCTAAATCCTAATCTGAAGATTGAGGGAGTATTGCTGACACTTGCAGATATGAGAACAAAACTTGCAAGGACAACAGAGACTAGCCTTAGAGAGAATTATGGAAAGCATATTAGAATTTTCAAAACTGTTATTCCAGTGGCTATCACAGCAGCAGAAAGCAGTGCAGCAGGACAGAGCATTTATGAGTATGACAAGAATGGAACTGTCGCAAAGGCGTATGCAGAATTTACGAGGGAGGTGATTCAGTGTGGCGAAAAGCAGAGAAATAAACATGAATCTTCCCTCAGTCGATGACCTTTTTACAACGCAGGAAGAAAGAGACCAGAAGAATCAGGAGCATGTAAAAAATATTTCTGTTTATGAAATCAGTGATTCTCCTAATCATCCATTTAAAGTAAAAATGGATGATAAAATGGTGGAGACCATTGAAAGTATTCGAGAACATGGTGTATTGGTTCCTGCTCTTGTCAGAGAGAAGCCAACAGGTGGGTATGAAATGATTTCTGGACACCGCAGGAAAATGGCAAGTGAATTGGCAGGAAAAGAGACAATGCCATGTATTGTAAGAAATCTTAGTGATGACCAAGCAGTCATTGTTATGGTTGACAGCAATCTTCAGCGAGAAGAAATCTTACCATCCGAAAAGGCATTTGCATATAAGATGAAGTTAGAGGCTATGAAGAGACAAGCTGGACGTCCAAGAAAAAATTCTGTGCCAGTGGCACAGGAATTTCGAGGAAAGACTTCAAGAGAAATATTAGGTGAGCAAGTTGGAGAAAGCCAAGACCAAATCCGCCGTTATATCCGCCTTACAGAACTTATCCCAGAAATCCTTGAAATGGTCGATGACAAAAAGATTTCTATGCGTCCGGCAGTAGAATTGTCTTATTTGCCGAAAGAGGAACAGGAGATATTGTACGACACCATGGAGTCGGAGGCTTGTACCCCAAGTCATGCACAGGCAATTAAAATCCGCAAATTTTCAGCAGAGGGCAGATTGAATGAAGATGTTTTGTTGTCGATTATGGCAGAGGAAAAGCCAAATCAGGTAGAGCAATGGAAAATCCCAAAGAACCGACTGAAGAAATATTTTCCATCGGGGACTTCACAACAAAAAATGGAAGAAACCATTATCAAAGCACTGGAATTATACCGGAAACGGGAAAAAAGCAGGGAACGATAGGCATTTTGACACCAAGGGAAAAGTCTACCCGTTGGTGGTCAATGAGAAATCAGCCTTTTTCTGTTTTCCCCTCCCCACACCCTACCCCTTTGGTTTACCAGCAGATTACCAGCCGAAAAGACAATAAGGAGCCGGGAACATTTTCTCTTTCGGCAGGTCAGAGATTCCCATACCCTGCATGACAGCAGGGAGTAAACAGCACAAAGCAACAACAGGCGTTCCAGACGGACGTCTTTTTTATTGGATTGAAAAGAAAGGAATTGTAGAAAATGAAGAAGATATGGAAACGAGTGTGTACAGGACTTCTTACCCTGACCACGATTTTAACTGCATTACCGACTACATCGGCTTACGCAGCAGAAACACAGTATTGGACAGAGTCCTCAGAGAGAGTCGGATATATTGAACATGTGATGAATGATGGAACCATTCATTCGACATTCAATGAAGGTCACATGAAAGTAGAGGGCGAAACAGCCTATTGTGTAGATATTAACACCGGATTTAAAAATGGATATAAAACCAGACACGATGCGAGTTCCAGTATGAGTGCTGCACAGATCGAAGATGTGGCATTGTCACTGGAATATGTAAAGCAGTATAGGGGCAGTCACAGCAACCTGAATGCGAATCAGGGATATCTGTTGGAACAGTGTGTAGTATGGCAGAGACTGAGTGAGTATTTAGGCTGGCAGTGTGATAATGTACGAGCTTCATATTCTGAGATTTCACAGGATATTCAGAATGAAGTGTATGCAGGAGCGAGAGCATTTGTACAGGCGAACAAAGGTCGGTATAAATGTGGAGGATATATCTATACTGGAGAGGGACAGGATCTCGGACAGTTTTGGGCAGAACTGAATGTCGGAAATGCAAAAGTAAAAAAGACAACCGCAAATGAGATTGTCACAAATGGAAATGTGATGTATACCATTGCCGGAGCAACCTTTGGCATATTCTCAGACCAGAATTGCAGCAATCAGATTGGAACACTTACAACAAATGAGAATGGTGAGACAAATGAGGTTGAAGTGACTGCAGGGAATGTTTACATCAAAGAGCTTTCTGCACCGAAGGGATATAAGCTGGATACGACAGTACACAGTCTGAAGGTTGAAGCCGGAAAAACAGCCGTATTAAATGTTTCAGATGTTCCGAAAGTGACAGAGACATTGGTAGACCTGTTCAAGATTGATATGGAGACGGGAAAAGCAACCGCACAGGGTGATGCAGCACTGGCAGGGGCAGAATTTACCTGGCATTATTATGACGGACTTTATACAAAAGACAATTTACCAGAGAAAGCAACACGTACCTGGGTTACAAAGACGGTAGCTGAAAAAGACAGTAATGGAAATATTCATTATGTGACAAAACTGGCAGATGCTTACAAAGTATCAGGAGATACATTTTACACCCAGAATGAAAAAAGCGTATTACCACTTGGAACACTGACTGTTGAAGAGACCAAAGCACCAGACGGATATTTACTGGACGGAGCTTATATGCAGGCAGGGGACAGTACAGAGCAGATCAAAGGAATGTATCTGACACAGATCACAGAGGACGGAGAACTTGCAGTTCTTTCCGGAAGCAATCAGTATTCCGTATCTGATCAGGTAATCCGAGGTGGTGTGAAGATTCAGAAACGTGATTTAGAGACAAAAGACACTAAGGCACAGGGAAGTGCCACATTAAAAGATGCAGCATTTGCAATTATTTCTCTGAACGAGAATCCGGTTCTGGTAGAAGGAAAACTGTACAAGAAAAATGAGACAGTTAAGACAATTCAGACAGGAATTGACGGAGTAGCAACAACATCGGCAGATTTACTTCCATATGGTAAATACAAACTGGAAGAAACCAAAGCACCGGAAGGTTATCTGACTGACGGGGCAAAAGCGATTGAATTTTCGATTACGGAAAATGGAAAAATAGTGGATTTAACAGGCGAAAGCCATTCCATTTACAACCAGATTAAACGTGGAGATTTGGAGGGAGTAAAGATTGGAGCAGGCACACATAAGAGACTTGCCAATGTTCCTTTTAAGATTACGAGCAAAACAACCGGAGAGAGCCATATCGTAGTGACAGATAAAAATGGTCAGTTTTCAACTGCTTCCGATTGGGCGTCTCATAAGAAAAATACAAATGCCGGAACATCCAGTGAGGACGGTATCTGGTTCGGAATTTCTGAGCCGGACGATAGCAAAGGTGCATTACTTTATGACACTTATGAGATTGAGGAGTTAGCTTGTGAATCCAACAAAGGTATGAAGCTGATTCCGACATTTGAAGTTGTTGTCAGCAGAAATAAAGTAACCATCGGCCTTGGGACATTGACCGATGAGTATGAAAAAGAGATTACTATTCATACAACAGCAACGGATAAAGAAACGGGCGAAAAAATAATTGTTGCAGGAAAGAAAGTAACGATTGTGGATACAGTTACTCTGGACGGTCTGGAAGAAGGCAGAAAGTACCAGTTAAAAGGCTGGCAGATGCTGAAAGAGGAAAATGCAGAACTGCTCATTGATGGAAAGCGTGTGGAGAGTGATTACACTTTTGTTGCTGACAGCGAGAAAATGAAAGTAGAGATTTCTTATACGTTTGATGCATCAGAACTTGGTGGACAGAATCTGGTTACATTTGAAGAATTATATGACCTGAAGAATCCGGAAGAACCTGTAAAAGTTGTAGAGCATAAGGATATTGATGATGAAGGTCAGACAGTCCTGATTACGGAGCGAAAGATTTCGATTCATACCACAGCAACTGATAAGAATGGCAAGAAGGAGATGGAAGCCGGAAAAGATCTGACGATCATGGACACGGTTACTTTAGAAGGACTGGAAATTGGTACGAACTACAAGTTGTCTGGTTGGCAGATGATTAAGGAAGAAAATGCAAAGCTGCTCATTGATGGCAAAGAAGTTACCAATGATTATGAATTTACAGCGGACAAGGAAAACATGGAAGTGCAGATTGAGTTTACTTTCGATGGCAGCACTCTTGGAGGAAAGCAGCTTGTAACCTTTGAAGAACTGTATGATATGACAAATCCGGAAGAACCGAAAAAGGTAACAGAGCATAAGGACATCAACGATGAAGGTCAGACTGTAACCATCAAAGAAGTACCGGAAACACCAATCCCAGAGACACCGGGTACTACTACAAAGACCAGTAACCCTCCGAAAACAGGAGACACTGCAAATGCAATTTTATGGATAGCTATTCTGGTATTATCAGCAGCCGGAATCATAGTAGTTCGTATCTGGAATAAAAAGAAACAGGTTAAGCGATTAGGAATTGAAGAAAAGAAAGAAGGGGAGGAGTAAAACAAAGGGCGGCGATAAGCTGCCCTTTGATGATGAAATGGGAAAAAATCAGAAAGCAGTAAAAGTATTACAGCGTTTATTTGATGCTGGGTATGGAACGGAAAAAGAGATTGTCAATATGACGATGGATGAGATGCTTGCTTTGCCGGGAGTGAATGTAGCAGATTTGTGTATTATCAGTGAGTTACAGAAAAGCATTAAGACAAACAAAGTGATAAGCTATTTGTCAGGAAAAACAGAAGCAAGGGAAGAAACGAAAGGAGCAGATTATGGTGGAACAACCTAAATATTTGGAAATGACATTATCACAATTGAAATCATATGTGGAATCTTCAGATAGTAATGTCCTTCTGGTTGTAGAATTTCCAAAAGGAGATCAGAACAATGGAGAATGAATTGGAAGTTGTGAATATCCGTCTGGTAAGAGAACCATCTCTTTATAGTGAGCAGATATTGGATAGTCCACGGGCTGTTGTAGAATTGATGGCGAAGGAGTTATCCCAATATGACAGAGAAGTATTTTGTATCCTGAATATGAAAAATAATGGACAGGTAATCAATATGAATCTGGTCAGTGTTGGAACAATCAATGCATCTTTGGTAATTCCCAGAGAAGTTTTTAAGAGCAGTATTCTGGCAAATGCTTCTGCAATCATTGGACTTCATAATCATCCCAGTGGTAATGTGAAACCATCAAAAGAGGATATGATTGTTACGAGAAAGCTGCAGAAGTGTGGACAGCTACTGGGGATAGAATTTCTGGATCATATCATTGTCGGCGGAACTAATGGAAAGATGCTTAGCTTCCGAGAAGAAAAGCTGTTGAATGTGACAGGAAGGATGGATTGGGAGAGAGAATTATAGAATAAACAAGATATCTACTATTATCGATAACAGGTTCGGTGATGGTAGATATTTTTATGGAGAATTATATAGTATGGTGGTAAAATATAACTTAGAATAAGTATTGTATGATTGTGCTAGAGCGAAAGGGTTATATTATGAAAACACAGCCGTTATCCTCTCCTGAAAGACCAAAGAATACATCGAGGATATTTGATACAACAGAACCACAGTTAAGACTAAAAACTATGGGAGAAGATGAATTTGAAAGAGTTGTTGGAGAATGGGCATATTCATGTTTGAGAAAAGAAAAAAAGTATAGTAATGTTGCATTATTAGGAGGATCAGGTGACTCAGGAAGAGATCTGGTGGCATATATAGATGATAACATGCAAAAGTTTGATATATATCAATGTAAGCGATATGAAAAACCATTATCACCATCGACATATATGATTGAATTTGGAAAACTTTGCTATTATACATATATAGGAGAATATGTAGTTCCCAACAAATATTATATTGTAGCAAGTAATGGAATTGGTCAGTCATTAAGAAAATTAATAGAGCATCCAAAACAAATTAATACTGAATTAATAAATACATGGGATGAAAAATGTGGAAAAAAAAGACAGATTATAGCTGAAGGCATAAAAATGACAGACAGTTTAAGAAAATATATAGAGGAATTCGATTTTTCTATAGTTTCAGATATAGCACCAATTACACTGCTTGATGAGTTCAGTAAATCACCATGGTATAAATACCATTTTGGTGGTGGAATAAAAAAAAGACCAACATTTGAAAAGCCTTCTGAACAATTGAAAAAGTCAGAAAAAACTATGCCATATGTAAAACAGTTATTAAAAGTGTATTCAAAAGAAGCAGGACAAGTATACGAAACGCAAGAGGACTTAAAAAATAATCAAAAATTGTATAAACATTTTATGAGACAGAGAGAAGGATTTTTTTCAGCACAATCATTAAAAAGATTTGCAAGAGATGAATTACTTAATGAAGATAGCTATAACTCTTTAAAAGGTCAGGTTGAATTTGGAATAATGGATGTTTATGAAAATGAATATTCAAGCGAATTAGAGAGAGTAAAAGAAACAACTAAGCAAGCAAATTCTTTAGGTGTTAGTTGCGAAGAAATAAAAGATGTTACTATTTACGATAAAACGGGCATGTGTCACGAACTTGTCAATGATGAAAAAATAATTTGGAGTGATATTGATGAAAATATATAATACTAATCAAGAAATTGGTTGCAGAATATTATTGATTTTACAAATTGTGAAAAAAACTTACTCGATAGAAAGAATTGGATATTATGATTATTTTTCATTACATTTTAGTGATTTAAAAAAGACAGGGGAGAGTTTGCATCCGTCTAATCCTAATCATTCGGCAGAAATTATTATTAAAAGACATACTATTGAAAATGCAATAAATTTTTTAATCGGTAAGGGATTGATTGAGCCGCAATATAATTCTCAAGGGATAAAGTATCAAAATACAAATCTGGGAAATAAAATAGTAGATATGTTTAACAATGAATATACGAAAAAGTACCAGTATTACGTAACAGAGGTAGACAAAATATTTTCAAAAATGAATGAAGATAAAATCAGAAATTATGTAAATAAAAACATAGGAAAATGGATAGGGGAATTTGAAAAAAATGAAAAGTAGAATGCAGGGAAGGTTGAAGTTGACAAAATTAATTTTGGCCGGGGAAAATAAAAAAGATGCAATTATTAATTTCAAAGGTGGATTAAATGTTATTGCGGGAGCATCTGATACAGGAAAATCGTTTGCTTTTGAATGTATTGATTTTGCATTGGGTTCATCAGCTATAGTGGTTCAGTTGTCAAGACAAAAATCTAAGCTTTTTATAATGAACTGATATATGTAACTGGGTAGGGGAGAAAATCCCCCCTTAGGCTGCATGATCATCCAGTAACAGAATCGGATAATAGCAGGATGCCGGTGTTTGATTATTGAGTGCAGAATGACAACGTTCAAAGTTGTAAGTGTGCACATATTTACCGATTGCCTTCCGTGCTTCTCTGATATTGTTATATTGGGTCAGATATGCTTCCTCGTACTTGAAGCTTCGGAACCATCGTTCAATCATGATATTGTCAGCCCACCGGCTTTTACCATCCATGCTTTGACGGATCTGGTTCTCTTTGAGGAAATTCATGTACTCATTGCTTGTAAACTGACAGCCCTGATCTGAATTCAGGATAACAGGTTTTGCCACTATAAACGCCTTTTTTAACGCAGTTATGACCATTCTGGTATCCAGAGTATCATCGACTTCCCAGCCAACGATACAGCGGCTGTACCAGTCAATCACAGCGGTCAGATACAGAAATCCACGCTTAATGGGGATGTATGTAATGTCGATTGACCATGCCTGATTTGGACGGTCGATAACGGCGTTACGTAGCAGATACGGGCAGACTTTAGCCTGTCGCATACGTTTAGAAAGGTTCATTTTTGGATAAATTGGATCAATCCCCATTTCATTCATATAACGGCGCGTTTTCCGGCGACCAACCTGATGCCCACGCTTCTTCAGTTGAGCAGACAGTTGTCGTGCTCCCCAGGCCGGATTATCCGTGTGTAATCGATCTATGATCGATTTGCAATCCAACTCCTCCTGAGATATGGGCATGCCCTTGTAATAAACACTGGTACGATTGATATCAAGAAGTGTAGCTCCTGTTTTAACTGGAAGTTCTTTAGTCTTCAAAAGGTTTTGGACTAAATTTACTCTCGTAGTCAGGTCCAAGTGTTTCTTCAGATTTTTTTTTCAACCAATCCACCTGCATGGTGAGCTGGCCAACTTTTTTCGCATATTCAGCTTTTTCCTTGCGTTCTAAAGCGAGTTTTTCTTTCAGATTATCCTCTCGTGTGTCATTAAAAACCACGGATGCTTTATCGAGGAACTCCTTCTTCCAGTTGCGGAGAAGATTCGGCTGAATATTGTTTTCGGTTGCGATTGTATTTAAGTCTTTTTCTCCTTTGAGCAGTTCAATCACTAATTCTGATTTGAATTTGGCAGAGAAATTTCTTCTTGTTCGAGACATAATAATAATCCTTCTTTCTGTAGTGTTTACAGTATATCAGATTCATTAAGAAATGTCTCTTGAAGTGTCTTAAATTACGATACCATTATAGTATTCCACGTTCAGACAGCTTCGCTCCGGGTCAGTATTCTTTGCATGGAATTTTCTGCTATTATGGTTAACAGAGCCTTTTCCTGTCATAAAGCTGATAGTTCGCTTCAATCAATATCCTTTCTCCCTTTCCGGGCAATCAGCGCCGGATACGGCGCATAAGCTTTGTTACTTTCGTAGAAAGTAACGCAAAAGCACTTTTGACAGCCGTTCCATCCATCAAAAGCTGCCTTTGCGCCCTGCCGGGGGCTTTTCCGTCCTACGGACGGGGCGGCTGTTGCCGCCGCTTTACTTCCGCCGCTATAGCTTTTCGGATAGCCGAAAGTACATTTTCTATCGTATATTCATCCCATCCGGCAAGCCATATCAGCATCCGCATTTCTGCCTCAGTCAATTCTATATCTCCGAATATTTCATTGAGTTCGGCAATCCTCCGGGCTTCACTCTCGTAAAAATATTTGTTCACATTCCGGGTTCCCCATTCTGGCTGTCGTATCATATTCGCCCTCCTTTTCAAGACCGCAACAACGCAAGGTCTATATCTTTTGCAACCTTGCAGACACCAAGCCCG
>OGIA01001802.1_pt1 | contig 11906 bp, 5 predicted proteins | sample 1571671 | NCBI WGS metagenome assembly OGIA01 (sample SAMEA2582027, study PRJEB24529) | metagenome | biome: Human gut stool | place: China | collected 2011
GGTTTCATCTTCCAGCAGTACAACCTGCTGCCGAAGCTGACACTTTTGGAGAACGTGGAAGTTCCCCTTGTGTATGCGGGCATCCCCGCCGCACAGCGCCACGCGACGGCAAAGGCAGCCCTTGAGCGGGTGGGTCTGGGCAATAAGCTCAAAAACCTGCCCAACCAGCTTTCCGGCGGTCAGCAGCAGCGTGTGTCCATTGCCCGTGCTCTGGCCCGCGGCCCGGCGGTCATCCTGGCCGACGAGCCGACCGGTGCATTGGACTCCCACACCAGCCGCGAAGTGCTGGGAATGCTGCAGGATCTGCACAAGCAGGGCAATACCGTCGTCCTCATCACCCACGACAACTCCATCGCTGTGCAGGCCGAGCGCATCATCCGGCTCGAAGATGGCCGCGTCGTCTACGACGGCGACGCCCACGCACCCGAGGCGGTCGTTCAGCCGAACCTCATGATGTCGGCCCCGAAAGCCGGAGAGGAGGGAGCGAACGCATGATAAAGGAGACCTTCAAGCAGGCCATCCAGAACGTGTGGAGCAACAAAGTCCGCACCTTCCTCACCATGCTGGGCATCATCATCGGCGTTATGGCCGTCATCGTCATCGTCGGCCTCGGCAATGGCATGACCCACATGATGCAGGACTTCTACTCCGACATGGGCAGCGATATTCTGGCGGTCAACATCATGACCGCCAGCACCCGCACGGTGGAGGTCAGCGATGTGTATAACATCATCAACCAGAAGCCGGAGTATTATCGGGGCCTTTCGCCCATCGCCAGCGCCGGTGGCGACACGCTGCGGGTGGCGGGTGAGAAGTACCGCCGCACCAGCATCAGCGGCGTCAACGAAGATTACACGACCATCAACAACTATAAGGTGGCCAAGGGACGGGGCATCCAGTACACTGATTTGATAGACAACAAGAATATCTGTGTCATTGGCGACTATGTGGACCGCAAGATCTTCGGCGGCAACGGCCTCGGCAGCACCCTCAAGGTAGGCGCCAGCGAGTACCGCATCGTGGGCGTGCTGGAAGGCCGCTCCAAACCCGCCTCTCAGTACGAGGGCGGCAACGACGACGTTGTTCTCATTCCCTATACCACCCTGATGAGCGTCAACAACACCAGCAGTGTCAGCGAGTATTACGTCGTGCTGCAGGATGCAGACCACTCGGATGCAGCGCAGGAGTATCTGCAAAAAAGCATCAAGAAGCTGGTCAGCAAGGACGACTATGTCTACGTTATGAGCCTGAGCGCAGCCATGAAGCAGATGTCCTCCATGATCAACGTCATGGTGGGCGTCCTGACGGCCATTGCAGGCATCTCGCTGCTGGTCGGCGGCATCGGCATCATGAACATCATGCTGGTGTCCGTCACCGAACGCACCCGTGAGATCGGTATCCGCAAGGCACTGGGCGCACAGGAGAGCACCATCCTGACCCAGTTCGTCGTGGAGGCCGGCGTCACGTCGGCGCTGGGCGGCTGCTTCGGCATCGTGCTGGGCTACATCGTCTCGGCCATCATCAACCAGATCCTTCCGTATATCCTGACGGACATCACCCTGAACGTCACCCCCTCGGCGGACGCGGCGGCCATCGCCGTGGGCATCTCCTGCGGCATCGGCGTCCTGTTCGGCTTCCTGCCTGCCCGCCGTGCCGCCAGCCTGAACCCCATCGAAGCGCTCAGATATGATTAAGGAGTTTACCATGAAAAAACGATTCCTCGCATTCCTGCTGGCTGTCTGCGTGGCTGTTTCCATGCTGGTGCTGCCCGCCTCTGCGGTCGGCTCCAACGCGGCAGTCCAGACGGCGACGGCACTGGGCGGTCTGACCGCCGAGCAGGCCGGTTCTCTGGGTGCGCCCCTCACTCGTGGGCAGGCGGCCCGCCTCCTCACCGCATTCTCTGCTTACCGCGATACCACCACGGCACAGGGCCGCACCGGCCGCCTCTACAGCGATGTGGACAGCGACTCTCCCTATGCGGTCTACATCCGCACTGCCGTCCAGAACGGCTGGATGACCGGCTACTCCGACGGCAGTTTCCGCCCGGACAACACCGTCACGCTGGAAGAAGCCTGCACCATGGCGCTGCGCCTGCTGGGCTATGATGTGGCAAAGCTGGGCGGTACCTTCCCTACAGCTCAGCTCAGCAAGGCCAGCGCACTGGGCCTGCGCAATGAGATCAATGCCCGTCAGGGCGAGACTCTGACCCTCGAGCAGGGTACCATGCTCTTCTACAACGCCCTCACCGCCATGAACGGCAGCGGTCAGGTCTACGCCTCCACGCTGGGCTTTGCGGTGAGCAACGGTCAGGTGGACATCTCCTCCGTCCTGCTGGACAACGTCAAGGGTCCCTTCGTGGCTGATGTTTCCACAGTTCTGCCCTTCGCCCCGGCGGCCATCTACCGCAACGACGAAGTCACCACCTCTGCGGCCCTCTCGCCTTATGATGTCTACTATTATAATGAGAGCGCCCGTACCGTGTGGATCTACAATAAGCGTGCCGCAGGCCGCGTGACGGCTGTCTCGCCCTCGGCCAGCGCTCCGACCTCTGTGACCGTGGCCGGCGTCACCTACACCATCGCTTCGCCCTCTGTGGCCTACCAGCTGTCCTCCCTGTCCGGCGGCGGCGTGGGTCAGGTGGTCACTCTGCTGCTGGGCATGAACGATGCAGCTGTCTCCGTCCTCACCGGCGACGCGGCAGACGCTGTGTTCTACGGCGTGGTCCAGTCCTCATCCCGCACCCTCGTGGAGACCAACAGCGCTGAGGTGCAGCAGGCTGTCTCGGTCATGTGTACCGACGGCACCGCCCGCACCGTCAATGTGGACAATAAGCTCAATTTCCCGGCCGGCAAGCTGGTGGAGATCAGCGTGGACGGTGACGGCGAAAGCGTCCAGTCCATCTCGCCCCGCTCGACCAGCGGCAGCGTCAGCGCCGACGGCACCGCGCTGGGCGACACCCCGTTTGCAGACAACGTGCAGATCATTGATACGACGTCGGAGGGTGTGGCTGGGGCAGTTCGCCCCAGCCGCCTATCGGGGGTAACTCTGAGCGAAAGCGACATCCGCTACTACACCACCAATTCCGCAGGACAGATCGACCGGGTCATCCTCGACGATGTGACCGGTGACCTGTGGGAGTACGCTGCGCTGGATTCTGTCCGCCGCCTGACGGACGAAGCCGCCAAGAAGATCGACAAAAAGATCAGCGACAAGGCACAGGACGCCGCAAGAGAGGCCGCAGGCCTCCCCGCTGGGACCACCACCAAGGCAGACAAGACCGATGAGGAGACCTTCCAGGATGTGAAGAACATCCTTGTTCCTAGCACCAGCGATGTGCTCTACGGCCTCATCGACGGCAGTGTCGTCAGCTCTACCTGGAACACCCTTACCGGCAAGACGGACCAGCTGTTCAGCTATGTGCTCCGCCGCACCGGCGACAGCGTGGGCGGTACGCTGGGCGACTTCCTCAATTATCTGGGCGAGGGTGCGACCTACGTCTGCTACTCCGGCGGCAAGCAGGTGGCCTACAGCACCGCCACCAAGTACCCCGTTATCGCAGGCGGCATCGCCATTGGTCGTTCTGCTGACGGCAAGGCCATCAACCGGATGCTCCAGCTCTCGCCGGTAGTCGTCGATAAGCTGGGCGCAGCTTCGGTCATGAGCGGCGATAAGCGCTATGAGACTGCCGACGATATGCAGGTGTATCTGTGGTCGAACGGCCAGTATTTCGCCACCTCGCTGCCCAAGATCAACACTGAGGATTATAAGCTCATCGGCTGGTACGACAACTTCGGCTGCGCAGGCGGAAAGAAGATCCGTATCCTTGTGGCCGTCAAGACGAACTGAGCCTGAAATTTTCCAATCACAGAACAGCAGCCTCGCGGCAGATGAAGCGGGGCTGCTGTTTTATTCTCCTATTTGCCACACGCCCTATTTCGTGTTACAATAAAAACTAGAAAAATTGCGGAAAAAGGAGGTGCGGCAATGATACGCATTGCTCTGGTCGAGGACGAGGCAGAGGTGCGGGCGCAGCTGCAAGGCTATGTGCAGCGGCACACCCGGCAGTACGGCACCGAGTTCGCGGTAACGGAGTTCGCCGACGGCATGGAACTGCTGGATGATTACCGCCCGGTGTACGACATTCTGTTTCTGGACGTGGAGATGAAGCATCTGGACGGCATGGAGACGGCCCGGCGAGTGCGGGAGCTGGACAAGGACGTCATCATCGTTTTTATCACGAATATGGCACAGTATGCCATCGGCGGGTACGCGGTGGGCGCGCTGGACTATGTGCTCAAGCCGGTGCCTTATTTTGCGTTTTCGCAGCAGCTGCGCAAGGCCGAAGAACAGCTGCGCCGCCGCGCACGGCATTATCTGGCCCTGCCGGTGGAGGGCGGGATGCGGCGGCTGGATTCGTCCCTCATCTATTATCTGGAAAGCGAGGGACACCGCGTCCACTTTTATACCGAAGAGGGCGATTTCGTGGCGGCAGGCACCCTGAAAGCCTTTGAGGAAAAGCTGGCCGAGCGGCCCTTTGCCCGCTGCAACAGCGGCTACCTTGTCAATCTGGCACAGGTGAAGAGCGTGCAGCAGGGGATGGTGCAGGTGGGACCCTACGAATTGCAGGTCAGCCGCCCCCGGCGGAAAGCCTTCCTCGCGGCGCTGGCCGACCACATCGGGGGTGAGGGCGCATGACGGCACTGCCCAGCATCCCGCGCCTGTATACGGCGCTGGCCGAGTGTCTGGCCGTGGGCATCTACGCCCTGCCGCTGGGCATCCGCTTCGGCAAAACGGCCACCATCGCTGCCAGTGCGGCAGGGGCGCTGGCCTTGAGCGTCTTTTTGCAGGCCACGGGCAGCGTCCCGCTGGCGTGGTGGATCCCCTGCATGGCGGCAGCTGTGGGGATACAGTATTTATACCTCTGGGTCACCCGCACCATCTCCCTGCTGGAAGCGGGCTATGTCTGCGCCCGGGCCTTCGTCCTGGCAGAGCTGGCGGCCAGCGCCGAGTGGCAGCTGCACTGCTTCCTCTGGCCTCAGCGCAGCGGGGCCGACGGCCTGTCACTGCTGCTTCTGGTGGTGGTCTATGGCGGCGTTTTCGGCTGCATCTGGGTGCTGGAGCATAAGCACAAAAGTCCCAAGGGCCATATCGTCATCAGCGGAAAAGCGGGCCTCGTGGCCGTCGTCATGGCGGTGATGGCTTTTGCGGTGAGCAATCTGCTCTTTCTCAGTGACCGCGAGGTGGACATGAGCGTCTACTACATCCGCACGCTGGTGGACATCTGCGGCGTGCTCATCCTGACGGTCCAGCACGAGCAGCTGCGGGAGGCGGCGCTCCACAGCGAGCTTGCCGCCATGGACGAGGTGCTCCACCGCCAGTACGAGCAGTACAAGCGGAGCAAGGAGGGCATCCGGCTCATCAACAGCCGCTATCACGAGCTGAAGATCCAGATCGCGGACATCCGCGCCGAGCGCGACCGGGCCAAGCAGGACGCGGCTCTGGCCCGGATGGAGAGCGGCCTCCGGCAGTATGAAGCAGAGAACAAGACTGGCAACCCGGTATTGGATACCCTATTGACCGCCAAAAGCATGGACTGCCAGCAGCGCGGCATCAACATGACCAGCGTGGCCGACGGCAGCCAACTGGGCTTTTTGAGCACGCGGGAGCTGTGTACCCTCGTGGGTGCGCCGCTGGACAACGCCATCGAGAGCGTGCTGGCCGAGTCCGACCCCGAAAAGCGTCTGCTGCGGGTGGCCATCTACAACCAGAGCGGCTGCGTGATGCTCCGCTTCGAGAACTACTGCGCCCAGCCCGTGGAGATGGGCGCGGACGGTCTGCCCGTCCACAACGCCCACGGCGGCTACGACCTGCAGGGCGTGCAGGCGACCGCCCAGCGCCACGACGGCACCATGACCCTTCATTGGGCCGACGGCTGGTTCACCCTGCGGATCCTGCTGCCGGTCCCATCGTGAGAAACGTCTCTGTCATCGCACAGCGATGACAGAGACGTTTTGTTATTCTGCACAATAAAACCGTTCTCGAAATTGTGGATTAGCACAATAAAATTTGAAACCAAATTGAAACTTCTGCAAAATATGCCTCCAAAATGACAGATTGTGAAGATGTTTGTGAATTTTCTTTGAATCCATTTATAATAGTGACAATGCTCCGGGAGCTGTACCCGGAAAATATGGATTCAGAATAAGGAGGAAGAAAATTATGTTGTCCATCAATATGGATGATGTAATGCAGGTAGTTTCGAACATTCAGAACTATCTGATTGCATTCGGTGTCGTCCTCGTACTCGCGCTCCTCGTGATGTTCGCGGTGCGGAAGATGCCCAAAGCGAAAAAGAAGATGATTCGTGCGCAGTCCGGCCTCGCCATTCTGCTGGCGCTGGCGATTGTCGTCAACCTCATCTGCACCGGCCCCATGTCCACCATGCTGGATCTGGTCTCCGGCGAAGGTTCCATCAGTGAGGAGACTTCCGCAGAGGCCACCGAGCTGGTCAATGAGATCACCCAGGAAGGCATCGTTCTGGCTCAGAATGACGACAACATCCTGCCTGTGGCTTCCGGCTCCAAGCTGAACGTCTTCGGCTGGGCTTCCACCAGTCCCTGCTACGGCGGCACCGGTTCCGGCGCTCTGAACGACGCTTACCCTGTCACCGACCTGCTCACCGGTCTGCATGATGCAGGCATCGAGACCAACGACGAGCTGAGCAAGTTCTACACCGATTACTGCTCCACCCGCCCCACCGTTGGTATGTCCAAGCAGGACTGGACTCTGCCCGAGCCGAATGTCAGCCTGTACACCGACGAGATGATGGAAAACGCCAAGGCATACTCTGACACCGCCATGGTCGTCATCACCCGCGTCGGCGGTGAGGGCGCAGACCTTCCCACCGATATGTCTGCTGTCGTGGACGGCAGCTGGATCCGCCGTGTGGCTGAGTATCGCGGCAGTGAAAAGGGTGCCGGCTACTACAACGGCACTTACGATGACAGCCTGAACGAGGGCAATGACTGGGATAAGGGCGACCACTTCCTGCAGCTGTCCAACCGCGAGGAAGAGCTCATCGACCTCGTCACTTCCAACTTCGACAAGGTCGTCGTCGTTTACAACGGCGCAAACGCTTTCGAGATGGACTGGGTCAAGGATTACCCCCAGATCAAGGGCGTCCTGCTCTGCCCCGGCACCGGCCAGTCCGGCTTTGAGGGCTTTGGCCGCGTGGTCGCCGGTGAGGTCAACCCTTCCGGCCGTACCGCTGACACCTATGTTGCTGACCTGACCGCTTCTCCGTGGTGGAACAACTTCGGCGACTTCAAGTACACCAACGCTTCCGAGTTCAATTCCAACGCCAGTGGCTTTGACCCCGAAGGTACCACTCCCTCCTTCGTCAACTACGTTGAGGGCATCTATGTCGGCTACAAGTTCTATGAGACTGCCGCCGATGAGGGCCTCATCGACTACGACAAGGAAGTTGTCTATCCCTTTGGCTACGGCCTGAGCTACACCACCTTCACCCAGAAGATGAGCGACATCACCAGCGACGGCAGCAGCCTGAAGTTCTCTGTCACCGTCACCAATACCGGCTCTGCTGCCGGCAAGGATGTCGTGGAGATCTATAATGATCCTCCGTACACCAACGGCGGCATTGAGAAGGCTTCCGCAAACCTGCTGGACTTCGCCAAGACCAGCGAGCTTGCCCCCGGTGAGAGCGAGACCATCGACTTCACCATCCCGGTCGAGGATCTGGCTTCCTACGATTACAAGAACAACGGCTGCTATGTGCTGGAGGCTGGCGATTACATCATCAGCACCAACTCTGACGCCCACAATGTTCTGGATTCCAAGACCTACACTGTCGCTTCCGACATCGTTTACAACGAGTCCAACAAGCGCGAGAGCGACGAGGTCGTGGCGATCAACCAGTTCGATTTCGCCGAAGGCGAGATCACCTATCTGTCCCGTGCAGACGGCTTTGCAAACTACGACGAGGCCATTGCCGCTCCTGCTACCTATGAGATGAGCGATGAGGCCAAGGCTGGCTTCGAGAACTGCTTCACCTACACCGAGTCCGGCTACGAGAAGGACGAGGACCCCAACGCAGAGGACATCACCACCGGCGCAAAGAACGGTCTCAAGCTGGCTGACCTGCGCGGCGTGGACTACAACGACTCCAAGTGGGATGACCTGCTGGATGAGATGAGCATCGACGACCTGCAGCAGACCATCGGCTTCGGCGGCTACCAGACCGCAGCCGTGGACAGCATCGGCAAGGTGCGCACCAACGACTGTGACGGCCCTGCGTCCATCAACAACAACTTCACCGGCGTCGGTTCTGTCGGTTTCCCGGCTGCTACCCTCATCGGTATGACCTGGAGCAAGGATCTGGCCCACGATTTCGGCGACAGCATCGGCAAGATGGCCAATGAGATGAACACTTCCGGCTGGTATGGCCCGGCTATGAACATCCACCGCACCGCATTCTCCGGCCGTAACTTCGAGTACTACTCTGAGGACGGTGTCCTGTCCGGTGCTATGGCCGCAAACGCCATCGCAGGCGCACAGGAGCACGGCGTCTACGCTTACATGAAGCACTTCGCCCTGAACGATCAGGAAGGCAACCGTAACTGCATGGCGGCTACCTGGTCCAACGAGCAGGCTATCCGCGAGATCTACCTCAAGCCCTTCGAGATGTCTGTCAAGGATGCTGACTGCCACGCTGTCATGTCTTCCTTCAACTACATCGGCAATCGCTGGGCTGGTGGCTGCTCTGAGCTGCTGCAGAACGTCCTGCGCGGCGAGTGGGGCTTCCTCGGCTTCGTCGAGACCGACTACTTCGGTGTCTACGGCTACATGACCGCCGATCAGGCTGTCCGCAACGGCGGCGACCTGATGCTCTGCACCACCGGCAACGATTACAACAATGTGACCGTTCTGACCAACAGCAGCAAGCAGGCAATGCGCACCTCTGCCAAGAACATCCTCTACACTGTGGTCAACAGCCGCGCTTATGAGGCTGAGAACCTGAACCCCGGCATGGCAAAGTGGAAGATCGTCCTGATCGGCGCTGACGTCGTGGCCGCGCTGCTCATCGTTGGCCTGGAGTACACCGCCATCAAGAACTACAAGAAGCGCAAGGAAGAAGAGGAAGAAGTCTAAACCGGACCCTCTCTCCATGCAGCACCTGAACTGAACCAACGGCAAAGGCCCGCTGCACCAGACAGCGGGCCTTTGCCCTGCTCAGGATAAAATGAGGAAAATGCGATGAAGCATACCGACATCATCCAGAAACTGAACTTAGAGCAAAAATGCGCTCTGCTCTCGGGCGAGACCGTCTTTACCACCCGCGCTCTGCCGGGCAAGGGCATCCCGGCCATCACCCTTTCGGACGGCCCCAACGGTGTCCGCAAGCAGGCCGGTGCCGCCGACCATCTGGGCCTCAACCCCAGCGTTCCGGCAACCTGCTTTCCGACCTCTTCCGCCACTGCGTGCAGCTGGGATGAGAAGCTGGGCGAAGCCGTCGGCGAGGCACTGGGCGAGGAAGCCGCCGCACAGGAAGTGGCTGTCCTGCTCGGCCCCGGCCTGAATATCCAGCGCAGCCCCCTCTGCGGCCGTGACTTCGAGTATTTCTCGGAAGATCCCATCCTCGCGGGCAGGATGGCCGCCGCCTATGTGCGCGGCATCCAGAAAAACGGCATCGCTGCCTGCCCCAAACACTTTGCGGTCAACAGTCAGGAGCTGCGCCGCATGGCCAGCGACTCGGTGCTCGATGAGCGCACCCTGCGGGAACTGTATCTGACCGGTTTCGAGATCGTGGTGAAAGAGGCAAAGCCCAAGACCATCATGACCTCCTACAACCTCATCAACGGCACCTACGCCAACGAGAATGCCCACCTGCTGCAGGACATTCTGCGGAAGGACTGGGGCTTCGACGGGGCCGTCGTCACCGACTGGGGCGGCTCCAATGACCACGCCCTCGGCGTGAAGAACGGCTCCACCCTCGAAATGCCCTGCCCCGGCGGCGACTCCATCCGGGAGCTGATGAAGGCTGTACAGGACGGCAGAATTTCCGAGGCCGACGTGGACGCCCGTCTCGACGAGATGCTGGAACTGGTGCTCTCCACCCACGCTGCGGTGGAAAAAGCGCCCCGCACCTTCGACGCTGCCGCGCACCATAAGCTTGCCCGCCGCGCGGCCGCAGAGAGCATCGTCCTGCTCAGGAACGAGGGCGGCATCCTGCCGCTCAAGCCCAATGAGAAGCTGGCCGTCATCGGCGACTTTGCCGAGACGCCCCGCTATCAGGGCGCAGGCTCCAGCGCCGTCAACGCCCTGCAGGTGGACACCCTGCTGGACAGCATCAAGGCCGACGACAGCGGCATCACCTTCGTGGGCTATGCCTCCGGTTTCGAGCGTCAGGGTGCAGCGGACGCCGAGAAGCTGGAAGAGGCTGTGGCCCTCGCAAAGAAGGCTGACACCGTTCTGCTCTGCCTCGGCCTCGATGAGCTGCGGGAGAGCGAAGGCCTTGACCGCGCAGACATGAAGCTGGCCGAGAACCAGCAGCAGCTTCTGGCCGCTGTGGCTGCCGTCAACCCGAACGTCGTCGTTCTGCTGAGCGCCGGTGCGCCGGTAGAGACGCCGTGGGTCGGCCAGTGCAGGGCGCTGGTCTACGGCGCACTGGGCGGACAGGCAGGCGCAGGCGCGGCCGCAGACATCCTCACCGGCAAGCTCTGCCCCTGCGGCAAGCTGTCCCAGACCTGGGCGCAGGCTCACGACGATACCCCCGCCAAGGCGAACTTCGGCGGCGAGGGCCGGAACGTGGAGTACCGCGAGGGCCTGTATGTGGGCTACCGGTACTATCAGACCGCCGGTGTGCCGGTGGCATTCCCCTTCGGCTGCGGCCTGAGCTACACCACCTTCGCGTACAGTGATCTGAAGGCAGACGAGAAGGGAGTGACCCTTACCGTCACCAACACCGGCAGCTGTGCCGGCGCCGAGATTGTCCAGCTCTACGTCGCAAAGCAGGACGCAAAAATCTTCCGCCCGGCGCAGGAGCTGAAGGGCTTTGCAAAGGTCTTCCTCGCCCCCGGCGAGAGCAGGACGGTGAGCATCGCTCTGGACGACAAGGTGTTCCGCTACTGGAACGTCAAGACTGACCGCTGGGAAGTCGAAGGCGGAAGCTATCAGCTCCGCGTGGGTGCATCCAGCGCAGACATCCGCCTGACGGCGGAAGTCTCCGTCAAGGGGACCAACGCTCCCGACCCCTACGAGGGTCTCGACCTGCTCCACTACGTCTCCGGTCAGATCACCTATGTGACCGACGCCGAGTTCGAGGCTCTGCTGGGACACCCGATCCCGGAGGATGTCGTCCGCATCGACCGGAACATGACGCTGGGCGAGATGGACCATGGCCGCAGTCCGCTGGGCTGGGTGGCACAGAAGGTGCTGCGCTGCCGTCTGGACAGCAGCTTTGCAAAAGGCACCCCCGACCTGAACACCGTGTTCCAGTATAATATGCCGCTGCGCGCGCTGGCCAAGATGACCAACGGCATGGTGAGCATGGGCATGGTGGACGGCCTCGTCTGGGAGCTGAAAGGCTTCTGGCTCGTGGGCATCCTCCGGGTCATCTATGAGTTCGTCAAGAATCTCATCCTGAACAGCCAGATGGAAAACCGGCTCAAAAACAGCTGAAAGGAATAAGGTCATGAATTTCTGGAATAACTTTGCCGCAAAGCATCCGGCCGCGGCCAAATGGGTGCGGGAGGGCGGACTGTTCGTCATCGTGTCCAACCTTATCACCGTGTTCAAATACCTGCTTCTGCAGTTCCTGCCCAAGGCGTTTGCAAGCCTGCCGGTGGTGGACTTCGGCTGGCCGGGCATCGACATCACCCTGTTCGGCG
>OGIA01001811.1_pt1 | contig 11881 bp, 8 predicted proteins | sample 1571671 | NCBI WGS metagenome assembly OGIA01 (sample SAMEA2582027, study PRJEB24529) | metagenome | biome: Human gut stool | place: China | collected 2011
GCGGGGTCCAGCCGCCGTACTGGTGCAGGTCGCTGGTGATGGTGGTCACATTCAGGGTCTGGCCGTTGGGAGTCACGCCCTCGGTCAGCGGGGTATCGGCCTTGGGCAGGCTGTCGTACTTGCGGAACTCAATGGTCTTGCCGCCGTTCTGGGGTACGGGATAGTAGTCCGCGAACTGGTCATGCACCAGACGGGGCTCTGCCTGGTCGATAAGGCGCTTCTCGTAGAAGGTCTTCATCTCGTTGGTCATGGTGCCGGTGGTGTTCTGCAGGCTGGCAGAAGGGTCGGCAAAGAGCTGGAGGTTCATCTTCAGGTTGTAGCTTTTCATGTCATTTGTCCTTTCTGTATCAAAATTTTCAAAAACTGATCTTCACCCCGTGCATCGCACGGCGTTCCAGTGCCTCACGCTGGGCGCGGGTCATGCTGGCCACATCGGCCCGGGTGATGGCCGCACCGCCGGGGCTGGTACCGTTTTCCGCCGGGCGGGCTGAACGCTGGCGGATGCGCTCCACAACGCCCTGCTCCACGGTCTGGGCGGTCTGACGCAGAGCGTCGTTGTAATGGGCCAGACGGTAGGCGTCACCCATCCGCATCCCGGGCAGCTCCATCAGGCGGCGCATCTCGGGGTTCGCCAGCTCCTGCTTGAGCGAAAAATCCGGCATATCCCGGCGAAGCATCGCCTCTTCCGCCGCCCAGCGGGCGTGGAGGGCGCGGACGGTGTTCGCGCCCTCTCTCAGGCCCGGGATGGGCGGGAGCGGCAGCGGCGCAGGACGTTCGGGCGGTGCAGGACGCTCTTCCGGCTCCTGCGCTGCCGCCGGTGTCGGCACATCCGAAGCTTCCCGGCCCTCATCCGCCTTCATAGTCCCGGAGGCGATGGCCTGCTGAGCCTGTGCATGGCTGAGGGCAGGAGCGGAGGGGGCGGCGGCATCGCCGCCCTCCGAGGCAAAGAGCTGCAGATCCACCATCGACTGTTCTCCCCGTCCGCTCAAATCGGCGAAGCGGACATTGTCCGGGTAGCGTTCTGCCAGCAGAGCAAAGCCCGCCTTTGCAAATTCGAACGCCCCCTCCACCCACGGCTTCTGGGGTGCTGCCGCCGTCACGGCCAGACGCGGGCCGTCCGGCTCGTCCCACACGCCGCTCCTGGTGCCTTCCTCGCCCGCCAGCAGGGCGCAGAGGGTCTGCATCAGGGTGCTGGCCCCCGCACACACGATGTCCTGCCCGGCGGGGGCATAGCCCGCGTGGCCCGAAGCTTCCAGCCGACAGGTGGGGCCTGCCGGGCCGTCCAGCTCGGTGTAGTTTACTTTTATCATCTCATTTCTCCTTTCTGCGTCTTCATCGCCCTCGCCATCGCAGCCGTGCTCAGCTCCTGTGCCGGGCCGCTGAGCTTGGGGGCTTCGGACTTTTTCTGCACTTCCAGCAGACCCGTCAGCTGGGCCATCTGGGCCTGCATCTGCGCCAGCTGCTGGGCAAGGGTGCCGTTCTGGCGCACCCGCTGGCGAACCTTTTCGATGCCCTCAAAGTCCATCATTTCCAGCGCCGCCAGCGCGGCGTCGGCGTTGGCCGGGGCGAAAAAGCCCAGCTGATAGCACTCCTTGGCCGTCTCGTTCTGGGAGAGGCGGGAGAAGGTGGACTTTTTCTCCGCACTCACCACGATGTCGAACACCGGCTCATGACTGCCCAGCTCCACGCCGCCCACGACTCTTGCAGGCTGAGCGCGGAGCACCTGGCCCGAAAAGCGGACGAACTCGCTCTCGCCGCTCTTGCCGGTGATGCGGAAGATGCGCTCCTCGTCGTAGAACTGCCTCATCAGCTCGATGATAAGGCAGCACTCTTTGGCAAATGCCCTGTAAGCGCTCTTGAGCATATCCCGGCTGAGCTTCGAACCCGCCTCCTGCAAGGCCGCGATGGCCGAAGCTGCCGTCACGCCGCCTGCGGTGCCGCCCTGGGTCATGTCGCGGTTTCCGCTGATCTCCTTCAGCTCCTCGATGCGGCTGTTGCGGTAGCTCAGGCTGTTGCCCTGCAGACCCGCCGTCTGCAACGGCCGGAAGCTGTCGTCGTTCAGGCGCCCCACCACATGGATGATGTCCCGTGACAGGTCGGTCAGCTCTTCCTCATTGACGCCCGCCGTGTCGCTCAGCACATACCGCTGGCGGGACGAGAGCAGGACATTCTCGTCCATGGCGTGGTTCATCTTGTCGATGGCGGTCTGGCACTCCTTCATCACATCGATGTACCCGAAGCCCGCCGGGCTGTCCTCTTCCATGAACAGCGCGTCGAACACAAAGGGATACTTGCCGTGGTCGTAGAAGCCTCTTTCGGCCAGCGCCGGGTCGTTCTCGCTGGCGTAGAGCACCACGCCATTGCAGAACTTACAGTAGTGCAGGACGCTCCTGCCCTCGGGGGAAAGCTTTTTGTAGTACCAGTCCACCACGACGCTCTTGTCGCTGGTATCAAGGCCGCTGTCGTGGATGTAATGCGGCACGTCCAGCACGCTGGCAGTGTGTCCGGCCAGCTGGGGCCAGCGGCTTTCCAGCTGAGCCGTGTCGGCCAGACTCAGCGAGAAAAAGTGGGGCGACGCCTGAATATCGTCCACGCCCGGCTCCCAGTAGAGCATCAGCAGGTTCATGGGCCGGATGGCGATCTCGCCTACACCGCCCCGCTGCTCCGGATCCCAGAACACGCCTTTGACTCCGGTCCCCTGCTTGAGCTTGCGCCACCAGGTGTCGCTGTACACCTGCTCATAGTCAGCCTGTTCCAGCACCACGGGCAGCACGCTGGAAAGCGCCTGTGCCGCTGCCTCGTCGTCCTCGGCACGGGGCAGGACGTTGGGACTGGGGTAGTTGTCCATCGCGTCGGCATGCTTGTTGGCGATGGAGTTGAACAGCCAGCCGCTGGACGGCTGGGGTTTGCCCTCCATCATAGGGTTCTGGTAGTTCTTCCAGTGTCCCATCCGGAACCACAGTTCGTTGTCCACCAGGCGCTTGTCCAGCGCGGCCTTGCCCGCCTTGTACCGCTGCAAGATCTGCGCAGCCTCAGCCACCTCTTCCGGCCCGATGGGCAGTTTTGTTGCTTCATCCATAGTATTCGTTTTTCTCCTTCCTGCCCTCTGTTGCAGGGCGCTATCGTTTTTCTCCGCCCCCAGCCTCTCCCAAAGGGAGAGCCTTTACACCCTCAGAAACTTCGCCTTCCGATGCAGCTCCAGCGGGTCATCCAGCACCGGCGGGGCCGATGTATGCCGGGGCGGCGAGATGGGATTCTCCATCAGCACATAGCGGCACTCATCGTAGATGTGGTCTTCCTGCCGGGTGTCGATGTCCTCCACATTGCTCTCGTCGTACACGAGGTTCGGGATGGTGCGGATGAAGTGCTTGCAGGTATTGAACACCTGCAGCATCGGCCTGCCCTCGCCGTCAAAATTCAGCCGGTAGTGCATCTGCATCTTGCCCGCCAGACGGGTGTGGTCGCCGGGCATCCAGTGCAGAAAGTTCGGCCCCCGCTCCATCATGGCGGCGATGCTCTCGCCCCGGCTCTCGTCGAAGATGGCCGGGTCGGCGATGCCCTGAATGACTCTGCCCCGGAGCACCGGGTCGTTCTGCTCGGCCTCCCGGATGCGCCGTGCCTGCTCCACCGGGTCGATGCGCAGACCCTCGTTGGGGCGTCCGGTGCAGCCGTACAGCTCCTTGATGCGGTAGAGCCGCCCTTCCTCGTCCGCCGCGTACCACCCCACCGAGAACGGCTTCGAAAAGCCGAAATCGTAGCCCCGGTAGATCTTCCAGTGCTTCGGGATGGTGAACGGCGCGATGACGTGGGTCCAGCGCTGGTCTTCGTAGTGGTTCGGGTCGTTCCGCCACTCGGTGAACACCTGCCCCGAAAAGCTGTCCCAGCTGCCGTAGAGCAGCGCCTGCTTTTCGGCCTCCGGCATGGCCGCGAGGCTGGCCAGATAGTCCGGGTCATTTTCCAGAAGGGCTGGGTTATCGAATATGCTGGACGGGATGAACACCCGCGCCCGCCGCAGCACCTTTTCGGTGCCGTCCGGCATCCGCACCGGGTATTCCTCCACGATGGGGGTGCCGGGCGGGGCGGGCGTGATGAACCGCGCCTTTACCCAGCCGTGGCCCACCCCGCCGGGGTTGGTGGTGGCCCGCAGATACACCCGGGTGCCGGGGCCGGTGGGGCGGTTGCGGCTCATCATGTAGCTGTACTCCTCCCACTCGAAGTGGGTCAGCTCGTCGAACCCGATGAAATCGAAGGCTTTGCCCTGATAGTTCGTCCGGTCCTTGGTGTACTGCATCGAGCCGAAGTAAATTTTCGCCCCGCTGGGGAAGACCCACACATGGCTCGTGGCGTTGTACTGCGCCTCCGGAAATGCCCGGCGGTAATAGCTTTGACTCTTGTCCACGAGGTCGGAAAGCTGCGGATAGGTCTTGCGGAGGATGAGCGCCCGGTAGTGCGGAATGTGTACCTGCCGCAGCGCCTCGATGACGAGGGCGTCGCTCTTACCGCCGCCTGCCGCGCCGCCGTAAAGTGCTTCCGGCTCCGGCCTCCGCATAAATTCCATCTGCCTCGGCTGAGGCCTCCACACGACGCCCGCATTCTTGTTTTCTGTCGTCATACATCCTCCACCGGCGGCAGCAGCACCACGCCGCATTCCCGCCCTTCTGCATCCACGCCCTGGTCGTTCAGGGTCTTCGACACGCCCGCCAGATCTTTCAGCACAGCAGTCGCTTCCTTCAGTCCCTTCATGATGCCGGGGTCGGTGCTGTTCTCTCTGCGGGCCGCGCGCTGGCGGGCGTTCAGATCTTTCACTTCCTGCGCCAGCATGGTGCTCAGGGTGTCGGTGGCTTTCCGGAGACTTTCCTGTCCCTTGGCCGCAGTCTGCTTTTCCTGCCCCATCCTGTGTTCTCACTTCCTTTCGTTCTGTCGCTGGCAAAAGGATACCACGCTTTTCTCCGCCGCAGGAGTACATACTTTTTGCCCTCAGATTTGTATTTTGCTGTATGCTTTATCCTATAAGTAATATTTCAAAGCAACAAAAATCCCCTGCCTGTGTTCTTTTCCACAGACAGGGGATCTTTCACTCAATTTTCTGCGCAAAGTCTCCGGGAGACTCTCTGCGTATTTTTACAGGGTTTCCACCCGGTCAAACAGCTCCTTTGCGGCCTCCACAGCCTCCTTGCTGCCGAAGACCACCCTCACGCCCTTCTCCATCCGGGCCGACAGGTCCGCCGCCTCGGCCTTGAGGGCGGCAGCATCCACACTGCACAGGCTCTTGCGCTCGGCGGCAGTCATCTCGTCGGTGATGCCGCAGAAATATTTGCAGTCGGTAGACGCAGCCTCTTCCCGGGGCTTGCGCGGGGTGTCCAGCTTTGCTGCCGCACCCACGATGAACTCGTTCATGTCCTTCTCGGTGTAGTCGCGGCCTGCCAGTTCTGTCGGCCCCTTTGCGAAAGTCTCATAGCTTTCTTTCAGGTGCGGGTCGCGGTAGGTGTAGAGATATTCGGTGTCGTCGTTCTGGGTCACCATGCCGGTGCCATACGCGCCGCCCACCTCGCGGATGTTGTGCCACAGATACTCGTAGCTCATCACCCGGGCCAGCACCTTCCGCTCCAACCGCCGCTCCATGGGCCAGACCAGCACATCGTAGTTCACGCCGCCGTCGATGATGAAGGCCTCGTTCACCGGAGCTGTCAGCTCCTCAGTGTAGGGCTTTGCCTCGCCGCGCTTTTCTGCCGCGAAGGCACTGCCCGGCAGAAGCTTTTTCAGGGTATCCAGCGCCGCGTCGCTGCCGTGGAGGCTGACGGTCAGGGCGTTCTTTTTCAGCACGCTCTTCCACAGCTCTTCCATCTTTTTGCCCAGAGCGGTCCAGTCGGCCTTTTCCAGCAGCTCACAGAGATAGTGGTAGTAGCTCACGCCGTTGCAGCGCTCACTCAGTGCGGATTCCACCGAGAAATGTGCCGCCGCCCGCATGGCGGCAAAGGCGTGGCCCTCCCGCAGGAACTTCTGCTCCATGAGCAGCTTCTGCTGGCTTGCCACCCGCTCCATAGCAGCTTCGGCCTGCGGGCCGCTGAACTTTGTCTCATACAGCCACTCACTGCCCAGCTCCACAGCCTTTTCGAGGCTGCGTTCCAGCATACTCATCCCCACGATGAGCTTTGCGTGGCAGGGCCTGCCTTCCTGCCGTCCCGTCCAGCAGTCCATCCACGCACCACTGCTTCCCAGCCAGGTGTTCCGCAGAGTGTTCAGTTCCTGGGCCGTGTGCTTTTCGGTGTCCAGCTCATCCATGACATCCGTGAGCAGATGCAGGCAGGACATATCTTCCGGTGCCATGCCGCCCAGATCATAGTAAAGGTACAGGTAGGTATTGCCTGCCGAGGGGTGGTGCAGCAGTTCTGCACCCGCCAGCAGCTCCTTGCTGCCCGGTGTCTGCTTTTTGCCCTCGCCGAGGTCGGCGGCTGTCAGCGGATGGTCCAGCACCAGCTTGCCGTCGGTGCGGGCGGCGCTCCCCTCTTCCTCTTTCTTGGGCAGGGTCGGCACCTGGATGATCTCCACCGGCGCAGGCGCGAACAGCTCCCGCAGCAGCTCATTGAACCAGCCCTGTTCCAGCTTCTCCCGCAGGGAAGCGAACAGAGCGTTCGTGTGGAGCAGCAGGGCCGGGTCGCCGGTGTGGAGCCATCCGGCAGATGCATTGATGGCGTCCAGCACACCGTCCGGGATGCTGCCCGGCCGCTCAAGGGAAGCGAACTCGGTGGAGTTGATGCTTGCCATCAGCAGCTCCTCGGGGATGCCCTTCTCGAGGATGCCGTCCACGGCTTTGCGCACTGCAGCGGCAAACTTGCCCGCCGACTCTTCCGTCGCGCCCCGCAGCACAAGCTCCAAGGTCGGCTGCAGCGTGCTGTCATCGAAGCCCACGTCGATGTCCGCACCCAGTTTTTCTTCCAGCAGGGCGGCTTTCAGAGGCGCCTGGTTCGTCCCCAGCAGGGCGTCCAGCAGGATCTCCACGCCCAGCTGGCGCTCCCGGTCGCTGAATGCACCGGTGTACCACGCCAGCGCACACTGAGCCTCGTCCGGCTCCGGCTTCTCGGTATAGTACGGGATATTCCGCTTCACACCGACCTGCTCGTCCTGCACCGTCAGGCGGGGGCGGCTGGCGCTCTTGGGCATACGGCTCAGATACTGCTCGTCGAGGAAGGCCAGCTTCTCGGCCATGTCCATCTTGCCGTAGAGGGTGATGCAGCAGTTGTCGGCGCTGTAGTGGCGGCGGTAGACCCGCACATACTTCTCATAGGTCAGCGCCGGAATGGACGCCGGGTCACCGCCGGAGACAAAGCCGTAAGCCGTATCCGGGAACATTGCCCGGCTCAGAGCGTTCTGCAGCTGTGCATCCGGCGTCGCCAGCGCGCCCTGCATCTCGTTGTAGACGACGCCGCTCACCGTGCCGTCTTCGTCCCGGTGCCAGCCCTCCTGCTCGAACACGCCCTTGTCCACCATGGCCAGTGGGCAAAACACCGCGTTGAGGTAGACATCCATCAGGTTCTTGAAATCCGTCTCGTTGGGGGTAGCGAAGGGATACACCGTCTTGTCTGGGAAGGTCATGGCGTTCAGGAAGGACGCCATGCTGCTCTTGAGCAGCTGCAAAAACGGCGACTTCACCGGGTACTTCTCGCTGCCTGCCAGCACTGAGTGCTCGAGGATGTGGAACACGCCGGTGTCGTCGGAGGGGAAGGTGCCGAAGCCGATGCCGAAGGCCTTGTTGTCGTCGTCGTTTTCCACCAGCAGGACAGCCGCCCCGCTGACGTCATGGGTCAGCACGGTCAGCGTCCCGTGCTGTTCGGGGCAGTCCTCGTGCTTGACGAGGGTGTAGCCGGGATATTGTTTCATGGTCTTGCTCCTTTATATTTTTTGATTTGAGTTTATTGTACAAAGAAGTCGAAGCACAAAAATGCCAGCCGCTTCGCCAAACGCATTTTTGTGCTTCTCCAATTTGCTGCTACGCAGCAGATGTCCCATTATCTCATTCAGGAACGACTTCTTTTTTGCACGACACCCTGAACAGCACGAATCCCACGATGAACAGCACGATGAGGGAGCCGACACCCACATTGGCGCTGCCGGTGAGCTGGCTTCCCACGCTGACGATCATGGTGCCAAGGAAGGACGCGCCCTTGCCGCAGATGTCGAAGAGGCCAAAGTATTCGCCCGACTTTTCCGGCGGGATGATCTTTGCAAAGTGGGAGCGGCTGAGCGCCTGCACGCCGCCCTGGAACATGCCCACGATGACGGCCAGCACCCAGAACTGCCACTGCTGGGTCAGGAAAAACGCAAACACCGCGATGCCCGCGTAGGCCGCGATGCACACCGGGATGAGCTTTGCTGAGGGGTACCTGTTCGACAACCGCCCAAAGATGAGGGCCGACGGGAACGCCACGATCTGGGTCACAAGAAGTGCCAGCAAAAGACCGGTGGTGTCCAGACCCAGCGCCGTGCCGTAGGCCGTCGCCATGTCGATAATGGTGTACACGCCGTCGATGTAGCAGAAGAAGGCCAGCAAAAACCAGAACACCTGCTTATCCTCCGGCAGATGCCGCAGGGTATGGCCGATGCGGGCAAAACTCTGCCGGACAGCGTGTTTTTCCACCTCCACATAGTGGAGCTGTTTATAACTTTTCAGCAGCGGCAGGGTCGTGAGCAGCCACCACGCCGCCGTCAGCAGGAGTGCCAGGTTCAGCGCCGTCATCTGGCTGATGCCGATGCTCCCCGCCCCCAGCACAAGGCCGAGACAGACCACGAAAGGCACGCAGCTGCCGATGTATCCCCACGCATAGCCCCGGCTGGACACTTCGTCCATCCGCTCGGGAGTGGTCACGTCGCTGAGCATCGAGTCGTAGAACACCAAGCTGCCCGAAAAGCCCACCTTCGCGATGACGAAGATGACCAGAAACGGCAGCCACGCCGACGCCGCGCCCATGGCGCAGCAGCCCACGATGCCCACGAAAACGCAGAGTATGAAGATAGGCTTCTTGAAGCCCTTCGTGTCGGCCACTGTTCCCAAAATCGGGCTCAAAACAGCCGTGATGACGGTCACAGCCGAGCTGGCATAGCCCCAGTAAGCCAGATACTCCACCGAGCTCAGGCCCCCGGCTTCCGCCAGCGCATTGAAGAAAATGGGGATAAGGGTGGCCACCATCAGCACAAAGGCCGAGTTGCCCACGTCGTACAGGATCCAGTTCCGCTCCAAGCTCGTCAGGCGGAATTTGCCGCTCTTTTCCATCCGGTGCTCCTCTCAGTTCTCCCCAAACGTATGCTGATACTCCGCCCCAAGCGGCTTGTTCTCTGCATACTCTTCAATGAGCCTTACCGCCAGCGGCACAGACGTTTTATACAGCTCTTCGAGCTTCTGGCTGCTCTGGACGCATTTGGGGTTCGGCTGTGGGTTTGCCACAAGGCCGTGCATGAACTCATACTTGCCCGCGACGCGCATCCCGGTCAGCACCACCCAGCGCTTGACGGGGTTCGCCGCCTGCAAAAGATGATGCACCGTTATCATCCCCTTCATCGCCGCCAGCGTCTCGTCCACCGTGACGCCTTCGTAGAAGGGCGCGATGACCTCGGCCCGCTCCCGGCTGGGTTTGATGTGGCTGGCCGTGAAGAACTTTATGGGGTCGAGGCCGTCTTCCCGCATCAGGGCGTTGTCAAACTCCGTCTCGATCTCGCAGTGGCCCACACCGCTCTCCCGGACATAGGCCTCCACATAAGGGTGACAGGTGCTGTCCAGCGCGAAGTGGCAGACAAAGCCCAGCGCATAGGCCAGAGCAGCATCTTTGTCCGGCGCATTTTCCACCACGGTGCGGGCGCGGGTGAAAAACACCTCGCCCTTCTGCTCGTGCATGGCGTTGCCCAGACGGTTCACCGGGTTCGACTGCAGGGCCTTGTAATAAAACATCAGGTCCGGCCCGTGGAGACCTATGTCGTAAAGCTCCCGGTGCTGTTCCAGCGTCGCGCGCAGACCGTCCGGCAGCAGGGCCAGAACATCCGCACCAAAGCGGCGGTGTGCGTAGGTAGAAGGCATGATACCGCCCCTTTTCGTTTATTTTTCGTAGCCCTGCGGCAGCTCGTTCTTCAGGCCGCGCTCCATCAGGGACTTGACAGCCTCTGCCGCACTCATGCCCTTGTTGACGATGGCGTTGACGGTCTGGACGATGGGCATTTCCACCTGATACCGCTCGGCCAGTTCCAGCGCAGCGGGCAGGGCGTTCATGCCCTCGACCACCATGCCGACTTCCTTGACGGCATTTTCCGGGGTCTCGCCCTTGCCGATGAGGATACCGGCGCGGTTGTTGCGGCTGTGCATACTGGTGGCGGTCACGATGAGGTCGCCGATACCGGCCAGACCTGCGAAAGTGTGGACATTGCAGCCCATCGCCACGCCCAGACGGGCGATCTCGGCGATGCCGCGGGTGATGAGGGCAGCGCGGGCATTATCGCCGTAGCCGAGGCCGGTGGAGATGCCGACGCCCAGCGCGATGACGTTCTTCATGGCGCCGCTCAGCTCTACACCCTTGATGTCCTCGTTGGTGTAGACGCGCATGACATTGTTGGTGAAGACCTCCTGCACGAAGGCCGCGGCCTCCATATCCTTGCTGGCCGACACGATGGTGGTGGGCAGGTCGATGGCCACTTCCTCGGCGTGTGTGGGGCCGGACAGGGCCACAAGACGCACGCCCTTCGGGCCGCCTTCCTTGCCCAGCTCATCGGCCAGGATCTCGGTCATGGTGTACAGAGTGTCGGGCTCGATGCCCTTTGCCACGTCCACGATGATCTGGCCGTCGGCCACATAGGGCCGGGCCTTTGCCGCCGTGGAGCGGACGAACACCGACGGCACTGCGAACAGCAGGATGTCCTTGTCTTTGCAGACTTCCTCGATGCTCTTGGTGAACCGCAGCTCGTCGGGGATCTTCATCTGCGGCAGGTTGGGGTGCTTGCGGGTGGTGGAAAGGCTGTCGATCTCCTTCTCGATGGCCGACCACACCAGCACATCATTCCCGCTCACAGTCAGCATCCGTGCAAGGGCCATGCCCCAGGTGCCAGCGCCCAGAATACCAATACGTTTCATCACGTTTGTCCTCCGTATCCGCCGCGCTCCCGTCTGGCGGGGCGTGCGGCCTGTTTGTACCTTTACAGGTCTATACAGTTCTATTGTACCCGAAAGCTTCTGCCGCGTCAACTACTCTGCCGTTCTGCACAAAGTCAGCACCTGTTTTTCATCCATTTCGTCTATACCATGCAATTTTTCGAAACCATTTGCGTTCATTTCCAAATCATGTTATAGTATTCTGGTAGGTTTTGTAGGATTTTCATTTTTTCCTCTTGACTTTGACCCTGCTTTAAGGTATATAATGTATCCACCCACTTGCCCTGTCTGTTTATTCAAATTTTGAAAAAGGAGTATCCATGCTGGAAACACTCTTATCCAACCGCACCGTCAGCGTGCTCTGGGAGGCTCTTCCCCGCATCCTCTCGGCGGGCCTCACCATGACCATCCCCCTCACCCTCATCTCGTTCACCTTGGCGATGGTGCTGGCGGTGGCTGTGGCGCTGGTGCAGTACGCCCGGGTTCCGGTGCTGAGCCAGCTGGCCCGGTTCTACATCTGGGTCATCCGCGGCACGCCGCTGCTGGTGCAGCTTTTCATCATCTTTTACGGCCTGCCCAGCGTGGGCATCATGCTGGACGCTTTCCCGGCGGCAGTCATCGCCTTCGCCTTCAACGAGGGCGCATACTGCGCCGAGACCATGCGCGGCGCACTCGAGAGTGTGCCGCAGGGCCAGCTGGAAGCCGGCTACTGCGTCGGCATGAGCTGGTGGCAGATCATGCGCCGCATCGTGC
>OGIA01001812.1_pt1 | contig 11877 bp, 6 predicted proteins | sample 1571671 | NCBI WGS metagenome assembly OGIA01 (sample SAMEA2582027, study PRJEB24529) | metagenome | biome: Human gut stool | place: China | collected 2011
ACCAACCAAAATCATTATCCCCCTAAAAGGATAAATGATACCGTAAAATTTCATAAGAAGTCCGATGATGCTGCACGGCGGTCATCCGAGCTGGAAACGGCCAGGTGATTGCCCTGAAGGAAAGGGGTGCGATTCCCCATGCGGTCGGCACTGTAAGCGCAAGGATATGATCGAGGCGGGAAACCACTGGGACGAAAGTCCGTCATTGCGAGAAAATCGTGAGAAGACAGATCATAAACGCAGAGAGTATCTCATGGCGCAAGTCAGTAGAATTGTGTAGTTAGGACTCAAAGGCAGCGGGCGCTCTCTCCGTGGTGCTGATATGGCAGAAGTGTACGCTGATGACCCGGTATGGGTTTATCAGCGCTTTTTTTGTCATGAATCATTAAGGAGGTGTGCCCATGGGTAAAGTAGCAGGTGCGCAAAATTTTGACGGAGCGAATTGGTACGAGCAGCACATTGCCAAAAGAACACGGGACGCATTGGCTGAGCAGGACCGCGCTTTTGCGGAAAAACACGCAGGCGACAGCCTGGATCAGCTGGCGGCCTATCTCCGGCGCTGCGCCGGACATTGGGGAAAGTCCCCTGCCCCCATCGAGATCGTCGGTGGCAGTTACATCGCAGAGCGCTTTGGCGATTGGAAAGATGCGCTGAGAGCCGCCCATTTGAATCCTATATACAAAAAACCCCGCAATAGAGATTGCGGGCGCTATCAAAACGAAAAGAATATCCAAATTCAGCTGCATCGGAGCGAGCGTGACGCTAAACGGGCAGCACGGGTTGAGCGAGCCAAGCAACGCCAAAGCAAATACGCTGTTCACGAAGCCACAGAGGAAATCTTCGTTGCAACAGATGTAATGCTTGAGTAAGGTTTACCAAGTCGAGGGCGGAGATCCGCCAGCTTTTCCATATGGGCAGGAGGGGCTTAGCCAGCCCCTTCCGCCCAATCCTCTTAACGAAAGCACCTTTCGCCTTGGACAGATCGGAACGCAACACCAATTATAATAGGGTGTCGCGCCTCTATATAACCTTGTTATTTTCTTATTGGGTGCGAAAGTGTGCTCACAGCTAAGGTAATAATGCCGGCAGGCCTTATTATAAAAAATTTTCTGAGAGGAGATTGGAAATGCAAAAGACAGCGAAAAAGTTCCTTTCAATGCTGCTTGCGCTCATGATGGTTCTGTCCATCCTTCCCACGGCAGTTTTTGCAACGGAACAAGGCACAGTAGCTGCGCCGCTGGATAGTATTGTTCCCTATGGTGCGAATGACCAGACTACAGGAACGGCAACTATCAGTGTGCAGAACTCTGTGACCTTTACCGGCTACTCTGCTTTCGAGAATGTGCCCTATTATTTGGTCACCGTTCCCACAGGCACGACCTATGTAAAGGCCACATACAAAGACGCTGCCATACTGACCAATGCCACAAGCGGTGTTGCATCCGGCTACTACGCCGATGTGCCGCAGTGGACTGGCGGCGGTGTAGAAATGGCCTATACGGAGAGCGGTGGGGATATCACAATTACAATTCCCTTGAACTACTCCCGTACCGCCGAGGATGGGACTACGGTCCAAAAGAGCTTTGTGCTGGGTGCAGATGGTAGCGGAACTGCCTATGCGCCGGAGTATGACGGCAGCGCCAGCTATGCGCCTGTCCATTTCCTCGCCTTCACCTATGAAGGCAAGTCGGCACCTACGGTCGCTCCCGGTGCAATTGCCACAGCTAATGTAACACTCGGTAATGCCTGGACGCTGGATGTGGCTGAAATGTTTACGGATGCCGATGGCGATGCGCTGACCTATACGGCAACCGTCAACGGCGCTACGCAAACGCTGAACGGCTCTACCTTGAGCTATACCCCTACTGCGGCTGGTGAGTATATGATCGTGCTTACCGCTACCGACGACAGCGGCACGGCCACCCACACCATTGTTCTGACCGCTGCGGAGGGCACACAGGTCCCGCGGCTGAAGAGCGGCGTCCCGGTCACCGCAAGTGCAACCGTTTCGGTAGGATACGCCTATAACCTGTCCGATCTGCAGGCTGGCAACATCTTCGAGAATCCGGACGGTTCTTCCTTGAGCTACACCGACTACTATTATTATAGAACAGCCGGGACTGGCGAAAGGAAGGGGCCTTACTACTTCTCCACGGCTCTGTTCGGTGCTACCACGATCCAAATCACGGAGAACACCGCCGATACATATGTCTATGAGTTCCATGCCATGAACTCTGCCGGTCTGTCCACGGACACCTGGACGCTGACACTGACCGTAAGTGACTCGATCGAGCAGCACTATACTTTCCATGTTGGTCAGGATATGAACTATTCCACCAATGGCAGCCAGTATCCGCTGATCAAGCTCTACAAGACGGCTGGTCTTGACGATAAGGGCGCTGACTACCTGGCTTCCTATGAAGTTGATGGCAAGACCCAGTACATCTATGAGGACCATGACCAGTCCATCGCCGTGGTTAACGGCAAATACATGATCACTGTCAAGGGGCAGGATTATGAGCTGAAAGGTTACAGCCCTCTGACCTTTAAGGCCAGTGATTTTACCACGGCTGACCCCAATTCCACCGGCACGCTGGCAGATAACTACAACAATTTCTATGCCAGCCTGGCCGCCGGCAGATATTCCTTCCGCGCCTATGGCTACAAAGCTTCGGAAACCAGCGCAAATGTTTACCTGGGCGGCCACAGCTTGACCCTGCCCACTGAGACCAATGTGGACGGCGGCACCGGCGGCGGCAAGGATATTTATCTGCGCCTGCACTCCATCTATACCACGAGCAAAAAGAACAGCAGCGACTATTTTACTGCTGATGACTATACGGCTCGTGTGGTCATGCCCATCATGGGTGGTGATGTGCAGCACGGAACGCCCTATACTCCCACCGGAAGTAACTACACCTACTATCCCTTCATGATGTACGCTGCCGGCAACGCGGCTCTTTGGAACGCCTATGTGGATCCTATCAATGAGGCCGCTGACAGCTTCATCTTCACGCAGTCTATCAATAATACGACTGCTGCGGGGTACTCGGTAGTTACCAAGAATCTGTCGCTCTCCCAGGCGATAACGATGACGGTGACGGTTCCTGCCTATGCGGACTTCAACCTGTTTTTCCAGTATAATAATTTCAACACACAGGTCATTGTGCCGAAGACGGGCAGCACCAGTGGCGATGCAAGCGCATCCGCTGACGCTACCAGAACGCTGACCTACAAAATCAGCAAGAGCAATTCCAACTACACCTGGCGCTTGAAGGACATCCGAAGCGGCACCACTTATGTGACCAAGGCCGGATGGCTCCAGAGCAGCACCACCAGTTTTGCGAAGGAATTCACCTTCAATGCTGGAGACTCCACGGATCAGTATTCCCACAGCTTCTCTAATCTTGGCACGATGGCCAAGACCCGTGACGAAGCGGAGATTCAGACCTTCTTGTCCCCCAGCGGCTACAAGTACACGAGCGGGACAGAGCGTATCCGTTCTTACCGCCTGTGGCAGATCATCAACTCTGACGCGGCAAATATCATGATCGAGCCCGAGTTCAAGGTCAAAGTGCTGAGCGGCAACGAAAACGCTGTCACAGCAGTGACCGGCGGCAACGCCAAGGGCAACTGGCTGGATGTCACACCCAATGGCACAACGATCGTTGCCGTGAACTATAAGGCACTGGATGTCTACACGACCGCTGACGAGCACGGCACCCACGGCGGCCTCTACCCGGCCACCAATCCCGAGCGCACCAGCGTGTTCGTGCTTACCAACGACAAGGATGAACACGGCAACGCGAAAGCCAATATCGCCTATAATTCCAATGGTCTGACATCTTCCCGTCCGTCGGCCTGGGATTATAACTACGACAACTGGTTCTATCTGAGTAACGACACCGCTCCCACTCTGGACTTCTCGGTGTCCAGCAGCGGCACAACGACGGTCCAGTACGCCATCGTCACCACCGATGCAAGTGACCTGGATACCCATCTTTCCGGCTGGACCACCTTGACGGCGGACTCCAGCGGCAAGTATCACGCAAGCCTCCTGGGCTTCCGCGAAGCTGGGCTGGCTGGCGGTACTGTGATCATCAAGATGCATGATAGCACCGGCACTTCCTACAGTCTGGCTCGTGTGGCCGAAGTGACCGCCACGGTCACCAACGCCTCCAATCCCCAGGAGACGGAGATCATGCCCGGCGATAAGGTGTCTCTCACCTTCGAGGGCAGCTACCGTGGCATCTACAAGTACAGTGGTATCTTCAACCCCACTACCTACAACCTGTTCTATTCCATCGGCGATACGGCCTATAAGACCAATGTCGCCCAGTATCAGCAGATGGATCAGGCCAAGCTGGAGCTGACAATCCCGACGAATGTGGACTTTGGCTCCGGCAGCACCGCCAATGTTCAGCTCACCAACGGTTATACCTACGGCTCCATGTACTCGGCGGCGAACCCGTTTGCCACCCTGTATAACATGTCGAATACCGGCGTGGGCACGAACTTCAATGCGGTCACGGTGAACTTCTGCTTGAACCGTTTCCCCAATGTGAATGTGGAGGTCACTCCGCGCTATAACTTCAAGCTGAAGCTGAATATTACCAATCCCACCACCGCCACGCCCACTGTGACGCTGACGGATGCCGCAGGCAATGTCCATACCGCCAACAGCAATGGCGAGTATGAGAACCTGCCTTACGGCACTTACACCTATGCGGTGCTCTGCGCCGGCTGCGACTATGTCTACGGCAGCTTCTACCTGGGCAGTGCAGACAAGGCCAATGTGTCCGGCGGGGTGCTGACCAAGACCATTCCGCTGACGGCCTCTGCTGCCGGCGCATGGGACGGCACCACCAAGACGCAGCCCACTCTGACCGACGGCGTGTATCAGATCGGTAACGCAGCGGAGCTGGCTTGGTTTGCGGCGCAAGTCAACGGCGGGAGCTATGCCATCAACGGTGCGCTGACGGGTGATATTGACCTGGCCGGCTATAACTGGACGCCCATCGGCGGAACTACCGCCAGCACAGCCTTCAAGGGCAGCTTTAACGGTAATAATCACACCGTGAAGAACATGGGCATCTACTATAGTGCCACCACTACCTCGGCTCCGTATAAGGGACTGTTCGGCTATGTGAACGGCACCAGCAGCAGCTACGCCACCATTCAGAATCTGAAGGTGACCGGCAAGATGTACCTGACCTCCACGGGCAGCGTTGCCAACGCCTATTCCGGCGGCGTGGTGGCCTACGCCAACTATACCAACATCTCCGGCGTTGTCTCCGATGTTGACATCACCGTTACCCGTGTGAATGGCAACTGGAGCAGCGTGGGCGGCGTTGCAGGCCGTCTGGTGAATTCCAACGCCACCAACTGCGGCAACGAAGGCACCATCCGTGCCTACCAGTATGTGGGCGGCATCACCGGCTACGCTACCGGTACCATCACCGGCTGCTACAACGGCGGTGCGATCACCGGCAACGGCTATGTGGCCGGCATCGTGGGTCAGACCACCAAGGGCGTCACCGCTTGCTACAACACCGGCAGCATCACCGGTGCCGGCAACTATGTGGCGGGTATCGTGGCCTTTGCCTCCGGCGCGTCCGCTTCTGTCAAGAACTGCTACAACCGGGCCTATGTGGAGAGCACCGGCAGCAATGTGGGCGCCGTGGTCGGCATGACCAACAACGCCTCCGCCGTAATGTCCAACCTGTATTATCTGGACTTCACCTGCAGTCAGGGCATTGGCAGTGCCAAGAGCACCGCTCAGACGGCCACAGCTAAGACCAGAGCAGAAATGGATTCCGCAGACTTCGTGACAACCATGAACACGGGTATGGCGGGTACCTTCGGCTCCAGCCGGTATAGCCCTGCTTTGAGCTGGCAGACCAACTTGATTGGCCTGAAAACTCCCACCAAGGGCAATGTGACACTGGACCCCTTCGGATATGTGGATGAAGAGGACCTGGCTTTGCTCACGGAGTGGAAAGATGCAGGCAAGACCAAAGACGATTTGACTGCGGAACAGTGGGCACAAGCAGACATTAATGGAGATGGATTCCTTAACGGTAAGGATACAAAGGCACTCAAAAACTACATTAATGACCCTGCATCGAACCCGATTAGGTGAGAAGGATTACAAACCGGCAGAAGTAGCATTCACCGAATAGCATTATTAAATTAATAGTGCGATGAGGTGAATCGAGCATAACAAAATTTATCATTAGCCGCAGGGAGTCCCTTAGCGGATTCCCTGCGGCTGGAATTGGAGAATGACCGTGAAAGTTAAAAAGATTCTTGCGTGCGTCCTGGCTTTCGTGATACTCATTTCTGCCGTTCCGGCTGTTTATGCGGCAGGGGATGATGCAGGGATGAGCATTTTTTTTGATAATAACGCCCCTCAGGCGGGTGATACAATAACCGTTACACTGAATGTAAATCGAATTTTCTCTGACGCCGCTATTCTTGAAACATATCTGGATTTTGGCGAAGATGTAACATATGTAAAAACTGAATTTTTAAATGTTGAACTGAATTCGCGAATGATAGATTCCTCTCGGCTCCATATTTACGGCTGGGGTGATGAAGACGAGGAAATAGCCCAAAAAGTTAAGTCTATTCCTACCGGTGCCTTTGCCAGAATTACTTTCAAAATATCGGAGTATGCTGCTGGGAAAACCCTCAACTTCAGGTTAAGGGGAGAATTTGATGATATAGATTGGGATACTCTTAATGACTGGGATGACAATTATAGTGTTGAGGTTACAGGTTCGCCTGTAGAAAAGCCCACAGCTACCGGCTACACTGTTTCTATGGGCGCTGACCAGCAGCTTGTTTCGGGTCAGAAGGTGCGTATTCCCGTGACCGTCGCCTCCTCCGAGAAAAAGATCACCGGCTTCAACGCCTACGACATGACCTTCACCTATGACCCGGCAGCCTTGACCCTGAACACCAAGGCCGGTGACGCCGCCAATCTGACGGTGGAGGACAACAACGGTAGCGTTCGGGTCCGCCGCTACGGCGCTACTCAGGCTTTGGGCGAGGCCCTGGCCCTGGACTTCACCGCCAAGGCGACTGCCACCTCCACCGTGAAGCTGACCAACGCCAAATTTGATCTGGATGCCAACTCCATCAACTTTGACGCCCCGGATGCCACCATTTCCGACGCCGACACCGTGGTCAACGCCAATAACTTCACCGTGACCCTGCCGCCGTTGGGAACCAGGCGGGTCTCGTCACCTCTGACGAGACCCGCCTGGTTCCCAACGGCGGCAGCTTCACCTTCAAGCCCGTGGACAGCCACTATACCTACACCTTCACCGTGAAGATGGGCGACACCGCCAAAGAGGGCCTAACTTTCGGCGCAGATGATACCTACACCATCGAAAACATCTCCGGCAATGTGGAGGTCACCTGCACCGGCAAGACCCCCAAGCAGTACGATGTGACATACAAGATTGACACAGATGTGGAGCAGGATGTGACCAAGGGCCCGGAGACAGTCACCTATCTGAATGACTACTCCTTCACCGTCACCCCGAGGGCCGGCTACTCCTACCGTGTAATTTACAATGTAGACAACGGGGATCCCTTTGTCCATACAGTCATAGCGGTCCCCACTGCCAATGACGATGGCACCCTCACCTACACGATCCCTGGAAAAGAAATCGTTGGAGGTGTGAAAATATGGATCTCCGCCAACACAGAATCTGGTATTCCGGTCGTGTTCACCGGCAACGGCGTTGAGGACGCAGCCTCCGGGAATGCAAGCTCTATGGGCAAGAATATGCCCTACTACTTCACGCTGAACCAGCGCGAGAGCTGCGACTACACCGTCACGGCTTACTATCAGCCCCTCGCCACTCCCACAGCTTCTAAGAGGCCCGCCACCGTGCGCAGCCTTGGCAATGGGAAATATGTGGTCGAGGCCGTGAATTATAACGACTATCTGTATGTATACGCCCACAGCTGGAACCTGGTCGTGAAGGTGGAAAAGGTCTCCCACAGCGCGGAGGAAGTGACCGTGTCCAAATATCTGGAGCTGAACGACAAGACCATGATGCTGGTCACGGTCAAGGGCACCCCCGAGGGCGGCAGTGCCTTCACCTATGACGGCAACACCATGTATAAGGTCGAGGGCTACGGCACGGACCGGTATGCATGGCTGGTGATCGTGGACAAGGGTCAAACTCTGACCCAGGAGGAGGCCGCCGCCAAGGTCGCCATCTCTGCCGCAGACAATGTGGTCACCATCACCCCGAGCTTCGATGTGAACATGACCGGGAAGGTGGATGTCAACGATGCACAGCTGGTCTACGATATGTATAACGGCACATACAGTGACTTCACCAAGGTTTCCGTGGAGAAGTTCCTGCGGGCCGATGTAAACGCCACTAAGGTGGTGGATCACACCGACGCTGTGGCCATCGTGAATCAGTTTAAGTAAGGTCCTGCCAGCCTCCCTTCCCCGGCGGGAGGGGAGGCTATCCCCCTTTGGGGGCTTCGCACCGGCCAGGCCGGGCAAAAAACGGCCCAACCGGTCGGAGAGAGAAGGAGATCAGCATGAGAAAACGCATTTTTACACTATTGGCAGCCCTGTGCCTGCTGCTGTGTCTGCTGCCCACCGCAGCCTTTGCCTCGCAGACAGGCAGCAAAACAGACGAGAGCCGCAGCTACAATTTTGACCTGTCCGCAGGCGGTGCATCTGAGGTGCGGGCCACCACTGGCGAGACCATCACCGTGACCCTGGTGCTCAAGCGCACCGACGCCCAGGAAAGCGCCGATATGTACGGTATGCAGACGGAAATCGAGTACGACGACACCTTCCTCCAGCTGGTGGACGGCAGCGTCATGACCGCCCCCGGCATCCGCTGGAGCGATTTAGGCCGCCGCACCGGCGGGCGGGCCTTCTATCTGAACTTCGTGTCCTTTAAGGGCGGCGAGGCTTGGGAGCCGGAGGTGGTAGTCGGCAGCTTTCAGATGAAGGTCATCGGCACGAAGGGTGTGTCGCAGCTTATCCCCACCAACACCCTGGTTTCCACCCAGGACGGCATGGCCGGATACACCGTGAAGGATAATAGCGTGTCCGTCATCGTCACCACGGACTGCACCGTTACCTTTGAAAGCAACGGCGGCACGGAAGTCCCCTCCCAGACCGTCCAGTACGGTGAAAAGGTGAAAAAGCCCGAGGACCCCATCCGGGAGGGCTACCACCTGGAGGGGTGGTACAGAGACCTGGACCGCACCCAAAAGTGGGACTTCCACAAGGACACCGTTAAGGGCAACATGACCCTCTACGCCAACTGGGCCGAGGGTGCCGCCGCAGGAAGCGTCACCTGGTGGATTATAGGCGGTGCGGGCCTGCTGGCCCTGCTGCTGATTCTGCTGGCTCTGCTGGGCAAGAAGAAGGTCCGCTTTGAGACCAGCGGCGGCACAGAACTGGAGGCCGTGTCCGTGAAGCGGGGCGGTGTCATTGGCGAAGTCATGACGCCCACGAAGCCCGGCGCAGTGTTCGGCGGCTGGTATGCAGATCAGGCGCTCACCAAGCCCTGGGATACACAGAAAGATCCGGTGCGCAGCAATATGACGCTCTACGCGCGCTGGATGTAACCTACGCATAAATGAGGTAAACAAATATGAGAAAACGCATACTATCTCTGCTGCTGGCACTGACTTTGGCTGTGTCGGCAGGCGTATTCGGCGTCATACCGGCGCTGGCTGCGGATTCCTGCGTTTCCGTGAAGGCGGATGCCGTCATCACCGGCGAGGTTGTGGCCGGCAGCTTGCTGGAGATCAAGCTGGCAGATGTCTTTGAAGATACGGACGGCCATACGCTGACCTACACGCTGACCAACGCAGCGCAGTTCAGCGTCCAAACCAAGGTCAAGGACGGCTCACTCTATGTATCAGAGAAAGACCCCGGCACCTATGAGCCAAAGGTCAAGGCGACCTGCTCGGACGGCAAAGAGCTTACAGCGACCTTTACCATCACGGTCAAGGAAGCTCCCCACGGATTGGACGCACAGTATAACTACGATGAGACCCCCGCCAAGGAGGTCACGGTGTATGTGACCATCTCCAACGACGGCGTACCCATCAGGGGCAAGGATGGGACGATTCTCTGCCACAAGGCCATCACGGTCCCCTACTTCGACCTGAGCCGGTACGACATGCCCGAGTTCTACCGCTTCCATACGGCAAACGGTGAAGGTGAGTATGTGGATGAGAACATCGTGGAGCGGCCCACCGGCCTGCACCTGTATCTCTATCTGCTGGAGCGCTACTTCATCGGCCTGCCGGAAGAGGAATGCGGGAAAGGGAAATATACCCGCAGCGACCTGGAGGGTTTCATCCTCAGAGACGATGTTCTTTACATGGACGAGGAGCCTGCCTATACGGCGGACACACTGGCTGCGCTGAAGATCACCGGCTCTCCCACCAGCCTCTACATGGCAAATTTTTGGGGCCATGACGAGAATTTAATGTATTACAGGAATCACTGCTATCCCTACATGAGTCCCGGCTGGGGTTCCACCTCGGACTACATTCTGCTGTCCAACGGAGATACCTGGGATGTGGCCATGTACAGCAACTGGAGCTTCTGGTCCAGCGGCGGTGCATTTACCTGCTTCGACCAGGACGAATACAGCGTCCGTCCCGGCACACAGATGACAGTGAATACCCAGGCCTACGGTACCACCTTCGAGGGCAGCGACTTCTATCCCTTCTCGAACCTGGATGTGTTCCTGTATAACGACAAGTGGGAGCAAATCGAGCAGTACAAGGAAGCGGCTGACGGAAAGAGCACTTTCTCCTTCACCGCCCCCACAGAGGAGGGCACCTACTACCTTGTAGGCATGGATCCCAACCGAAAGATTGCCACGGATGATTCTGGCGGCACGGACTATGCCAAGATCGCACCGGCCACGGCAATCTTGAATGTATCTGCTACCGCTGAGTTGGAGCGCCCCTTCCAGTCCATCTCTGTCAACGGTACGAAGCTGAATGCAAAGAACATTTCCTATGAGGGCATCGTTACCCTGGGCAGCGAGGACAACGAGGAGTTCAAAAATGTCTACGAGGAGATTCCCAAGTACCATGTGATCGTTCCGGAAGGAACAGAGAGTGTTGACATTACCTACAACGAGGGTGTGGATATTTACCACGCAGACGCTACTGCATACGGCTATGAGACGGACCTTGCTGTAGATGCGGTGTCCTCGGCAACTATCCGCTCTGTTACCTTGAAAAACAGCTACAAGGCCAACAGTGACGGCACCCAGACTGTCACCACCCCCGTCACCCGTTATATCCGCAATGCGGACGGAACAGCGATGGCGGTCACACTGGAATCCAGCAGCACTAATAATTTTAGGCCCGTCGCCCTGTTCACCTTTGAGTATGCAAAGGCAGACACGAAGCCGGATGTGGCATATGGGGATGTGAACGGAGATGGCATCATAAATTCCACGGATGCAGCAATCGTCTATCGCTCGGTTAATGGAAGATACACACTGACAGATTCTCAGAAGTTGTCGGCAGATGTTAACGGCGATGGTGCTGTAAACTCCACAGATGCTGCGTTGATCTATCGTTATACAAACGGGAAAATGAGTAAATTCCCCGCAGAATCCTAAATACCATAAGGAGGTTAAACACAAAATGAAAAGAACTCTTTCCATTCTGTTGACAATCGCCATGATTATCAGCCTTATCCCTGCTGTATTTGCTGCTGATGTTCCGACGATGTCAACAACAGTTGATAAGACAGAGGTTCAGCCGGGTGATACGATTACGCTTACACTGTCGATCGACAAGACCATTACGAACCTGAATAACTGGGAGTGGGCAATTTATTTTGACAAT
>OGIA01001817.1_pt1 | contig 11843 bp, 8 predicted proteins | sample 1571671 | NCBI WGS metagenome assembly OGIA01 (sample SAMEA2582027, study PRJEB24529) | metagenome | biome: Human gut stool | place: China | collected 2011
TATCCCATCAATGACTCATCCACTTCTCTTGCAACGTCTCTTCCTTCACGGATCGCACGAACGACCAGTGACTGACCCATATGCATATCGCCTGCGGTGAAGACATTTTTCACATTGGTGGCATGTTTGCCCGGCTCGGTGGCTACATTGGTTCTTCCATCCACATTAACACCGAATGCCTTCGTCACATATTCCTGACTTCCCAGAAAACCTGCGGCGATCAGCACCAGATCCACATCCAGAAGGAACTCGCTTCCTTCAACTGGCACCATCATCATACGTCCGGTCTTCTCGTCCTTTTTGCTCTCAAGTTTGACGATCTTCGCCTGCTTCACATTACCATTCTTGTCCTTGATAAATTCCTGAACCGTCGTCTGATAGATTCGCGGATCATGACCAAATTTGGCAATAGCCTCCTGCTGACCATAATCGGTCTTGCAGACTCTCGGCCAGATAGGCCACGGGTTGTTCTCTGCTCTGGTATCCGGAAGCTTCGGCATCATCTCCAGCTGTGTCACAGATTTGCAGCCCAGACGGATTGAAGTACCTACACAGTCATTTCCGGTATCACCGCCTCCGATGACAACAACGTGTTTGCCCTTGGCATCGATGTAGGCATGATCCTCAAAATTGGAATCCAGAAGACTCTTGGTGGTAGCTGTCAGGAAGTCCACCGCAAAATAAATACCCTTGGCATCACGGCCCGGAGCTTTGATATCTCTTGGATTGGCAGCTCCGCAGCACAGAACCACTCTGTCATACTCTTTCAGAAGCTGCTCTGCCTTCACATCCACACCTACATTGCAGTTGGTCACAAAGGTCACGCCTTCTTCCTTCATGATGTTGATCTTTCTCTCAACAATATGCTTTTCCAGCTTCATGTTAGGAATTCCGTACATGAGCAGTCCACCCACACGGTCGCGGCGCTCGTAAACAGTGACAGAATGTCCTCTGCGGTTCAGCTGATCGGCTGTTGCCAGACCGGAAGGTCCGCTTCCGATGACTGCTACTTTCTTCCCGCTCCGAACCTTCGGTGGTCTTGCATGAGCATAGCCCATCTTATATGCATTTTCAATAATAGCCAGCTCGTTACTTTTGGTTCCTACCGGATCACCATTCAGATTACAGGTACAGGCAGCCTCGCAGAGTCCCGGACACACACGACCGGTGAACTCCGGGAAGTTGCTGGTGCTGGACAGACGGTAATATGCTTCCTCCCAGTTACCCAGATACACCAGATCATTCCATTCAGGCACCAGGTTCTGCAGCGGACAGCCAGACATCATACCGCCCAGCATCTGTCCTGCCTGGCAGAACGGTACACCACATGCCATACATCTGGCTCCCTGTTTCTGTTGTTCCTCGTGGGACAGCGGTGTATGAAATTCATTAAAATGTTTGATTCTCTCTAACGGCGCTTCTTCTTTTGCCTTTTTGCGCCCATATTCCAAAAAGCCTGTTGGTTTTCCCATTTGCCTGTACCTCCTAACCTCTCTTGATCGCGTAGAATGCTTCGATCTGTGCCTGCTCAGTATTCATACCTTTTTCTTCCATCTGAACGATCAGACTTAACATCTTCTTGTAATCATTCGGAATGATCTTCTTGAATTTCGGCAGATACTGTTCAAAGTTATCGAGGATCAGGTTACCTTTTTCAGAGTTGGTGTAAGCCACATGCTCCTGGATCATATCTTTGAGTTCCTGCACATCATATTTATTGGTGACTTCTTCCAGCGTTATCATGGATTTATTCACCTTCATGTACAAGTCACAATCTTCATCCAGCACATAAGCCACACCGCCGCTCATACCGGCTGCAAAGTTTTTGCCGACTTTTCCAAGGATGACCACGCATCCACCGGTCATATACTCACATCCATGATCGCCGGTACCTTCTACCACTGCATGTGCTCCGGAGTTTCTGACGCAGAAACGCTCACCCGCCACACCGTTAATATAGGCTTTACCACTGGTAGCTCCATACAGTGCCACATTGCCGATGATGATATTCTCATCTTCCTTATAGGTAATTCCCTTCGGAGGATAAACAATCAGTTTACCACCGGAAAGTCCTTTTCCGAAGTAGTCATTGGAATCTCCTACGAGCTCCAGTGTCAGTCCTTTCGGGATGAATGCACCAAAGCTCTGTCCTCCGGCACCGGTACATTTTACAGTAAAGGTATCCTCCGGCAGTCCTTCCGGACAATGTTTGTCAGATTTACAGAAAGCTCTGTTTTCTGACCTTTATTGATGGCATTTGCACATTTCTTAACCAGAACTTTTTCATCCATAGTTTTTTCCAGCTCGAAATTATATACAGCCTTCGGGTCAAAGGTAACTTTCTGGTCTTTGCCTGCAAATGGGTTGTTCAGGATTGCACTTAAATCCACTTTACCCTGATGTGGTTCTGGTACATTGTCTGTCTGAACCAGAAGGTCTGTACGTCCAACCATTTCGCTGACTGTACGGAATCCCAGCTTGGACATATACTCTCTTAATTCCTGTGCGATAAAGCGCATGAAATTCTCTACATATTCCGGTTTTCCTTTAAATCTCTTGCGGAGCTCCGGATTCTGTGTTGCCACACCTACCGGGCAGGTATCCAGGTTACATACACGCATCATCACACATCCCATAGTTACAAGAGGAGCTGTTGCAAAACCGAATTCCTCTGCACCCATCAATGCTGCGATTGCAACATCACGACCACTCATAAGCTTACCGTCTGTCTCAATGCGGACACGATTTCTCAGACCGTTTTTAAGCAGTGTCTGATGTGTTTCTGCAAGTCCCAGTTCCCATGGAAGTCCTGCATTGTGAATAGAACTTCTTGGAGCTGCACCTGTACCTCCGTCATAACCAGAGATCAGGATTGTCTGTGCACCTGCTTTGGCAACACCTGCTGCAACTGTGCCCACACCTGCTTCAGATACCAGTTTGACAGAAATATCTGCATATTTATTTGCGTTCTTAAGGTCATAGATTAACTGTGCCAGGTCCTCGATAGAATAGATATCGTGGTGCGGTGGCGGGGAAATCAGGCTGACACCCGGTGTGGAATGACGGGTTTTGGCAATCCATGGATATACCTTCTTTGCAGGAAGATGTCCGCCTTCACCAGGTTTTGCACCCTGCGCCATCTTGATCTGGATTTCTCTTGCAGATACAAGGTAACGGCTGGTTACACCGAAACGTCCGCTGGCAACCTGTTTGATCGCAGAACATCTGTCATCACTGCCTCCTGCGGAATCCAGTCTTTCATCACTTTCACCACCCTCACCTGTATTGGATTTTCCATGGAGGTGGTTCATGGCGATTGCCAGTGTCTCATGTGCTTCCTGTGAAATGGAACCATAAGACATGGCACCTGTCTTAAATCGTTTTACGATATCATCTACGCTCTCCACTTCTTCAAGTGGAACCGGAGTCTCAGCAAACTTAAAGTCCAGAAGTCCTCTTAAGTTTCCGTGGTTTTCTTTATCCACCAGATCTGTGTACTGTTTGAACAGATCGTAGCTTCCTGTCCATGTGGACTGCTGCAGAAGATGAATAGTCTGAGGATTGTAACGATGTTCCTCTCCCTGGCTTCTCATCTTGTGTGCGCCTACGCTGTCCAGAGTCAGGTCTGTAGGAAGTCCTAATGGGTCAAATGCTTCTGAGTGAAGCTTCTCTACATTCTCTTCAATATCATCCAGAGTGATTCCGCCTACACGGCTGACTGTACCAGTAAAGTATTTCTCGATCACATCTGAGGAAATACCGATTGCCTCAAAGATCTGAGATCCCTGATAAGACTGGATGGTGGAAATACCCATCTTGGAAGCAATCTTTACAATACCGCTGATCACTGCATGATTGTAGTCATCTACTGCTGCATAATAGTCTTTCTCCAACATATGACTGTCGATCAGTTCATGAATGGTCTCAAGGGCAAGGTACGGGTTGATTGCACTTGCGCCATAGCCAAGTAAGGTTGCAAAGTGATGTACTTCTCTTGGCTCTCCGGATTCCAGGATAATTGCAAGGGAGGTACTCTTTTTCGTCTTTACCAGATGCTGATGAACTGCGGATACTGCCAGAAGTGACGGAATCGGCATATGGTTTTCATCTACTCCTCTGTCTGAAAGAACAAGGATGTTTGCACCCTCACGGAATGCTTTATCTACTTCTACGAAAAGACGGTCAATGGCTCTCTCAAGTTTCGTACTCTTATAATATAAGGTAGAAACAACCGCTGTCTTGAAGCCTTCATGTTTAAAGCTCTTAATCTTCATCATGTCTGTATTTGTCAGGATCGGATTATTGATCTTTAATACCTGACAGTTTTCCGGTTTCTGCTCCAGCAGGTTTCCGTCTTTGCCTACATAAACACTTGTGCTGGTAACGATTTCCTCACGGATCGCATCGATCGGAGGGTTGGTAACCTGTGCAAAGAGCTGTTTAAAGTAGTCAAATAATGGTCTGTTCTGTTTGGAAAAGACTGCAAGTGGGGTATCCACACCCATGGCGCCGATGCTCTCTGCTCCGTTTAATGCCATGTTTCTGATGGAAGTACGGTACTGCTCATAAGTATAACCGAATGCTTTCTGCAGACGTGCTCTCTGCTCAGGTGTATATTCTTCCGGTCTTTCATTAGGGATCTTGATGTCTTTTAACTGTACCAGATGACTGTCAAGCCATTCACATCGATTACTTTTCCCTTTACAGTATCTACAAGAAGCATTTTTCCGGGATGGAGACGCTCTTTTAATACGATCTTCTCTTCCGGGATCGGCAGAACACCTACTTCTGAGGAAAGGATCATATAACCATCGGAGGTAATATAATATCTGGATGGACGGAGACCGTTTCTGTCAAGGACAGCTCCCATCACATCACCGTCTGAGAAGAGGATAGATGCAGGTCCGTCCCATGGCTCCATCATAGTCGCATAGTACTGATAAAAATCCCTGACATCCTGAGAAAGTGTGGCATTTTTGCTCCATGGCTCCGGAATTGCGATCATCATCGCCAGCGGAAGCTCCATTCCGCTCATCACCAGGAATTCCAGCGTGTTATCCAGCATGGAAGAGTCAGATCCTCTGGTATCTACAACCGGAAGAATCTTGTGAAGCTCTCCTTTCAAGGCACCGGATTCCATAGTTTCCTCTCTTGCCAGCATCTTGTCTGCATTTCCGCGGATCGTATTGATCTCTCCATTGTGTACCATAAAACGGTTCGGATGCGCTCTCTCCCAGCTTGGATTTGTATTCGTACTGAAACGGGAATGTACCAGTGCGATCGCAGACTCATAATCCGGATCCTGAAGATCCGCAAAAAATGTCCGAAGCTGTCCCACTAAAAACATTCCTTTGTATACGATCGTTCTGCTGGACATGGATACCACATAGGTGTTGTCATTACTCTGCTCAAACACCCGGCGGGCAATATAAAGCTTCCTCTCGAACTCCAGTCCTTTCTCCACATGCTCCGGCTTTTTGATGAATGCCTGAACAATGTGCGGCATACAACTTCTTGCCTTTTCTCCCAGCACCTCCGGATGCACCGGAACCTCACGAAATCCAAGAAGTTCCAGCCCTTCTTTTTCTACAATGATCTCAAACATCTTCTTTGCCTGATTGCGCTGTAATTCTTCCTGCGGGAAGAAAAACTGCGCGATCCCGTACTCTCTTTCTTCTCCCAGGCTGATCCCCAGCTCTTTACAGACCTTCTGAAAAAACTTATGAGAGATCTGAAGCAGAATTCCGACACCATCTCCGGTTTTCCCTTCGGCATCCTTTCCCGCTCTGTGTTCCAGGTTTTCTACAATCTTCAGCGCGTTTTCCACGGTTTTGTGACTTTTGATCCCTTTGCTGTTTACTACCGCGCCGATTCCACAGTTATCATGCTCAAATTGTTCCCGATACAGACTTTTTGTCTCTTGTTCCATGTAATTTTTCATTCTATCCTATTCCTCTCTGTTTATTTTTCTGTTCACACCTTTTACTCTCCGCTGGCGCCATAGTTCGCCAGTACGCGTGCAGATGGATCTGTCACATCACAGCCCTCCCACTCCTGATTCGGCATCCAGAAGCCTGCGATCATGTCCCGGATAATATTTTTCAAAAATCTCCCGATACAAAAGAGACTCTTTTGTAAACGGCTGTGCATAAGTATATTTTTGACGTTCCTTTTCAAACGCTTCCTCTGTGTAGCAGGTATCAGCGTACTCTTTCAGGTCGTCTACCATAGAATGTCCCACCGCATCCGAAAATGCTGCCTTTTCTCTCCAGAGAATATGTTCCGGCAGATAGTCCCCTTTCTCAAACGCATGGCGGAGCAAATATTTTCCTTTCCGATACACATTCTGCTTTTTCTCCGGATCGATTGCCATCACATACCGGACAAAGTCCAGATCTCCAAATGGCACTCTGGCTTCCAGAGAATTTACGGAAATACACCGGTCTGCCCGAAGGACATCGTACATATGCAGCTCTCTGACCCGCTTTTCTGATTCTTTCTGAAATGCCTGCGCCGACGGTGCAAAATCCGTATATTTGTATCCAAACAGTTCATCTGAAATTTCTCCGGTCAGAAGAACCCGGATATCCGTCTGCTCATGAATGGCTTTGCAGACAAGATACATCCCTATGCTGGCACGGATCGTTGTAATATCGAACGTTCCCAAAAGTCCGATCACATCCTCCAGTGCCGAGAGCACATCCTCTTTTGTAATGATTACTTCTGTATGCTCACTTCCGATGTAATCTGCCACCTCTTTTGCGTATTTCAAATCGATGGCATCTTTTTGCATCCCAATTGCAAATGTACGGATCGGAGTTTTACTCTTTCTCGCTGCCACTGCGCACACAAGCGACGAATCCAGCCCTCCGGAGAGAAGAAATCCGACTTTCGCATCTGCCACCAGCCGCTTTTCGATCCCGGTCACCAGTTTCTCCCGAATATTGGCACACACCTGCTCCAGATCATCCTGACAGATCTCATCCACCTTTGTAATATCGCAGTAGCAGACAAATTCTCCGTCTTTATAATAATGCCCCGGCGGAAACGGACGGATTTTTTCACACAGCCCGATCAGATTTTTGGCTTCACTTGCAAATACGATGATTCCCTTCTTATCATATCCATAATAGAGCGGGCGGATACCGATCGGATCTCTTGCCGCAATATATTCCTGTGTTTTTCCGTCATAGATGATGCAGGCAAACTCCGCATCCAGCATACGAAACATTTCTGTGCCATATGTCTCATAGAGCGGCAGAAGCACTTCGCAGTCCGAATCACTCTGAAACGTATATCTGTCGGAAAGGCTTTCTCTCAAACGCTCAAATCCGAAAATCTCTCCATTGCATACCACATAACTGCCACCCAGTGAAAACGGCTGCATCCCGGATGCCGTAAGCCCCATGATCGCAAGTCTGTGGAATCCAAGCAGACCATTTCCGGTATCTACAATCCTGCTGTCATCCGGTCCTCTGGAAATCGTTTTATCAAATCCTTTCTGAAACTCATCCAGATCATCGCAAATACCGCAATATCCTATAATTGAACACATAATCAAGCCCCTCCTGTAATCAGATTCTTTTATCACAACAAAAAAAGGCCCCCTTCACGTAAAAATATACGTAAAAGACGCCTTTGTCTGATATGTTTTGCATTTTACACTGACAATTCCTGTTTGTCAAGTTGGTTTTTTCCTAATTCTCCACTTCCCGCAGTCGCTCCACCACAGTCACAGTCCGCATCCTGCTATGAATCCACTCTTTTATATTTTTCAACCACCAGTACCAGGCAGACAAATGCTGCTGCGAAAACAAGCTGTATCATAATCGCCTGCAAGAACTGTCCTTTTGCAGAAGCTGTCAGATGTCCGAAATCAGCAAGAATATCATTTGCTTTCTCATACCAGTATACCGGAAGGAACTGACTCACAGCTTTTACATCATTTCCCATGAACTCAAGAGGCACAAACGCACCTCCCAGAAAGCACATTCCCAGAGAAATGATATTCGCAATTCCGGTCAACGCGTCTCTGTTCGGTGCAATTGTTCCCATCAGATATGCCAGCGCAATCGCTACGAAAAGCATGAATACCGAATTCAACAGGTAATATGCAAAATTTCCTGATGTATAAAAATCTTTTCCAAAAAATACAATCGCAATTACAATTACAAAGATCCACAGCGCAATCCCTGCCAGGCTCATGCACAAAATCCCCTCCAGACTTTGTCTTCTTCCGGAAACAGGAGATGCCGCCATCCTTTTTTTCAGATCTGGATTATGAAAAACAATCAGAATATTACCCATCACAAATCCAGATAATGCCAGAAACAGATACGGCATATACCGAAAATAATATACATACGGAGCATCTTCTGTGTTTTTCCCATCCTTTAAAAAGGTTACCTTCACGCTTTGTGTCCTCTCAAGAGCACTCGCTGCTTCCGCCTCCGTAAATCCTGCTGCCTGATACGTTCTGGCATTATTCAGAAAGCTGTTGATCTGCTGATCCACATAACTGCCCGAATATGTATCCGGAATTTTTGTCACAGAAAGTTTTTCGTCTCCCTTGATACATTTCTCATAAAAATTCTCCGGAATTCTGACCACATAATACACTTCTCTGTAATACAGCTTTTCCTGTATCTCAGAAACGTCATTTTCTACAGGAATCAGATGATGCAGATTTCCAAGATACTCTGTCAGAGACTCTGCAAGACTTCCTCCATCCTCATCGACAATTCCAATATTCAGCTTTTCCGCCTGATAACTTGTTTCTGACTTTCCCGCTGTGGACTGAAACAGAAGCGTACATCCGAAAAAAATAGCAACATATAGCAGTATCAACATTCTGTTCTGACCGATAATCTTCATGTATCCTTTAAATACTGTCATAACGTTCCCTCCTGACAACCACAAATGAAACTGCAAGAATTACTGCGCACATGATAAATAGTGTAAGAATGTCATTTCTGAACCGTACCGGATCGTCATACACATTAATACAGTAAAAAGCATCTGAGATTACTGCCGCCGGATTCAGTTTGTTTACAAGGGGCAATGCACGGTCAACGGCATGTTTTATCTGTACATTCACAAGACCAGCCAGCACACTGGTTGTCATAGAAATCCCAAGCATGATTCCAACCTTGATCCCCTCGCTGAACTTGCCGATACTGCACACCAGAATTCCCATACTCACTCCGATTACACAGCCTGCCGCCACAATCAGCAGCATTTTTCCCATACTTCCCTGAAATTCCATCTGAAGTACATATTTGCAGTAAACAATTAAAATCACCACATTTAAAAAATGAAGTATAAAAGAAGAGATCAGCTCCGTAAGTATCATCTTCAGTCTGTGTACCGGAGATACACATTGTCTCGCAGCCAAAGTACTCAGGTTTGCCTGCAGCCACATCGCAGAACCAAGACCGATAAAACAGCCGTACATGCACGCCATCGCAGCCAGCGCATAAAAGAATCCCATGTTCCCGTTGGTCGTTCTGCCGCCTGCGGAAACATTCTCTACCAGTTCCTGATAGTCCGACATCGCGGCAACCGCCTTTTTCATATTTTCAGGATGTACATCTGCCACTGTTTCCAGCGTATCCTTTCCATTTAGATAGCTCTCCAGAAGACTTTGCATAATACTCTGAGCAAGTCCGTTTTTTCCCACCTTCAGATAAGGAGTTTCTGTTCAATAAAAAATTCCGGAGATTTTCTGATCCTCAAGCTTCTGCAACGCTTCTTTTTCTGTCATTGTTTCCACATGGATCAAAGTTCCTTCTTTGCTGACTTCTTCCAGGAATGACGGAAATACTGAATCTCCCGGATTCTCTTCCACAAAAGCAGCCTGAACAGTTTCAAAATCTGACTCTGAAATGTTCCCGAATGCAAAATAAAACAGCGTTCCGAGAATCAGCGGAAACATGCAGGGCCAAAATAACATACTGAAATTCTTTACTTTTCTGATCACACTGTATTTTATCAAATGAAACATCTCTCTCCCCCCCTCTAATCGCGAAGCTGCTTTCCTGTAATCTCAAGAAATACATCATTCAGAGTCGGCAGCTCTGAGTAGACTCTTCCAAAAGCAGTCCCCTGCTCCTCCAGACAGTGAAGGATCCGCACAAGGTTATGTCTGGCTTTTGTACACTGTACAGTAAGAATGTCATTTTGATAATCAACAGCGAATACATGCGGCAGCTCTCTGATTCCTGCAAGCTGCTCCTCACTTAGTACGACCGCCTCGATCGTCACCTTTTCCCCTGTTTTGATCATCCCGGTAAGCTGTTCTTTGGTGCCAACAGCAATACTCCTTCCATGATCCATGATCGCAATCCTGCTGCAGATCTGCTCCACCTCTTCCATATAATGAGAGGTATAAACAATGGTTGCTCCCTGTCTGTTCAGCTCCTGAATTCCTTCCAGAATCCGGTTTCTGCTCTGCGGATCCACAGCCACTGTAGGTTCATCCAGAATAATCAATCTGGGCTTGTGTGCAATGCCACAGGCAATATTCAGCCTTCTTAAGAGTCCGCCGGAGAGCTTCTTTGGTCTTGTCTTTTGGTAGTCCTCCAGCCCTACAAAAGCAATCGCCTCTTTTACAAGACTTTTTCTTTTTTCTTTCTCTTTTACATAAAGTCCGCAGAAATAATCAATATTCTCATATACTGTCAGTTCATCAAAAACCGCCACATTCTGAAGTATGATCCCTATCTGCTTTTTCACCTCATAATGATCCGGTGCCATCTCCTGACCGAATATCCGTATACTGCCTTTATCATATTTCAAAAGTGCCAGCATACAGTTGATCACCGTTGTTTTACCCGATCCGTTTGGTCCCAGAAGTCCGAAAATTTCCCCTTCCCGAACATTCAGATTCAAATGATCCAGGGCAACAAAAGAACCGTATCTTTTTACAAGATTTTCTATCTGTATGATTCCATTTTCCTGAAAACGCTCTGTTCCACCCATATATGTCTCCTCCTTGTTTGATCGAACGCTGTTCTTTTCCTACAGCTGATACCCAAATTATAAACTGCCCGCTTTCCATCCGGTAGTGAACGCTGTCATTTCCCCACATGACAAATGTCACTTTCCGTCTTTCCTTTTGCCTTTTCCTTTGCCCGGATCCTGATTTTGTATTATACTGAGGATATCCAAAGATAAATCTGTTTACCGGGAGGAATTGTACGATGCGCCATCTTGAAAATACTGGATTATTCATATTGTCCGGCTTCTTTTTCCTTTTTTTCAGAAAACTGGATTATTTTTTTGTATGCGCCTTTCTCCTGTGCCTGTGTTTGTGCTGTACCAGTTATTTTGCACAGTCAAAAAGGCTTCACCTGGTTCTGTGTACCGCTTTTATAGCGGCCGCTTTTCTGATCCCGGAGCTGTTTCTGTTTTTCCCCGCAGTATTTTATGTACTCCTTCTGGATCAATATAATGTTCCGGCTCTTGTATGCAGCGTTCTTTACTTTTACGGCATCTGGTCAGAAGGAAAACAAATTCCTCTTTTTTCCTTCTGGGGAATCTTCTTGTTTCTCCTGGCTTTTTGTCTGCAAAACCGCACAGAAGCCGCAGAATGTCTGGAACAAAGTCTCATGAAACTAAGAGACGACAGTACCGAAAAAAATCTCCTTCTGGAAGAAAAAAACAGGATGCTTGCGGAAAAACAGGATTACGAAATTTATGCGGCCACACTGAAAGAGCGAAACCGGATTGCCAGAGAAATTCATGACAATGTGGGACATCTGCTCTCCCGCTCCATCCTGATAACAGGCGCCGCCAAGGCCATCAACACCTTTGCCAAGGCTTCCAAGAAAGCCGAATACAAG
>OGIA01001822.1_pt1 | contig 11799 bp, 11 predicted proteins | sample 1571671 | NCBI WGS metagenome assembly OGIA01 (sample SAMEA2582027, study PRJEB24529) | metagenome | biome: Human gut stool | place: China | collected 2011
TGTGGAGAAGATGTTCTATGAAATCCACTATTCTCACTTTGTGGAGAACCAGAATGCCCGCAATGCGAAGATTCGCCACACCGAGCGCAACCGAACCATAGAGGACTTGCTTGAAGGTAAGAAAACCTGCCCGGAAGAAACCATCTATCAGCTGGGAACGCTGGATGAACACGCTTCCGCAGAGGACTTGCTGAACATCGTCACCGAGTTCATCGAGGAGTTCAAGGGCAAATTTGGCGAACACGTTCATGTACTGGACTGGGCGTTGCATCTGGATGAGAGCACACCCCACATCCACGAGCGCCATGTGTTCGACTGCGAGAACAAGTATGGTGAGGTGGCGCCCCAGCAGGAAAAGGCACTGGAAGCGTTGGGTTTTGAGCTGCCTGACCCGGGCAAGCCCCTCAACCGCCGCAACAACCGCAAGATTACTTTCGATGCCGCCTGCCGGACGATGCTGTTCGAGATTGCCGAGCGGCACGGGCTGGAATTGGAGGAAGAAGCAGAATACGGCAACCGGCAGTATCTTGAAAAGCAGGACTATATTCTTGCTAAGCAGAAGGAGCAGCTTGCCGCCCAGCAGAGCAAGCTGGACGAACTGACCCTGAAAGTTTCGGACATGGAAACCCTGCTGGAAGATGTTTCAGCAGCGGCTTACGACAAGGCAGTGGAGGTCGTGACAGATGCTGTCCGAACGGAGACCCGGAAGGAAGATATGCGGATGATCGAGGACACGAAGAAGTGGGTGCTGTCCCCAGAGCGCAAGGCTCCACAGGCTACGAGAGAGTATGCAGCGCACCGTTTGGACACCGTGCTGGACAAGTTCCTCAAGACCATGCAGACCACCGCTGCCCGCTTGCAGGAGAAGCTCCTGAAGCCGGAAGTCCGGCAGAAAGGCAAGGAGCAGATCAAGGAGAAAGCACGGGATTCTGTTCTGCAACTGCTGAACCGCTTACAGGCAGAGCAGGCACAGCGGGTGCCCGGAGAGCAGCATACTGCGGAGAAATCAGAAACACGAGGTGATGTTTATTGAGCAAAGAAGTCAATGAAGAACGCACTCCACGAACCGTTGCCGATGTGAAAGAAATGCTGACCAAGCACTCCAATGGCGAAATCCAGCGGACGATTCAAAACTGCATCATGATTCTGCAGAACGACCATGTGTTGGCAGATGCCATCCGGCTGAACCTGTTGAGCGAACGCATCGACATTGTAAAGCCTGTGGGCTGGCCCCGCTCCGGCAAGACGCTGAGCGACACCGACATGAAATATATCCTGCGGAGGATGGAAAAATACGGCATTTCCAGCGAAAAGAAAATCGAATCGGCCATCCGCATCGTTGCCAATGAGAACCGCTATCATCCCATCCGGGATTACCTGAACAGCCTAAAATGGGATGGAACAGAACGGATAGCCCACGTCCTGCACCATTTTCTCGGTGCTGCGGAGGACGAGTACACTTGCGAAGCTATGAAGATATTCCTGCTGGGAGCCATCAAGCGGGTGTTCCAGCCGGGATGTAAATTTGAAACCATGCTCTGTCTGGTGGGCGGGCAAGGTGCAGGAAAGTCCACCTTCTTCCGGCTGCTGGCAGTCAAGGACGAGTGGTTCTCGGATGACCTGCGGCGGCTGGACGATGACAACGTGTACCGCAAGCTGCAAGGGCACTGGATCATCGAAATGTCAGAGATGATCGCCACCGCCAACGCCAAGAGCATCGAGGAGATCAAGAGCTTTCTCAGCAAGCAGAAGGAAACCTATAAAATTCCCTACGAAACCCATCCTGCCGATCGTCTGCGCCAGTGCGTCTTTGCTGGCACGACCAACCGGCAGGATTTTTTACCCCATGACCGCACAGGAAACCGCCGCTTCATCCCTGTCCCGGTGGATGCAGAGCTGGCCGAGATGCACATTCTGGACAACGAAGAAGAATCCCGTTCCTATATCGACCAGCTCTGGGCAGAAGCTATGACCATCTACAACAGTGGCAACTACAAGCTGGCGTTCAGCCCCGCCATGCAGGAAACACTGCAAGCCCATCAGCAGGACTTTATGCAGGAAGATGCACAGGCTGGAATGATCTACGCCTTTCTGGAGGACTACACGGGTGACCGGGTGTGTTCCAAGCAGCTCTATGCAGAGGCACTGGGCAACACCAATATCCCAGCAGAGTGGGAGACCCGTGCTGTCTGCGAGATCATGAACACGGGCATTTCGCGCGGCGATATCCAAGGCTGGCAGGCGCACAAGACCGCCAAGCGTTACCCGAAGTACGGCGTTCAGAAAGGCTGGGAGCGCGTAACCAGCCCCGAAACCGGGGCTGAAAATTTCTCCGAAATAACAGATGCGGAAGCCCAGCAACTGGGCTTTCCCTTCTGATGGACAGCGGTTACACGGTCAGTTACAGATTCGGTTACGCAGCAGTTACAGCGCAAAAGCCGCATGACTGCTGCATTTTCCACTTTCTGTAACCATGTAACCTTAAAAAGATAAGAAAAAGTATAAAGCCCATCGAATGCCCTGTGTGCAGAAAAAGAGAGTTTTCCTGCCCGGTTACAGGCGTTCGGTTACAAGGAATTGGAGGTCTGCCTATGAGCAATACGCCTGCGCACACCACGAAGCAGCAGACGAAGAAGAAATTTATTGTTTCCCGTGAGTTTTCTGGAAACCAATCTATGAAAGAAGCCTTTGAACAGCTTATCGAGCGTCAGACGCACTCGCAGTTCGAGGAATGGCTTGAAAGAAAAGCCGGATAAACCCAATTTGACCGTTGAAAGGCTCGCAGGGACATGGTATTATAATGGTGTCGTGTCCCTGCTCATAGAATAGGAGAAAGAACTATGAGCAGAAAGAAACAGAATATCCAGAAAACCACAGCCCTCTATTGTCGTCTTTCCTTGGAAGATGGGCGCGAGAATGAGAGCATGAGCATCAGCAACCAGAAGTTGATGCTGAAAGACTTTGCGGAAAAGAACGGAATGTTCCGCTACGAATACTATGTGGACGATGGCTACACTGGGCGTAATTTCAATCGTCCGGCGTTCCAGCGGATGATTGCCGACATTGAAGCCGGAAAAATCGACTGTGTTATCACGAAAGACCTTTCCCGTCTTGGCCGCAACTATATCGAAGCTGGCAGTTATATCGAGATTTTCTTTCCTAAGCACCATGTCCGGTATATCGCCATCACGGACGGTGTGGACAGTCTGACCCGGCAGGAAATGGACATTACCCCGTTCAAGAACATCTTGAACGATATGTACAGCCGTGATATTTCCAAGAAAGTTCTGGCTGGCGTTATGACCCGTTCCCGGCAGGGCAAGTTCTGCGGCGGCACTCCGCCCTATGGTTTGATGCGTGACCCGAAAGACAACGGACATCTTATCATCGACCCGGATGCAGCACCCGTTATCCGCAAAATTTACGACTACGCCCTTGACGGGATGGGCAATATGAGAATTGCCAAGAAGCTGCTGGAAGAGAAAATCCCCATTACCCGTGTGAAAGCAAATACAGCACTGGATGCCAACTACTACACATGGGGTACAGCAAGAATCGGCCACATCCTCCGCAACCCGTTTTACAAGGGCGCACACCTTGTGTGCCGGACACACCAAACGGGCATCCGTTCCGGTTCGTTCAAGTTCATCCCCCGTGAGGAATGGGAAATTATCGAAAATTGCCATGAAGCAATTGTGACCCCGGAAGAATGGGCGAAGGTACAAGAACTGATCGACCGCCGCCCGACCATTATGACGGGCAATGACTGCCCATACTACAACATCTTCCACGGCATCATTTACTGCGCCACCTGTGGGAAATCCATGCAGGCACGGTATGAAAAAGTCGGCAGAAAGGATGTCAACCGAACTACCAAGAAGAAGCGTGAACCCATCGACAAAGCATTTTTTACCTGTCAGACCTATAACCGAATCGGTTGCAAAGTATGTTCCAGCCACAAAATCGAAGCCCGTGACCTGCATGAGCTGGTTCTGAATGATATTCAAGAGTTGGCTGCACAGGCCATGAAAGATTCGGATGCTTTTTATCAGCGGTTGAGCCGCCGCATGGAGAACCAATACCGCACGGATACTTCTGCGGTTCGGACAGAGATTCGCCGTTTGGAAGAACGGAATCAGGAAATTGATGATGTGTTTCTGAATCTTTACACGGATAAGAGCAAAGGCATCATCTCGGAACAGCGTTTTCTGAAACTGACGGATGCTATGGAACAGGAGCAGAACAGCAACAAGGCGCGTTTAAGCGAATTGAATCTTCTTCTGCACCAGTCGGATGAACAGGAAAGCGATGTTCATGCCTTTATCGAGGAAATCCGCAAGTATGCCGCCATCAAGGAGCTGGACGAAGTTGTACTGAACCGTCTTATCAAGAAAATCATGATTGGCGAGGTTCAGAAGGTCGATGGGCAGAAAATTCAGGAAGTCAAAATCATCTACAATTTTGTTGGAGAAATTTCCGCCTAATCTAAAATTGAAAATTCACACGATATAACATTGATTATAGTGACCCTTCTCGTTTTTTTGACGGGAAGGGTCTTTTCTTTTGCGAATTCATCACTTGACTTTACGGCAGGGAACTTATGAGCCGGGATGAACTGGCGGTGCTGGATGGCGGCAAATGCATCCTGCAATTGCGGGGTGTGCGCCCGTTTTTGAGCGACAAGTACGACCTGACCCAGCACCCGAACTACAAGTACACCTCCGATTATGACCCCAAGAACGCCCTCGATATCGAGAAGTTCTTGAACCGAAAAGAAAAAATCCACCCGGATGATACCTTCATCATGGTAGATGCCGATTCACTCCCGCCCGCCTGATAAGACGAGCGGTTATTTTTTACCCATTGACCCAACAGGTACACCGGAAAATCAGCCTTCGCCGTGGTTTTCGGCTTTTTGCAAACGGATTTCAGGTGTGTGCAGGGTCACTTTTTCAAAACAAAGGAGATTTTTCTATGGAATTCTTTAACAGCGCAGTGGACGTTCTGAAGACTCTGGTTGTAGCATTGGGTGCCGGTCTGGGCGTGTGGGGTGCCGTCAACCTGATGGAGGGTTACGGCGGCGATAACCCCTCCGCAAAAAGTCAGGGTATGAAGCAGCTCATGGCTGGCGGCGGTGTTGCCCTGATTGGCATCACCCTGATCCCCCTGCTGAGCGGTCTGTTCGGCTAATCTTTTCCGGGCGGCGTCTGCCGCCCCGTACATATTTACTTGCAAGTGTTTCCAGCCCCTCCGTGGCAAACGGATTCTTATCACAAGAGGAAACGCATTGCAAATCGAATATTCACCTTTATTCTGAAAGGACGGTGCTATTATGCAGATTCTGACTCACCTTATTTTTCTGCTCAACCTGCTCAAGACCCTTATCAACCATTTTTCTTGATGGGTGGTGGCGCTGAGTGGAAACAGTTCTCAAAGCGATCTCTGATTGGATCAAGTCGCTGCTGACAGCGGCAATCATGTCCAATCTTTCCGGCTTGTTTGATGATGTGAACACCCAAGTGGGCGGCATCGCCCAGCAGGTCGGCACCAAACCATCCAATTTTGAACCGCGCGTTTTCGCTATGATCGAGGCGTTGTCCCGGAACGTAGTGCTGCCCATTGCAGGCGTGATTCTGACCTTTATTGCTTGTTATGAGCTGATTCAGCTCATAACAGAACACAACAATATGGCACAGTTTGAACCGGCATTGATTTTGAAGTGGATTTTCAAAACTGCCATTTCGGTTTGGATGATCTCGAATACGTTTGACATCATCATGGCGGTGTTCGACGTGACGCAGCAGGTGGTGGCAAATTCCAGCGGCATTATTTCTGGCAACACGCGGGTGAACGACATCGGGCTTTCCATGTTGCAATCCAGCATGATGCAGATGGACGTAGGACCCTTGTTCGGACTGTTCTTGCAGTCCTTCTTCATCGGCATCACTATGCGCATCCTGTCCATCGTGATTTTCGTCATCGTCTACGGAAGAATGATTGAGATCTACATGATGGTCAGCCTTGCCCCGGTGCCCATGGCAACATGGGGCAACCACGAGCAATCCCATGTGGGACAGAACTATCTTCGTTCTCTGTTCGCGCTGGGATTTCAAGGTTTCCTGATTCTGATCTGCGTGGCGATCTACGCTGTTCTGCTCCAGAATGTTGCAATATCCGGGGATGCCATCAACTCGATCTGGAGCATCGTGGGGTACACGGTGCTGCTGTGCTTTACGCTGTTCAAGACTGGTTCTGTTGCCCGGAGCATTCTGGGTGCACATTGATTGGAGGTGAAATTTTGGCAGCTTATATTTCCGTGCCGCGCGATTTCAGCAAGGTGAAGTCTAAAGTAGCCTTCAACCTGACCGCCCGGCAGCTTATCTGTTTTGGTGCAGCGGCAGTCGTAGGTGTGCCGCTGTTCTTTGTTCTGCGGGACACCGCTGGCAATTCCGGTGCTACCCTCGGCATGATGGCGGTGATGCTGCCCATGTTCTTTCTGGCCATGTACCAGAAAAACGGCCAGCCCGCTGAAAAGATTCTGCGGTACTACTTTCAGGCGCGTTTTGTTCGCCCGAAGGTGCGTCCGTACAAGACCAACAACTACTATTCGATTTTGATGAAGGGAGGCATGACCCATGATTCCGTTTCTGAAAAAGAATAAGGACGGCAAAAAGCCGCCCAAGTCCACGGTGCCCCGCACGGCACAGGAGAGCATCCCGTTCCAGCGGATGTTTGAGGACGGCACCTGCCGTGTCCGTCCCGGCTACTACACCCGCACCATCCAGTATCAGGACATCAACTACCAGCTCGCCCAGCAGGAGGACAAGACTGCGATTTTTGAGGAATGGTGTTCGTTCCTCAACTTTTTTGATTCGAGCATCCACTTTGAACTTTCCTTTGTGAACACTGCCACGGACAGCGCAGACTTTGAAAAGTCCATCCGCATCCCTTACCAGAAGGACGGCTTTGATGATGTTCGCGCGGAATATTCGCAGATGCTCCGCCAGCAGCTTTCCAAGGGCAACAACGGCCTGACCAAAACGAAGTTTCTGACCTACGGCATCGAGGGCGAAAGCATGGCGCAGGTCAAACCGCGTCTGGAACACATCCAGAACGACCTGATGAATAACTTCCACCGGCTGGGCGTTCTGGCAAAGCCGCTGGACGGTACGGAACGTCTGCGGCTGATGCACGGGATGCTGAACATGGACGGTGCCAACAAGTTCCACTTCAACTGGAAAGACCTTGTGCCCAGTGGTCTGTCCGTAAAGGATGCCATTGCACCCACTGCGCTGGTGTTTAAGAACAGCCGGACCTTTCAGATGGGCGGCATCTTCGGGGCGGTCAGCTTTCTGAATATCACGGCGTCTGATTTGAGCGACCAGCTTTTGAAGGACTTTCTGGACATGGACTCCAGCCAGATCGTTACCATGCACATCCAGTCCGTTGACCAGAACAAGGCCATCAAAACCATCAAACACACCATCACCGAACTCGACCGCAGCAAGATCGAGGAGCAGAAAAAAGCTGTCCGCGCCGGATACGACATGGACGTGCTGCCGTCTGATTTGGCGACTTACGGCAGGGATGCCAAGGCACTTTTGAAGGAATTGCAGAGCCAGAACGAGCGGATGTTTTTGGTGACGTTCCTCGTGTTGAACACTGGCAAGACCGAGCAGGAACTGGAAACCAACGTGTTTCAGGCGGTCAGCATTGCGCAGAAGCACAACTGCGAACTGTGCCGTCTTGACTTCCAGCAGGAGCAGGGTCTGATGAGCAGCCTGCCACTAGCAGACTGCCAGATCGAGATCCAGCGGGGGCTGACCACCAGCAGCACGGCGATTTTTGTGCCGTTTACCACACAGGAGCTGTTCGACAACGGCAAGGAAAGCCTGTATTATGGCTTGAACGCCCTGTCCAACAACCTGATCATGGTGGACCGCAAAAAGCTGAAGAACCCCAACGGTCTGATTTTGGGCACTCCCGGTTCCGGTAAATCCTTCAGCGCAAAGCGTGAGATCTGCAATGCGTTCCTTGTGACGGACGATGATATCATCATCTGTGACCCGGAGGCAGAGTACGCTCCGCTGGTGGAACGCCTGCACGGGCAGGTCATCCACATCAGCCCGGCCAGCACCCAATATATCAACCCGATGGACATCAACAGCAACTACTCGGAAGAAGACAATCCTCTGGCTTTGAAAGCCGACTTTGTGCTGTCCCTGTGCGAACTGGTGGTGGGCGGCAAAGAGGGCTTGCAGCCGGTGGAAAAGACGGTCATTGACCGCTGCGTCCATGCGATCTATCGCAAGTATTTCGAGAACCCCACCCCGGAAAATATGCCGCTGCTGGAAGACCTCTACAATGCACTGCTGACGCAGGACGAACCGGAAGCACGTCATGTGGCGGCGGCGTTGGAAATTTACGTCAAGGGTAGTCTGAACATTTTTAACCACCACACCAACGTGGATATCAATAACCGCATCGTCTGTTTTGACATCAAGCAGCTTGGAAAGCAGTTGAAGAAACTCGGTATGCTTATCGTACAGGATGCCGTGTGGGGGCGTGTGACAGCCAACCGCAGTGCCGGAAAATCCACCCGGTACTATGCAGACGAGTTCCACCTTTTGCTGAAAGAGGAACAGACTGCGGCGTACAGCGTTGAAATTTGGAAGCGTTTTCGTAAGTGGGGCGGCATCCCGACAGCCCTAACGCAGAACGTCAAAGATCTGCTGGCAAGTCCCGAAGTATCAAATATTTTTGAGAATTCGGACTTCGTTTATATGCTCAATCAGGCGAACGGTGATCGGCAAATCCTCGCGAAGCAGCTCAATATCAGCCCGCATCAGCTTTCCTACGTTACTCACTCCGGCGAAGGTGAAGGGCTGCTGTTTTTCGGTAACGTGATCCTGCCCTTTGTTGACCACTTCCCGAAAGACCTTGAACTCTACCGCATCCTCACGACCAAGCTCAACGAGATCTCGGAGGGCGCACAGAAATGAGTGAACCGAAACTGATCATCAAAGAGGAATCGTCCGCAAAAAAGACCCGTTCTCCCCCGAAGAAACCCAAGGTGGAGCAGTCGGTGCCCAGAAAGAAAAAGCTGAAAACCGATGCAGATAAGGCTGCGGAAAGGGCGCAGCACCTGCGTTTTGGCAAAGCCGAGATCACCCCGGATGAAGCATCCCGCATGACAAAGCAGCAGAAACGTGCTATGTATGCCGCTGCTGCTGCCCGGTCTGCGGTGCATCGGGAGGTTGACCAGTACGAGGACGATAATGTGGGCACGCAGGCTTTAAGCGAGGGCGAAAAAACTGCCGAGACTACCCACGATATTTCCAAGAGTCGTTACGCCAGAAAGATGAAAAAGAAAGCCAAGATGCAAGGCAAGAAAGGCGCCCGAACCGCAAAATCTTTCCCGCAGGAGCCGACTGCGGCACAAGATGCAGGCGCATCCTGCACCGGCGAGGGCGGCTCCAACTGGCTCTCACGATGGCGGCAGAAACAGGATATTCAGAAAAGCTACCGTGCCGCAACCCGGTCGGGCGGCACCGCTGCACAGACCGCAGGCGGTCAGAAAGCTGCATCTGGTGGTGTTCCTGCTGCAAAGTCCGGTATGGAGCAGGTCATCGACAAAGGAAGATCGGTGGTCAGCACCGCAGTCAACGGCATTGCCAATTTTGTAAAAAGCAACGCGCACGTTCTTTTGATCGTGGGCGTTTTTCTTTTGCTCCTGCTGCTGGTCATGTCAGCGTTTTCGTCCTGTTCCATTCTGTTCTCCGGCACCACGCAGGTATCCGGGCAGACCATTTACACCGCAGAGGACCGGGACATCCGGGGAGCCGAAACCGACTACAAGAAGCTGGAAAAGGAACTGGATAAAAAGATCAAGCGTACCCCCACCGACCACCCCGGCTATGACGAATACCGATACCATCTGGATGCTATTGAGCACGATCCTTGGCAGCTCACTTCGTTCCTGACTACTCTCTACGACGACTACACCCGCAGCGAGGTGCAGGCAAAACTCAAGGAGACGTTTGCCAAGCAATACAAGCTGACCACATGGGTAGAAGTCCAGACCCGATACCGCACGGTAGTGATGATCGACATTTTTACTGGCATCCCCTACACCGTGCAAGTGCCCTATGAGTATCGAATTTTTCACACCAAATTGGTGAATAAAGGGCTGGAAGTGGTTATTCGGGAGGAACTGAACAACGACCAGTGGAAACGGTACGAAATTTTTCAAGATACCTTGGGTGGCAGACCCTACCTGTTTAACGGCGGTCTGCCGCCCGGTGGCTCCGATGGGTCCGGCACACCGGGCATCGACTATCAGGTTCCGGCAGAAGCCCTGACCGACAGCGAGTTTGCTGCCATCTACAAGGAAGCCCAAAAGTATGTGGGTACGCCCTACGTCTGGGGCGGCTCTACCCCGGAAACAGGCTTTGACTGTTCGGGTTACGTCTGCTGGGTCTACAACCAGAACGGCTACGATGTGGGGCGCACCACCGCCAACGGATTATGGCAGAAAAGCCAGCACATTTCCGAAGCCGAAGCAAAGCCCGGTGATCTGGTCTTTTTCAAAGGCACCTACGACACCCCCGGCATGAGCCATACCGGGATCTATCTCGGCAACGGCATGATGGTCAGTGCCGGAGACCCCATCAAGTACGCAAACATTCACTCGTCCTACTGGGAGAAGCATCTCGCCGGGTTTGGACGGCTTTCAAAATGACTGGAGGAGTTTTATGAGCGAAAAATCGGATAAGCTGCGGGCAATGCTGGAAAAAGAGAAAGAGCGCCGCATCAAGCTGAACAACCGCATCGAGATTTTGGAGCGGCGCATTCAGGAGGAGGATTCCGCCGAGGTCAACGAGATGGTGCGCACCGCCAAGGTCACGCCGGAGCAGCTTGCCGCCCTGCTGCGGCAGTCGGCAACTGCCACCCCGAACCCGGCTGCGCTGTCTGCCGTGGGTGCAACTTTCGAGAAGGAGGATGCAGATGAAGATTAAGAAACTGGGCGCACTGCTGGTATCGGCGGCACTGTGCGCTGGCATGGCAGCTCCCGCCTTTGCCTTTGAGGGCGAAGCTGCCCCGGTGGAGCAGCCGGTTCTGCCGGAGATGGTGGAGGATATTGTCACCGTCACGGACGAAACCTCTGGTGCCCTGACCCCGGAGGGCAACCTGACGCTGGTGGACGACTACCACACCAACTATTCTGATGGCAGCGGTCAGCAGTTTATCACGCTGGTGTCGAAGTCGGGTGCGACTTTCTATCTGGTGATTGACCGCAACGCCAAAGGGCAGCAGACCGTCCACTTTATGAATCTGGTGGACGAAGCGGACCTTTTGACACTGATGGAAGAGGATGCCGCCGATGCCTACACCGCTGAAAAAGAAGCAGCGGCGCAGGCGGAACAGGACAGGCTGAAAGCCGAGGAAGAAGCGAAAAAAGCCGCCGAAGAAGCGGCGGCATCTGGCGAGGAACAGCCCAAGGAAAATAAGGTCACAAAGATCGCATCCGGCTTTCTGGGCGTGGTGGTGTTGATTGTGCTGGCGGCAGGCGGTGGCTTCTACGTTTTCGCAAAGCAGAAGCAGAAAAAACAGGCAGAAAAAGAAGCCCTTGACCCCGATGCAAACTACACCGAAGACAAGGGCGACTTTGAAATTCCTGTGGAGGATGAGCCGGAGGAGACCGGCGAGGAAGATACCGAACCCATCTGATTTCAAGGCGGCGTTTTGCCGCCGTACATATTGCAATCAGAAACAGATTGGAGGGATTCTTATCGCAAA
>OGIA01001823.1_pt1 | contig 11789 bp, 10 predicted proteins | sample 1571671 | NCBI WGS metagenome assembly OGIA01 (sample SAMEA2582027, study PRJEB24529) | metagenome | biome: Human gut stool | place: China | collected 2011
GTACCCATTCTCCCTAAAATTATCATTTATCACCCCTAAAAAGCAATTATTAAGTTCATAATAATAATGAATATGCGACATAAGTTTATACACACCATTTGTATTACTCTGCTGGTTGCAGGCATCATCGCCTGCACTTCCGGCAGCAAAAACACTGCGGAGAAGCGGTATACATTCAATAATATACTGGATATTGCCTACACTCCCGATACCTTGCACCGCTGCTACGGCTGGTTCACAGATGCCGGCTCGTGGATGGGCTTCACTCTTCCCGAGAAAGAGAACTGGGTAAACGGTTTCTGCGGTCCGTTCAGCCTGGATATGTTCCGCCGCCAGTGGATGGCACAATCCGCTGTTACGGTAGGTTTTAGTAAGAAAGCCGCGGATACCTTTGTGCCCGACTCCACCTGTTACTATCCCGGAGAACTGTATATGTCCGCCCATTCCGGCAATGGAACTGTCACCCAGCGGCTTAACTTTGTAAGTGCTTCCACCGCTTTGCTTCGCATAGAAGTCGACAAGGCGGAAGAACTGACGCTGACCGGCAGCCAATGGGAAAAGAACGTAACCGTAAGTGTAGAGCAGAACTCCGTAATAGCCCGCCATCCCAGCGGAGAAAGCGTAACTGTAACATTTACTCCCGATGTGGCACTTACCGGAACGGATAATAACTACACAGCCCTTATACATACCTCCAAGTATCCCGTGAATGTAGCCATTTCCTTTTTCACCTCCGAAAAGGAAATGACAGCCGGATTACAGAATCTTCCCAATCTGCTCAACAATCCCGAAAAAGCATTGCAAGCCAATGCCGAACGTTGGGAGGGATACCTGACGAAGATACTGCGTACCGACATGAAACCCGAATATGACCGCATCGCCGTAAAAGCCGTAACCACTCTTATCTCCAACTGGCGCACCCACCGTGGTGGCCTGTTGCACGAGGGAATCGTTCCAAGCCATGCAGTTGGCTACTTTGTAGGCTTCTGGGCATGGGACAGCTGGCGTTTCAGTGCCGGAACTGCCAAATTCGATCCTGAACTGGCAAAGAATAATATACGCGCCATGTTCGATTATCAGCAACCGGACGGCATGATTATCGACTGTATCTACACCGATCCATCCGAAAACAATGCACGCGACAGCAAACCGCCTTTGGTATGCTGGGCTGTAGATGAAATCTTTACGCATACTGGCGATACAGCTTTCGTTGCCGAAATGTATCCGCAACTGCTTTCTTATTATAAGTGGTGGTATCAGAAACGCGACCATAATCATAATGGCATGTGCGAATACGGCGCTACAGACGGCACTCTGGAAGCGGCAGCCTGGGAAAGCGGTATGGACAATGCCATCCGTTTTGACGATGCCGTGATGCTGAAGAACGACGGAAGTGAGGATGCCTGGAGCATGGATCAGGAAAGTGTAGACTTGAACGCCTACCTGGCACTGGAATGTAAGTTACTGAAGAAGTTTGCCGGATTACTGAATGTCTCATTCGATGCTCCCGACTATAGTAATAAAGTAGCCGATTATTTCTTTGATCCCAAACTCAACTTCTTCTTTGACCGCCGCCTGAAAGATGATTCATTTATTGAAGAACCGGGATGCGAAGCTTATACTCCGTTGTGGACACAGATTGCCACGCAAGAGCAGGTAGACAAGATGTTACCCATGCTTCAGGACACAGCGAAGTTCTCAACGTACATCCCCTTCCCCACCATTGCCGCAGATAATCCCAAGTACAACCCGCGCGGCTACTGGCGTGGTCCTATCTGGCTGGACCAGACTTACTTTGCCATTCGCGGACTCCGTAACTATGGTTATCATAAGCTCGCCGATGAATATACCATGCAGGTATTCGACCGCCTCAACGGACTAAAAGAAGGAGCGCCTATCCACGAGAACTACGGCACTCACACCGGAGAGCGACTGAAAGCACCACACTTTAGTTGGAGTTCATCCCATCTATTGATGATGTACGATGATTACGGAAAGTAATACTCATTCCCATTAAAATGAAACGCCCGTTTTCCCTAATGGAGACGGGCGTTTCTATTAGATAGCAAACAGGTTTCTTAGAAAAGACTCCATGCAACCGTCAGCCCCGCCATCACGATAGCTACCATACTCATCAGCTTAATAAGTATATTCAAACTCGGACCGGAAGTATCCTTGAACGGATCACCTACCGTATCACCTACCACGGTAGCCTTATGTACTTCGCTACCCTTACCACCGAAGTTTCCTTCTTCCACATATTTCTTTGCATTATCCCATGCACCGCCCGCATTCGCCATAAAGATGGCAAGAACGAAACCGCTACTCAACCCACCGATCAGCAATCCCAGAACACCGGGAACACCGAAGATAAGTCCCGTTGCAATCGGAGCAATAATAGCTATCAGCGAAGGAATTACCATCTCACGCTGTGCTCCTTTTGTAGAAATCTCTACACAACGTTCGTAATCCGGTTCTGTCTCACCGGTAAGGATCCCCTTAATTTCACGGAACTGGCGGCGTACTTCATCCACCATGTGAGCGGCAGCACGGCCAACAGCGTTCATTGTCAATCCACAAAAAAGGAATGCCATCATACTACCCAGAAACATACCCGAAAGAACCTTCGGGTTCATCAATGTCACATCATAATGATGCATGAAGTCGAAGAAAGTGGCATCCTGAAGCGCCACGGCATCCCCATGAGGAAGCGTTAAATCAGTGGTTCCCAAACGAGTCAGTCCGATACGGATTTCTTCAATATAAGAAGCAAGCAGGGCAAGTCCCGTAAGTGCAGCCGAACCAATGGCAAAACCTTTTCCGGTAGCGGCAGTAGTATTTCCCAAAGAATCGAGAGCATCCGTACGTTTACGTACTTCCGCACCCAGACCGGACATTTCAGCATTACCACCGGCATTATCAGCAATAGGGCCGTAAGCATCCGTAGCAAGAGTGATACCCAAAGTGGAAAGCATACCTACAGCAGCAATACCGATGCCGTAAAGTCCCATACCTACATTATTGAAATCAAATCCTGATGCAAACAGATAGGAAGCGATGATACCTATTACCACAGCAACCACTGGAATCGCGGTAGACAGCATCCCCAAACCGATACCGGAGATAATCACCGTCGCCGGGCCAGTCTTTCCGCTTTCACTCAACTTCTGGGTAGGACGGTAAGATTGAGAAGTATAATATTCCGTAGAACGTCCGATAATGATGCCAACTACCAGACCGACTATAACGGCACAAGATATCCACATCCAGTTATCAAGTTTCAATAGCCAAAGAATAAAGAAAGTAGCCACTACAATCAGTACGGAACTCAGGTTTGTACCGAAAGCTAACGAAGCAAGCAGGTCTTTCATTTTCGCATTTTCTTTGGTACGCACTGCGAATATACCGATAATAGAAAGAAGGATACCTACGGCAGCAATCAACATCGGAGCAATAACGGCTTTGAACTGCATGGCCGTATCTCCCGTATGAATAAAGGCGGCAGCGCCCAAGGCGGCAGTTGCCAAGATGGAACCACAATAGCTTTCATAGAGGTCGGCACCCATACCAGCCACATCACCTACGTTATCACCTACATTATCGGCAATCGTTGCAGGGTTACGTGGGTCATCTTCGGGAATACCGGCTTCAACCTTACCAACTAAGTCAGCACCTACATCGGCAGCCTTCGTATAAATACCTCCACCTACACGGGCAAAAAGTGCTTGCGTAGAAGCACCCATTCCAAAAGTTAGCATCGTGGTAGTGATAATACAGAGTTTATGAGTCGGAGTCAAAACATCTTCTGGAATAACCGCATTCAATAACAGATACCAGAAAGAAATGTCGAGCAAGCCCAAGCCTACTACCACCAATCCCATTACCGCACCACTACGGAAAGCGACGCGCAATCCTGCATTCAGTGAACTACGGGCAGCATTTGCCGTACGTGCCGAAGCATACGTTGCCGTCTTCATACCGAGGAATCCGGAAAGTCCGGAGAAGAAACCGCCCGTCAGGAAGGCAATCGGTACCCAACGATTCTGTACATCGAAACCATAAGCCATAATAGCGAAAAGGATCACAAGTCCCAGAAATACCCAGCCAACTATCTTATACTGTTGTTTCAGATAAGACATCGCGCCTTTGCGCACGGCAGCGGCAATCTTTATCATTTGCGGAGTACCCTCACTCTCTTTCATCATTTGCTTATGGAAATAGTAAGCAAAGCAGAGAGCTAAAACGGAAGCGGCCGGAATCAGCCAGAAAAGCAAACTGTCCATAGTGTTATTCGTATTAAAAGGTTGATAGAAAGGCTAAAAGTATTGATTTGAAATGAAATAAACAAAGGAATAAAAGAAAAATTACCGCACCAGCATCATCTTTCATTCGCCCGACTTACTGGAACAAAAAAAGGGAAAAGTAATCATCAGTGATTATTCTCCCAAACATTGATATGCAGAGGAAGGGCTTTCCGGCTCTCCCTCTATATTCATTATTCTACTGTCACAGCCGTACCGCAAGCAGTTACCATCAACATACTGCCACTTCCACCCACTGTTTCATAATCCAAATCCACACCAATCACCGCATTGGCTCCGAGTGCTCTGGCATGTTCCTGCATCTCACGCAGGGCAATATCTTTCGCTTCGCGCAGTACTTCTTCATAAGAACCACTACGTCCGCCCACTACATCACGAATACTGGCAAAAAAGTCACGGAATACATTGGCACCGATAATCGTCTCACCTGAAACGATACCATAATAGCGGGTGATACGTCCACCCTCGATAGTTGGGGTTGTTGTTACTAACATAATCTTTCTCTATTTATTTAAGTTATTTGCACCCTATTAGACGCACGAATAGGGCGGAAAGTTGCAATGACGTCCCGTTTTATATCTCCTCATTATAATAAAAAAACAAAAAATAGAGAGCATCCATATATGAGCAGAGTCAACATTTATCTATCTTTGTACCGAAGAAATGGAAACAAAGCATTTTATATTTAAAATAATGATGTATCTGGTAGTAGTGCTTTTTGCACTGCAACCGGAAGATTATAATTCCTTTTCCGAAAATGAACCTCCTTTTCTTTGCATTGAACAAAACGAACAGCATTCGCCCGAAGAGTTCAACGATGAGGCTGTTATCTCCCGTACACTTTCTTTAAACCGTGCGCGTAAGCTCTGTGCAGAGATTATGACTACTTATACTTTCTCTACCGAGAACACTAATTTATATCAATATAGTGACGGCAGCCAACCGCACAATCTCAGGAGCGTATATTCACCCGAACGTTCCCTACTCTGTATATACCGGCTTTAGCACAAGTCCTTCCATTACCGTATTTTTATATTTTATCCGGGCGAATCTTATATTCGTTCCGCTATGTCTAATTAATTAATTTATATATGGGACTTGTTTTATTATACTTAACCCTTGCATTAGCTTTATCATTTTTATGCTCCATTCTGGAAGCTGTTTTATTATCTACTCCAATGTCGTACATCTCCACTAAAGAGAAAACACATGGGAAAAGCGCTATTTTATTAAAGAAGTTCAAACAAGATATCGACCGGCCTATTGCTGCCATATTATCCTTGAACACCATTGCTCACACCGTGGGTGCGGCAGGTGTAGGTGCCGAAGCAGTAAAGATATTCGGAGAAGCTTACTTCGGTGTAATTTCTGCCATACTGACTATCTTAATTCTCGTTCTCTCAGAGATCATTCCTAAAACGATAGGTGCCTGCTACTGGCGCACATTGGCACTCCCGTCAGCCCGTATCATCAATTTCCTTATTATCATCTGTTACCCCTTAGTGTGGCTGTCCGAACTGATTACCCGCCTTTTTTCTTCCGGCAAACAGGAATTATCCGTAAGCCGCGAGGAAGTTTCGGCCATGATTTCCATCGGAGTGGAAGAAGGTGTTTTCCAGATGAAAGAGAACAAGATGATACAGAACCTCATTAAACTGGATAAAGTAAAGTCACAATCCATTATGACTCCCCGTACTGTGGTGGCAACAGCTCCCGAGAGTATGTCTCTGAAGGAATTCTATCAGGATGGAAAGTATAAGTTTTACTCTCGTATTCCTGTTTACAATGATAGTGAAGATTATATCACAGGATACGTATTGCGACAAACTGTACTCGAAAAGTTAGCAGAGGACAGGTTCGATATGTGCCTGAAAGATGTGGCCCGTCCTATCCTTTCTTGTCCGGAAAATAGTTCTGTTTCCACAGTTTGGGAACAAATGCTTGAAAAGAAAGAACATATTTCAATCTTGATTGATGAATATGGCTGCTTCTGGGGAATTGTCACAATGGAGGATATCATCGAAACAGCCTTAGGTTTTGAAATTGTGGATGAAAAAGACTCCGTAACGGATATGCAGAAGCTGGCACGGGATAAGTGGCAGAAGAAGCAGGCGGAAACGAAGATTAGTGATTAGGGGTTAGTGATAACCCCTAATCACTAACTAAAACATCTTGCTGACACGTTCGATACCTGCCACCAAAACATCTATTTCTTCTTTCGTATTATAGATTCCAAAGGAAGCACGCACTGTTCCTTCTATGCCGAGGCGTTGCATCAACGGTTGGGCACAATGGTGCCCTGTACGTACGGCAATGCCGAGACGATCGAGCAATGTGCCCATATCGAAGTGATGAATATCACCCACAAGGAAAGAGATGACACTCCCTTTCTCAGCAGCTTCACCAAAGATGCGCATGCCAGGGATTGTTTTCAATCGCTGCGTGGCATATTCCGTCAATTCATGCTCATAAGCGGCAATCTTATCCATGCCAATGGCAGAAACATAATCGAGCGCTTTCGCCAGTCCCGTAGTACCGATATAATCAGGAGTACCGGCTTCGAATTTAAATGGCAATTCATTGAAGGTAGTACGTTCAAAAGATACATGCTTTATCATCTCACCACCACCCTGATAAGGGGGTAATTTATCCAGCCATTCTTCCTTACCATAAAGCACGCCTACACCGGTAGGACCATACACTTTATGACCGGAGAATACAAGGAAATCAGCATCCAGCTCTTTCACGTCCACTGCCATGTGAGGAATGGACTGTGCCGCATCTACCAGAAAAGGTACATTATGGTTATGGGCAACCTTAATCATTTCCTTGATAGGATTGACCGTACCCAATACATTGGAGACATGTACCACACTGACAATCTTTGTTCTATCGGTAAAAAGTTCCTCGTATTCATCCATCAGAAGTTCACCGCGGTCGTTCATTGGAATAACCTTCAGGTTGATACGCTTCCGTTCAGCCAGCAGTTGCCAAGGCACAATGTTACTATGATGTTCCATTACTGAAACAATCACTTCATCACCCGGACTCAGGAATTCTTCACCGAAACTGGATGCCAACAAATTGATGCTTTCCGTGGTTCCCCGTGTAAATACGATTTCATTTATAGAACCGGCATTGATGAACTTCCGCACTGTTTCGCGACTTGCCTCGTGCAGTTCCGTTGCCTGTTGCGACAGGAAATGTACACCACGATGCACATTGGCATTGACAGAATAATACTCATCCGTTATTGCATCCACCACACAACGCGGTTTCTGTGTCGTCGCCCCATTATCCAAATAGACTAACGGTTTGCCGTACACTTCACGGGAAAGTATGGGAAAATCGGCTCTTATCTTTTGAATATCATACATGTTGTTTAGGTATTATATATTCTCACTTACATATCGCACAGCCCTGGCACTTATTCAGTTCGCCACGGAAACGTTTCTCAACCAAGAGATGTAAGCGATCCTTCAAAGCATCCAGACGAATGGTATCAATTACTTCGTTCACGAAGGCAAACATCAGCAACAAGCGAGCTTCACGTGCCGGAATACCGCGTTGGCGCATATAGAAGAGTGCATTTTCATCCAACTGACCAACGGTAGCGCCATGGCTACACTTTACATCATCAGCATAAATTTCCAGTTGCGGCTGCGTATACATACGTGCCTCACGTGTGGCGCAAAGGTTCCGGTTCGTTTGCTGCGAACTGGTATGTTGCGCATCCGGACGCACTAACACCAGACCGGCAAATGCACCGACTGACTGATCATCGAGCACATACTTGAAGAGTTCATTGCTCGTACAGTTAGGCACAGCATGGTCGATGATTGTATTATTATCTACATGCTGATTCTTATCTGCAATGGCCATACCACAAAGGTTGATTTCAGCGCCTTCACCTGCCAGCAATACTTCAGTGGTATTGCGGGAAGTACCGTTATGCAAGGTCATGCCATTCAGCAATACATTGCTGTTGGCTTCCTGCTTCACATACATATTGCTGATGCGTACGGTACTTGTATGCGTTTCTTCCAGTTCGTAAAGATCAAAGACAGCATTCTCACCTACGAATACTTCTATCACCTGGGTTGCCAGGAAGTTCACGGCATCCATGGCATGATCACACACCAGCATACGCGCCTGTGCGCCATCTTCCAGTACAATCAATACCCGGCGGTTCACCAGGAAATTCACGTCACCACGCAGGATGTTTACCAACTGAATGGGGCGTTCCAAAGCGACGTTCTTAGGAACATACAACAGCACACCGTCTTGTGCAAAAGCAGTGTTGAATGCTGTCACTCCGTCTTTTGAAGTATCTGCCAGCTTGCCATAGTATTTCTTTACCAGTTCCGGATGCTTCTCTGCCATCTCCTTCAAACTACCGAAGATAACTCCTTCGGGTAGATGTGAAGCAGGTAATGCTTTATTATAAAAAGCATCATTCACTACAAAGTACAGAGAGGTACTCATATTAGGTACATCACATTTGAATAACTTGCTGACATCGGTATATTTATATTTCTCCTGTTTACGGGTAGGAAAGCCAAGCCGTTCAAAGTCGGCAAACGCAGTCGCACGAGGGGTATTCATCACCTCGGTGCTGTGCTGGCATATCATCGCTTCCGTCTGGGAGAAAAGATCTATGTATTGTTGTTCTGCATTCATAATTTATTCTCCCAACTCCTTCTTAATCCAATCATACCCCTTCTCTTCCAGTTCCAGAGCCAATTCCGGTCCCGCAGTCTTCACGATACGACCTTTATAAAGCACATGTACGACGTCAGGTTTGATATAATCCAGTAAGCGTTGGTAGTGAGTGATGACAATGGTACTATTCTCCGGTGTTTTCAATTTGTTCACACCTTCGGCTACGATACGCAAAGCATCAATATCCAGTCCGGAATCCGTTTCATCCAGGATGCTCAATTTCGGTTCCAGCATCGCCATCTGGAAGATTTCATTTCGCTTCTTCTCACCACCGGAGAAACCTTCGTTTACCGAACGGTTAGCCAGTTTATTGTCCAGTTCCACAATGGCACGCTTTTCACGCATCAACTTCAGGAACTCACTTGCACTGAGAGCAGGCAGATGATTGTATTTACGTTGCTCATTCACCGCTGCACGCATAAAGTTGACCATACTCACACCCGGAATTTCTACCGGATATTGAAAGCTGAGGAAGATACCTTCATGACTACGGTCTTCCGGTGAAAAATCCAAAAGGTTCTTACCGCAGAAAGTCACGCTTCCCTTTGTCACTTCAAAGGCAGGATTACCTACCAATACAGCCGAAAGAGTACTCTTTCCGGAACCGTTCGGTCCCATAATAGCATGCACCTCACCTGCTTTTACCGACAGGTTGATGCCTTTCAATATTTCTTTGCCATTTACACTGGCATGCAGGTCTTTTATCTCTAACATGATATTTATTTTTTTTATTTTAAACTTATCCTACGCTGCCTTCCAGCGAAATAGCCAACAACTTCTGAGCCTCTACCGCAAACTCCATAGGCAGCTTATTAAGCACTTCCTTAGCATAACCGTTCACAATCAGCCCTACAGCATCCTCCGTAGAAATACCACGTTGGTTACAATAGAATATCTGGTCTTCATTGATCTTGCTGGTAGTCGCTTCATGCTCCACAACCGCCGTTTCATTATGGATATCCATATACGGGAAAGTATGCGCACCGCACTTATCACCCAGCAACAGAGAGTCGCACTGACTATAGTTACGCGCATTATCCGCCTTTTGAGCTACACGCACCAAGCCACGGTAAGAGTTCTCACTATGTCCGGCAGAAATACCTTTGCTGACAATCGTACTGCTAGTATTCTTACCCAGATGAATCATCTTCGTGCCCGTATCCGCCTGTTGGTAGTTATTCGTCACCGCCACACTATAGAATTCAGCCGAAGAGTTATCTCCCGTCAGAATACAGGAAGGGTATTTCCACGTAATAGCCGAACCTGTCTCCACCTGTGTCCAGGAGAGTTTACTGTTCGCACCTTTGCAGTTACCACGTTTCGTAACGAAGTTATAGACACCGCCTTTGCCTTCGGCATCACCCGGATACCAGTTCTGTACGGTACTGTACTTCACTTCCGCACGCTCATGTACCACAATTTCCACGATAGCGGCATGCAGTTGGTTCTCATCGCGCATCGGAGCCGTACAACCTTCCAGATAGGAAACATACGAATCATCATCCGCCACAATCAGCGTCCGCTCAAACTGGCCTGTATTACGCGCATTGATACGGAAATACGTGGACAACTCCATCGGACAGCGTACCCCTTTCGGGATATATACAAACGAACCGTCGGAAAATACCGCCGAGTTCAATGCAGCAAAGAAGTTATCACGGTATCCCACAACGGAACCAAGATACTTCTGTACCAAATCCGGATGCTCACGTACAGCTTCACTGATGGAACAGAAAATGATTCCTTTCTCCATCAACGTTTCCTTGAACGTAGTCTTCACAGATACAGAGTCCATCACAGCATCTACGGCCATGCCACTCAATGCCATCTGTTCTTCCAAGGGAATACCCAGCTTATTGAAGGTTTTTATCAACTCAGGGTCTACCTCGTCCATACTCTTCGGAGCATCTTTCTTCTTCGCCAACGGATCGGCATAGTAGGAAATAGCCTGATAATCTATCTCAGGAATACGGAGATGTGCCCATGTAGGCATCTCCATCGTCAACCAGTGACGATATGCTTTCAGACGGAACTCCAACAGCCATTCCGGCTCGTTCTTCTTCGCAGAGATCAACCGTACTACATCTTCGTTGAGTCCACGCTCAATAACATCGGTGTGTACCTCCGTGGTGAAGCCATATTTGTACTTCTCCTGCGTTAGTTCCTTTACATATTTATTGGGTTCTTCGGGTTGCATTATGTATTAAGTATATATTGTTCTGTAACTTCTTTTGCAGCCGGGAAAAACATTCCCGCGAACGACTCTATAGGATAATATAACACGGATTCCTCCTTCATTGTTCTATCAATCATCGTATTATCCGAGTCGATAAACTCGACAACACAGATAAGCAGACTCACCAGCAGCAGAAATTTCAATGCGCCCAGTCCGGCACCCAGCCAGCGGTTCAGCCAGCCGAGGGAAATTGCTTCCATCGCCTTCGTCAACAAAGATGCCACCAGCAAAAACAATAACGGCACCACGACCCAGATAACAACAAATGCCAAGATCTGAGCAAACGTCATAGAGTCCGTTATCTTAGAAAAGACTCTCTCCGCTACCGACACATACAGCGCTTTCGCAGCCAGCAACCCAACAATCAGTCCGAGGATGGATGCCAGTTGCCTGATGAAGCCCTTTATAAAGCCGATGACTGCTCCCGCACCAATCACTACTAATAGGATGATATCTATTATTGTCATAGCTGAAAAAGTTGAGAGTTGAGAATTGAGAGTTGAGAGTTA
>OGIA01001826.1_pt1 | contig 11777 bp, 10 predicted proteins | sample 1571671 | NCBI WGS metagenome assembly OGIA01 (sample SAMEA2582027, study PRJEB24529) | metagenome | biome: Human gut stool | place: China | collected 2011
ACGTATCATTGAAATCTACGGTCCGGAATCTTCCGGTAAAACGACTCTGGCTATCCATGCCATTGCCGAAGCACAAAAAGCAGGTGGCATTGCCGCATTCATTGATGCAGAACATGCATTCGACCGTTTCTATGCTGCCAAGTTGGGTGTAGATGTAGACAACCTATTGATTTCTCAACCTGACAACGGGGAACAAGCTCTGGAAATTGCAGAACAGCTGATCCGTTCTTCTGCAATTGATATTATCGTTGTGGACTCTGTAGCTGCCCTGACTCCAAAAGCAGAAATCGAAGGTGACATGGGTGACAATAAGGTTGGTTTGCAGGCACGTCTGATGTCTCAGGCATTGCGTAAACTGACAGCAGCCGTAAGCAAGACACGTACCACATGTATCTTCATCAATCAGTTGCGTGAAAAGATTGGCGTTATGTTCGGTAATCCTGAAACAACTACCGGTGGTAATGCCTTGAAGTTCTACGCTTCAGTACGTCTGGATATTCGCGGAAGCCAAGCTATCAAGAATGGTGACGAAGTATTAGGTAAGCAGACTAAAGTAAAAGTAGTAAAGAACAAAGTGGCACCTCCTTTCCGTAGAGCAGAATTTGATATCATGTTCGGTGAAGGTATTTCCCGCGCCGGCGAAATCATTGATCTGGGTGCAGATTTGGGTATCATCAAGAAAAGCGGTTCCTGGTTCAGCTATAATGAAACGAAACTGGCACAGGGACGTGATGCAGCCAAACAAGTGGTTACCGATAATCCGGAACTGGCAGAAGAACTGGAAGGATTGATTTTCGAGGCACTTAGAAAGGACAAGTAATCTCACAATAAAGGGGGAACCGGAACCGGCTCCCCCTTTTCAACAAACTATTTACACCTATCAGCAGATGGCCTCATTCCAGGTCTTCCAAACGCTTTTCAAGCATCTCCATGCTTTCCTCAAATCGTTTCCAGGTATCAGCATCCATCTGTTTCTTTAAATATTCGCTATCTTTCAACTTACCTAAGTCTTTCAAACTTTTCAATCCTTTCAGGCTTTCCAGACTTTTTAAGCTTTCCAGACTCTTTAAGCCTTCCAAGCCTTGTAAACCCTCTAATCCTTGCAAGCTTTCTAATCCTTGCAGACCATCCAAAACGCCCAAATCGGCCAAATCAAGAGTACCATCTACGATACGATATACATTCCCTCCCTCATTCATACTTGTATTCTGATACATCATGATATTCTGAATATCCTTTAAAGTCATTTCGCCTTCCAGATAAACAAACTTCAAGTTGGCAGCACCATCAATAATCATAATCAGCTCTTTTACTTTATCCCCTTTCCTATTGATATAAAATTCGGAACTGGATACGGTGCCTTTCTGCTTCATCAGCAACTCATATTTAGAGGACTGCACCAATGCACGCAAATCCTTACGCATGTCTTTCTTGATATTGCTATCCATCGTAGAAAGGATCTGCACACAATCCAATTTACCGGATACCTTTCCTATATAGATATCTTTCGTGAACAGGTTAGGATTCATTTCAATCATCGCCTTTGAGATATAAACGGAGGAGACGCCCTTCATATCATTGTAGGTGTTGAATATATTTTTCTGCGCCTGGCAGAGCAGGGGTAGCATCAGCAACACACCTGCCAATAAAATCTTGTTGAGTTTCATAATCATTTATCTTTGTATTTCTTTTTTTATTTCCTGATTTACTTTCTTCATATCAACCTGCGTCTCCTTCACCTGAGCAATGCCCTGGTTCAGATTGGTGGAAACTTCCATCAAAGTAGCTTGCAGCACCTGATAAGCTTCTTCCGGATCAGAGAATGTATCTTGCGGTGTAGGCGGACACACTCCTCTTCCGAGATTTTCGACTCCATATCCTATGCCGATAATCACCAATATGGTAGCTGCAACACTTCCAATCCAGCGCCAGTTGCGTTTGGACTTGTTAGGACTGAAGAACCGTTGCTCTTCCTCAGCCTTTTCATCAATCAGCAGGCTTAGTTTATCCCCCAGCCCCGCAGGAACTTCCACATCTCTATCTGCGTCTTGGTAAAGGCTAAGAAAAATTTCTTTATCCTTCTGCAGATGTTCAGGTACTTCCGTTGTTCTGAAATAATCTCTCAACGCCTCTTCCTGGCTCTCGGTAGTGTTCCCCTCGTAAAACTCGGCGAGCAGCCTTTCAATTTCCTCGACTTTCATAGTTATTCCATTTATTAAATTCCTCACGTATTCTTTTCCTTGCCCGGGACAACAGTACACGGACATTTGTAGAATTCAACCCGGTCACTTGTTCTATCTCTTCGTAAGAGCATCCTTTGACGTCACGCAGGTTCACAATCCGTTGCTGCTGTTCGGGCAAGTGGGCAATGATATCTTTTACTTGCCGTACTTCGTCGCGCACTTCCAGGTTATCACTTTGAGAAACATCCTGCGCAGCAGTCAATTCTACCGTTTGCCTGGATAAGACATATTTTCCTGAACGAAGCAAATCAAAGCACATATTCTTAACCAAAGTGACACTGAACGCTTCCGGATTGCTGATAACCGTCAATCCTTCTCGCTTATCCCATAGCTTCAGATAGGCTTCCTGAACCAGATCCTCCGCATCGGCCGCATTCTCCAGTAGCCGATAGGCTACACAGTACAGCTTGCGGTGGTAAGGCAGAAACTCATTTTTAAAACTTTCAGCATCCATGGGCTTTTTCTGTATCTCAATCCTGTTATTTTTTGTATCTATTTGTTAGACGTAAAGGAACGGAACTTTGTTACAAAGGAAATGAATTTTATAAAAAAAATGCGGCAAAAGAAAAAAACTTCTGCCGCACACCTTATTAATAAGTGGTTTCTTTAGAACCAATAAATATATGCCAGAGTACTTACGCTGATTGTAATCCATAGCAACACACCCTGAATAAGCGGTTTGATGCCCACTGCCTTTAATACATCACGTGAAAGGGAAGCTCCGATAAAGAACAGAGTGATAGTCAATGTCTTTCTGGCTAAACTATTAATTCCCTCTCCTATCATAATTCCGGTTTCCGAGGAACTCAGCACATACGTATTGAATACCATAGCCAGAATGAAGAAGAAAATAAACCAGGGAATACTGATTTTCTGTCCCTTACTTTTAAAGACGAAAGAAGTAATCAATGCCAGAGGAATAATCCACAAAGCACGTGTCAATTTAATAGTAGTAGCAATTTGAAGAGCTTCTTCGCCATAAGCAGCACCGGCACCCACTACAGAACTCGTATCATGTATAGCAATTGCTGCCCATGTTCCAAATTCCTGCTGGCTCATATCCAGGGCATGACCAATAACCGGAAAGATAAACAATGCGATAGCGTTCAGAATAAAGATAGTTCCTAATGCTACGGACATCTCCGTATCTTTCGCTCTCAGCACAGGACCTACTGCTGCAATGGCACTACCGCCACAGATAGCCGTGCCGGAACTGATAAGATAGGAAGTGTCACGATCTACCTTTAAAAATTTACGACCGATAAACCAACCGATAAGCATGGTACCCACAACTGAAATAACTGTGAACTCCATCCCTTCTTTACCAGAAGCCAGAGATGCCTGGAGATTCATTCCGAACCCCAGTCCTACCACTGAATATTGCAAGAGATATTTAGATACTTTCTTATTGAACTTTGGATGTGCCTGCCCACTCGACAAAGCAAATATTAAGCCCAGGAACAAAGCGACAGGAGGTGTCACCCAAGTAGAATAACCGGGAATATAATCCAATAATAAGAAAGCTGATAAAAGCACTACTAAAGACACATAAGTAATTTTGTTCTTCCGTTGAAGATACGCCAGAGTGCTTACACTCGCAGTTTGAATTGAAGCCATAATTTTTCTTGTATATCAATATTTATATTATTTCTGTTTCCGGGTGCAAAGGTAGGCTTCTTTACCTATATACACCAATTGTATCTATTTATGTGCTATAACTTGTTGTTATGGTGTGTAGCAAACTGCATAAAGACTTGGGAGAGCCCACTCTCCTGTCCCTGGGGTTGTGCAAAACTAAATTCACGAAGCATAGCCATATCTTTTATCTCGACAACACGCAACTGTCCGGCATAGAGTTCACGGGTAATGGAGCGAATGGAAACAATCCCCATACAATCAGTATGTTCCAAAAAAAGTTTAATACTTTCCGTACTGCCCAGATACATTAAAACCTGAAGAGACGATAACTTTATATTATGTTGCAATAATGCCCTCTCAAAGACATCCAATGTACCCGATCCCCTTTCACGAAGCACCAAAGGAATATGAAGCAGTTCTTCGGGAGTAATTTCTTCGCCGACCTGCAGTTTACTTCCCGTGCGTATCACAGCTACCAGCTCATCTTCAAGAAAAGTGGTGTATTTCAAATTGGGTAAGCGGAAAACGCCTTCCACCAGTCCCAAATCAATGCGGTGTTCCTGTAAAGCAGCTTCTATCTCCCGCGAATTACCATTCATCAGCGAAAGGTTTACTTGCGGGAATTTCTTAATGAAACTGGCAAGTAATGGCGGCAAGACGTATTGAGCAATTGTAGTACTGGCCCCCAAACGCAGTTCTCCCGTATATTCGTTATGCAGCAGATGCATTTCATATTCCAGTCGCTTGTAATCTTCCAGGATACGGCCACAATGCTCCAACAGCAACTTACCAGCTTCCGTCAAGTTGATTTTACTACCTTGCCTATCAAACAGACGCGCCTGATAGGTACTCTCCAACTCTTGTATATGCTTTGTAATGGCAGGCTGACTGACAAACAACTCTTGCGAAGCCTTCGTGAAACTCAGATTCTTCGCCACAGATTGAAATACTTTTAATCGAAAATCAGACACGGAGTTAGTGATTAAGGATTAATAATAGGTGATTAATAACAAGACTATTCCAATTCTTCGGCTTTAATGCCTAACGCACGCATCATGGAATAACCCAATAAATCCCATTTGCAACCCAGAGGACGGGCCGGTTCATCCATATTGAAAAGGAATACTTCTTTCGATTTTTCCGGATCAGCTTCCCTTAGGTGCTCTTCAAGAACCTCCATAAGTTTAGCACCATAATCATCTATAAACGGAACCAGCATAAGACGCTTCACATCAGCAGAATCGAGTGCTATATTCAGCAGATCAAGATAGAGGTTCGCTCGGGAAACAAGTCCCTCAGAAGATACAGAAGTGAATGAAAACTCACCTAACTGATTTGTAAACCCTACCCCATTTAGATCTTTATTTAAATCTGCGGGATCACAATGAAGCAATTTATCAGTCTGCCCATCATGTACAAAAAGTACTCCGATATTGTTTTCTTTATCACGAACACCAGAATCGAGTGCCAGATAAGAAGCCCATTCTTCCACATAGATATTCTGTAAGGGGCGTCCCAACTGTAATTCAAAGTATCTCTTTAAGTCCTTAACCACATCATTGAAATATGCTACATCCACCAGTATCACATTCTCTGCGAACTTTACATCTTCTGCCATAATATATTCTATTCTATTTTTTGAGGGATAAAGATACGATAATCCTTTTAGCCCTGCATAAAATTTATTCAAAAATTAAACGATACAAGGAGAAGTTGGCAAGTTAACTTCCTTTCTTTCCCAACATGGGCAAGACGATGATCTTGTACATTGGCACCACATACGGATGATAAATATTTACACAACAATATATTTGTGAGATCAGTCACATACTTAGGGTATCTCAGTATGATACTTAGGGTACCTCAGTATGATACTGAGACTACCTCAGTCGTATACTGAGATATCATCATTATAATATATCTGATAATCAGTTGTTTAGCAAACGCCCTTTCAGTGTCAAGAAATTAAGACAAATAAGTTATTTAAAATAATAAATTATTTCCTTTCTGTACAATTTTGAAGTAACCTTGCCACTATATCATCTTAGTTTCGGCAAAAGTTATATAGACAACACACGTAGACATTTTGTCACTATTATTCACCTATTAACTGTAATTTTGTCATAAATAGGCTATTGGCAAATCTTTTGCGCCCGTTTAGGTGTTATTGAAAATGAAAAATAGAAAGGAGATATAAGATATGAACTTTAACAATTTTACCATTAAATCGCAAGAGGCTGTGCAAGAAGCACTGAACCTGGCCAAAAGCCGTGGACAGCAAGCCATCGAACCGGTTCATGTGATGCAGGGAGTAATGAAGGTAGGCGAAAACGTCACTAACTTCATCTTCCAGAAGCTGGGCATGAATGGTCAACAGATTGCACTTATACTTGACAAACAAACTGACTCTTTGCCCAAAGTTTCGGGCGGAGAACCTTACTTGAGTCGCGAGACAAATGAGGTATTCCAGAAAGCAACCCAATATTCCAAAGAAATGGGTGACGAGTTTGTTTCACTGGAGCATCTGCTGCTGGCATTGCTCACTGTAAAAAGTACCGTTTCTACCATCCTGAAAGATGCAGGAATGACGGAACGTGAACTTCGTAATGCCATCACCGAGTTGCGTAAAGGAGAAAAAGTGACTTCACAATCCAGTGAAGACACCTATCAGTCACTTGAAAAGTATGCTATCAACCTAAACGAAGCCGCCCGAAGCGGTAAGCTCGACCCGGTTATCGGTCGTGACGAAGAAATCCGGCGTGTATTGCAGATCCTGAGCCGTCGTACCAAAAACAACCCTATATTAATAGGTGAACCGGGTACCGGTAAGACTGCCATTGTAGAAGGTCTTGCCCACCGTATTCTGCGCGGTGATGTACCTGAAAACCTGAAGAATAAACAAGTTTATTCACTGGATATGGGAGCATTGGTTGCCGGTGCTAAATATAAAGGTGAGTTCGAGGAACGCTTGAAAGCTGTTATTAATGAGGTGAAGAAATCAGAAGGAGACATAATTCTCTTTATTGATGAAATCCACACTTTGGTTGGTGCCGGAAAAGGTGAAGGTGCTATGGATGCCGCCGACATCCTGAAACCTGCACTGGCTCGTGGCGAACTGAGAAGTATCGGTGCAACTACCCTCGATGAGTATCAGAAGTACTTTGAAAAGGACAAAGCATTGGAACGCCGCTTCCAGATAGTGTATGTCAACGAACCGGATACGCTGAGTACCATCTCCATCCTGCGTGGCCTGAAGGAGCGTTATGAAAATCACCACCATGTACGGATTAAAGACGATGCCATCATTGCCGCCGTGGAGTTGAGTAACCGTTATATCACAGATCGTTTCTTACCGGATAAGGCTATCGACCTGATGGACGAAGCCGCTGCTAAGTTGCGTATGGAAGTAGATTCCGTACCGGAAGAGTTGGATGAAATTTCCCGCAAGATCAAACAGCTGGAGATTGAGCGCGAAGCCATTAAACGTGAAAACGATAAACCGAAACTGGAACAAATCGGTAAGGAACTTGCCGAACTGAAAGAACAGGAAAAATCGCACAAAGCGAAATGGCAAAGTGAAAAGACATTGGTCAACAGGATACAACAGAATAAGGTTGAAATCGAAAACCTAAAATTTGAAGCTGATAAGGCGGAACGTGAAGGTGACTACGGCAAAGTAGCCGAAATCCGTTACGGTAAGCTACAAGCTTTGAACAAGGAAATCGAAGATACTCAAAAAGAACTTCACATGATGCAAGGCGATAAAGCCATGATTAAGGAAGAAGTAGACGCTGAGGATATTGCAGATGTTGTATCCCGCTGGACAGGTATTCCGGTCAGCAAGATGTTGCAAAGTGAAAAAGACAAATTGTTGCATCTGGAAGATGAACTCCACCAGCGTGTGATTGGGCAGGACGAAGCTATCGAAGCTGTCGCTGATGCTGTACGCCGTAGCCGTGCCGGTCTGCAAGATCCAAAACGCCCGATTGGTTCGTTTATCTTCCTCGGTACTACCGGTGTTGGAAAGACGGAACTTGCCAAGGCTCTTGCCGAGTTCCTCTTCGATGATGAGTCCATGATGACGCGTATCGATATGAGTGAATATCAGGAAAAGCATAGCGTATCTCGTCTGGTCGGAGCGCCTCCGGGATATGTAGGTTACGATGAAGGTGGCCAGTTGACCGAAGCTATCCGCCGTAAGCCCTATTCAGTCGTACTGTTCGACGAAATAGAGAAAGCACATCCGGATGTATTCAATATCTTACTTCAGGTATTGGACGACGGACGCCTGACGGATAACAAAGGACGTGTGGTAAACTTCAAAAATACCATCATTATCATGACATCTAACATGGGTAGCGCTTATATCCAAAGTCAGATGGAAAAGCTGAATGGTTCCAACAAGGAGCAGGTAATTGAGGAAACGAAGAAGGAAGTGATGAATATGTTGAAGAAAACTATTCGCCCGGAATTCCTGAACCGTATCGATGAAACAATCATGTTCCTGCCGCTGACTGAAAGCGAAATCAAGCAGATTGTGGTACTCCAGATAAAAGGTGTACAAAAGATGCTTGCCCAAAATGGCGTGGAATTGATATTGACGGAAGGAGCTATAGAATTCCTGACGAAGGTAGGATATGATCCGGAGTTTGGTGCTCGTCCCGTAAAACGGGCTATCCAACATTACTTGCTGAATGACTTGTCGAAGAAACTATTATCTCAAGAAGTAGATCGTAGCAAGCCGATTACAGTAGATGCCAGTGGTGAAGAGTTGGTATTTAGAAATTAAACCTAAAAAAACGAAGATAAAAAAGGCTGTCTTGTTTCTGGATAAAATGTACTTCAGAACTAACAAGACAGCCTTTTCTTATTTTATAGCGAGTTGCTTAACAACTGGTGTGGATAAGGGATGCGTCACAACCAACACATAATCTCCTGCGCATGGCAAATCGAAAGAAATATTTTCTTCTTTCGCCTGCTTTACATCGATCACCTTTCCCCGGATATGGTATAAACAAAGCGTAGCGTTAGGCAACACTCCACCTACATATATCTTACCAGCAGTTTTATCTACCTGTACTGTTACGCTCTTATGCTCTTCCATCTTATCATTGCCAACCTCAAGTTCCCCCTCAAGGCAGTAAATTCATAATAAAAAAGCGTGGGAACTGTTGTTATTATTGTACCTGGGGCTCTGGACTGCCACTATTCAAATAATATACAACAACCCACGCTCCGAACTATATATACATGTGCATATACAACAGAGCATGAACGTTTGTTGTCTATTATCCTTGAATAGCGTGAAATTGTCCAGATTTCAAGTACAAGATAATATTAAACGCTTTTATCTATAATTATCCTTCAATTATTATAAAGGGAGGCCACTACCTACCCTGCATTTCAGGATGGCAACAAAGGTATAAAAAAAGTAATCAAAATTAAAACTACAGCATAAAAAAAAGCGAATTATTCAGATTCTTATAGAGCATTACAAGATTGTTTTATAAAAATAAGGATTCTTTGATAAAGATCTTATTCTTCTGTTTTTTCTTCAGTAGCTTCAACTTCTGCAGCCTCTTCGAAATCAGTCATTCCGCAAGCAACTAACAGGTTGTACCAGGAAATAAGTTTTTTGATATCCGTCACATATACACGGTCGCGATCGAAAGTAGGCAGAACCTCTCCCAAATAAGCGCGAAGGTCATCAGCAGTGGCTTTTTTCAGATCCATCACTACAGCTGCACCGTTTTCTTTCTTTTTCATGGCTAGTAATACATCTTTCAAAGGCACATCGTCCGTATCCGTATACATGGCAATATCGCCCAAAGATATTATTTTCTCGTTACCATAAGCAGGGAAACGTTTCTTGTCTGTAAGTGATTCTACAATCAACATATTTCTACCTTGTGAAATGAGCTTATACAATCCCGGTTTACCGGAGATAGACAAAATAGTCTTCAACATAGTATGTTCTATTTTTTATTAGTAATATTTTATTTTTTCGGTGGGCAAAGGTAAGCAATATTTTTAGATAGAGAAGTTATTAGTTCTAAAACCTGCGGAATTAACGGAGTTTCACCGTCGTTTACAATTACAAAATCAGCCTGGATACGCTTATCTTCATCACTCATCTGGCTACGAACACGACGTTCCACCAATTCCCGCGGAGCAGTATCACGCTGCATGGCACGGGCTATACGGATTTCCTCGGGTGCATATACCATAATTACAGCATCTACTTCACCTGCAAATCCGGCTTCAATCAGAATTGCAGACTCCATCCCTACTATCGGATATGCATCGTATCGCTTTACCCATTGATGAAAATCATCCCGCACCCGTGGATGAATAATACCGTTTACAGTACGGATATGTTCGGGGTTACCAAATATATAGGAAGCAAGCAAGGTTTTATTCAACTCTCCATCGGTATAAATATCTTCTCCCAGTAAAGATATCAGTTCCCGGCGAATCAAAGAGTCCGAAACAGTCAGGCGCTTGGATTCAATATCCGAGATATAAACAGGGACACCCATCACTTCCAGTAGTCGGGAAACTACACTTTTTCCACTACCGATTCCACCAGTTATGCCTATCTGAATTGCCATAATCAGGAGATACTTGCTCAATTAGGAAATCTACCTGTTCCGGACTGATACGTATCTGGTTTACGCCTTTCGGCACTGATCTTAATTTCACCGTATACTTATCCGAACCTAATTTCAGAAGTTCTTCATAAGAAACATTGATATGAAAATCACTTGCTGTTATTTGGCGGAAATGACTCAAACCAACCTGGAAAGTAACATTCACTTTTGATGGAAATGCACGCAACACTTTACCTGCAGGAAAGTTAACACCCCGCAAAGGAACTTCCACAGTTTTCTCCGTATAAATATCCACAGGAAAAATCATCTCCACAGAAGCCGGCACAAATTTAACCCCCTTCTGGGCAAGCAAAGGAATTTGCCTCTTCAATGTATCAGAGACATCTTCAAATTTCACCTTCTGTGTATAGGCAATGGCTATTGTATCCAGTACACCTGCAGGTGCGTAGGCTAATACAGAATCAGGCGTACAAATTGTATCGGAAATATAATACTGGCGTCCGGCACTCACTGTTCCCTGTAACTTCACCGGAACTAATTTGGAGTCTCCGGTAGAATAGATATACTCTAACGTATCGGGTTTCACGGAAAGCAATTTTGTAGATACGTTCAACTGGTTGAGCAATCTTTTCTCAAACTGCGAAGAATAAATACGTACATGGTTATCCTTTCCTTTATAATCAGAAAAATCCAGAGTAATAGGGAAAAAGCTCTTTCCAAGCATATAGTTGAGTAACACCGTACCTTTATCCTTCACCCGAATATGCAGTTCGGAAGGAGGTTCAGAAGTTATAACAATATTATTAGGAACTCCTTTCAAACGTACCGGAATGGAGAATTCCGTTTCATAATCATTATTTAATGTCTGAAGCAGCCAAAAACCACTGGCAATGAAGAAGAAAAATAAAAAAATTAAGAACTCTCTGCTCTTATCACTGAGCAGAAAGTCCTTAATTTTTCTCGCTGTTTTTAAATATATGCGTTTTATGTTCCTACGATCAATCATAGGCTCACTATTCAAATTTATTTAGCAGCCTGATTGCTGTTAGCATCTGCAGCTGCTGCAAATATAGAATTCTTATCAATTCTAATCTTAACATTAGAAGCGATTTCAAGTACTATATCATTATCATTAATCTCTTTGATAACACCATGAATACCACCGGCAGTAATCACCTTTTGGTTTACCTGAAGCGATTTGCGGAAGTTTGCAATTTCTTTTTGCTTTTTGTTTTGTGGACGAATCATGAAAAAATACATGATAGCAAACATGGCAATCAGAAGA
>OGIA01001835.1_pt1 | contig 11682 bp, 7 predicted proteins | sample 1571671 | NCBI WGS metagenome assembly OGIA01 (sample SAMEA2582027, study PRJEB24529) | metagenome | biome: Human gut stool | place: China | collected 2011
TTAATAGTAGGATAAACGGTGAGCTACCATAAAAAAGAAGAGACTGTCTTAAAATGGAGTGAACCCTAAAAGTTAGATAAAAAACTTTTAGGGTTCACTCCAAAATAGAAATTGAAAGTTGAAAATCTTATAGATTGAAGCTTTAGAAGAAAAAAATTCCCTCTTTTAGTCTTGTATTGTGATGAATTAAGGCTAAAAGAGGGAGGTTTTTATATTGTGACTTACAAGTTATAAGTAAGGCTGTCTCAAAATGAAAAATGAGACAGCCTCTTTTTCTTTTATATGAATAGGTTATTCAGCTTCAATAGCAGTTGTTTCTGCTGTTTCTTTCTTCTTGCTTAGCATTGTGTAAGCAATCGGAGAAGCAATAAATAATGAAGACAATGTACCAATGATAACACCCAGAATCATTGCAAATGCAAAGCTGCGGATAGAATCACCACCGAGGATAAAGATACACAGCAATACGATCAATGTACTTAATGAGGTGTTGATTGTACGGGCCAAAGTTGTATTTAGTGAGTCGTTGAACAATTGACGTTTGTTACGTTTCGGATATAAACCAAAGAACTCGCGTACACGATCAAAGATTACCACTTTATCGTTGATGGAGTATCCGATAGCTGTTAGGATAGCACCGATAAACGTTTGGTCTATTTCCAATGAGAAAGGAACAAAACCCCATAATAATGAGTATGCACCGATGATCATGATCGTATCACTGGTAAGTGCTACTACGGAGCCAACACTGTAAGCAATATTACGGAAGCGAAGCAAAATGTATAAGCCGATAGCAATCAATGCTAAAACTACCGACCAGACGGCCGATGTCTTGATATCATCTGCAATACTTGGACCTACTTTCTGTGAACTGATGATACTGCCACCTGTGTGGTTGTCACGGTCAATGAAAGTAGCCAATGAAATGTTTTGAGTTAACAACGGCTTTAATGTTTCATATAAGTATGCTTCAATTTCAGAATCCACATTGTTACCTTCTTCTTCGATGCGGTAATTAGTACTGATACGAACGGTTTTTTTGTCTGTACCAATAGCGATAACACTTACATTTGCATCACCGAATTTACTTGCGATCAACTCACGTACTTGTTCGGGCTCGATAGCTTGTTCGAACTGTACCTTATAATTACGTCCACCTGTAAAATCGATACTTTGGCTCAAGCCACGAATAGCGAATGATGCTATACATACCAAAATAATAATACCTGTAATCATGAAGGAACGTTTGTTACCTTTCATGAAGTCGAAATGAGTATTTACCAACAGGTTTTTAGAAATTCCGGAAGTAAATGTCAAGTTCAGCAGTTTATCTTTATTCATGTAATGTTCGTAAACTAAACGAGTCATGAATACTGCTGTAAAGAACGAGCAGAGAATACCGATAATCAATGTAGTGGCAAAACCACGAATAGGACCAGTACCGAAATTAAACAGAATAATACCGGTAATAATAGATGTTAAGTTGGAGTCGAAGATTGCGGAGAAAGCATTGGAGTAACCATCAGCTAATGCTTTTTTCACTCCTTTGCCGCTACGTAATTCTTCTTTAGTACGTTCGTAGATAAGTACGTTCGCATCCACAGCCATACCGAGTGCTAATACCATACCGGCAATACCGGACATTGTCAGCGCAGCTTGGAAGGATGAAAGAATACCTAATGTGAAGAAGAAGTTGAGGATTAAAGCACCGTTGGCAATCATACCTGGGATGAAACCGTACATGGCGCACATGTAAATCATCAAAAGGATGAGTGCCACTACAAATGAGAAAATACCTGCATTGATAGATTCCTGACCCAATGACGGACCGACAATATCTTCTTGCACGATGTGTGCCGGTGCCGGCATTTTACCTGATTTCAATACGTTTGCCAAGTCTTTGGATTGTTCCGGACTGAAATTACCGGTAATGATTGAGTTACCGCCTGTGATTTCCGTACTTACGTTCGGAGCAGAATATACATAATTATCAAGTACGATTGCAATAGAGCGTCCGATATTTTGTTTGGTCAATTGTGCCCAACGGCGTGCACCGTCTGTGTTCATAGACATGCTTACAGATGGTTTACCATGCTGGTCGAAATCGTCTTTGGCATCTGTTACTACATCACCTTCCAACGGAGCTTTACCGTTGCGTTCGGTAGATTTGATAGCATACAACTCGAAAGTCTGTCCTTTTTTGTCGAAATCAGCAGGAGCAACTCCCCATTTTAGACGGAGGTCCTTAGGAAGTTCTGCTATTACTTCTCTCATCGCCAAATATTTGTTGATTTCAGCAGTGTCTTTGTAATTAGCATAACCGATAATGGGGCCTTGACCACTTGAATTTAACTGAAGAATGGCCATCAAAGGATGTTCTTTTTTGATTTGCTCCATATTTATAGAAGCTTCCTGTTGGTTACCTTTCAGTGCAGCTGCGATACTGTCGGCAGCACTGATGGCTTTTGCCGGTGTTGCTTCCGCTACTACTTCTTCTGTTGCTATTACTTCAGTAGAGTCGGTTGTTGTGCTTGCGGTTGTTACCAGAACATCACGCAGTTTACTGTCTACAGACTGCATTACCGGCAATAATTCTTTCGCTGTATAGGTTTCCCAGAATTCCAGATTGGCAGAACCTTGGAGGAGTTTTCTCACACGTTCCGGTTCTTTGATACCCGGAAGCTCTACCATGATACGCCCCATTCTGTCTTCAAGACTTTGGATATTCGGCTGAACTACACCGAAACGGTCGATACGTGTACGGAGTACATTATAAGAGTTTTCTACGGCAGCTTTTACTTCAGAACGCAATACTTTTTCTACTTCAGCATCAGATGACTTCTGGTTAACTTTGTCCTTCAACTGTTGCGTTGCAAAAAGTTCGGAAAGTTTAGCGTCCGGTGCTATTCTGTGGTATTCTTTAATGAAAAGAGTGATAACATCGTCCTGGCTGTTGGTAGCTTGTTTGGCAGCAGTTGCCAGTGCCTGATTGAAATTTTCATCGGGCTTGTTATCAGCCAATGCTTTAATAACATCGGGTATGGATACTTCAAGGATAACGTTCATACCGCCCTTGAGGTCCAAACCTAAACTAATTTCCATTTCACGACACTGTTTCAGCGTATAATTACCCAGCCATACTTTCTCGTTTGAAAGAGAGTCGAGGTAGTCTTGTTCTACTTTAGTATCGCCGTTCGCTATCTCTTTTGCCTTATTGGTATAATGGCGGGTAACGAAGGAGAAAGAGAGGTAAATCCTTTGTTTTGCATTTTACTTTTAATTTATTATGATTACTTTTTTAATTAATTCTGTCGCTATAAGGCTGCAAATATAGTTTTTTTTTCACATCCAGTGGTAATTAGCAGCTAAATATTTGAGGTTAAAACCGCATTTTGCCCTTAAACTGATATTTCTTTCAAAGAAATAAAATTTATCCCCGAAGGAAAGTAGCAATCCTCCGAGGATAAATTAGTCGGCTTCGAGTTTATTCTTTTTTAGCCTTAGATCGCTTTTTTTATCTAATTCATGCCTCTGTTTCTCAGCATTGGTTCCAATTGCGGCTCTGTTCCACGAAAGTTTTTGTAGAGTGTCATCGGGTCTTCGCTGTCTCCTTTTTCAAGCACATTGGAGCGGAATAAATTGGCTGTTGCTTTATCAAAGATACCATGTTCTTTGAAAGCTTCAAAAGCATCATTATCCAGCACGTTTGCCCAAAGATAGCTGTAGTATCCTGCAGCATATCCACCGATGATGTGATTGAAATAGGTCGTACGGTAGCGTGGGGCTATTTCGGGGATGAGTCCTAATTTATCCATTGCTTCTTTTTCGTAAGAGATTACATCCAGATTCTTTACATCTGTCAGGTTGTGCAGATTCATGTCGAGGATGGCGGCGGCCAGTAATTCTGTTGTCATGAAGCCTTGATTGAAAGTCTTCTGTTTTAATATCTTATTGATGAGTGAATCGGGGATTACTTCTCCTGTCTGGTAATGTTTTGCATACATTTTCAACACTTCTGGTTCGGTGCCCCAATGTTCGTTTATTTGTGAAGGAAGTTCTACAAAATCACGAACGACGTTGGTGCCCGAAGTACCTTTGTAATTGCACTTGGTCAACAGTCCGTGAAGCCCGTGCCCGAATTCATGGAAAAGCGTTTCTACTTCGTCCATCGTTAGTAAGGATGGTGTATCGCCTATTGGTTTGGTAAAGCTGGCTACATTGCAAACCAACGGTCGGATATCTCCCTGCTGTTCACGATAATTGCTCATCCAGGCACCCCCACTTTTTCCAGGACGTGGAAAGTAATCTACATAGAAGATTCCTAAGTGGGAACCATCGGCGTCTTTTACTTCAAAAACTTCTACATCGGGATGATAAACCGGAATGTTTTGCAGTTTTGTCAATGTGATACCATACAGTTTATTGGCTACTGCAAAAGCGCCTTCGCGTACGTTTTCCAATTTGAAGTAGGGCTTGATCTCTTCTTCGTCCAGGTTGTATTTTTCTTTACGCAGCTTTTCCGTGTAGTACCACCAGTCCCAAGCTTCCAATTTTTCACCTTTACCTTCTTTATCCATCAATTTTTGCAGTTCAACAGCTTCTGCTTTGGCTTTGGGAAGTGAATGGTTCCATAAATTATTGAGGAATTCCATTACGGTGGTTGAATTTTTGGCCATTGTATTCTCCAAAACAAAGTTTGAGTAGCAGTCAAAACCTAATAAGTTTGCTTTCTCAAGGCGTAAACTGACAATTTGGGTGATTACTTTCTTGTTGTCGTTCTTGTCATCGTTATTACCACGGTGGGTGTATGCTTTGTATATCTTTTCACGGAGCGGGCGATTCTCAGAATACTGTAAGAAAGGCAGGCGGCTGGCATTGTGTAAGGTGAATAACCATTTTCCTTCTTGCCCGGCAGCTTTAGCTTCTTCCGCAGCACTTTGGCAGAACCATTCGGGCAATCCTGCAAGGTCTTCTTCTTTGTCGACAAAGAGTTGGAAGGCATTATTCTCATTTAATATATTATTACTGAATGTGATACCAAGAGTCGATAGCTCTTTGTTTATTTCACGCAGGCGTGCTTGTTTGTCAGCAGGCAGGTTTGCTCCCGAACGAACAAAATCTTTGTAGGTTTTATCCAACAGGCGTTCTTGTTCGGTGGTAAGGTGCAGGCTGTTTTTCTGCTGATATACGGCATCTACCTTTTTGAATAGTTCTTGATTGAGGGAAATGTTGTCGCTGTGTTCGGAAAGTACCGGCGCTATTTTTATGGAAAGTTCGGTTAGTGCGTCTGTTGTTTCTGCATCTGTCATATTGTAGAAAACGGCACTGACACGATCTAATATAGGAGAGCTGTTATCCAACGCTACGATTGTATTCTCAAACGTGGGCGTTTCGCTATTTTCAATGATTGCTTTAATGTTCCGGTTTTGCTCTTCTATCCCTTTCAGGAAAGCAGGTTCGTAATGTTCCAGCTTGATTTTATCAAAAGCCGGAACACCATACTCGGTTTGAAATTCGTTTAAAAACGGATTACTTTCTGTTTTCGTAGTGTAGGAGTACATCATACAACTTGCTGCTAAAATAATTATTGTTCTTTTTAATTTCATAAGTATTATAATTGGGTTATGATTATCATTTGTAGTGAATTACCGCTTGGCAACATAGCACCATATGGGGTAGTGGTCGGAGTCTTTAATAGAACGGTCTACCGTGCAGTTATAAGCTCTCAGGCTTTTACTGATTAGGATGTTGTCTATTCGAAAATAAAACTTATTCTGATTATAAGAAATTCCCAATCCCTGTCCTGATTCGGTGAAGGCATCATCTAACTTTTCGGCTATAACCCGGTGGGTATAGGAGATCGCAGTATCGTTAAAGTCCCCACATACAATAATATACGGATGCCGGGAAGCTGCAATTTCGGCTGCAATAACATCTGCTTGTTTGGCGCGGATGGCGGAAGCCTCTGCTAATTTACCGACCAAATGTTGAGTGCCACTTTTCACTTTATGGGCATTGGGATCTTTCAGCATTTCTTCATATACCGCTTTATCCGCTTTTGTTAACTTGTTAGATTCCAAATGGTTGTTGATAAGGGTAATTGTATCTTCATTGATTTTTAATTCATAAATGGCCGAGCCGTTGTAGCTACTGTCATATTGTAGTTTTCGTGCCGAAAGGATCGGAAATCGGGAGTAAACAGCTATCCGGTTATTGCCGTTCTCTTGACCTACACGTTGAATATGCCGATAAGGATATGCTTTCATACCCTCTTCTACTTCTTTGGCATTAAGATGTATTTTGGCAGTCGGAGAGATGTTGTGTTCCTGTAAGCAGATGATGTCGGCATCGCTCTTACGGAGATATTCGAGTACCGGATTTTTGCCGTTTTCCTTTTCCATGTTGCCAAAGGACATAATATTGTAGGATAGTATTTTAATGCTTCCCTCCGGAATATTTGCTGTATGAAGATTGATAGGAAGATAGGCCCGGATTTGCGGATAGCAGAAAGCAAAGCCAAGTATAGACAGAAGAGCGAACTTATAGCGTACGATTAACCAGAAAATAAGAAAACAGAAATTGATGGAGAGGAAAATAGGAAAAGTAAGTCCCATGCATGCTTCGACCGGGTGTATTACGGGAGAAATGTGTGGGCTATAGGCGGTCAGCAAGAGAATTCCGACAAAGAATGCATTGACTGCCAAGATCAGATAAGCGAAGACTTTTCCGATGTGTTTCATATCTTATTTTTTACTTGCATCGAAGAGGCTTTTCTTTTCTTCGGTAGTGAGGCTCTCGTATCCTGACTTTTTCAGCTTATCGAGAATGCGGTCCACCTCATCCGATTGCGCTTTTTTCCGGGCATTATAATCATAGTCTTGTTCGCGGCTGTAATTGCCATAATGCACTTTCATTTTGGGTTTACGCTTCCAGTTTTTTTTATAGAAAAGAGAACTCACTCCGTCTAATATTCTGTTTATCCAAACAGTGATATCTGTGCCTTTACTCAGACTGGCGGCAAACCAGAGACCTGCCAATGCACCACCTAAGTGGGCGATGTGTCCTCCGGCATTACCGGAAGTGATGAACAACAGATCTGTCAGGACCACTATTAAGGCCAAATATTTTAGGCGTATAGTACCAAAAAGAAAAAGGCGTACGGGATAGTTGGGCTCTCGATAGGCGGTTGCCACCACGATGGCAAGTACGGATGCGGATGCACCTACCATTGTCGATACTTCCACCATGGGACGGAAATAAGGAAACAAATTATAGGAAATCATGTACAATAATCCTCCGCATATACCTCCCAAAATATATAAACCGCGTAAATGCTTGCCGGAAAAGAAGTAAAGGAATAATTGACCAAACCAATATAGCCAAAGCATATTAAACAGAATATGCATAAAACCGGCATGCATGAACATATAAGTGAACAGTGACCACGGTTGCAGGATAAACCGGGTAAAGGAGGCCGGAAGTGCCAACAGTTCGAATATTCCGGCAGCGCTTCTATTGAATAGTTGCAATAGAATGTTTATCAATGCAGTTGCTACAAAAATCCCTACATTGATGTATATGAGTTGTATAAAGACATTTCCTCTGCGAAAAGCTTCTTTAAGATCAGTTATAATATGTCCCATGATCATTGTTTTTTTTCTTCCAATACATAATCAGAATAAAACCGAATATCATTCCTCCTAAATGGGCAAAATGAGCTACATTATCATTAGGATTATTGGCAAATCCGGAATATAGTTCGATTAAGGCATATCCGATGACAAAATATTTGGCCTTGATAGGAAATGGAAGCGGGAAAATGAACAATTGTTGATTAGGAAATAACATTCCGAAACCTAACAGGATCGCATATACGGCTCCTGAGGCTCCTACGGTATTCATCATATTCAGGTATTCGCTCATCGGTATTGTCCCGCTAAAAGTCTGGACCATGGAATATCCCGATAAGACAGTCTGGTATTCAACGAATTGTACGATCTCCTGGATAATTCCTGCACCGATACCACAAAGAATATAGTAGAATAAAAAACGTTTCGGCCCCCACACTTGTTCGAGAATGCGTCCGAACATCCACACGGCGAACATATTGAAGAAAAGGTGAGTGAATCCTCCGTGCATGAACATATAGGTTATCAACTGGGCGGGATTAAAGTCTTCGGCCATAAAAAAATGCAAACCTAAATAGTTTGCGAGATCTATACCATAACTTTGTGCAACGATTGTTCCTAAATAAAACAGTACATTGATAATTATCAGGTTTTTAGTAACTGTAGGCATCATATATTTGAATCTCTTTTATGCTAATTTACGAGTAATGGTTGCAAAAATACGAATAAATTCTGTTTTAAAGCAGAAAAATGAATCCCTATTAGCTCTTTTTCAGCAAATTGATGCGTTTTTTTGATGTTTTTATTTGATATATTGTTTTGTTAGTCTATATTTGTGAGGATTTTACGTCGTCTATCTTTTTGTGTAACACATATATTAATTAATCATTTACGAATTATGAATAAGGCTGAACTTATTAATGCTATCGCAGCAGAGTCGGGCTTGAGTAAAGCAGATTCTAAAAAAGCATTAGAGGCTTTTGTAGCTACGATCGGAGAATCTTTGAAAAAAGATGAAAAAGTAGCATTGGTTGGTTTCGGATCTTTTTCTGTATCTGAAAGAAGCGCAAGAGCAGGTAGAAATCCGCAAACCGGGAAAACAATCCAAATTCCGGCAAAGAAGGTGGTGAGATTTAAAGCTGGTGGTGACAAGGTTTCTTTGGTTGGTTTCGGAACTTTCTCTGTTTCTGAGAGAGCTGAAAGAACCGGTATTAACCCTTCTACAAAACAAGCTATCACTATTCCGGCAAAGAAGGTTGCTAAGTTTAAAGCAGGTGCAGAACTCTCTGAGGCTGTTGAATAAACTATATAGTTGAAAGATTTTAAAAAAAGGGGGCGTGCTAACGCCTCCTTTTTTGTATCTTTGCGCGCAGAAAATAATTGTAAGCTATGAATATAGAGAATAAACTTGTAATGTCCGTAATAAGCGGACTGAAAGCTCTTTATGGTCAGGATGTTCCTGCCGTACAGGTGCAATTGCAGAAAACGAAAAAGGAATTTGAAGGACATCTTACCTTGGTTGTATTCCCTTTCCTGCGTATGTCGAAGAAGGGACCGGAACAAACTGCACAGGAGATCGGTGAGTACTTACAAGCTAATGAGCCGGCAATAGCTGCTTTTAATGTGATAAAAGGCTTTTTGAATTTGACAATAGCTTCTTCTGAGTGGATTGAATTGCTGAATATGATTCATGCTGACGAACGGTATGGTATAATGGCTGCCGATGCTGATTCTCCACTGGTGATGATTGAATATTCTTCACCTAATACGAATAAACCCCTACATCTGGGGCATGTACGCAATAATCTGCTTGGAAATGCATTAGCCAATATTATTATGGCGAATGGCAATAAGGTCGTAAAAACCAATATTGTAAACGATCGGGGTATCCATATCTGTAAGTCTATGTTGGCCTGGAAACTTTATGGTAATGGTGAGACTCCCGAATCATCCGGTAAAAAGGGAGATCACTTGGTTGGGGATTATTATGTCTCTTTCGATAAGCATTATAAAGCGGAAATAGCTTCGCTGATGGAGAAGGGCATGACGAAGGAAGAGGCGGAGGCAGCTTCTCCACTGATGAATGAAGCCCGTGAAATGTTGGTGAAATGGGAGGCGGGAGATCCTGAAGTACGTGCTTTGTGGGCTATGATGAATAATTGGGTGTATGCCGGATTTGACGAGACTTACCGTAAGATGGGAGTTGGTTTCGATAAGATATATTATGAGTCGGATACTTATCTCGAGGGAAAGGAAAAGGTAATGGAAGGATTGGAAAAAGGTTTCTTCTATAAGAAAGAAGACGGTTCGGTATGGGCTGATCTTACGGGAGAAGGGCTCGATCATAAGTTGCTGCTACGTGCTGACGGTACTTCTGTGTATATGACTCAAGACATCGGGACAGCCAAATTGCGTTTTGCCGACTATCCCATCGATAAGATGATTTATGTGGTGGGTAATGAGCAGAATTATCACTTTCAAGTGCTCTCTATCCTGCTTGATAAGTTAGGATTCGAATGGGGTAAAAGCTTGGTTCATTTCTCATATGGTATGGTCGAACTTCCGGAAGGTAAGATGAAATCACGGGAAGGAACAGTGGTGGATGCCGACGATCTGATGGAAGAGATGATTGCAACTGCTAAAGAAACCTCTCAGGAGCTTGGTAAACTGGATGGATTGACACAGGAAGAGGCAGATGATATTGCCCGCATTGTCGGTTTAGGTGCATTGAAATATTTTATCCTTAAAGTGGATGCCCGCAAGAACATGACATTCAATCCGAAAGAGTCCATCGATTTTAATGGAAATACCGGGCCGTTTATCCAATATACCTATGCACGTATACAATCTGTACTTCGTAAGGCGGCAGAGAACGGTATCGTTATTCCTGAGCAACTTCCTTTAGGAGTTGAATTGAGTGAAAAAGAAGAAGGATTAATCCAGATGGTAGCTGATTTTGCAGCAATTGTTAAACAGGCCGGGACAGATTACAGTCCGTCTGTTATTGCCAATTATACTTATGACTTGGTGAAGGAGTATAATCAATTCTACCATGATTTTAGCATCCTGCGCGAAGAGAATGAAGCGGTGAAGATATTCCGTATCGCATTATCTGCCAATGTGGCTAAGGTAGTACGTTTGGGAATGGGCTTACTGGGCATTGAAGTGCCGGCCAGGATGTAAGAGTTGATGTGAGCTAATATAGAACATACGGGAATTCTTCAAGTAAGATTGACTTGCTGAAGAGTTCCCGTATATTGTTTTTATTCCAGTTAGTGTTTTAAGTGAAGTTAGAAAGACTTTTTTGACAGGGATGAATGATGTTTCTGATTATTCTTTCTTGTGTAAGTACCAGTCAGTGTTTTCATTACCATTACTTTTTACCCAATTTGTGAAATTCGGATAAATCTCGTCAATTCGTATGCCTTCATTTGAGCAGTCGAAGTCTTTGATGTTAGGCAAATGTATGGCATAAGGCATGTTGTCTTTAGAGATATAATACATTTGTTGGCTCTCATCGGTCAGATCATTTCCTTTTCCAAAATGGCTGCTGTCTGCCCGTTTAGTGGGTACATAATTGGGAAGATGCAGTTCTTTACCTCTTTCATTCAAGGCATTGATAATGATAAACGGATTATAAGGGGGGAGCATGGCTGCTGATTCGATCTGTGGAGTTCCGAAAGTTGTAGTGACGGTAAACTTACCTTTTTGTTTTACAGCTTGCTTCATGTTGTCTGCAACAATAATAATGGCATTGTCATTATCTGCTCTTTCCTCCAAACCTTTATTGTCAAACTGGAACAGGGGGCTTGCTGTGAATGTATAGTTCTCATAAGCAATATTTACGGCAGTTACTTTATCGGGAGTAACTGATAGGCGGTATCCGAATCCGTTAAAATTATTGTATCCGGCGCCATCCCAATAGGGAGTGAATTCGTCTATAGTAGAGGTAATCCGGTTTTGCATATTCTTATATACTCTTGATTGATAGTATACCACTACGTCGTTCAAGTCATAGTCTCCGCCATTGGGCCAGATGTCTTCGTAGGCATAC
>OGIA01001837.1_pt1 | contig 11665 bp, 10 predicted proteins | sample 1571671 | NCBI WGS metagenome assembly OGIA01 (sample SAMEA2582027, study PRJEB24529) | metagenome | biome: Human gut stool | place: China | collected 2011
CTTTTATAAGAAACTGATAATCAAAGCCAAAAAGCAAGACATAGAAACTACATCTATGCAATATTTATTACTATACAAGTTTATCAAACTTTGAATCAGACCAATAAAAAGTAAATGGATATTCACCAATGGTACAGCTATAAAAACATCTTTTCTTATTTAAAGCATCCAGGATAATCCTCTTTTTATTCATAATAAACCACTATTTCGTCCGTTTAGGTAATTTTCCCTTTAATAATAATTTGGATAAAATCCATTATTAGGTAAATTTGAATATAAAATAGCATGGTTATTATGAATGAAGAAACACAAAAGGACAGAATACGTGGTTCATTAATAGGTGGAGCCATAGGTGACGCTTTAGGATATCCTGTAGAATTTATAGATTCGTATGCAGGTATTCAAAGAAGATATGGAGATGCAGGAATTACCCGTCTCGACGTCAGACAATGGTGGAAGAACGAAGATAGTTCTACTGGAAAAGCTTGGGTTTCTGATGACACACAGATGACGTTGTTTACAGCCTGTGGCATATTGAATGCAAAAGAAAAAGGGAGTGCTCCCATACCCAGTATTTGTGAAGCTTATATAGAATGGTATTATACTCAATTAGGTAGGAAGAGTAAGCGTTTCAATGAATGCTGGATCGGTGATATTCCGGAATTAAATCAGCGCAGAGCACCCGGAGACACCTGTCTCACTGCTCTTTCGGATATCATTGCGGGAAAAGCACCCCATAATAACAGTAAGGGATGTGGTGGAGTTATGCGCATAGCACCCATACCTTTATATGGACTGGGCCAAGGACGAATATCGGATATAAATACTCTTGATTACCTTGCAGCAGATGCGGCAAAGCTTACTCATCAGCATCCATTAGGCTTTATCCCAGCAGCCTTTACAGCTCACGTCATTTATCGTTTAGCAAGTGATAAAAATCCGGAGAAAGAAATATTCAAAAACTATATCAGAGAAGGATTGGAATCCGTACAACGGATGTTTACCAACCATACTGAAGAAGTTGAAAAATTTGTTTCTTTGGTAAAGAAAGCCATTCTTTTATCTGATATTCCAATCGATAATGTACGCGCCATCGAAAATGAATTAGGGGGTGGCTGGGTAGCCGAAGAAACTGTTGCTATAGCCATCAACTGTACTTTATCCTATTTTGATAACTTCGAAAGAGCAATGATTGCAGCTGTAAATCATGCAGGTGACAGTGATTCTACAGGTGCTGTGACTGGTAACTTGTTAGGTGCTGCCATCGGTTATAATGCAATACCTCAATTCTACAAAGACGACTTGGAACTGCATGATGTGATACTGCATGTCGCGGATGATTTGTATCTCGGTAAAACAACACTTCAATAAAAGCAATGAATATCTATAGTAAAATTCATAGAATGATCAGTACCAGCAGCGATAAACAACTTTACATGTTGCTAAATACCGAAGAATACACCAATTATCCGTACGAGACTAAGGGACTTGGTGAAAATATGGCTCTCGTAAGTCAAGTGATAAGCGGTTGGTGGAAACCACGTTTTCTGTTGAATCATAATACGAAATGTGCCTATGAGTTCATGGATAGTAACGAAAAACTGACAACTGTAACTCAAGATGATATTGCCTGGGATACATTGTACGGAATACCGAAAATAGCTATTGAACGGGCTAAAAGATTTTCCGCACATTTTCCAACATTCATACATGAATTCAAGAATGGTATGGCAGAAGTAAGTTGGCAAATTAATCCTGATGGCCGTTACTATATGGATGATGATGGTTTTGGAATGACCGATGACGAAGAAATCACCATTTATGGTTATATTGATCATAAAGGAAAAGTTGTATCCAAATTCCATGCAATCAATAATTAGAATGAAGAACTAAGATAAATATAGAAAACTATGAATACAATTTTCCATTTGAAGAAAGCCCTATTTTATTCAACTATACTTTTGAGTCTAATTATTCTGCTGGAAGGATGTAAGAAGAAAAGTACTGTAGAAGATTTCGGAACTCGCATTGACCAATGCTATGAAGACAGAATAGATACCACTTTAATGGCTGATGGAACAATGTTCATTGAAACAACCGGAACAGCCCCTCTCAATTCTGCTGTTGATGTGATAGACAAGCATGGAAAGCTATTGGCACAAGGAGCATGTTGTTCCGAACGTACAATCTTCAACTTCATCAGATATCTATATGATGACAATGAGCGGATAAAAGGACTTATACATTTTTCCGGCGATACAGAAAAAGATTATGGAGAAAAGCAAGAAATAGAATTATTCCGGAAACAAGTATTTGACGATAATTGGAATCGTGAGGAGTATTCACGATATAATTTTGAATATGATAACAAAGGACATATCGTACGAATAAACGACCCTATTACACACGATCATATACAGGCGCCAGCCAATCATAAAATAGAGTTTAAAGTCATACCCAATAGTTTATTCTGGTCAAGCGATCTGGATGGTGGGGTCTATCTTTTAGACATAAATATCGTGCCTATTGACCCAAAATGCAAGGATTACATTAAAATGAATTATTGCTTTTATACCCCTATACTCCTTGAAGAATATAAAAACAATATAAAAGTCAAAAGTACTGCATTATCATCTTATTCTTCCCACTCAATCCAATTATAAAGCCATATAGCCATAAAAACGGCCGTTTATCCATTTTTTATTTATTATATAATTTTGATATAACGAATAGTTCTTTTAACTTTGCGACAACAGATATAAGTAATCATTAACAGTAACCCACAATTTACGAAGCACAATGAGAAAGCTTTTACTTCTGGGGATTTGCATCTCTTTTCTTCTCCCCACAGTTATGCAAGCGCAATACATGCGCTCATCTTACTTTATGGAAGGTAGCAGTACCCGCATGCAGTTAAATCCGGCAATGCAACCCAAGCGTGGCTATGTCAATTTACCTGTAATAGGTTCATTAGCAGCCGAAGTATCCTCCAACTCTCTGGGTATCCAGGATGTTATTGACGTCTTTGACTCTGACGGAGAGTTTTACAACAATGATAAGTTCTACAACCGTCTGAAAGGAATGAATGAGCTGAACATCAATCTCAATACGGATGTCATCTCTTTCGGATTCTATAGAGGCAAAGGATTCTGGTCATTCAATGTAGGAGCACGTGTAGATGTGGATGCAACTATTCCTAAAACCATGTTCGAATATCTGCGTGCCATAGATACAGAAGATTTTACTTGGGGAAGTAGCAGAACCTTTAATATCCAGAATGAGAAATTGCGTCTGAACTCTTATATAGAGGTGGGGGCAGGTTATTCACGTGCTATAAACGACCGTCTGACCATAGGTGGTAAAGCCAAACTATTGTTAGGTGCCGGAAACCTGAATTTAAAAATCAACCAACTTTATATATCAGGCAAAGAAGCAGGCCTAGACTCCGAATTTCAACTAAAATCAGATGCCTATCTGGAAGCCTCTGCTAAAGGTCTGGACTTGGAAGAAGAAAATGGATACATCACAGATCTGGACTATAATAATTTCGGTATCAGTGGATATGGAGCAGGCTTAGATCTGGGAGCAAGCTATCAGGTTATGAAGAACCTTACGTTCTCTGCTGCCATCCTCGACTTAGGTTTTATCTCTTGGGGTAAATCAAGCACCCAGATAGCCGAATCAAACAAAGATATCGCTATTGATAAAGATAATTACAGTGAATCTACTGATGTACTGGACTTTGAATTGTACGGTTTACAGAAGAAAGAGAATAAATCCCGCACCACTTCCTTATCCCCGACTATGGTTTTAGGAGGAGAATACGGATTCCTGAATAATAAACTGGGAGTAGGATTATTATCAACTACCCGTTTCGGTCAGCTAAAGACATATTCCGAATTGACTTTATCCGCCAACTATCGTCCGAACACTTTAATCAACGCTACATTAAGTTACTCCATGCTTCAAGGTGGTGAAACATTCGGCTTTGCTTTCAAGGTAGGTCCTTTGATGCTGGGTACTGACTATATGTTCTTCGGAAATAACTCCAAACATGTAAATGCCTTCATCGGACTTTCTATTCCTTTGGGAAGAAAGAAGATATAATAGCTACAAAACTACAAGCTACAAGTGCCTTTCGGAATGAAAGCGCAGCCACTTGTAGCTTGTAGCTTTGTAACTATTTTATCGTCACCATCGTCGCTCCGAAACCATATTCCTGGAAAGAAGCATCCTGATGCCGGAAATTCGGATATTTACGTTTCAGTTCTTCCAGCAATGCTTTGCGCAACACGCCATCACCCTTACCGTGAATAAAAACAATGCGCTGTTCACGTTTATTCTTATATTGCTCCAGAACTTCTCGGAATTTGTCCAACTGGTAATTCAATATTTCACTGTTACTCATTCCTTTAGTATCGTCCAGCAATTCTCCGATATGTAAATCAATCTCGATGATACCATTTTGTCCACCGCGCTTCACAATTGGCTGATACTTCGGTTTATCTTCAGTTTTCTTTTGCAGCAAAGCAGATTGTAGATCTTCAGCTGATACATACACCTGTTTGGTGGGAACATCATCTTTCACTATATCATAAATCAGTGCAGGTGTCTCAAAGAATTCTGATTCCTGGAATGTGTGTAGTTTATAGAACTTCACCGTATCTATGCGAAGTTCCACACTGACTGCCGGCTTCAAAGCAAAAGAACGATCCTCTTTAAAAGCAATGAACTGTACTGCAACATGTTCACGGTCATTCAGTTCCACCTTCTCAAATTCTTCCAGCAGCAACTTCGTATTCGGCTCTACTATTCCATTGGAACGGACATTCCATGCTTTTCCTTCTGCACAGAGGTAAGTGTAATATAGATAGTAATTGCTATCATTCACCAGATAAGATTCGAAAGGAGTAGTACTGACAGCCTTAATATCTTCCGGTACAAAAGCCAGAAAAACATTTAGAATATCTCCCCCACGCATTTCCGGCTGACGGTAAACAGATACCTGCGGTTTGGACAAGCGCTGCACTTCACTATTTTCCTGAACCGGGTGAGAAATAGAAGGTTGCACCGGCCGGGTCATATTATAATCATCCGTATCAATTACTACGCACTCACGCATGGGCATCGGAATATCAAAGCCATCGGCATCTTCCACCAATACAATATCTTTCCCCCTGAATCCTTTCACGATTCCTCCGCCGATTTCATTGAGGAAACGTACTTTATCACCAATTTTCATCATATCATTTACAATTTAGCTATTTACAATTTATGATTGGAATTGCTTAAACAAACAATCGTTCTACAAAGATACGGTAACTCAATAAAAAAAGATAGAAAAAAGACGATAAATATCCGTACCTTTGCAGCCCGTAAAGAAGTTTATCATGAAAGAAGATCCAAAACATATCCGTATCAGCGAATTTAATTATCCATTACCGGATGAGCGCATTGCCAAATTTCCTCTGCCGGTGCGCGATCAGTCCAAACTCCTAGTCTACCGTCACGGCGAAGTTTCCGAAGATCACTTCACTTCACTTCCATCCTATCTGCCGGCAGGAAGTCTGATGATATTCAATAATACGAAAGTGATACAGGCACGACTGCACTTCCGCAAAGATACCGGTGCTCTGATTGAAGTATTTTGCCTGGAACCCATTGAACCAAACGACTATGTCCTCAATTTCCAGCAAACCGAACACGCTGCCTGGCTCTGCATGATCGGTAATCTGAAGAAATGGAAAGAAGGCACGCTAAAACGGGAAATGACCGTAAAAGGGCAACCGATAATTCTGCCTGCCACTCGTGGTGAATGTCATGGCACCAGCCATTGGGTTGATTTCCGTTGGGATAATCCGGAGATTACTTTTGCTGATATTCTTGAAGTATTCGGAGCACTCCCCATTCCGCCATACCTGAACCGGGATACTCAGGAAAGTGACAAGGAAACCTATCAGACTGTTTATTCTAAAATAAAAGGCTCCGTAGCTGCTCCTACTGCCGGACTACACTTTACCCCCCGTGTACTGGATACTCTAAAAGAAAAAGGTATTGATCTCGAAGAACTGACATTGCACGTAGGTGCAGGTACTTTCAAACCCGTTAAAAGTGAAGAGATTGAAGGACACGAAATGCATACGGAATATATTTCCGTATCACGCGGAACCATTGAAAAGCTGATAGCACACGATGGAAAAGCAACTGCAGTAGGTACTACTTCAGTAAGAACACTGGAAAGCCTTTACCATATCGGCGTTACTCTACTAAAAAATCCGGATGCCACAGAAGAAGAACTTCACGTCCACCAATGGCAACCTTATGAAACAGCTGAAGAAGCTGCAAATATCACATCTGTAAAAGCTCTGCAAGCTATACTCGACTATCTGAACCATCACAATATGGAAGCCCTGCACACCAGCACGCAGATCATTATCGCACCGGGATACGACTACAAGATTGTATGTGCCATGGTCACTAATTTCCATCAACCACAAAGTACATTGCTATTGCTTGTCTCGGCTTTTGTAAAAGGTAACTGGCGCAAGATATATGATTTCGCATTAGGTCATGACTTCCGTTTTCTGAGTTATGGAGATTCTTCATTATTAATACCGTAAAATTATGAACAGCGACAATAACCAAGAAATGTTTCCTATCGTCGACGAACAGGGAAATATCACAGGTGCCGCTACACGTGGCGAATGCCACAGTGGTAGCAAACTCTTGCATCCGGTCATTCACCTTCACGTTTTTAATTCCAAAGGCGAACTGTATATGCAGAAACGTCCCGAATGGAAAGATATCCAACCGGGAAAGTGGGATACTTCGGTAGGAGGACATGTAGACCTGGGTGAAAGTGTAGAAATGGCGTTGAAGCGCGAAGTACGCGAAGAGTTAGGCATCACCGACTTTACTCCCGAAACTATTACGAGTTACGTCTTTGAATCTGCACGCGAGAAAGAGCTTGTCTTTGTACACAAAACGGTTTACGACGGCGAGATACAACCAAGCGATGAATTGGACGGTGGTCGTTTCTGGACCATAGAGGAGATTAAAGAGAATATGGGGAAAGGTGTGTTTACACCGAACTTTGAGGGGGAGATAGAGAAAGTAATCGAACCACTTTAACCTTGATACTAACTGTAATTATGCAGAACTTTATCAAAGCATCTATTTAAAATAATCCCATTAATCTGCAACTTCTAATACAAAAAATCCCCTAAACACTTGACATCGCCTCCTCGATGTCGTATATTTGTATCGGTAAATCTATTTAAGATTCAATTTTAAATTAGTATAAACGGAGAGGCATCGCTTCTCCGTTCTTTTTTTATCTCTACTGCTCCCATTTGAAATGCCACATGTCAGTTCCCCGAATGCCGTACCTCAGTAATCCGAATACCACACCTCAACTGGTGAAATGGCTGGCATTTAGATTGTTGAGGTGTGGTATTCGGATTACTGAGGTACGGCATTTCGGTTATTCAGCCCTGCGAAACGGATAATGCAATTGAGGCAAACAGATGATGCGTTCGGGGTAAACGGATGATGTGTTTGAGGTAAACAGACGGTCTGTTCCGAAAGCAAAAACGGGAGGTCTGAACCTCCCGTCTGTTAATCTTATGTAAATCTGCTCTTGACAAAAAAGCAAAGTTACACCGTCATTCCTTGAACAAATCATCCAAAAGCACCTGGCTCTGAACACAACCGGAATACATATTCTCTTTTAACCCGTAAGTGGTGACAAAAGTCAGCATCAACGACTTTCGTGTATTTGTTTCTTCTCGAAAAGCGGCAATCTTGTTTCTTAACTTTTCTTCATAGCCTTTGTCTATCGCAAACACCGTAGAGTAATATTTCATCTCACAGAGATTTACAGTTTCATCCTTACGATCAATTACCAAGTCTATCTGTGCCCCTTTATCTACAGTAGAACTACTCCATGAACAAACCAACGTCTGCACACCAGCTATTCCGAGTGCCGCCTTTATCTGCCGCACATGGTCCAGACAAAGCATCTCGAAGGCATAACCGCTCCACGAGGCATGTAATGGAGTGTTCTGCGAAATAGTCCAGAAATGTTCATCGCGATAACGATTGGTACGTATGAAGCGAAAGTAAAATAAAGTATAGAAGTCCACCAATTGAAACAAAGCATCTCGCTGCAACCTTCCTGTCGGGCTCATCCTCGGCTTTCCGAAAGGTTCATACCGGCGAATAAAACCACAACTCTCCAATTCTTCAAGGGCTATGCTGAAAGCCCCGTTATTGGTCAGTCCTGTAACCCTGAGCAATTCTTTACGATTCAGCCCTTTAGCCTTCGTGGCAAGTGCAGTTACTATCTGTATATGCAAACCAGCATTCTTGAACAAGGCACGATAGAGGTTTTCAAATTCATCGGACAGCTCTGCTCCACTTTCAAAAAACAACCGGTCAATATTCTGCGCCAAACTGCGGTCTTTCCGCATAAAAGAAAGATAATAAGGAATGCCGCCCAGCACCATATAACACTCTGCAATGTCTCGATGAGAATAAGAGAAACCATTCGCCATGAAGTACTGCTCACATTCATTAAGCACAAAAGGTTCAATAATCATCCGGTGCGTAATGCGGTTGTGCAAACCACCGCGATTCTTTATCAACTTGTTTATCATCCATGAAGTGGCAGAACCGCAAACAATCAACTTCACATCCGTGCGAACGGCTGCCCAGCTATTCCAGAAATTCTCAAGTGCACTGACAAACCCCGATTTAGGCGTGTCCATCCACGGCAGTTCGTCTATAAAGATCACCTTCGGCCCATCGGGTAATGTCTCCAGATAACGGGCAAGTTCATAAAAAGCCAAGATCCAGCTTTCGGGTACAGACAAGGTAGTCGATCTTTTATGCCTTTGAAGAGCAATGCCGAAGTTCGTCAACTGCTCTTTCATACTTGCATTATCCATCCCTGTTACATAAAAAGCAAAGTTGTCCGCTGCCATCTGACGGATAAGAAATGTTTTTCCTACACGACGACGACCATAGACCGCTACAAATTCCGACTTATTGGAACTGATGTATTCCCTCAAGGCTTCCAATTCCTTTTTACGTCCTATCAACTTTACGTTCATCGGTCTTTCCTCCATTTATAACTTGCGCAAACATAACAAAAAACGCCCGTTTACGCAAATTATAAACTTATAATCTGCGCAAACACCGATTTTCACCCCCGTTTGCGCAAATTATGATTCCATCGGCTACGTTAATCAGAAAAAAGTCCCGCCTTTCTCTTCTGGAAAAGCGGGACTTGTCATTATCGTTTAATTCAGCTTACTTCGCCAAATCTTCAATCACCTTCATTATCTTCTGACCAATTTCTTCTGCCGCTTCTGCTGTAGACGCTTCACTATACACGCGGATAATCGGTTCGGTGTTACTTTTACGCAAGTGTATCCACTTATCAGCAAAGTCTATTTTCACACCATCGATGTCATTGATTTCTTCATCCTTATAGATTTCTTTCACCTTAGCTAGAATAGCATCCACATCTGTTTCAGGAGTCAGATCTACGCGATTCTTTGCCATGAAGTAAGCAGGATAAGTTGCACGAAGCTCGCTCACCTTCTTGCCTTCATGTGCCAGATGGCTTAGGAACAAGGCAATACCAACCAGCGCATCACGTCCGTAGTGACTTTCCGGATAAATGACTCCGCCATTACCTTCGCCACCAATTACAGCACCCACTTCTTTCATCTTAGTGGTAACGTTTACTTCGCCTACGGCAGAAGCAAAATATTCCTTGCCATACTTGCGGGTTACATCACGCAAAGCACGTGTAGAACTCAGGTTGGAAACTGTATTACCCGGAGTATGCTTCAACACATAATCGGCCACACTCACCAGCGTGTATTCTTCGCCATACATTTTTCCATCTTCGCAAATCATTGCCAAGCGGTCTACGTCAGGGTCAACTACGAAAGCCACATCAGCCTTGCCACCTTTCATCAGGTTCATAATGTCACTCAGATTCTTTTCAAGTGGTTCGGGATTATGTTGGAAATCACCGGTCGGTTCGCAATAGAGTTTCTCTACATGCTGTACACCCAATTGTTCCAGTAACTCAGGCAGAATAATACCACCCACAGAGTTCACACAGTCAATAGCCACGCGGAAGTTCGCCTTTCTGATAGCTTCTACATCTACCAGACTAAGCGCCAACACACTGTCTATATGTTTTTGATTGTAAGTCAGATCCTTGCGATATGATCCCAAATGATCTACATCAGCAAAGTCAAATTCTTCGGCCTCTGCGATGCGAAGTACTTCGTTACCTTCGGCAGCATTCAGAAATTCGCCGCGTTCATTCAGCAATTTCAGGGCATTCCATTGTTTCGGATTGTGCGAAGCAGTCAGGATAATACCACCACTGGCGCCTTCCATAGTTACGGCCAATTCTGTGGTCGGTGTAGAAGCCAGATCGATGTCCACTACATCCCATCCCATACCCATCAGGGTACCTACTACTACATTCTTTACCATTTCACCCGAAATACGGGCGTCGCGTCCTACTACAATTTTGTTGCTTTTTACCGTGCACGTTTTGCGAATAAGTGTGGCATACGCTGATGTGAATTTCACAATGTCAAGCGGATTCAAGCCCACACCCGCTCCTCCGCCAATAGTTCCGCGGATTCCAGAGATAGATTTGATTAGAGTCATTAGGTTAATGATTTAAAGATTGTTGGTTATATACTATAATTACCTATAGATTTGGTATTTACGGATATCATAGTAATAAGGGTATACGGACTGCATAGCTGTACTGTGTCCCATCTTTGAGGGAACGATCAGCCTGACGTGTGCCATGTCACGTACATAGGTCAACGGCACCAACCAGCCTGCAGGAACAGAAGTTCCATAATAAGAATACATCAATCCTTGAGTAAACTGACCGGCAATGGAAGAACTCGTTACCCGGTAATTAAATTCATCCACTACTTCCGCAAATCCTAAGTTAGACATTGTCGTATCTCCTTGAATGAGGCCGTATTCCATGAAACGTACCAATATTTGGTCGTTCGCTTTTACTGTATCAGCAGGATTTTTAGAGCCTTTATCCCGTATTTGCATATATACGCCGCTGGCAAGTTGCACATATTCATTCTTAAGCGTATCCGTAGTCGAGTCGTTTCTGTAAAACTCCGTTTGGGATATAACCTTAATATTATTGTCCTTTATAAATGCTTTGATGGCATCTTTTTCCTCCTCCAGCATTTCTGCATAAGTCTTCGAATTGTCGCCAGACCACATGCCAGCAAAGACAAAAAGAATAATGTAAGTTTCTTCATTATCTGTTATTTAGTAATTCCGTACAAAAGTATTCGATTTCGTTGAAAGTTGAAAGCTCTACGAGGAAAGTTCGTATCTTTTAACCTTTGTGCCCCTCTTTTTTTATCCTTTCGCATTCAGTAAAGGCTTAAACTTCTCTAAAGCACGCTCCAAAACTTTCTTTGCTTCATCTCCTGTCAGATTGATGATGTACATTGTCTCATCTGGTGAAATTCTTGCTTCCACTTCATCCATATCTTTGATCACATCATAGATCTCTCCTAATTTCTCAGGTTTTGGACAGCCACCGAATGGGTGATAAGAAACTGCATATAATCCTTCCTGCTTCTGATCG
>OGIA01001842.1_pt1 | contig 11647 bp, 8 predicted proteins | sample 1571671 | NCBI WGS metagenome assembly OGIA01 (sample SAMEA2582027, study PRJEB24529) | metagenome | biome: Human gut stool | place: China | collected 2011
CGGCCATCTTCTTGTCGCGGGCGAGGCTTTTCAGGATGGCCAGCAATTCGGCCTTGCCCTTGATGTCGAGGAAAGACGTAGGCTCGTCCAATAATATCAGCTCCGGCTGCTGGCAGATGGCCCGGGCCAGCAGGACGCGCTGGCGCTGGCCGTCGCTGATGCAGTTGAAGTCCCGGCCCGCCAGCGCCTCGGCCCCCACGAGGGCCAGCGCGGCATGGACCTGGCGCTTATCTTCTGCCGAGAGGACACCCAGCCGCCCCGTGTAGGGGTAGCGCCCGGCGGACGCCATCTCGAAGCAGGTGGTCAGCTCGGTGCGGCGGGTGTGAGGCACCATCAGGGCCATTTTGCGGGCGCGCTCCGGGCCGGAGTAGTCCGCGAGATTTTTGCCGTCCAGCAGCACAGCGCCCCCCTGGGGGGCCAGCTGCGCTGCCAGCGTCTTGAGCAGGGTGGATTTTCCCGCGCCGTTGGGGCCGATGAGGGTGAGGATGGTCCCCTTCCCGACGCCGAGTCCGATGTGCTCCATCAGGGGCGTTTTGCCGTAGCCGATGGCAAGATCCTCGGCGCGGCAGTAGAATTTCGGATCGCTCATTCCCGGCCCTCCTGTGTCTGGCGGCGCACCAGAAGCCAGATGACCACCGGCGCACCGAAAACCGCCGTCACCGAGCTGATGGACAGCTCAGTGGGCGCGAACAGGCTGCGGGCGATGAGGTCGCAGAGCAGGCAGAACGCTGCCCCGCCCAGACAGCAGCCCGGCAGGACATAAAGGGGCTTTGCGCTGCCCAGCAGGTTCTTGACCAGATGCGGCACCGCGATGCCCACAAAGGAGATGGGGCCTGCAAAGGCCGTCACGCAGGCGGAAAGCAGGCTGGAAAGCAGCACGAGGGCCGTCGAGAAGGCCCGCACCGGCACGCCGACACTCCTGGCGTAGCTCTCGCCCATCTGGTAGGCCGCCATGGGCTTCGAGAGCAGGAACGCCGCCGCCAGCGCGGGCAGCACCACGCAGGCCGCTGCACCCACATTGGCCCAGGTCATGCCGGAAAAGCTGCCCATCGACCAGTTGTGGAGATTGACGATGTTGGAGTCCTGAGCGAAAGTCACCACGATGTCGGTGACAGCCGAGCAGATATAACCGATCATGATGCCGCAGATGACGAGGATGCTCATCCGCGGCACCCGCCGGGCCACCACCAGCACAAAGGCCATCGCCGCCATCGAGCCTGCAAAGGCGGCAATGATGAGGGTGGCCGAGCTGGTGAGCAGCCCCCGCTGTAAAAACACCACCATCGTCAGGGCCACTGCCAGCTTTGCGCCGCTGGACACGCCCATGACGAAGGGGCCGGCGATGGGGTTGGCGAAGAAGGTCTGCAGGAGGTAGCCTGCAGCCGAGAGGGCCGCGCCCAGCAGCACGACCATGACCGCCCGGGGCAGACGGAGCTGGAGCACGATGCCCACGGCCAGCGCATCTTCGCCCCGGCCCAGCAGAGCCGCCGCCACCGCGCCGGGCGTCAGGGACACACTGCCCCAGAACAGGTTGAGTGCAAACAGCACCGCGACCCCCGCCGTGAGGGCGAGGTACGCGAGGCTGAGGCGGCGGGTGGTGGTCATGACAAAGCTCCTTTTATACGATGCGCTGTAAGAAATGGAGGGACGCCGGGTCGGGCGAGCCCTCGGTGAAGACGAGGTTCATATCCGAGATGAGGTCGGCCAGCTCCATGCTCTGCTGGAAGAGGCTCTGGGCCGTACACCAGCAGTCGCCGGACTGGACGGCCTTGAAATCTGCCAGCATCGGGCATTTTTCGATGAGCTGGTCACGGGTCTCCATCACGCCCTCGATGGTGCTGTTGTAGATGAGGACGTCGGCGTCCCTGGCCCGGGCGTAGAACGTCTCCAGCGGCAGTTTGATGGTGGACTGGGCCGACGTCTCCCCCTCGAGGTCGTCGAAGATGTAGACGCCGCCGGCCATCCCCACCATCTGGGCCACATAGTCGCTGGTGCGGCGGACGGTGATGAGGTTGTTGGTGGTGATGGAGAAGAAGGCCGCGGTCTTACCGGTGTTCTCCTGCTCGAGGATGGGGGCCACCTGCTCCACCTTCTGGCGAAAGACCTCTTCCGCCATCTCGGTCTTATTCAGCAGGATGCCGTAGAGCTTGAGCCACTCCATCCGGGCCAGCGGGCCGCTCTCGTAGCTCGAGCGCTCCACGAGGACCGGCACGCCGAACTTTTCCAGCTGCTCCTTGACCTCGGGGTCGTGGAGCACCATGGTGTTCTCGATGGCGAGGGTGCAGCCGGCGGCAAGGATGCGCTCATAGTCCGGGGCGCTGTACTTGCCCGCGTAGGCGATGCGGCCCTCCTGCATGGCCTGTTTGGCCTCTTCCACATACCAGCCCTCGGCCTTCGTGCCGGAGAGGGCGATGCTGTCCAGGGCGTCCAGATGGACGAAGAGGTCCATCACCGAGGTGGAGACGAGATAAATATGATCCAGCGGCTGGCGCAGCAGAACGACATCTTCGGGCAGGTCGTCTACCTCGGCGGCCCCCTCGGGGACGACGAGGAACCGCCCGGCGTCCGGGATGTCGATCATCACATAGCCGCCCTCATAGCAGTCAGCGGAAAACTGGGCGGCATAGTCCAGCGGGTAGCTGTGGTCGAACACGAGGGATGCCGTATTGGCCGGGGCGGTCTTGTGCTGCCCGCAGCCCGCAAGGGTGAGGGCGGCGGCAGGCAGGGCTTTCAGAAAATTGCGGCGTTTCATCGTCACTTTGCCTCGATCAGGGATGCAGAGGCGAAGGTCAGCGTATACTCGATCTCATGCGGGGTGCTCATGGCGACGGTATCGCCCACCACATCCAGCGGGGTGTCGAGAGCCGCGACGGGGATCTCGAAGGTAGAGTTGCCCTCGGTGTTGGTGGGCAGATACTTTTCGCCGTCCACCAGCATATAGTCGTAGTTGGGGCTGGACCAGACGATGGTGGCGGTCATCCTGCCGTCGGCCACGGTCAGGGCCGCAGGGCTTTCCACGGTGGCGCGGCCAGAGCCGCCCTCAAGGGTCACGTCACAGGTGTAGGTGCCGTCGGAAGGTGCTTCCGCCGCAGCAGGCTGGGCGTTGGCGACACGGACGGTATGGTCGTACCACTTGCCCTTGGAGCCGAGGATGGCCAGCTGGAAGTCCTCGTCCAGAGCCTTCACCGGGAGGTCGAAGCCGTAGACCTCATCGGACAGGCCGTCGGAGTAGGTGACGGTGTCGGTGGTGGGCTGGAGCCAGTCCCCCTCGTGGGCCTCGGCGTCAGCGGCCATGCCGACGTAGAGGTTGACGATCTTCTTGGAGACGAGGCTGACGTGGAAGGTCATCTGACCGTCCTTCACAGTCAGGGTCCCCTTGCCGTCATTGGCCTCGTTGGCATGGAACATGGAGCTGTCGGTGTCAAAGTCGGCGGTGTAGACGCCGTCGGGCAGAGCAGCCTCTGCTGCCGGTTCGGAAGCTGCCTCGCTCACGGCAGAGGAAGCCGCAGCCTCGGAGGAAGCGGCAGAGCTGGCCGGGGTGCCGGATGCGCCGCAGCCGGTGAGTGCGCCAACCAGCATTGCACCGGCCAGCAGAAGAGCGAATTTATTGTTCAGTTTCATGATGATATACCTCGATGTGTCTATTTTACAGAAAAGATTATAACACGCAATGGCCCGAATTCAAAGCAGGCCGAAAAAGAAATTGCCCGAAAAGGCACTCCTTTCCGGGCAATCATAGAATCAGAATCAGCCGTTCAGGGAATCGACAGCGGCCTTGGTGTGTGCGACGTAGAGCTGCTGGATGTCAGCGATCTCGCCCAGACCGGCGATCTGGCAATCGACAGAGTCGAATTCGCCGGATGCCTCGAACTGGCTCTTCCAGGAATCCTCGTCGTCGCCAGCCATATCGTTGTTGGCGTGGTCACCTGCAACGACCATCAGGGGACGCAGGACGACCTTGGTGTAACCGGCGGCCTTGACAGCTTCGATGACGTTCTCGCAGGCAGTCTCCTCAGGCTCGCCCTCGACGGTGCCGATGAAGACATTCTTGTAGCCCAGAGCGTTCATCTGAGCCTGCATCTGGCTGTAGCTCACCTTTGCGGTGTGGGAGGTGCCGTGGCCCATGAAGACGAAGGCGGTGCCGTCCGCAGCAGCGGCGTCCAGACTGTCGAAACCGGCGGTCTTGACGGCCTCAGCGGTGATGGCCTTGGCGACAGCCTCCTTGTCGGCGTTGATGACTGTGGCATCGCTGCCCACCTCGCCCAGCAGAGGCTCGGCGATGGCGACGGACTCGAACTTATCGCGGTAGCTGTCCACCATCTCCATCATCTCGTCGTACTCAGCGCCATGCATCAGATGGGTGGGCTGGACGACCAGATTCTTCACGCCGTTGGCAACAGCGCGCTCCAGAGCCTGCTCCATGTTGTCGATCTTCTCGCCGTCACGGGCCTGAACATGGTTGATGATGATCTGTGCGGTGAAGGCGCGGCGGACAGACCAGTCGGGGTATGCGGCCTGGATGGCGTCCTCGATGCCCTTGATGTCCGCTGCGCGGCTGTCGTTGAAGGAGGTGCCGAAGCTGACGACCAGGATCTCCTTGTCGCCGATGTTGTCCTGGTTGCGGGGGTCGTCCTTAGAGGCGTCGCCGGTGTCGCGGCCAAAGTACTCGGGGCTTGCCTCTTCGCCCTCGACCATCTCCTTCTGAGCGTCGGTCAGAGCATCCCATGCTGCCTTTGCAGCCTCACACTGAGCGTCGGTGTTCTCGTTGCGCTCCTGCACATAGATGGCGTCGATGAGGTCTGCCACGTTCTTTGCTGCCATTTCATCAGCCTCCTCGCTGCTTACTTCGCTGGCGGCGGCGGAGCTTGCGGCGGTGCTGCTGGCGGCAGTGGAAGAAGATGCACCGCAGCCGGTGAGGACACCGGCACACAGGGCCAGTGCGGCGGCAGCGGCGGTGACGCGCTGCCAGTTCTTGTTGGTTGCCTTACGCATTGTTTGAGTCCTTTCTGTTTGTGTGGAATGTATTTTTCCGATAGAAAGGGTACGAAACGGGGGTCAGCTCAAACGAAAAAAGAGCCTTTTCACCGCGCGGAAGGCACAGCAAAAAGACCCTTTGAACGTTCGGGCTTTTTGGTACGACCAATTCCTCGTGATCCGGAGCCGGACGCTCCTGTACCAACAGCGGGCAGGTTTCCTGACTGAAAGCTCACCGCCCGCTGCCGCCTTCCCAGAGGCAAAGCCTCCAGTGACCGGCGCTGAGCGCCAAGGCAGCGGACTCCCTTATCACAGTGACGAGATCGCGCGGGACTCGCACCCGCTTCCCTTTTACCCTCCCGGCCGGGGACGAGACCCCGGCGGCAGGCACCTGCTGTTTTCTATTCAGACGAGGTGAAGTATACCACACTCCGCCCTAAAATGCAATATCTCAGCCCTTCAGCGGCACGACCCAGACCATGCCCAGCGCTTCGAGCTTTGCGATGCGCTCTTCCGTCAGCTTTTTCTCGGCACAGGCGTAGTTTTCGCGCATCCGGCGGACCCAGTCGCCGAGGCAGAAGCCGTCTTCGGTCTTATAGTTCACCGGCACCAGCAGATCGCCGTGGGCGGCGCGGTACTCTTCGGCGCGGCGGAACGCCCCGGCCCACTTGGCCTCCCGGGCGTCCCACTGCATCCCGATGGCGTCCAGCAGAGCGATATGCTCCGGCGTCACCTGGAACGAGCCGGGCCGGGCCTTGCGGGCAGCCCGGAGGTTCGAGATCCAGACGCCCAGACGGAAGCCGTTCTCGTCCACGTATCCGGCAGGCACGAGGAGGCTGCCCTTCTTCTCGGCGTAGAGCCTGGCGCTCTGGTAGTTATCCAGCCAGTTCTGTTCCCGCACGCTGCACGCGGGCGGCACCGGGGCGCTGAGGCGTCGGCCTTTTTCGCCCTTGAACAGCTCTTTCAGAGCCGCGCGGCGCTTGGCGGAAAGCTTTTTGCCCTCCCGCAGCATCTGCTTCTGACGGGACAGCCAGCTGCCCAGCCAGATGCCGTCCTCCGTCCGGTACTGGGCCGGAACGGCCAGACTGCCGTGCTCCTTTTTGTATTCCACGGCCAGCTCGTAGCGGTGCTGCCACGAGTCGGTCTTTTCCCAGTTCATGCCCAGCTCGTCCAGCAGAGCTTTCCGCTCCAGCGTCACCCGGGCGCTGCTGCGCTCGGGGTTCTGCCATGCGTACCGCTGGCGGGACACCCACTTGCCCAGCAGGATGCCGTCTTCGTCGATGTACTCGGTGGGAACGTCGAGGTTCCCGTGGGCGGCGTGGTACTTCACGGCGGCCTCGTAGGCGGTCTGCCACTTGCGGTCGTTCCGGTTCGCCCAGTCCACTCCCAGCGCTTCCAGCTTTTCGATCTGGGCGTCGGTCAGCACACCTTCTTTATAAGCAGCACGCTGACTGCCCAGCCAGACGCCCAGCGCCATGCCGTCCGGCGTGACATACTTGACGGGAATTTCCAGCGTGTGATTTTCCAGATAATACTGGACGGCGGCAGCATAGCTCTTCTCCCAGAGGATGCTGCCGGTGTCCCACACCATGCCCAGTGCCTCGAGGCGTTCGACGCGGTCTGACGTCAGGTTCCCGCTCAGATAGCGCTGGCGGTTGTAGACGATCCACTCGCCCAGTGCAAAGCCGTCCTTATCCTTATAATGGACCGGCACCAGCAGGTCGCTGTGGCAGTCGCGGTACCGCCGGGCCGAAGCACAGCCGTTCTCCCACGCCAGCTCGAGTCGCTTTTTCCAGTTCATGCCGATTTTGTCCAGCCGGGCGGCCTGCGCGGCGGTGAGGCGTCCCTTTTTCTTTCCGGCCTGGACAAGGCGCTGGTTTTCCAGCCAGCGGCCCACGGCCACGCCCCCGAAGCTGTAGGAGCGAGGCACGTCCAGCGTCTTTCCCTCTGCCGTCATCTGCTTTGCGGCGGCATAATAACGCTCCCAGTCGGAGTCCAGCGCGCGGCGGAGCTGTCGGTAAGCCCGGCGGCAGGCAGAAAGGGGCTCTTCCAGCGGGAAGGCTTCTGCCCCCGCCGCGCTGCACTCCTTCCGCAGCTGCTGCACACAGGTCAGCGCCTCAAAGGCCGCGCTCAGCTCTGCCACCGGCACACTGCCGCAGGCTGCAAGGGCGCGTGCCAGCATCTGCCGGTATGCGGCCGGTCCAGCGCTGCGGCGCACCAGCACCACGCCCGAGATCCCGGCCAGAGGAACCTGCACCGCCGGGCCGTTGGCACAGACCAGCAGCCGGAGGTTGGCCGCTTCATCGGCCGCAAAGCTTTCTGCATCCTTATAAATATGTGTTCCTGCACCAAACAGCTTCTCGGCCTGCTCTGCGGTCTGCGCCGCCGCTGCATCATCTTCGCAGAGGACGAGGCAGCGCCCGGCAGCATCCGGGAGCCACTGCGCCAGCAGCTGTTCCACCGGCGGAAGCTTTTCTACGGCGAGGCTCAGAGCCTGATATTTCTCGGCGTTGGGGTCAGGGCAGCCCGGCAGATGGAGGTTCTTCACCTCAGCACGGAGGCGGGCCAGCGCATCTTCCAGCGGCCAGAGCAGGGCCGTATAGGAGGCCGGCATGGGCAGCAGACCCTCGGCCATCGCCCCGCCCAGCGCCAGCGGCTCCACGATGGCGTCGGCCAGCATCTCCTCGGCAGCGCGGCAGCTGTCGCCCGGGGCGTCCGGCTCCCCCAGAGCCAGCAGCTTTGCCCCCGGGCAGAGGCGGAACAGAGGCTGGACGCAGTCGGCCCAGTCCTTTGCGCTCATCTCCCTCCAGCCGTCCAGCACCAGCAGGCCGGGCCGGAACTCAGCCAGCGCCACCCAGCCCAGCGCATTCTGCACGGCCAGCTGCTCGCAGCTCATCAGCCGCACCCGGCCGCCCAGCGTCCGGCCCAGCCGCTTTGTCAGGGCGCGGCGCAGTTCCAGACGGGCAGCGCAGGACACCACCCAGAGCACGCGCATCTCGGGGTGGGTATCCAGCAGCTCCCACACGATGCAGCCTTTGCCCGTACCCGCCGGGCGCACCAGCGCAGCACAGTTTTTCTGCTGCAGTCCAGCCTCCGCTGCACGGCAGGCTGTTTTATTTGAATCATCTACCAAAATCGACATATCCTATCCTTTTTGCCCCTTCCGAGGGTTCAGAAATTCGCTTTTTCTGCAAAAAAGAAACGCGCCTGCGCAAAGCCGGCTTTCCTGCCTGCGCTGCGCCTGCGTTTTTCTGCAAAAATGTTACTTTCATGCTCTATTTTTATCATAAAAGTTTATTTCTTGTCAAGATGATTTGCACAGATTTTTCCAAATAATTTTACATCCCCTTTTTCCGAAAATTCCGGGACCGTTCCCTGCTGGCCGTTGACGGCGGGGACAGTTGGTGGTAGACTTTTTTCATCGGCTCCCCCTTTTGGCGGGAGACTCCCCTATTTATGATATGTGAGGTAATCGATATGAACATCATCAGCACCGAAAAAGCTCCCGGCGCCATCGGCCCCTACTCTCAGGGCTACACCGTGGGCGGTCTCGTCTTCACCTCCGGCCAGATCCCGGTAGACCCCGCCACCGGCGCAGTCGCCGAGGGCATCGCCGCGCAGGCTGACCAGAGCTGCCGCAATGTGGGCGCTATCCTCGAAGCTGCCGGCGTGGGCTTTGACAAGGTGGTCAAGACCACCTGCTTCCTGGCCGACATCGCCGACTTTGCCGCTTTCAACGAGGTGTACGCCAGGTATTTCACCTCCAAGCCCGCCCGCAGCTGCGTGGCCGTGAAAGACCTGCCCAAGGGCGTGCTCTGCGAGATCGAAGCCATCGCTGAGGCCTAAACCGCCTTTTCAGCATAAAGAGGGGCCGTCTGCACTCTATTTCAAGTGCGGACGGCCCCTCTTTGTCTGCCTTCGATTCCAGTTTTTCATGCTGTCCAATTTTCCCCGCCGAAGAAATTGACTTCGTTTTTTGCTTTTGTTACAATAGAATCGAACTGTTGTAAAAGATTTCCGGTCAAATTTGAAAGAGAGGTCCCTGCCCATGTCCAATTCCCGTGTTGAAAGCCACAGCCGCGCCGAATTGCGCAACAAGATCATCAGTACAGCCACCCTGCTCGAGATCCTGTTGTCCGGCCTCGTCCTCATCGGCCTGCTGCTGTCGATGGTGCCGCTGCTGAAGTGGATGCCCGGCCTGCTGTTCGACGGCAACGACGCCGAGGTGAGCATCTTCTTACAGCGGGCGCTGGACATCGTCATCGGCATTGAGTTCATCAAGATGCTGGCCAAGCACAGCCCCGGTTCCAGCCTCGAAGTGCTGCTCTACGCCATCGCACGCCACATGGTGGTGGGGCATGAGTCCGCACTGGAGAACCTGCTGAGCGTGGGCGCCATCGCCCTCATCTTCATCGTGCGGAAGTTCTTCTTCGTACCGGCCTTCGGCGCTCATCTGCCCGACGGCCACCCCGCACCCGACCTTTCCCCCAGCCAGAGCGGCATCCCGTCAGAGGAATTCGCCTCCCGGCTGCGCAAGCACCTGCATCATGACGACACCAACACGGAGCTTGAAGTCGCCATCGAAGACCCCAAGTACGAGGACAACACCGACACGCTGCTGGAAGCAGACCCGAAATGAGCCTGACAACGTAAAATGCCCCGCAGGACGCTCGTTGAGAGCTGCCTGCGGGGCATCTTTTTATGCTTAGCTGTTCTTGTGCTTCTGGCCGAAACGGTACTCCTTGCCGTTCCGGATGCGCTGGATGTTGGAACGGTGCATCCAGATGACCATGCCGCCCATGATGGCAGCGCCGACGGTGCAGACCACCACGTCCTGAGTCGGCAGGCCGCGCATGAGGCTGTACACCAGCGTCAGGACCGGGTAGGCCGCGGCCATGGTGATGCTGCCCAGCGACACCATGCCGGTGGGGACCAGGCAGACGAGGAAGATGAGTGCCAGCACCGGCAGCAGCACCGGCTGGACTGCCAGAATGGCACCGGCAGCCACCAGCACGCCCTTGCCGCCCTTGAAGCCGAAGTAGATGGGCTTGGAGTGGCCCACCACGGCAAGGATGGCGGCGAGGTAGACGCCCAGATAGGGCGAGACGGCAGCATCGGCGGGCAGATGGCCGAACAGCCACCGGCCAAGGCAGACGGCCACGACGCCCTTGAGCACATCGCCCACCGCCGTGAGGGCAGCGGCCTTCTTGCCGAAGGTGCGCAGCATGTTGGTCATACCGGCAGCGCCCGAGCCGTGGGTGCGGACGTCGTCATGGTACAGATACTTGCTGACGAGGATACCGGTGTCCACGCTGCCCAGCAGATAGGCTTCGGCAGCGACCGCCAGCACAATGAGAAATGCGGTCATAGAACCAGTCTCCCTTCCTTATACGTCCTTCGCGCCCACTTCGCCGGAGCCGCGCTCACGCACAACAAGGCGGATGGGGGTGTGCTCCAGACCGAAGTTCTCGCGGATCTGGTTGATGATATACCGCTGATAACTGAAGTGGAACAGGTGCTTGGCGTTGACGAAGGCCACGAACGTCGGAGGCCGGGTGGAAGCCTGGGTCAGGTAGAAGATCTTCAGGCGGCGGCCCTTGTCGCTGGGCGGCTGCATCCGAGCGGTGGCACGGGCCAGCATCTCATTCAGCACACCGGTGGGTACGCGGGCACCGTTCTGGCTGTCCACGTCGCGGATGAGCTGCATCAGCTTGTTGACGTTGTAGCCGGTCTGGGCCGAGATGAAGATGATGGGAGCATAGCCCATGAAGCTGAAGCACTCGGCATAGCCCCGGCGCTGCAGTTCCATGGTGTTGGTCTCCTTGCCCTCCACGGCGTCCCACTTGTTGACGACGATGATGCAGGCTTTGCCCTGGTCGTGGGCGTAACCGGCCACCTTGCTGTCCTGCTCGGTGAAGCCGACGGTGGCGTCCACGAGGATGAGGGCCACGCGGCTGCGCTCGACGGCGGCCAGTGCGCGGACGACCATGTAGCGCTCGAGGCCGTCGGTGATGTTGCTGCGCTTGCGCAGACCGGCGGTATCGGTGAAGATGAACTTGCCATAAGCGTTGTCCACGGGGGTGTCGATGGCGTCGCGGGTGGTGCCGGCCTCGTTGGCCACGATCATGCGGTTCTCACCGAGGATGCGGTTGGTCAGGCTGGACTTGCCCACGTTGGGGCGGCCGATGATGGCGACGGGGATGCGGTCTTCCTCCACGACGGTCTCGCTGAAATCGAGGTGGGCGCAGACGGCGTCCAGCAGGTCGCCGGTGCCGTGGCCGTGGACGGACGAAATGGGCATGACTTCGTCGAAGCCGAGGTTATAGAACTCGTAGAGTTCCATGGGGGTCTCGCCCACGTTGTCGCATTTGTTGACAGCGAGGATGATGGGCTTGTGGCTGCGACGCAGCATATGGGCCACGTCCTCGTCGGCGGCGGTCAGGCCGTTGCGCACGTCCACCACCATGATGATGCAGTCGGCGGTATCGATGGCGATCTGGGCCTGCTCACGCATATGGGCCAGGATGCCTTCGGTGGCCTTGGGCTCGATGCCGCCGGTATCCACCAGCAGGAACTCGTGACCGCTCCACTCGCAGTTGGCGAAGATGCGGTCGCGGGTGATGCCCGGGGTATCCTCCACGATGGCCAGACGCTGGCCGCAGAGCTTATTGAA
>OGIA01001854.1_pt1 | contig 11560 bp, 10 predicted proteins | sample 1571671 | NCBI WGS metagenome assembly OGIA01 (sample SAMEA2582027, study PRJEB24529) | metagenome | biome: Human gut stool | place: China | collected 2011
CCAGCGAACAGAAACATAATATTTCGTTTATACCGTTTTTCTTTTTCATTACATAAAATTATTGACTTGTGGGAGGACACTTATATCTGCCCTTTACACCCTAAGAAAGCACCACAAAATCTGCGACATTCACTACTCTTCGTGATCCTCATAGCTTGTATCTTCATGCAGGTTCGGCATCATATCAATACCACGGTTTGAATCTGCCTCAACATCCTTTCCAAAGTGATAATCATTGCCAGGTAAAATTGCATTTAAGAGAATACCGGCAATTGCAGCAATTGCAAGGGAAGTTAAAGTAATATCAGTTCCAGCAACGGTAAAAGTAAGTCCGTTAGAAAATCCAAGACCACATACGAAAATAACACCGGCAATGATCAGGTTGCGCGATTTTGTCAAGTCTACGTGGTTTTCTACAACGTTACGGACACCGATCGCAGAGATCATACCGTAAAGCATAAAGCTGACACCTCCGATGATCGCAGAAGGCATAGAACCGATCACTTCTGCCATCTTTGGAATAAAGCTTAAAATAATTGCATATAAAGCAGCGATACGGATAACCTTCGGATCGTGTACCTTACTTAACTCAAGAACACCTGTGTTCTCGCCATAAGTAGTATTTGCAGGACCACCGACTAATGCGGAGAGGGAAGTTGCAAGACCGTCACCGATCAAAGTGCGGTGAAGTCCCGGATCTTCGATAAAGTTTTCTCCGACAGTTGCAGAGATGGCAGACATATCACCGATATGCTCCATCATGGAAGCAAGGGCGATCGGAGCCATAACCAAAATAGCGGAGATATTGAATTTACAGATAGAGAATTCAGGAACACCTACCCATGCAGCAGATGCGATATTTGTAAAATCAAGGATTGCGGAACCATCTGCATTTGTCATTCCAAGTGCATTGAAAATCAGTGCGGCAGCATAGGAAACAACAACACCCATCAGGATCGGGATGATCTTAAACATTCCTTTTCCCCAGATATTAAATACAATAATGGTAGCCAGTGCAATAAATGCAAGAAGCCAGTTTGTGGAAGCGTTGTTTATGGCAGAGCCGGAAAGACTTAAACCGATACAGATAATGATCGGACCTGTTACAACAGGTGGAAGGAAACGCATAACTTTTTTTACACCTGCAAGACGGATGATAAGAGCAAGTATTAGATAAAGTAAACCTGCTACGACGATACCGCCACATGCGTAGGAAAGTTTGTCTGCGTTGGACATATCGGCAAAAACGCCGGTGTCAAGATTTGCGATAGTTGCAAATCCGCCTAAAAAGGCGAAGGATGAACCGAGAAATGCAGGAACCTTGAATTTGGAACACAGATGGAAAAATAATGTTCCCACACCTGCGCAGATCAAAGTAACCTGAACGTGAAGTACATCTTCACCAAAGTAGCTGTTTACTAAAATCGGTACGAGAATGGTTGCACCGAACATAGCAAACATGTGCTGTAATCCTAAGATTAACATTTTTGGGACACCAAGAACGCTGGCATCACGGATTGCTCCGTTGTTTTCGTTCATAAAAAAATTCCTCCTTAAAAGTAAAATGAAAATGATAAGGTTTTATAATTTACCTCAAATTAATTTATTATAGCATAGAAAAACGGGATGTTACAATATAAAATTGCAAATGCTTTTACTTGAAGCGTGAGAAGGGAACGTGGTACAATGAGTATCAGCAGGATTTTGTCGGGAAAACGTCAGAACATTGGATTGGCAGAATGTGGAACAGACTGCAAAACAATTCAGAAAGAAAGGATTTACCATGGATATTATTTTGAAACTCTCTGAAGAACTTGGTATCAAAAAAAGTCAGGCAGAGGCAGCAGTGAAATTGATCGATGAGGGGAATACCATTCCTTTTATCGCCAGATATCGTAAGGAAGTGACCGGTTCTTTAAATGATGAGGTGCTCCGTAATCTATATGAGCGTCTTACCTATCTCCGAAATCTTGAAGAGCGTAAGGAGACAGTTTTAAACAGCATTGAGGAACAGGGAAAACTGACAGATGAATTAAAGGCACAGATCCTTGCGGCTGAGACGATGGTTGCAGTGGAGGATTTATATCGCCCTTACAAACCAAAGCGCAGAACAAGAGCTACGATTGCAAAGGAAAGGGGACTCGAACCCCTTGCCAATGTGATCACTTTACAGATGTTAAACACACCGCTTGAGGCAGAGGCTGCAAAATTCATCAATCCGGAAAAAGAAGTCAATTCCGCAGAGGATGCGATTGCCGGAGCAAAAGATATTATCGCCGAGGCAGTTTCAGATGAGGCGGATTACCGCACGAGAATCCGTGACCTTACCATGAAAAAAGGTCATGTCACTTCCACGGCAAAAGATCCGGTGGCGGAATCTGTTTATGAGATGTATTATGAGTTTGATGAGCCTGTGAATAAGCTGGCTGGGCACCGCATACTTGCGTTAAACCGCGGTGAGAATGAGAAGATCCTTAACGTGAAAGTGGAGGCGCCGGAGGAAGATATTTTACGTTTCCTTGAGCGGAAAGTGATCACAAGAGACAATCCGAATACAACACCTGTATTAAAAGAAGTTGTGGCAGATGCTTACGACCGTCTCATTGCGCCTGCAATCGAGCGTGAGATCAGAAGCAGTCTCACTGAGATGGCAGAGGATGGTGCGATCCGTGTGTTTGGCAAGAACTTAGAACAGTTATTAATGCAGCCGCCAATCGCAGGACAGGTTGTGCTTGGCTGGGATCCGGCATTCCGCACCGGATGTAAACTCGCAGTGGTCGATCCGACCGGAAAAGTGTTAGATACGACTGTCATTTACCCGACCGCGCCACAGAACAAAGTGGAAGAGGCAAAGACGGTATTAAAAAAACTTATTTCCAAATATCATATTACATTGATATCACTTGGAAATGGAACTGCGTCAAGGGAATCTGAGCAGGTGATCGTCGATTTATTAAAAGAGATTCCGGTAAAAGTACAGTATATTATCGTCAATGAGGCGGGCGCTTCTGTCTACTCAGCAAGTAAACTTGCGACAGAGGAATTTCCGAATTTTGACGTGGGACAGCGAAGTGCGGCTTCCATGGCAAGACGTTTGCAGGACCCTCTGGCAGAACTTGTAAAAATTGACCCGAAATCCATCGGTGTCGGTCAGTATCAGCATGATATGAACCAGAAAAAATTAAGTGAGGCGTTAAGCGGTGTGGTTGAGGACTGTGTGAATAAAGTCGGCGTGGATCTGAATACTGCTTCTGCTTCTCTGCTGGAGTACATTTCCGGCATCAGCAAAGTGATCGCAAAAAATATTGTAGCTTACCGCGAAGAAAACGGAAGATTTGGATCCAGAAACCAGCTTTTAAAAGTTGCAAAATTAGGACCGAAAGCCTACGAGCAGTGTGCCGGATTTATGCGTATCACAGATGGTAAAAATCCATTGGATGCTACCGGTGTGCATCCGGAGAGTTATGATGCCACAAAGAAGCTACTGGATAAATTAGGATTTACCATGGAAGATGTCAAAAACCGGAACCTGGATGGTATTTCCAAAAAAATCTCCAATTATGACAAACTGGCAGAAGAACTTGGTATCGGAGCCATCACCTTGCAGGATATTGTAAAGGAATTGGAAAAACCGGCGCGTGATCCGCGTGAGGATATGCCGAAACCTATCCTGCGCAGTGATGTCCTTGAGATGAAAGATTTGACACCTGGTATGGTTTTAAAAGGAACCGTAAGAAACGTCATTGATTTTGGTGCGTTTGTCGATATTGGAGTACATCAGGATGGTCTGGTTCACATTTCACAGATGAGTGATAAATTCATTAAACATCCACTCGAAGTCGTCAGCGTCGGTGATATCGTGGAAGTGAAAGTCATGAGTGTCGATCTGAAAAAACAGCGTATCCAGCTTACGATGAAATTGTAATTGTTTTAAAATTGATATTGACAAGTGACAGACATATGCATAGAATAGACATGTAAAACAAATAAGGAATTCTTCGGGGCAGGGTGATACGATAACGTAGATTCCCGACCGACGGTGATCTGGCGATCAATGAATGCCAGAAAGTCCGTGACCTGCGCAAGCAGCTGATCCGGTGTGAGTCCGGAACCGACAGTATAGTCTGGATGAGAGAAGAAAGCGTGTTTTTTAGCATGTAGAATTTAACAGGGAAACCTGTATAAGCCCCGGATATTCATATATCCGGGGTATTTTATTACACGTAATATTCACCTCGAATTCCAAGTTCAAACAGAAAAGGAGACGAGTGACAATGAGCACACAAACAGCAACCGTAAACAAAACAGAAAAGAGAGTCAATGTAAGATACCTTACCGTAACAGCAATGTTATCCGCAGTAGCGTATATTTTAATGTTTCTGGATTTTTCAGTGCCATTCATGCCAGCATTTATTAAAATGGATCTTTCAGAGCTTCCGGCATTAATTGGTTCATTTGCAATGGGACCTTTATGTGGTGTCGTTGTATGTTTGATCAAAAACGTACTGCACTTATTCATCACAACGACAGGCGGCGTCGGCGAGTTATCAAACTTTATTTTAGGCGTAGCCTTTGTGCTTCCGGCAGGACTCATTTACAAACACAAAAAGAACCGTAAATCTGCACTGATCGGCTCCCTGACCGGTGCGGCATTCATGGGAATCTTTAGTATTGTTTCTAATTACTTTCTTGTATATCCGGTATATTACAACTTTATGCCGGAGGAAGTGATTTTGGCAGCTTATCAGGCGATTCTTCCATCTGTAAAAAATATTTTACAGTGTCTGATCTGCTTTAACATGCCATTTACCATTGTCAAGGGAATGTTTTCCGTTGTGATCACGTTCCTTACTTACAAACATATCTCCCCGATTTTAAAAGGAAGCCAGAACCGCTAAGCGTGAAAAAAAGCTGCTGGAATAGGCGGGCAAACAGTAACTAAAAAAATTTGGAAAAGACGTATTTTATATGCGTCTTTTCTTTTTTTGCAAAAAATGATATACTTTTTTTGTTAAAGAACAGGAGGCCAAATCCTCTCCTCGCTATAGAGCTCGGATTTTGCTTCGCAAAACAAGGAGGCTTAGGATTATATGCAATTTGATATAAAGTTAAAATCTCAGGATATGTACCGATTTAATATGTATCAGACCTACACAGGATTTCATGGATGGTTTTCCATTATTGTATCCATTATTATTTTTATTGTGGCTGGCTTAACATATGGTGGACTAGACATTACCTATACGGTTTTGTATATTGCGTTTGGCATTATCTTCCTATTATATATGCCGGTCACGCTGTGGCTGCGTTCCAAGAGTGCACTTGCAGCATCGGAAGTGCTGCGTGGAACATTACATTATCTTGTAGATGAAAACGGATTTACCGTTTCCCAGGGGGAGGAGAGTGCAAAACTTCCATGGGATCAGATTTACAAAATGGTAGCGACAAAAAGCAATGTTTTGGTTTACAGCACAAGGATCAATGCGTATATTATTCCGAGAGAGCAGTTGGGGGAACAGTATAAGGAACTTGCAAAAATTGCAAATGAGAAGCTGCCAAAACATCGTGTAAAAATGCAGTAAGGGACATTTGACAGGAAGGATAGCGATATGAAAGAGACAATGATCGAGACATTTTCTCCCGAAGAGACACATGCCCTCGGGAAAAAAATCGGGCAGCAGGCAAAACCGGGAGATGTATACACATTAATTGGAGATCTTGGTGTCGGAAAAACTGTATTTACGCAGGGAATTGCGGAGGGTCTTGGTATCAGGGAACCAATCTGCAGCCCGACATTTACCATCGTACAGGTTTATGAGGAAGGGCGTATGCCGTTCTATCATTTTGATGTTTACCGTATCGGGGACATTGAGGAGATGGATGAGATCGGATATGAGGACTATTTTTATGGAAATGGTCTGTGCATGATTGAGTGGGCAAATCTGATCGAAGAGATCCTGCCGGAGAAAAGACATGATATTTCTATTGAAAAGGACTTGGAAAAAGGCTTCGATTATCGTAAAATTATCATTCGAGAGTTAGATTAGCAGGAAAGGCAAAAAACGTTATGAAAATAGTAGGGCTTGACAGTTCAGGACTCGTCGCAAGTGTTGCGATCGTAGAGGACAATGACTTAAAGGGCGAATATACCGTTAATTATAAGAAAACACACTCCCAGACCCTTCTCCCGATGTTAGATGAAGTGGCAAAAATGATCGAATTGGACTTAAATTCCATCGATGCCATCGCAGTTTCCGGTGGACCGGGTTCTTTTACCGGACTTCGTATCGGTTCTGCCACAGCAAAGGGACTCGGACTGGCGCTTGGGAAACCGTTGATCCACATCCCTACAGTGGATGCTCTTGCATACAATCTCGCAGGTAACAGAGACATCATCTGTCCGCTGATGGATGCAAGAAGAAACCAGACGTACACAGGCTTGTACCGTTTTGACGGAAATCAGATGGAAATTATAAAACCGCAGTGTGCAGTGGGAATTGATGAGATTATCGCAGAAGTGAACAAACTCGGACAGGCAGTTGTCTTTTTAGGGGATGGCGTGGCAGTGTTCGAAACATATATCCATGAAAACTGCACAGTGCCATATACCTTTGCACCAGCGCATGTGAACAAACAGCGTGCGGGAGCAGTGGCAGCACTTGGAGAGATCTATTATACAGAGGGAAAAACAGAGACAGCGGAGGAACACAAACCTGATTATTTAAGACTTTCCCAGGCAGAGAGAGAAAGACTTGAAGGGGAGCAGAAAAAATGATTCAGATTCGGGAAATGCAGGTGAGAGATACCGATGCAGTCGCAGAAATAGAACGGCAGATATTTTCACAGCCGTGGAGCAGACAGGGATTTTTAGATGCAGTCAACCTTGGTAATACGGTTTTTCTTGTAGCAGAGGAAAATAACCGCATCATTGGATATATTGGTATGTATCTGGCAATGGATGAGGGAGAAATTACCAATGTTGCAGTAGCACCGGTAGAGCGCTGCCATGGAGTTGGTGGTATGTTACTTACAGAATTATTAAAAATTGCAGAAAACAAAGGCATCGCAAGAATTGTTCTGGAAGTACGTGCATCAAATGACAGTGCCATCAGGCTGTATGAACGCAATGGGTTTGTACAGTGTGGTATGCGCAAAGGATTTTATGAATTTCCAAAAGAGGATGCCTATGTAATGGTACATGGACACTGAGAGATAGTATAGAGTTAGAAAAGGAGAAATCCATGTTAGACGTATGTCTTTTAGGAACAGCAGGCATGATGCCACTTCCACACAGATGGCTTACCGCAGCGCTGATGCGCTATAACGGCAGCAATCTGTTGATCGACTGTGGTGAGGGAACGCAGATCGCCATCAAGGAAAAAGGATGGACATTTAAACCGATTGACGTTATTTGTTTTACCCATTACCATGCAGATCATATCAGCGGACTTCCGGGGCTGCTTCTCACAATGGGAAATGCGGAACGGACAGAACCACTCACAATGATCGGACCAAAGGGACTTGAAAAAGTAGTAAGTGCGCTGCGCATGATCGCACCGGAACTTCCTTTTGAGATCAGGTACATAGAATTGACCGGACCGGAAGAGGATATGGAGATCAACGGATATCATATTCATGCATTTAAAGTAAATCATAATATCAGCTGCTATGGATACACAGTCGAGATCAGACGTGCCGGACGATTCGATGTGGAACGAGCCAGAAACAATCACATTCCACAGAAATTGTGGAATCCATTACAAAAAGGTCAGACAGTCACAACGGAGGATGGAGTTACTTTTACCCCGGACATGGTGCTTGGAGCACCGAGAAAAGGAATCAAGGTAACCTATTGTACGGACACAAGACCAACAGAAAACATTGTAAAATGTGCAAGGCATTCCGATCTTTTCATCTGTGAGGGTATGTATGCAGAAAAAGATAAAATAGCAAAAGCAAAACAATACAAGCATATGACATTTTATGAAGCCGCAGACATGGCCAAAAGAGCCGGGGTGGAAGAAATGTGGCTGACTCATTTTTCACCATCTTTAGTTCATGCAGAAGATTATATGCCTGAGGTAAAAAAGATTTTTCCAAATGCTTATCTTGGAAAAGATGGGAAGAGTGTCGAATTACTTTTTGATGAAAATGAATAGGATTTTTGAATCCTGAAATGTTACATGTAGTTTGGATAAAAAGAAAGGCAGGGCGATTTTATGAAAAATACAAAATTTGTGATCATAATCGTGGTGTGCGTGTGTGTAATATTGGGCGGTTATTACTATCTCACCAATCGGAACAATGCAAAAGAAGAAGAGAATATTACATTGACAGAGATACAGGAACTGACGACGAAAAATCTGGATAAAAATTTTCCGGCTACTCCTCGTGAAGTTGTGAAGCTTTACAATCGTATTATCACCTGTTTTTATAATGATGAATATACGGATGATGAACTTTATGATCTTGGAGATCAGGCGAGAAAACTTTTTGATGATGAACTGCTGGAAAATAATCCAAGAGATGAATATTTTAAGAATTTGAAAGAAGATATTTCAGAGTATCATGATAAAAATAAGACCATTGCGTCTTCTGCTGTAGACAGCAGCAACGACGTAGAATACAAAGAAGTAGATGGGGATGACTGCGCCTATGTGAAAGCTTCCTATTTTATAAAAGAGGGAAGCGCATACAGCAGGACTTATCAAATGTATGTTTTGAGAAAGGATGCAGATGGAAACTGGAAGATTCTGGTGTTCTATCAGGTGAATGGTGACTCTTCAGATGATGAATAAAGAGATAAAAATACTTGCAATCGAAAGTTCCTGCGATGAGACCGCAGCAGCCGTAGTGGTAAATGGCCGTGATGTCAGAAGTAATGTAATTTCATCTCAGATCGCACTGCACACGTTATATGGTGGTGTTGTACCGGAGATTGCTTCACGTAAACATATTGAGAAAATTAATCAGGTAATTGAACAGGCATTGTCGGATGCATCTGTTACGCTGGATGATATTGATGCAATAGGAGTAACTTATGGACCTGGTCTGGTGGGAGCTCTCCTTGTTGGAGTGGCAGAGGCGAAGGCAATCAGCTATGCCAAAAACATTCCGTTGGTAGGCGTACATCACATTGAGGGACATATCAGTGCAAACTACATTGAAAATAAGGAATTAGAACCGCCGTTTTTATGCCTTGTTGTATCGGGTGGACACACACACCTTGTGAAAGTACTTGATTATGGAAAATATGAGATTCTTGGTAGAACGAGAGATGACGCAGCGGGAGAAGCTTTTGATAAAGTTGCACGCGCCATTGGACTAGGATATCCGGGCGGACCGAAAATCGAGAAAGTGTCACATGAGGGAAATCCACATGCGATGGAATTTCCACGTGCAAAAATAGAAGATGGACCCTACGATTTCAGTTTCAGTGGTCTGAAATCGGCGGTGTTAAATTACATTAACGGATGTAATATGAAGGGTATTGAGGTTGTGCAGGCTGATGTTGCAGCTTCTTTCCAGAAAGCGGTCACAGATGTGCTGGTTGGAAATGCGATGAAAGCAATCGATGAGTTTAAAATGGACAAATTTGCGATCGCAGGAGGTGTGGCGTCCAATGGAACATTAAGGGAGGCTATGCGTGAAGCCTGTGAGAAAAAAGGTGTGAAGTTTTATCATCCGTCACCAATTTTCTGCACCGACAATGCAGCGATGATTGGTGCTGCAGCTTACTATGATTTTCTGGCAGGAAAAAGGGATGGATTAGATCTGAATGCGGTTCCAAACCTAAAACTTGGAGAACGTTAATAAATAATTGGCTATAGAATTGATGATGGAAGGAACAGGGATGGAAAAACAAAAATATGCTGCAATTGTTCTGGCAGCAGGCTCCGGAAAGAGAATGAATTCCCAAGTGCATAAACAGTATCTTATAATACAGGACAGACCAGTCCTGTATTATTCGTTAAAAGCGTTTGAAGATAGTGCAGTAGATGAAATTGTTCTTGTAGTTGGAAAGGGCGAAGAGGAATTCTGCAGAAAAGAGATTGTGGATAAATACGGAATTTCTAAGGTCAAGGCTATCGTTGAAGGTGGCAAAGAACGCTATCATTCTGTGTTTGAAGGGTTAAAGCAGACAAGTGATGCGGATTATGTGCTGATCCATGATGGGGCAAGACCTTTTGTGAATCAGGAAATCATCAGGCGCTGCATGCTGGAGGTGCCGGAATATCAGGCATGTGTTGTTGGCATGCCGGTGAAAGATACCATTAAGATTGCAGATGAAGGAGGCTATGCAAAGCAGACACCAGACCGGAAAAACGTCTGGATGATACAGACACCACAGACTTTTTCGTATGCACTCATTTACGAGGCATATGAGGAAATGTTAAAAACAGAGGATACTGCGATTACGGACGATGCTATGGTGTTGGAACGCATCAAAGGCAAAAAGTCAAAGCTGATCGAGGGAAGTTACCGCAACATCAAAATTACAACACCAGAAGACCTGCTGATCGCCAATGTTTATTTACAGCACCCGGAATGACAATACATTTGAGGGCAAAACAAAAAATATCAAAAAATGTAAAAAAAATGGTTGACAGAGAGGAGTTCTGATGATAGAATAAATCTCGCACTGATTGAGGTGCGAAACACGGAGAGGTATCGAAGTGGTCATAACGAGGCGGTCTTGAAAACCGTTTGTCCGCAAGGGCACATGGGTTCGAATCCCATCCTCTCCGCTCATTAAAAATACAATTGAGTTTGAAATTTTTAAAGAGCGAATTAAATAACGTGTAATATATTCGGAGAAGTACCCAAGCTGGCCGAAGGGACACCCCTGGAAAGGGTGTAGGTCGTTAATAGCGGCGCGAGGGTTCAAATCCCTCCTTCTCCGCTCGCTCATCAGATGATGAACGAAATAAAATAAAAAAAGTTGTTGACATGCACAGATGATTATGATAATATATCAGAGTTGCTGAAAACAACAAAGAACATTGATAACTGAACAGTGAATAACCTTGAAAGATTCATAAGAGAATAATTCAAGTCATCGAAAGATGAACGAACAGCTTTTAATAAAGCAAACCTTAAAAACAGTAAAACCTGAATCAAGATTCCGGTAGGAACTTGTTTCTGATTTAGAAAAGCCAGATATTCTGGCTGGATTAAAACTTTTAACATGAGAGTTTGATCCTGGCTCAGGATGAACGCTGGCGGCGTGCTTAACACATGCAAGTCGAACGAAGCACTTTAATCGATTTCTTCGGATTGAAATTTTAGTGACTGAGTGGCGGACGGGTGAGTAACGCGTGGGTAACCTGCCTCACACAGGGGGATAACAGTTGGAAACGGCTGCTAATACCGCATAAGCGCACAGTACCGCATGGTACAGTGTGAAAAACTCCGGTGGTGTGAGATGGACCCGCGTCTGATTAGCTAGTTGGCAGGGCAACGGCCTACCAAGGCGACGATCAGTAGCCGACCTGAGAGGGTGACCGGCCACATTGGGACTGAGACACGGCCCAAACTCCTACGGGAGGCAGCAGTGGGG
>OGIA01001864.1_pt1 | contig 11506 bp, 9 predicted proteins | sample 1571671 | NCBI WGS metagenome assembly OGIA01 (sample SAMEA2582027, study PRJEB24529) | metagenome | biome: Human gut stool | place: China | collected 2011
GCGCTCGAAGCTCGTGCCGCCTTCCGAAGCGCAGCCCGAGCGGCCCGATCCCTCCGACGAGGAGCTCGAGCGTCGCGAACGCGCGGCCGCCGAGGCGCAGGACGTGCTTGAAGATCACACGTTTTACGACGCGTGGAAGGGCGAAGGCCGCATCCGTACGGTGGACGAAGCCGAAGAGGTCATCAAGAAGGGCGAGCGCGAACTCGTCAGGATCAAAAAAGCGGTCGACGACGTGCGGCTTCACTGCTACGAGAAGTTCCTCGTCAACCGTTGCATCGATCAGGCCAAACGTTTGAGCTACGAACGCGAGCGCGAAGTGCGTCGTTTGATGACGCGCGCGCAGGACGTCGTGCGTACGGCTCGAAACGCAGAACTCAAAGCCGAACGTGCGGCCGAAGCCGCCAAACCCGCGCCCGAACCCGTGACGCTCCCGAAGCCCCTCTTGAAGGAGCCTTCCGAGCCGATCGAATTCGTCCCGCGCGAACGCAAGGCGCCCTCCGAACCGGTGCGTGTGGCGCCCAAGACCCCGAAGGCTCCGTCGGAGCCTCTCTCGATTGAACCGAAGACGCCGAAGGCCCCGTCCGAGCCTCTCTCGATCGAGCCGAAGACGTCCGGGTCGGAACCTGCGACGGACGAGCGCGCGCGTCTTGAAAGCGAAAACGAGGCGTACTACAACGCCAAGCAGCTCGAAGCGAAAAAGCGCATGGACGAGGCGGAAGCCACGGCCGCAAAGCGTCGCGCCGAGCGCGAAGCCAAGCAAAAGAAGTTCGAAGAAAGTCTGAAGGAGCGCGAAGCCGCTCAACAACGCTACGAAGAGCGCCGTAAGTCGCAGGACTCCGGCCTCGCGCAATTCTTCTGAAGGACGATGCCGTGAAAGACGAACCGCTCTTGTTCGACCCGAAACGGTCGCTTGCCGACCGCGTCGCCGCGACCTTTGCTCCGAACGGACCGCTTGCGCGCAAGACGCAGGGCTTTTCGGCGCGAGCGGGTCAGGTCGAATTCGCGCTGGCCGCAGCCGAAGCACTGGAGAAGAAAAGCACGCTCATCGCCGAAGCGGGTACGGGTACGGGGAAAACCTTCGCGTACCTGACGCCCGCACTGCTCTCGGGTGCGACCGTGATCATTTCAACGGCCGGCAAGCCCCTTCAAGATCAGCTTTTCAAAAAAGACATTCCGATCCTCTCTCGCGCGCTCGGCCTCAACGTGCGCGCCGCAGTCCTCAAGGGGCGTTCGAACTACGTGTGCCTGCACCGCCTGAAGCGCGTGCGCGAAGAGGGGCTCCTGCCCGAGCGGGATTCCTATGAAAAGCTCCGCAAGATCGAACGCTTTGCGGAAATCACGAAAACGGGCGACAAGGCGGAACTTACCGACGTCCCCGAAACGGACCGGCTCTGGCCCTATGTGACGAGTACCCGGGAGAATTGTCTCGGGTCGGAACGCTGTCCTCACTACGAAGAGTGCTTCGTGAAGCTCGCGCGCGAAAAAGCGCTTGAGAGCCAGATCGTCGTCGTCAACCATCACCTCTACCTCTCGTCGATGGCGATGAAGCGCCAGAGCGAGAACAAAATCGACGGCATGTTGCCCGCCGCGCAGCTCACGGTCTTCGACGAAGCGCATCAGCTCCCGCAAATCGCCACGGATTTCTTCGGGACGAAGTTTTCCACCTATCAGCTCCAGGACATTGCCTCGGAAGCGCGCCAGTACGGCGAAGCGTACCTGCGCGACGGCGCAAAGTGGTCGAACCTCTACGACGACGTCGTGAAGCATGTCTACGATCTGCGTCTCGCGGTGATGGAAATCGGTCTCGTCGAAGGCGACCGGAAATCCGTGCAAACGATCGAACGCTTCCATGAGCTTCGCGCTCCGTTCAACGAGGCGGTGAAGGCTTTCGAGCGTCTCGGCAACGCGTTTGAAGCGAACAAGGGCCGCAACGACGAAGTCGACACGCTCTACGAATACTGGAAGACGGTCTATGCGGAGTGCGAGCGCTGGCAGAAGTTTCTGAAAAAAGCGGAAAAAGCCGAGAAGGCGCAACAAAACGCGAAGGCCGAGTCGGAAAATCCGGCGTCCCTCTCCGAAACCGAACCCGCGACGGACGCTCCCGCCGACGGCCCCTCGAAAGGCATGATTCGCTGGGTCGAAGTGCTCCAAAACGGCGTGCGTTTCAACGAAACGCCGCTCTCCTTTTCAAACGAATTCCGCGAAATGCGCGAGGCCGAAGGCGGCGCCTGGGTCTTTACATCCGCGACGCTTTCTGCCGGGGGGAATTTCAAGCACTACCTCATGGAGGTGGGCCTTCCGCCCGAGACGCCCGCGCACAGCTGGGAGAGCCCCTTCGTCTATTGGGAGCAGGGGTGCTTTTATCTTCCGAACCTGCCCGCTCCCGCGAACAACACGCTGGAACACGCGGGACGCGTGGTCGAGGCCGCCTGGCCCCTCATCAACGCGGCGGGCGGTCGGACGTTCGTTCTCTGCACGTCGCTTGCGGCCGTGAACCGCGCGGCCGATCTTCTCGAAGCAAAGTTGAAGGCGAACCGCAGTCCCTGGCCGTTGCTCGTTCAGGGAGAGATGCCGCGCGCGACCCTCATCGAAGAGTTCCGTCGCCGCGGGAACGCGATTCTCGTGGGCTCGATGAGCTTCTGGGAAGGGGTCGACGTGCGCGGCGACGCGTTGTCGCTCGTCGTCATCGACAAAATCCCCTTTGCTCCGCCCGACGACCCGATCACGACGGCGCGTTGCGACGCGATCCGCGCCTCGGGCGGCAATCCCTTCTTCGAATATTCGCTCCCCGAGGCGATCATCGCCTTGAAGCAGGGAGCGGGGCGCCTCATCCGCTCGGAAACGGACCGCGGGGTCTTGATGCTCTGCGACAGTCGCGTTGCGGAAAAGCCCTACGGGAAGCGCATCCTCAAAAGTCTCCCCGACTTCTATCGCACGCGTCGCGCGGAAAAGGCGATCGAATTCTTCCTCAATCCGACCGCCTACTACGAGGGGCTTTACCACTAAAGCCCGAAAGAAATCGCCCGAGTCGGCCGAGCCGCTCGGGCGATTTCTTGCTGGTCTTCGGTCCTTCAAGCCTCGGCACCCGGCCGACGAAGGACGGCTACGGCCTCCAGGTGAAAGGCCCCGGGGAAGAGGTCGACGGGCGTGACGGATTCGAGTTCGAACCCGAACGCCGAGAGGCGCTTCACGTCGCGCACGAGCGTTTTGGGATTGCACGACACGTAGACCGCGTCCGTGATCGGAAGCTTTGCAAGGGTCGCCGGCACCGAGTCGGCCAACCCTTTGAAAGCGGGGTCGAACACGGCTTTGGTCGGCGCTCGCTCAAGCGTCAGGCGCGGGAGCACCGTTTCGACGGGACCCGCCTCGAAACGAACGTTTGCAAGGCCGTTGCGTTTCGCGTTCGCGCGTGCCGCTTCAACCGACGCTTCGACGAGTTCGACCCCCGTCACCCGACCTTCGGGACCGACAGCCCGCGCAAGGACCGAACTGATGGTCCCGACCCCGCAATAAAGGTCGAGCACCGCGTCCCCGGGCGAGAGACGGAGCGCTTCAAGTGCTGCGCCGTAGAGGACGGGCGTCTGAAGAGTGTTTACCTGCAGAAAGGTTTCGGGCCGCACTTCGAAGGTGAGACCGAGAAGATCCGCCTCGACCGCACCCCGCCCGCAGAGAACGGTCGAAGCGCCGGGCTCGAACGAGAGAAGCGCGTTCCCCGGGCGCGTGTTGCGGTGCGCGACGAGCGATACCCCGTCGGGAAGGGCGGAAATCAAGGTGCGATCCGCTCGAATTCGGGAGATCTCTCGGGCGGGAAGTCGTTCACGACGAGCACGGCGAGACCTCGAATGTCGGAAGAGGCTTCGAGCGAACCGAATCGTGCGCCGTCCCGCATCAAAAGGGCGCGCAACGCTCCCTTTTCCTCGGCTTCGTCGTAGAGATCGAGCCCGGCCGCAAGCGTCGCCCGCGCCAAGGCGCGGGCCGTGCGCTTCATCCAGTCGGGCGACTGCGGGCAGTCTTCCGCGGGCACCACGCGGTGGGAGCGCGCTTCGAAAAAGCCGAAACGGCGTTCGGTCGTTCCGTCGTTCGGAAGGTCGACCGGATAGAGAATCGCCTTGTTGCGAAAGCCCGCGAGCTTTTCAAGGTCGTGCCCGAGCACGGGTCGGAGAACTCGTGCGGCATCGAACCCGGCCTCCTCGAGCGTATCGACGAGGAGCGCCTTCGTTTTGAGTTCGAGCTCGGTCGCGTAATCGATGCGAGCGAGCGGGCACCCGCCGCAAAGCCCCGCGAGCGCGCAACGCGGGTGTTCGGGATCTACGCGGTGGGCGCTCTCTTCGAGGATCTCGAAGCGGTCCGCCAGACCGAAGCGCCCGCCCGGAGCGGGTTCGGTCCAGCGTGCGGCGACGCGGTCTCCGGGGAGTGCACCGGAAACGAGCACGGCGGGGCCGCGTTCGGAGCAGGCGAGGCCCGCTCCCGAAGGATGGAGACCGGTCACGAGAAGCGTTTCGTCGAATTGACGACGCTCGGGGGCGCGATGAGGTTTTTTCACGAAAGTTCGGAAGTGATCAAAGAAAAACGGACGGTTCCTTGCGCGCGAGATTCGCGTCGCGAATCGCCGCCATGCGTTGGGCGACGGCGGAGCGCACGGGCTCGGGGAGGTCGCGCGCGCCTTCGGGACAGGAGGCCATGCAGGCGCGGCAAAGAATGCATTCCTCGGGCTCCGTCACCGCAAAGGAGAGCGGATCGATGATGTCCTGCGGGCAGTGCGCGGCGCATTCGCCGCAATGACGACACCGCTCGGGGTGGGCGAGAACGGGTGCGGCCGGGGTCGGGAGGTAGGGGCGCAACGGCGCATTTTCGTCCCCGGGAAGCTTGATCGCAAGACCGTCGAGGTCGTCGCCCGCAACGGACGCGAGTTTTGCGAGAACGTCGCGCGCAAAGGCTTCAATTCGAGCGCGGTCGTTCGCGTCGGGACGCCCCTCGCCGAGTTCGGGACACTGGCTGTGTTGCGCGATGAAGGCGGCGGCCGCCGTCGTCACGAAACCCCGACCGCTGAGAATGCCCGAGAGCTCCCGCAGGGTGTCGTCGTATTCGCGGTTGCCGTAGACTGCCACGGGAACGGCCAGAGCGCCTTCACCCGAGAGGGCGTCGAGATTTTGCATCGGAAGCGCGACGCGCCCGTAGTAGGAGGGAACGCAGATGAAAACGAGGTCCCCCGCCCCGAAGGTGCGGCGTTTGCGGCGCGCTTCGAAAGGCGTGAGATTGATTTCCTCAAGCGGAATGCGCGCGGAACGCAACGCCGAGAGAAGCATGCGGGCAACGCGGCGCGTGCCGCCCGTCGGGGAGAAGTAGACAATCGAAATGCGCTCGGGGGTCACGGCGGAGCTCCTTCGAAGAGAAAAAACGGGGAAAAACGGGAACGCGGTCGGATTCCCGTCGGGTTCCTATTGTACGGGGGCGCGCGGGATCGGGCCCGATGCTTCTCAAGCTGCTTCTTTCCCGTCAGAAGCCGGCGAATAGACTCGCCGACGGTTCCGCCAGAAGCCCGAGCGCGCCGAGACCGAGCGACGGGAGCAACCCGAGCAGGCGCCCGCGAAGCGCGGCGCGCAGCCGCCGATCCTCTCTACAGCGCTTCTCGGACGAAAGCTCGAATGTTCGGTACCGTGCGGCCACCGCCCGGGCGGCGACGCCTGCCGCCGCTCCGCGCAGGAGCGCTCCGAGGAGAAGGACCGTTCCCGCATTGCGGGCCGCAAGAAACCCGAAGCGTACGAAGCGGTCGGCCGAATCGGTGTCCGAAAGGATAACGGCGACGAGCGCGTGCCCGAGGGCGACGGCAAGTCCCCCGAGGCCGAGCGCGATCCAGAAGGTGCGGTGCGCCCGCCATTCGTAGGCGAGCGTGCGCTCGAACATCGCGGCGGACGAGTCGTCCGCACCGTTCACGCGCGAATCGACGGGATCGGTGGTCGGCGTCATGTCAAAGTCCCGTTACGATCTCCGCCGCGTCTCGCAGGAGCCCGAGCCCGAAGAGGACGAAGACGACCCCCGCCGCCCCGTCGATCGCGCGGGCCGCCCGGCGGTAGCCGCGCTGCAGGCTCGGCAACCCGAATACGAGTGCGACGAACGCAAACCACGCGAAGGTTTCCGCCAACACGAGGGCGAGCACCGCGCCCTTTTGTGCGGTGTCGAGTCCCGCGGACGCAAAGGAAGCGAAGACGCTTGCAAAATAGACGACGGCCTTTGGGTTGGCGAGATTCGTGAAAAGACCGAAAAGAAAGGGCGTGCGTTCGCGCGGGTGCGTGGAAGCGGTCGTATCGGAAGTTTCGCGCGTATCGGACGCCTCGTTCTCCGTCGTACCGACGTCGGCCGACTTTTTCCGAAGAAGCCCCCGCAGAAGTCCCGCGCCCATCCACGTGAGGTACGCGCCGCCCGCGGCCATAAGGAGGTTTTCGAGCACGGGGGCCGCTTCGAAAAGGAGATGAATGCCCGCAAGCGACAAAGTCGCCCACACGCAACAGCCCGCCGTGATGCCGAGAACACCCGAGAGCGCCGCGGTGCGCGAGGAGCTGATCGCCGTGCGCGTCACGAAAAAGAAGTCGGGTCCCGGGAGCATCAGGGCAAGGAGATGAACGACGAAAATTTTTAGAAAAAACGCACTCATAACCGTGTCGGCGGGCTCGCGTGTACGTTTGCGGCGAGCCGTTTCGCCGCCTCCTTTCGAAACACAAGCAATATGACAGAATCGGACGTCAGCCGTTTTGATGCGGCTCGCCCCCGAGCGAGGGCGCGGGGGCGAGGTTAAGTGAGAGTGATCTCAAGAGCTCTCGGCAAACATCCGTTGGCGTGCGGACGAGCGCTCGGATCACCGGGTGAATCCGCCGAAAACAGACGGATTCACGAAAAGGGAACTCAGAGGCTTCCCAGGGCGACGATCAGCACGAAGATGGGCGAGAAAAAGCCGATCAAAAAGCGCGTGAGCTTCAAAAGGCCGGGCGAGAGCGTGCGGGCCGTCTGCAGTTCGGCCGCGGTCGTCTTCCAGGCCACCCAGGCGGCCGCGATCGCGATCCCGAAGGTCGAAAGCGGCATCCCGACGTTCGACGTCAGGTAGTCGAGGAGGTCGAAGAAGTTCTTGCCGAAGAACGTGATGTCGCTCCAGGCGCCGAAGGAGAGCGTCGCACCGAGCCCCACCACGGCCGCGCCGACCGTCGTCGCGACGATCGCGTTGCGGCGCGAGAGCATGAGTTCCTGATTGAGAAGCGACACGCACGCTTCCATCATCGAAACCGACGACGTGATGGCCGCAACGAGGAGGCACACATAGAAGAAAACCGCAAAGAGCTGACCGAAGGGCATCTGCGCGAAGATGGCGGGCATCGTCACGAAGGTGAGCCCCGGACCCGCGGTCGGGTCGAGGTTGAAGGCGAAGACGGCCGGCATCACCATGAGGCCGCCGAGAATCGAGGAGAGAATCCCGAGAAACGCCACCCAACCGACCGAGGACGGCAGGTCGGCCTTCGGATTGAGGTACGACCCGTACGTGATCATCGTCCCGGCACCGAGCGAGAGCGAGAAGAAGCAAAAGCCCATCGCGTTGAAAAGCGCCGTCGAATTGAAGTCTTCCCAGCGGGGCATGAAGAGGTATTCGACCCCGTTCCAGCCGCCTGGAAGCGTCACGCCGCGCACGATCAGAACGAGCATCAGCACGAAAAGCGAGGGCATGAGCACCTTGGCGATGCGTTCGATCCCTTCTTCGATGCCGCGCAGGACGACGAAAGCCGTAAAGAGAAGGAAGACGAGCAGATAGGCGTAGGAAAGCGGCCCGTTCGAGACGAAGGCGCCGAAGTAGTCGCCGAGCTTTGCGGCGTCGGCGATGATCCCGTCACCCGTGAGGGCGTCGATCGTGTACTTGATGCACCAACCGCCTACCGTCGAATAGAAGGAAAGGATCAAAAAGACCGTAAAGACCCCGACGCCGCCGAAAAACCCCCAGGGCTTGCCGCAGACTTTGTTGAGACTCCCCACCGCACCGCGACGGCCTGCGCGACCCATGGCAAATTCCGCAATGAGGAGCGCCACGCCCACGGTGAGCGTGAAAAAGATGTAGGGGAGCATGAAGACGGAACCGCCGTTCGTTCCCGCCATATAGGGGAATTTCCAGATGGCCCCGAGACCGACCGCGGAACCCGCGCTCGCGAGGATGAAACCGAGGCGCGACCCCCAGCCGGCCGTACTCGCAGTATCAGACATGAAGTGTTTCCTCAATAAGTGTGGTTGTCGTCGAGCCCCGGATCCGCCGGGTCGAAGCGTTTCTCGCGGCGGGCGTCGTTCGAAGAACGCCCGAAGAGCACCCCGTCGACGCGTCGGGAATGTCGAACGGGGAAAGCCGCGGGAAAACTGGAGGAGTCGGGGCAGGAAAAGGGAGTTCGCCGAGTGCTCGCGACGAACTCCCTTCAATGAGTGTACCTTTCCGCCCGACCTGATCCCTAAGCGATAGCAATTAGCGGCTTTGTGCGGATCGGCGCGGATCGGTGCGGTGGATGGCGGGAATTTTCCGCCTTAAAAAAGTCCGATCGCCTTCGCAGTGACGACGATGATGACGATCGGAGAAAAGACCACCATCACGATGCGCAGGAAGGTGAGATAGCCCGCCGAGCGCCAGAAACCCGCCTCGGTGCCCGTGCGGAGCTCCTGCTCGATCTTCGGCCACGCGGCCCAACCCGCCGCGAGCGCGATCCCGAGGCAGCCGATCGGCATGCCGATGTTGGAGGTCGCGTAGTCGAAGAGGTCGAAGAAAGTTTTCCCGAAGAACGTCACGTCCTTCAAGGGGCCGAAGGAGAGCGCCGAGAGGATCCCGAGCACGCCGAGCGTCGTGCCCACGAGCATGACGGCGTTGCGACGCGTGAAGCCCCATTCGTCGACAAGGTACTGCGTGGACATTTCGAAAATCGAAATGGCCGAGGTGAGCGCGGCAACGAAAAGGCACAGGTAGAAGGCCACCGCAAAGAGGTCGCCCATCGGCAACTGCCCGAAGACGGCGGGCATCGTTGCGAAGGTGAGCCCCGGACCCGCATCGGGCGAAAGCCCGAAGGCGAAGACGGCCGGCATGATCATGAGGCCGCCGAGGATCGACGAAAGGATCGCGAGAAACACCACCCAGGCGGTCGACGTGGGAATGTTGACGCGCGAGGAGAGGTAGCTCCCGTAGTTCATCATCGAGCCCGAACCTACGGAAAGCGAGAAGAAGGCAAACCCCATCGCGTTCAAAAGCGCTTCGCCCGTAAAAGCCGAGGGATCGGGCGTAAAGAGAAAGCGTATGCCGTCGAACGCCCCGGGCAACGTCAGCCCGCGCACGATGAGCACGCACATGAGGATGAAAAGGAGCGGCATGAGGACTTTGCTCACGCGCTCGATCCCCTTTTCAACGCCGCAGAGGACGACCCCGGCCGTCGCCGAAAGGAAAACGACGTGGCAGAGCACGGGAAGCGTACCCGCCGAGGCGAAGGCTTCGAAAGCGGAACGCATGGCGCTCGGGTCCGTGACGGCGCCGTTGCCGACCATCGCCTGCGCGAGGTAGTAGACGCACCAGCCGCCCACCACGGAGTAAAAGGCGAGAACGAAGTAGCCCGTGGCGACCGAAATGAGCCCGAAGGGCGCCCAGGAACGCCCGGCAAGTTTCGCGTACGCCGTGGCGGCGCCGCCCTTGGCGCTTCGGCCCATTGCCATTTCGCCGATCAGGAGCGCAAGCCCGATCGTGAGCGTAAAGAAGACGTAGGGAAGGAGAAAAACGGAACCTCCGTTCGTGCCCGCCATATAGGGGAACTTCCAAATGGCTCCGAGACCGACGGCCGAGCCAGCGCTCGCAAGGATGAAACCGAGACGCGAGGTCCAAACGGATCTCGACGCCGAGGGGGATGCGTCCATAGTTTTTCTCCGAATTTCGATATGTCGATGGAAAAAGCGGACGACGTAGGAGCCGTCCGCTTCGTTAGAGGGTTGAGGATCTTCGGGAGCCGCAAAACGAAGCGGCTTGCTGCTCCCGGGAATGCTCGGGCGTCGGGGATCTCGACGCCCTTGCGTTCTTTTGTTTACATAAGGCCCGAAACGAGCACCGCGAGAACCAGGAGCGGCGAGACGACGAGCATCATCACGCGCAACCACAGGAACCAGCGGTTCGAGCGCGGTACGTCGCCCGCGATGTCCTGCGAAACCTTGGGCCAGCACCACCAACCCGCAAGGACCAGAATTACGAGGCCTCCGACGGGCAACGACAGGTTGCTCGTGAAAAAGTCGAAGAGGTCGAAGAAATTCCGGTTGAAGAATTTCACGTCCGAAAGAAGGCCGAACGAGAGGCACGGCAACGCGCCCACGATCGCGAGTGCCACGGTCGAGAGCACCGCCGCGCTCGGGCGCGAGAGCTTCTTCTCGTCGACGAGGAATGCCACCAGAATCTCGATCATCGAGACCGACGAAGTAACTGCCGCCACCACGATGCAGAGGTAGAACATGATCGCGAAGATCTGCCCGAAGGGAATCTGCGCGAAGACGGCGGGCATCGTGATGAAGGTGAGCCCGGGGCCCGCGGTCGGGTCGAGACCGAACGCGAAGACGCTCGGCATGATCATGAGGCCGCCGAGGAGGCTCGCGATGACGCCGAGGAACGCAATCCAGAGGCAGCCCGAGAGGAGGTTCGTCTTGCGGTCGAGGTACGACCCGTAGGTGAGCATGCAACCGCACCCGACGCAAAGCGAAAAGAACGTGAAGCCCATCGCGGCAAGAAGCCCGTCGAGCGTGAAGGCGTCGGGATCGAACTTGAAGAGGAATTCGACGCCCGCCATCGCTCCGGGGAGCATGAGGCCGCGCACGATGAGAACGAGCATCATCACGAAAAGGAGCGGCATGAGGATTTTGCTCACGCGCTCGATCCCCTTCGTCACGTCAAGCGCGACGATAAGGCCGTTGATGAGCAAAAAGAGCCACTGAAAGCCAAGCGCGGTGACGGGATTCGCCGTGAGTTCTTCAAAGTGCGCCCCGAGCTGGCTCTGGTCGGTGATGAGGCCCGTTCCCGTCAGCGCTTCGCAGAAGTACGCGATCGTCCAGCCGCCGATGGCGGAATAAAAGCAAAGGACTAGAAAGCCCGTCAGCACGCCCAAATACCCGGCCGGCACGAAAATCGGACCGCCGAGACGACGATAGGCCGTGACGATGCCGCCGCGGCCCGTACGCCCGAGGGCGATTTCCGCAACGAGCAACACGAGCCCCACCGTGAAGGTGAGCAACACGTAGGGAAAGAGAAAGACCGAGCCTCCGTTCGTCCCGGCCATGTAGGGGAACTTCCAGATGGCTCCGAGACCGACGGCCGCGCCGGCACTGGCCAACACGAAGCCGATGCGGCTCGTCCAGGTTTTGCGTTCTTCGAGCGACATGGTGTGGATTTCGATTGGGGGGTGAAAAAAAGAAGGAGGTCCGAAAGCGGCCTTTTGAGGCCGCAAGCGACCGTCCTTCAAACCATTGTAGG
>OGIA01001883.1_pt1 | contig 11318 bp, 9 predicted proteins | sample 1571671 | NCBI WGS metagenome assembly OGIA01 (sample SAMEA2582027, study PRJEB24529) | metagenome | biome: Human gut stool | place: China | collected 2011
GGTACGCATCAACGGCCAGTATATGAAGGAGTATTGGGGCGAAGGCTCCAACCGCGCCCGCAACTGGCAGCGCTATGACCTCGGCGGTTCCACCAAGCTGAGCTTCGAGGAAGGCGTGGACAGCTATGTTCCTTACGCCGGTCCGCTGGCCGACGGCGTCCAGACCACCCTGTACAAGGTCAAGAGCACCATGTGCAACTGCGGCGCACTCTCCATCCCCGAACTGCAGCAGAAGGCCAAGCTGACCGTCGTTTCCTCCACCTCCATCGTTGAGGGCGGCAGCCACGACGTCGTGCTGAAGAATGCTACCCCCAGCATCATGAACGGCTGAATCTGAAATATCAAAACACCCACATCACGAAAAGGCGCTGCGGGTGTTTTTGCATATCCGGGCGGCATCGATGCCCGTGATTTATCCGAGGACAGAAGAGCACTGCCGGAGGTGCTGGTAAAGATTTCGTAAAAAACATTTTTTCTTTCTGTCGTCATTTTTTGCCAAAACCTCTTGCGTCTGCCCGCCAAAGATGCTATAGTGGTACAAACATCCTGTCATGACAGGACGAAACGCGCGGCAGCGCAGAGTTTGTTTGGCTGCACCCGCCGCAGGGGTGCGCGGAAAAAGAGAGGAAACTTTTCATGAGCGAGATCAAAGTTGTGCCGTATATCCCGGATGAGGACTACGACAATCCGGCAATGGTCGTTGATTTTTACGAATTCACTATGGCCAACTGCCTGTTTCTGAACGGCTTTAAGGATACGACCCTTGTGTTTGATATGTTCTTCCGCAAGAACCCGGATAACCAGGGCTACTCCATCAGCGCTGGCCAGCGCAAGCTGACCCGTTTCCTGCTGAACTACCACTTCAATGAGCAGGATGTCCACTGGCTGCGCACCAAGGGCATGAGTGAGGAGTTCTGCGAGTATCTGCGCACGTACCGCTGGAAGGGCGATATGTACGCTCTGCCCGAAGGCACGGTCTGCTACCCCCATGTGCAGATGGTGCGCATCGAGTGCGACCTCGTGGGCGCTATCCTCATCGAGACCTACCTGCTCCAGACCATGAACTTCCACAGCCTCATCGCCACCAAGGCCACCCGCATCACCGGCCTCAATACGCACACCCCCCGCAGCGTCATGGAGTTCGGCACCCGCCGCGCACAGGGCGAGAGCGCAGGCAACGACGGCGCTTATGCTGCCGTTCTGGGCGGCTGCATCGGCACGGCCAACTGTCTGGCCGAGATGAAGTACGGCTCTGAGGTCAAGGCTGTGGGTACTGTGGCCCACAGCTTCATCGAGTTCTTCCCGACCGAGTTCGATGCCTTCAAGGCATTCGCCGATACCTACCCGGATTCCGTCAGCCTGCTGCTGGATACTTACAACATCATGGAGAGCGGTCTGCCCAACCTCATCAAGCTGGACGACTACCTCATTGAGAAATATCCTGATAACCCCAACCGCCGCGTCAAGAGCGCCCGCATCGACTCCGGTGACCTGGCCCGAGGCTCCAAGCGCCTGCGCAAGGCACTGGATGCAGCAGGGAAGTCCTACATCAAGCTGGTGGCCTCCAACGGTCTGGACGAGAAGAAGATCGCACGCACACTTCGACTCCTACGGCGTGGGCGAGAACCTCATCACCTCAGCCTCGGACCCTGTGTTCGGCGGCGTGTACAAGCTGGTGGCGGTCAAGCGCCCCGACGGCACCTATCAGCCCAAGATGAAGTGCTCCGACTCCGCCAGCAAGGCCATCATCCCCGGCAAGAAGATGCCGTGGCGTCTCTACGATGAGAACGGCCAGGCCCAGTGCGACCTCATCGCCATGGACGGCGAGGTCATCGAGGCAGGCAAGCCGGTCACGATGGTCAACCTCGACTCCGATGCCATCGAGCGTATCGTCACCATCGTTCCCACCCGCGTCAAGCAGCTGCTGGTGCCGCATATCCTGAACGGTGAGCTGGCCATCGAGCTGCCCTCCATTGCGGAGAAAAAAGCCTATATCGTCAAGCAGCTCACCGAGGAGACCTGGGAGAGCGAGCTGCGCATCGAGATGCCCCACAAGCACTACGTCAACATGACCCCTGCTGTGGCGGAGTGCCGCTCCAAGATGTACGCAGAGCTGCATGGCGGCAAAGTATAAACTTGACAAAACAGCATTTCTATTGTATTATATGAGCTGCTGCTTGCAGGATCGTGAGCGGCAGCTCATTCAGAAGCCACTGTGGTGAAATTGGCAGACACGAGGGACTTAAAATCCCTTTCTGGAGACAGAGTGCGGGTTCAAGCCCCGCCGGTGGCATGGAAAAGCCCCGGTAAGTGCAGAAATGCATTTACCGGGGCTTTTTTGCGTATTATAGCAATTCAGCTTTTTAATGCAGCAGCAACAGCGCTGAATTGCATATCGCAGATATGCTGTTATCAGGCTGCGTTATTTTCTTGATCTGCGATAAAACGGGAAGGAAACTATACCGCCAACCGGTATATGACTCGTCCAAGGGGGTATTTTATTACTCTTCGTTGAACGCTTCTTCCTGCGCATGGAACCGCTCGAGGAAGCTGTGCTCCACACCCTCAGACTTGTAGCCGGGCATGGTATCCAGCGCCACTGCGTGGATGCTGCGGAAGATGCTGTTCTCGATGTTGGGGTTATCCCGCTTGAGGCGGCGGAGCAGAATTTTCGTCTCCTGCCGCTTGGAGCCACCGCCGCCGTTGTCGCACATGGTGCAGTTTTCGGTAAAACGGCAGGCGCACTGGATGAATTCCAGCTCATTGTAGCGCTTCCACGCCAGAATATCTTCCTCGCGGATGCAGTACATCGGGCGGATGAGGGTCATGCCGGGGAAGCTGGTGCTGTGGAGCATGGGCGGCATGGCCTGCAGCTGGGAGCCGTAGAACATACTCATAACGGTCGTCTCGATGACGTCGTTGAAGTGGTGGCCCAGTGCGATTTTATTGCAGCCCAGCTCCTTGGCCTTGCTGTAGAGGTGGCCGCGGCGCATCCGGGCGCAGAGATAGCAGGGATTTTTGTCGGTGTTGTTGGCCACAGAGAAGATGTTGCTCTCGAAGATGGTCACAGGGATGTGGAGCAGCTCGGAGTTGGACTCTATCTTCTGGCGGTTTATCTCGTTGTAACCGGGGTCCATCACGAGGAAGACCAGCTCGAACGGCACATCGCTGTGGCGCTGAAGCTCCTGCATCAGCTTTGCCATCAGCATCGAGTCTTTGCCACCCGAGATGCAGACGGCGATTTTGTCCCCGGCCTTGATGAGCTCGTAGCGCTTGACCGCTACGATGAAGGGAGTCCACAGCTCCTTGCGGTATTTTTTGATGATGCTCCGCTCAATGAGCTGGTAAGGTTCCATTTCGCGTTTCATGGCTCTGTCCTTTCTTTTTTCTCACAGCTGGGTCAGCTGGGTGTAGCAGGCGTCAAAGGCGCGGAGAAAGCCGTCCAGCTCCTCCTGCGTGGTCAGGTGGCTCAGACTGATGCGCCACGAGGAGAGGGCGTTCTTCCGGTCGCGGCTGACGGCGAACACCGCCCGGGAGGGCAGGCCGTCCGACGAGCAGGCCGACTTGACCGAGACACAGACGCCCTCCGCGTCCAGCTCCCGCTGGAACACGGTGCCTTTGACGTTCTCAACGCTCAGGTTCAGGATGTGGGGGATGGCACTCTCCGGGCTGTTGATGCGGACTTTTGGGTACTTGCTCAGAGCAGTGCGGAGATACAGGTTTGCCTCTTTCACCCGGGCAGAACGCTCTGGCAGCTCATTTACCGCAGAGTTCAGAGCCGTCTCGAGGGAGGCCGCCAGAGCTATCGTAGGCGTACCGCTGCGGTAGATGGTGGTGCTTTCGCCGCCGTGGATGAGAGGCTCGAGAGCCAGCCGCCGCCGCTTGAGCAGCAGGCCGATGCCGTTCAGGCCGTAGAACTTGTGGGCCGTCAGGCTCATGGTGTCCACGCCCTCGAAGGAGACGGGAATCTTGCCCACGGCCTGGGTGGCATCTACGTGCAGATGGCAGTTGGGCCATGCCTGCAAAATTTCTGAAATTTCTTTTACCGGCTGCACGACGCCCAGCTCACTGTCCACCAGTGTTACCGCTACAGCAATGGTGTCGGGGCGGAGAAGTTCTTTCAGGTGCTCGAGGTCGATGGTGCCGTCCCGCCTGATGTCCACGAGGTCGATTTCATAGCCCTGCTCCTGCAGAGCGGTCAGGGTGCCGCTGACGGAGGAGTGTTCCAGCGGGGTGGAGATGATGTGCTTGCCCAGATGGCGGGAGAGCTTTGCCAGCCCCTTGAGAGCAAAGTTGTTGGCCTCGCTGGCTCCCGAGGTATAGATGACCTCGGCGGGCTGTGCGCTCAGCAGCCCCGCGATGCTCTGGGTGGCGTGGTCAATGACCAGTTTTGCGTCCCGGCCTGCCTGATGGCGGGAGTTCGCGTTGCCGGGGCAGCTGCGCTCTACCTCACAAAAACGCTCCAGCACCCGGGAGTCTGCGGGGGTGTTGGCCGAATAATCCAGATATATCATAAGTGTCCTTCTATAATAAGTGGTACAACAGCTGTCGTTTCGGATGCCGCCGGCCCAGTGACCAACTGCGGCAATAGGTTATATTATAGTGCGGAATGCGGCATATTTCAAGGCTGTACGGCCTCCGCCGACAGAAAATCGCCGCAAAATACAGGAAAAAGGTTGTCAGCGTCCTTCTTTTATGCTATACTATGCCGAAGAATGAAAGGAAAGGGGAGAGCAGGATGCTGAAAAAGAAATCGTCTTTTGCACGCATCGGCTGTATTTTCCGTTTCCGATTTGGTCCCGATTTTTGAGGCATTGCCGCTTTCCCGCGGTAGTGCCTCTTTTTTTGGGCCGCAGATAGAAGGAGGAAATAATGAGTCAGAATATTGATTACTCCAAGGGCATTTACGACGCCCGCCAGCTGGGTGCCGGACGGATGCTGATCCTGGGCGTCCAGCACATGTTCGCCATGTTCGGTGCCACCGTGCTGGTCCCCCTGCTCACCGGTCTGAGCGTTTCGACCACCCTGCTCTGCGCAGGTCTGGGTACGCTGCTGTTCCACTTTATCACCAAGGGCAAGGTCCCGGCCTTCCTCGGCTCGTCCTTTGCCTATCTGGGCGGCTTCTCCATCGTGGCTCCCATGCTGGCTGACGCCGACGGCAATCTGACCATTGCCAACACCCAGATGCTGCCCTACGCCTGCGCAGGCGTGGCCTTCTCGGGTCTGCTCTATCTGGCCGTCAGCCTGCTCATCTCCACCTTCGGCATCCGGCGCATCATGCGCTTCTTCCCGCCGGTGGTCACAGGCCCCATCATCATCGCCATCGGCCTCATCCTCGCCCCCTCGGCCATCAGCAACTGTCAGGCAAACTGGCTGCTGGCCTTTGTGGCTCTGGGTACGGTCATCGTCTGCAACATCTGGGGCAAGGGTATGGTCAAGATCCTGCCCATCCTGATTGGCGTTCTCGTCTCCTACGCAGTCGCCCTTGTGACCGGTGCCGTGGACTTTGAGCGCATTACCTCCGCCGCATGGTTCGGCATCCCTCTCCACAAGGAAGCCATGGGCCTCTTTGCCATCGACGGCAGCCCCGAGTTCATCAGCGCCCTGTTCACCATCATCCCCATCGCTCTGGCTACCATGATGGAGCACGTCGGTGACATCGCCGCCATCAGCGCCACCGTCGGCCACAACTACATCAACGACCCCGGCCTGAATCGGACCCTGATGGGCGACGGCCTCGCCACCACTCTGGCCGGCCTGCTGGGCGGCCCGGCCAACACCACCTACGGTGAGAACACCGGCGTCCTCGCACTGAGCAAAATTTACGACCCCCTCGTCATCCGCATCGCCGCTGTGCTGGCCATCATCCTGAGCTTCAGCCCCAAGTTTGAGGCTGTCATCAACACCATCCCCACCGGCATTATCGGCGGTATCAGCTTCGTGCTCTACGGCATGATCTCCGCCATCGGTGTCCGCAACGTGGTCGAGAACCGGGTGGACTTCACCAACAGCCGCAACCTCATCATCGCCGCTGTCATTCTGGTGTCTGCTCTGGGCTTCAACTCGGTGGGCGGCCTGACCTTCGTGGTCGCCGGTGTGTCCATCAACCTGTCCGGTCTGGCCATCGCTGCTATCGTGGGCATCCTGCTCAACGCCATCCTCCCCGGCAACGATTACGAGTTCGACGCTGCCGATGGTGCCGATGCTCCTTCCAGCGGCAACCTGCAGGTCTGACCTCGACAGGGAAGCCCCTTCTTCGGCAGAAGTGACAGCTTTTTGAAATGTTCTTTGGGCAATGTGCGAGACTTCAAATAAATAAGAATAATTCTCAAAATAAGCCTTGACTAACTAGGAATTATTCGCTATAATAGAGCCAGAAACAAGGTCTGCTGTACCAGAGCAGACCCCTAAAAAAAGAACAAACCAAATGGAGGATAAATCTTATGAAGAAGTACGTTTGCACCGTCTGTGGCTACATCGCTGAAGGCACCATCCCCGAGCAGTGCCCCGTCTGCAAGGCTCCCGCTTCCGCATTCGTCGAGAAGACCGGCAACACCTACGTCACCGAGCACGTTGTGGGCATCGGCAAGGCTGAGGGCGTTCCTCAGGAGATCGTCGATGGCCTGCGCGCCAACTTCGAGGGCGAGTGCAGCGAGGTCGGCATGTACTTGGCAATGGCTCGCGTGGCCGAGCGTGAGGGCTACCCTGAGATCGCCGAGGCTTACAAGCGCTATGCCTACGAGGAGGCAGATCATGCTTCCCGTTTCGCCGAGCTGCTGGGCGAGGTCGTCACCGACAGCACCAAGAAGAACCTGATGATGCGTGCAGAGGCCGAGTGCGGCGCCTGCTCCGGCAAGATGGACCTGGCCAAGAAGGCTAAGGCTCTGAACCTCGACGCTATCCACGACACCGTCCACGAGATGGCAAAGGATGAGGCCCGTCATGGCCGCGGCTTCGAGGGCCTGCTGAAGCGCTACTTCAACACGGAAGTCTGAGCAAGGGTACTCCAGTCATTGTAATACGCCGCCCCGGCGTGCAGTTTGCAGCTGCTGCCGGGGCGGCTTTTTTTGTGGTAAAGTATTTACAAAAGTCTTCGCAGCCGCTCCAGCTCTTCTACGGTATCTGCATCTTCCAGCTCTTCCTGCCGTGCCGCATATACCGCCCGCACAGACTCCGGATGCTGGCGGATGACCACGCCGCCGCCCTTGCCCTCGGGCAGGGAACACAGAGCGCCGAAATAACTGCTTCCGAACAGAACGGGACTTCCCAGCCGCTCCGTGCCGTCCTCGGCACGAAAGCCCAGCCGGAGGATGGCCCGTTCTTTTTCGTCCAGCGCTGAGAAATCGCGCGCCATCGCCTCGAGGCTTTCTTTCCGCAAGAGCGGCTGATCCCCGGGCAGGAAGATGCATCCCGCAAGGCCGGGCAGTTCCGAAAGCAGCGCTTCGAGGCCGAGGCGCACCGTGTCGTTCCGGCCTGGCAGGCTGTGAAGGATGGTTTTCACGCCCGCCTTACAAGCGAGTTCAGCCACTTCCAGTGAGCGGGTCACCACCACCCGGGCCGCGAGGGTGGGCGTCTCTGTTACGTCCAGCGCCCGGGCGATGAGGGGCGCGCTGCCGAAGTCGGCCAGCAGCTTATTGGAGCCGAACCGCACCGCCCGCCCCGACGCCATGATGACGCAGCCCACCGCCGCGTTTTCTGTGTGCTCCATCCCGCAGACCTCCCGAAATTTCCGTCGTTGTTCGTTGCCGAATTGATGCTTTCTGACGGTAGTATTATAGCGGATTTTGTGATAAAATAAAAGAAAAAGGTCACAGGAAAAAGAGAGGATACTGCATATGATGACCATTCGGGAATACAAGCGGGCTGAAAGCCTCGAGGAGGCTTGGCAGCTCAACCAGAAGCGCCCCAACCGTGTCCTCGGCGGCATGATATGGCTCAAGATGGAGAATATCAATGTCGGCACGGCCATCGACCTGTCGGGCCTCGGCCTCGACACCATCGAGGAGACGGACGATGGCTTTTCCATCGGAGCGATGGTGACGCTGCGTCAGCTCGAGCTGCACCCCGGCCTCGCCGCCTATACGGACGGTGCCGTGCGGGAGTCGGTGCGCCACATCGTGGGCGTCCAGCTGCGCAACCTCGCCACCGTGGGCGGCAGCATTTACAGCCGCTTCGGTTTCTCCGACGTACTCACCATGTTCCTCGCGCTGAACGCTTCCGTAGAGCTTTATAAGGGCGGCGTCGTGCCGCTTGCTGAGTACGCCCAGCGCCCCTACGACCGGGACATCCTCGTGCGTGTCCTTGTGCCGAAGGAAAACGCCCGCTTTGTCTACCAGTCGGTGCGCAACAGCCAGACGGACTTCCCGGTGCTGACCTGCGCTGCCGCAAAATTGGCGGACGGCAGCATCCGCGCCGCCATCGGTGCGCGTCCGGGCAAGGCTGTGCTCTACACCGCAGCGCCTGAGGCGGGGGAGGCCGCCGAGGAATTTGCTGCCCGCTTTGCCGCCGAGGTAAAGGCCGACATCAAGACCGAAAGCAATCTTCGCGGCGGCGCCGAATACCGCCGCCATCTGGCCGGCGTGCTGACGAAACGCGCCGTCTGTCGTCTGGAAGGCTGAGGAGGACACCATGCAGATAACACTTACATTGAACGATAAAAAGCTTACCGCCGACGTGGCCCCCGACACTCTGCTCATCGACTTCGTGCGCAGCCACGGCTGTCTGAGCGTCAAGAGGGGCTGTGAGACGTCCAACTGCGGCCTCTGCACGGTCTTCCTCGACGACAAGCCGGTGCTGTCCTGCTCCGTTCTCGCGGCCCGCGCGGATGGCCATAAAGTGACCACGCTGGAGGGTCTGCAGGACGAAGCCGCCGAGTTCGGGGCTTTCATCGCGGATCAGGGCGCAGAGCAGTGCGGCTTCTGCAACCCGGGTTTCATCATGAACGCCCTCGCCCTCTTCCGGGAAAAGGAGTACCCCACCGACGAGGAAATAAAAGAGTATCTTTCCGGCAATCTCTGCCGCTGCTCTGGTTATGAGGGTCAGCTGCGGGGCATCAAGAACTTCCTCGCGTGGAAAAAGGCGAAAAAGGAGGCGGCAGAATGAACACAGTCAACAAACCCTTCCGCAAGAAGGATGCCATGCAGCTGGTGACGGGTCAGTCCGTCTATATGGACGACCTCGTCCCCGCCGACTGCCTCATCGTGAAGCTCCTGCGCTCTCCCCACGCCAACGCCATCGTGAAGAACATCAATACTGCTGTGGCGAAGAAGGTGCCGGGCATTGAGGCCATCTTCACCTGGGAGGATGTGCCGCAGGATGCCCGCCGCTACACCCAGGCCGGCCAGACTTACCCCGAGGCCAGCCCCTATGACCGCCTTCTCATCGACCGCCACGTACGCTTTGTGGGCGACGTGGTGGCCATCGTGGCAGGCAAAGACGATAAATGCGTCGATAAGGCGCTGAAAATGATAAAGGTCGAGTATGAGGTACTGGAACCTGTGCTCGACTACCACACTGCAAAGGATAACCCCATCCTCGTCCATCCGGAAGACAACTGGGAGAGCCTCTGCCCTGTGGGGGGCGATAACAAGCGCAACCTCTGCGCCCACGACGAGTGCGGCAGCGGCGACATCGACGCCGTGCTGGCCGACTGCGATGTGGTCATCGACCATGTCTACCATACCAAAGCCTGCCAGCAGGCCATGATGGAGACCTTCCGCACCTATTGCAGCATCGACCTCTATGGCCGGCTGAACGTCCTGAGCTCGACACAAATCGTCTTCCACGCCCGCCGCATCATTGCAAACGCGCTTCACATCCCGAAATCCATGGTGCGTGTGACGAAGCCCCGCATCGGCGGCGGCTTTGGCGCGAAGCAGACGGCTGTCTGCGAGGTCTACCCGGCCTTCGTGACCTGGAAGACCAGGAAGCCCTCAAAGCTCATCTTCACCCGGGAGGAGAGCCAGATCGCCTCCACGCCCCGCCATGAGATGGAGATCCATCTTCGCCTCGGCGCCAACAAGGATGGCCGCATCCGGGGCCTCGACCTCTACACCCTCTCCAACACCGGCGCTTATGGCGAGCACGGCCCCACGACGGTGGGCCTTTCGGGACATAAATCCATCCCGCTCTATAGCAACGCTGAGGCTTTCCGCTTTACCTATGATGTGGTCTATACCAACCATATGTCGGCGGGCGCATACCGCGGCTACGGCGCGACCCAGGGCCTGTTCGCGGTGGAATCCGCCGTCAACGAGCTGGCCGCGAAGCTCCGTATGGACCCCTTCAAGATCCGAGAAATGAACATCGTCCACGAGGGCGACGTCATGCCCGCCTACTACGGCGCGGTGAACACCAGCTGCACCCTCGACCGGTGCCTTGCAAAGGTCCACGAGATGATAAACTGGGACGAAAAGTACCCCCGCCGCGACATGGGCAACGGGAAGATCCGTGCCGTCGGCATGGGCATGGCGATGCAGGGCTCCGGTATCTCGGGCATGGACGTGGGCAGCGCGACCCTGAAAGTCAACGACGAGGGCTTCTACACCCTGCTCATCGGTGCCGCTGATATGGGTACCGGCTGCGACACCACGCTGGCCCAAATTGCTGCCGAGGTGCTGGAATGCGGCCTCGACAATATCACGGTCTTCGGTGCGGACACTGACACCTCGCCCTACGACTCCGGCTCCTACGCGTCCAGCACCACCTACATCACCGGCAAAGCCGTCGAGAAGTGCGCGCTGATGCTGCGGAGCCAGATCTGCAAGCTGGGCGCACAGCTGCTGGACTGCAGCGAAAATGACGTGGAATTTGACGGTAAAACGGTATTTGCCTCAGCTGACCCGTCTAAATCTGTCTTGCTGAGTGATATTGCCACGGCTTCCATGTTCGGCCACGACATCCCGCTGGAAGTCACCGAGACCCATATGTCGCCCCTGTCGCCTCCGCCCTACATGGTGGGCGCTGCCGAGGTGGAGGTGGACACCGAGACCGGCGAAGTAAAGCTGCTGGAATTTGACGCCTGCGTGGACTGCGGCACCCCCATCAACCCGAACCTCACCCGGGTGCAGGCCGAGGGCGGCATTTTGCAGGGCATCGGCATGACCCTCACCGAGAACGTCACCTACGACCAGCGCGGCTGGCCCATGGAGAATTCGCTCATGCAGTATAAGATCCCCACCCGTGTGGACGTGGGCAAGGTCCGGGTCGAGTTCGAGAACAGCTATGAGCCCAACGGCCCGTTTGGTGCGAAATCCATCGGCGAAGTGGTTATCAACACGCCGCTTCCCGCCATCTCGGACGCCATCTACAACGCCATC
>OGIA01001885.1_pt1 | contig 11310 bp, 6 predicted proteins | sample 1571671 | NCBI WGS metagenome assembly OGIA01 (sample SAMEA2582027, study PRJEB24529) | metagenome | biome: Human gut stool | place: China | collected 2011
TGGTAACTTTATTTTACACGAAAATTCATAGTGAGTTTTTTATTTTTCTAGGTGTCGCACTTCATTATACAATCCATCAAATAAAATTAATTTTTGATATAAAAAAAGCCCCTATTAGGGGCTCTTTATATTATTGTACTCGTTTAAACATCTTTTCCAAATCATAAGTACTAAATTTTATGATGGTTGGTCTGCCGTGTGGGCAGGTGTATGGTAAAGTTGTTTGAGCGAGTTCATTTAAGATTATCTTCATCTGTGTGATATTTAAGACATCGCCTGCTTTGATAGCTGCTTTGCAAGCTGTCATAGCTAAGCAGGAATGACGAATTTCTTGAGGAGTAGGTGTGTGCAACTGAGAAAGTGAAATTAAAATTTCACGGAAAATATCTTCACTTTCTTGTGGTTTTATATCAGCGGGAACTTCTTTTAAACGGATTTGATTTTGTCCTGCTAATTCTACGTTAAAGCCTAAATCATATAAAATTTGTTGATTTTCTTCAATTAGAGTTAATTCACTATTATTTACATCTAAAAATAAATGCATTAATAATGGTTGAACAGGAATTCGCTCAGTTTGTTTAGCAAATTTATCGTATAAAATGCGTTCATGTGCTGCATGTTGGTCAATGATGTACATTCCTCCATTAGGGCCTTGAGCAACAATGAAGCAATCATCAATTTGTCCAATTGGCGTTAGATTGACAGCTTCTTTTAATAGTTGAGTAGAATTTTGACAATCTGTTAAGTTTTCGCTAGATGAAATATTTATATCTGTTTGAGGCTTTGTGGTAGTATTTGTTTGGTAATCTTGAATGGCGGTTTCTTGAATAGTATTGCTGTGATGATTAGATAAATTAGGGTGAAGTGTTTCTCTTGCTTGGCGAAATTTATTTAAATCTGTTGTTAAAGGAGTTGTATTATTTTTTAATGATGGTATATGGTTAATTGAATTTTGTTTAAATGAATTTGATGGAGTAGATGGATTGTTTTCAGGTAAATCCATATTGATTTGTTCAGGCACTGTTTTTTCAATATGCAATGCTTTATCTGTTACAGGAATAGCAAAATCACTTAAAGCTTGATTATCACTAGGTTTTACAGCTTCTAAAACAGCATGGTATATAGTCTTGAATAATAAGGATTCATCTTCAAATTTTATTTCCGCTTTTTGAGGGTGTACATTGATATCAATAGTTCGTTTGTTGATTTCGATATTTAAAATAACAAATGGATATCCAGATTTTGGCAGCAATGAATGGTAAGCATTGTCGATTGCTTTGGAAATAATTCTACTATTGACCACGCGACCATTGATGACGAATGTTTGCCAAGAACGAGAACTGCGAATAATAGCAGGTTTGGAGATGAAGCCTGTTACTTTGATATCGTCAGTTATCGCTTCGATGGGCAATAATTCTTCGCTGACTTTAGCACCATAGATACATTCAATAGCATCATATAGAGAGCCATTACCTGGGGTAGTGATAGCTATTTTATTATTATTAATCAATTTAAAAGCAATATTAGGTTTAGATAAAGCTAATTTTATGATAAAATCATTTATTTTATTTGCTTCTGTGGTCGTGGTTTTGAGAAATTTTTTACGAGCAGGTACATTGAAAAATAAATCTTCTACTTTGATAGTAGTACCGATATTACAGCCCATATCTTCAATTTCATCAATGCGACCACCTGTTAATTTTATAGTAGTGCCTAAATCATCTTGAGGGCGACGTGTAATCAAATTAAATCTTGATACAGCAGCGATAGATGGCAAGGCTTCACCACGGAAACCTAGAGTATCTATGGACATCAAATCATCTACTTGTTTGATTTTACTAGTAGCATGACGCAAGATAGCTAGTCTAGCATTTTGATTATCCATGCCATCGCCATTATCTGTAACACGCATAAAAGATGTTCCACCAGCTAAGATTTCTACTTCGATTTTATCCGCATGAGCATCTATGGAATTTTCTACAAGTTCTTTAATTACAGAAGCTGGTCGCTCGACAACTTCACCAGCTGCTATTTTATCGACAGTGATATCATCTAAAATATGAATAGAAGTCATAATATCACTCCTCTTGTTTTGCCTGTTGTTGCAATTCGTATAATTTATTCATAGCATCAAGTGGTGTCATACTCATTAAATCTAATTCTTTTAATTGAGTACTTATACTTACACCGAATAAAGTTGGCATTTCTGCTACTTGCATGAATTTCAATTTTTTAGTTGAATTAGCAGTTAAAGTTGGTGTTTTTTCTTGATAATCAACTGTTTTCGTATCTTCTTGATTATCTTGAAGATAATTTACTTCTTGGGAAGTATCATTTGTGATAGCTGTATCTTGTTTTAGTGTAGTATCTATATTGTTTTCGTCAGAAATATCTTTAGAAATAATAGTTTTTTCTTTAGTCGGAGCTGTATTTTCTAAATCAATGAGAATTGTTTCCGCACGTTTGACCACTTCTTGAGGTAATCCAGCTAATTTAGCAACATGGATACCATATGATTTATCAGCACTACCGCGAATAATGCGACGTAAGAAGGTTACATCAGAACCTTTTTCTTTTACAGCGATACAATAATTTTTTACATGAACATCATCTTCTAGGTCAGTTAGTTCATGGTAATGCGTAGCAAATAGAGTTTTAGCTCCAATATGGTCGCGTATATGTTCAATAACAGCACGAGCAATACTCATACCATCATACGTACTTGTACCGCGTCCAATTTCATCTAAAATGACAAGACTTTTATTTGTAGCGTATTTTAGAATATGAGATACTTCATTCATTTCTACCATGAAAGTACTTTGTCCGCTGACTAAATCGTCGCTAGCACCTATACGTGTAAAAATTTTATCCACAGGGGAAATGGAAGCTTCACGAGCAGGTATGAAAGAACCTACTTGTGTCATCAATGTGAGTAGAGCAGATTGTCGCATATATGTTGATTTACCAGCCATATTAGGGCCAGTGATAATCATGATTTCATTTTGAGCATTATCCAAATGGGTATCATTTGGCACGAATAAATCTCGATTTAAAATGCGTTCAACAAGAGGATGTCTACCATCTTTGATATGGATAGTGCCATCATCTAATAATTTTGGACGAATGTAATTATATTCATCACCTGCTTGAGCTAAGCTTACTAAAACGTCTAAAATAGCTATTTCATGAGCAGTATTTTGAATGAAGCTTATTTTTGTTTTTAAGATATCGCGAAGCTCTGTAAAGAGATTATATTCTAATTGAACAATTTTTTCTTGTGCACCGAGAATTTTAGTTTCAAATTCTTTGAGTTCTGGTGTGATATAGCGTTCAGCATTGGCTAAAGTTTGTTTACGAATATAATTTTCAGGTACCATTTCTGTGGAGCTATGGCGGACCTCAATATAATAGCCAAATACTTTGTTATAGCCGATTTTTAAGGATTTGATACCAGTTTTATTTTTTTCGTCTTCTTCCATTTGCTGTAAAAGACGTTTGCTGTTTTTAGCGATATTACGGTATTCATCTAATTCTTGATTGTAGCCATCTTTGATGAAGCCACCTTCACGGATAGAGAAGCTAGGATCTTCAACGATTGCTTTATCGATTAGAACTACTAAATCATCATAGGTAGAAATCTTTTGATGAATATTTACTAATAATTTAGCAGTGACTTTAGCTAAGGATTTTTTTATAGCAGGCAATACATATAATGAAGATTTTAGGGCATTCATATCGCGGGCATTAGCTGTACCTACTTCCATACGAGTCAATAATCTTTCAAAGTCATAGATTTCTTTTAATTGTTCACGAAGATTATTACGCAAGGAAAAATCAGATACAAGATTAGCTACAGCATCTAAGCGGTCATTTATCTTTTTGGGGCTAAGTAATGGATATTCTAGCCATTTACGTAAAAGACGGCTACCCATAGCTGTTTTGGTGAAGTCTAAAACATCATATAATGTATCTTTTTTGCCACCATCGCGAAGATTGCGAGTTATTTCTAAGTTGCGCAAAGTATACGTATCAATAAATAGAGATTTTGAAGAGTCTAAATAAGTTAATTTATTCAGATGAGTTAAATCTGTTTTTACTGTTTCATGTAAATATTCAAGTAAAGTAGCGATTGCCTTATGAGCGATTTTATTATCTGGGCGATTATGCACATCAAAATGTTGGAGCATGAGGTCTTCGACTTGTGATGTGATTTCAGTTAATTCATTAACTAAGCAATTATTTAAACGAAGAGATAAGAAATTTTTTAATTCACGTTCATAAGAAAAAGGCTTAATTAATAATAATTCTGGCATCATCAAGCGATAAAGTTCGTCAAATAATAATTGGCAACGATCAGGGCCATCATAAATACTATAGAAGCATTCTCCAGTGGAGATATCAGCACCGGCTAGATAAATAGCATGATTTTCTTCATAGATTAAAGCTATATAATTGTTTTTACTGCTAGTCAAAGCAGATTCATTCATCACTGTACCGGGAGTGATAATTTTGATGACTTCGCGTTTTGTGAGTCCTTTTGCTTTAGGGTCGCCGATTTGTTCACAAATAGCTACTTTATAGCCTTTATTTACTAATTTATTAATATAAGATTCAGCAGCATGATAAGGCACTCCACACATAGGAATGCCATCACCTGCTGTACTTCTTTTAGTTAAAGTGAGTTCTAATTCTTTGGAAACGAGTATAGCATCGTCCAAAAACATTTCATAAAAATCACCTAGACGAAAGAATAATATTTGGTCTGGGTGTGCATTTTTTACAGCTTGATACTGTTGCATCATTGGAGTGAGTTTCAAAATTTACGCCTCCAATTCACCTTTTAATACCCATGTCTGTGGATGTGTGATTTTTACTTTAACTAAATCGCCGATTTGTTCATTTTTATGTTCCCAAAGCACAATTTTATTAGTGCGAGTATGACCAGTATAAACATTTGGTTCAGTTTTACTAGGGCCTTCAACCATTACTTCTACTGTTTTATTTAATAGAGATTGATTTATTTCTAAGCTGATTTCATTTTGAGCGTCCATTAATTTATGAAGACGTTCTTTTTTGAGTTCTTGAGGAACTTGATTTTCCATAGTAGCTGCTGGTGTACCAGAACGTTTGGAATATAAGAATGTATAAGCTGCATCATAGCGAATTTCTTTTAAGAATTCAAGCATTTGAGCGAAATCTTCATCTGTTTCTCCAGGGAAACCTACGATTAAATCAGTAGTGAAACTAGCTTCAGGGAATTGACTGCGGATTTTAGCTACAAGTTCTTTATAATAAGCTGTAGTATAACCACGATTCATAGCTTTGAGCATTTTGTCTGTACCATATTGAACTGGTAAATGGAAATGTTCACAGATATGTTTGCTATTTTTTATAGTTTCGATAACTTTATCTGTTAAATCACGAGGATGAGAAGTCATATAGCGAATACGTTCAATGCCTTCGATTTTATCTACCATCGCAAGTAAATCGGCAAAGTCAGCATCATCTCTATCTTTTCCGTAGGAATTAACATTTTGACCGAGTAAAGTAACTTCTTTTACACCATTTTGAGCAAGTTTTGTTATTTCTGCAACGATTTCTTGCGGTGCACGACTGCGTTCACGACCGCGAACGTAAGGAACGATACAATAAGTACAGAAATTATTGCAACCATACATGATAGGAACGAAAGCAAATAGAGAATTATTTTCTGCTGGTTCTACATTTGGTGGCATATCATAATCGCCAGCTAATTTGACAATATGACCACGAGAAGCAAAAATTTCTTCTAATACAGCAGGTAAATCATACATTTTATTTGTGCCGAGGACAAAATCTACATGAGAAGCTTTTTTGAAGATAGCATCACCATCTTTTTGTGCCATACAACCAGTGATACCTAAGATTAAATCTGGTTTTTGTTGTTTTAAATGTTTGATTTCGCCAATTTTGCCGTAAATTTTCTTTTCGGCACTTTCACGAACACAGCAAGTATTGATGATGATAATATCAGCGTTTTCTAATTTTTCGGCAGGTTTATAGCCCATGCGTTCTAACTGACCTGCGAAGCGTTCCCCATCAGAAAAATTCATCTGACAGCCATAAGGTAAAATTTTATATAATAATTGTTTATGATTTAACAAAAGATACATCCTTTCTAAAAATAAATTGAATTGTAATTAAATAACTAAGATAAGAATAGCCACCAGCTAATTAATACTGGTGGCTATATCCACAATAAAATAATTATATCATTTTCTAAAATGGACTTCAATACTTAGTGATTTTGAAGACGGCAAGTATAATTTTGCAGATAAGATGTATTAGTATGATGAACTTTAACATAGATTTTTATTTTAGATTTTTGATGATTGAAAAAAATAATTTTAATTTTTATGTTAAAATCTTGATTTTGTTACGAAAAATAAAATTTTAAATACAAATGTATATTATAAAAAGAAAAAATATAGAGTGTTTATTATATTACGCATATCATTGATAATGTGAATAACTTTGGTATAATTATACGATAAAGATATAAGATAAATGCAATTAATTAATAAAATTTAAAAGAGGAGTGGTCGATAGATGAAGAAAAATATGAAAAAAGATATTTTAGTTATGGGTTTTGCGATGTTTGCTATCTTTTTTGGTTCAGGTAATTTGATTTTTCCACCGATTATAGGTTTAGTATCAGGTGAACAAGTTGGCTGGGCAATTATCGGTTTAGCACTTACAGGAATTTTATTTCCTATGATGGCTTTAGCTTCTGTAGGTAATGTAGGATATAATTTGCAAGATATGATGAAACATATCAATAGTTGGTGGCATTATTTATATATGGGACTTGGTTTATTAGTTGTTATCTTTGGTACTATACCTAGATGTGGAGGTGTAGCTTTTGAGTCTGGTATGCAAGGCATTTTTGGTGAATTACCATTCATGGCGAGAATTATTTTTCTAGCTATATTTTTTGCAATATCATATTATTTTGCGATGAACCGTTCCACTGTTATTGATAAAGTGGGCAATTATTTGACACCAGCTTTACTTATTACTTTATTGGCAATTGTTGTATTAGCCATTGTAAATCCTATCGATACATTACATAGTAGCTCTATTTCTACAGCTAAAGAGTCATTTTTGAATGGATTTTTTACAGGATATAATACAGGTGATGTAGGTACAGGTATTATTTGTGCAGGTATGTTTATTACTGCTTTTCGTGAAAAAGGTTATTGCAATAAACAAGAATATAATAAAATGATGCTCGGTATTATCTTAGTAGGTTTTACTTTATTATTTGTTGTTTATGCTGGCTTAGCATATTTAGGAGCTCAAGGTGTAAATTATTATAGTTTAGATGTAAATGCTACATTTTTACTCACTGATTTAGTGAAGAATTTAGCAGGTTATGAAGGTAGTTTTATTTTAGCTGTTGCTGTTATTTTGGCTTGCTTGACTACTGCTATAGGTATGATAGCTACTGCTGGTCAATGGGTGGAAGCATGGTTTAAAGGTAAAATTTCCTATAGACAAGCTTCTTTGATGATTACTGTTGCTATTTTTATGATTTTATTCCCAATGTCAGTAGTATTGACTTTCTTAGGTTTAGGTAAAAAATGGGTACCAAATGATGGTGCATGGAAAGGTGCTGTTTGGGTAGCTTTTATTATGTCATTATTTGATGCTTTGAATTTAGCAGTGATTACAGGATTAGTAAATATAGATATTTCTGGCTTAATGAATATTATCAATCAAATTCCATTAGCTAAACAAGGCTTTGCATGGCTTATTCCTACAATTTTAGGTTATGTCATAGGTGCTGTTGTCTATAAATTTAAGAAAAAAGAAAGTGTTGCTTATGAAGTTTGGGATAATTAATTTTAATTAGTATTTGGAGTATATTTTATGGAAGAAAATAATTTTATTTATGAGAATGGAAAAATTTTCACATCAGATGAAGATAATCTTCATGCTAATAGTATGATTGTGGAAAATGGATATATAAAATGGATAGGAAAAAAAGAAGATAGACCAACTTGTGATTTTCCAATAATAGATTTAAATAATGCTTGCGTATTGCCAGGATTTGTAGATGCACATATGCACCCTGTAATGCTGGCTGACTTTAGCAAAGAAATATCAGCATTATTTCCAAAGGTGAATTCTATAAAAGAATTGATTGCAGAAATAAAAACAAAAGCTCAACAATTGAAAAAGGATAATAAGAATGAATGGATTTTGGGCTGGGGTTATGATGAAGGGAAATTCGCTGAAAAACGTTCTATAACTCGTTGGGATTTAGATGAAGGAACAGAAGATTTTCCTGTGGCAATCATTCGCACTTGTGGTCATATAAGATGTGTAAATAGTAAAGCGTTAGCTCTAGCAGGAATAGATAAGAATACGAAAGACCCAGAAGGTGGGCAAATTGAACGTGATGAATTTGGCGAGCCTACAGGTGTTTTAAAAGAAAATGCTAGAAATTTAGTTTTGCCTTATATACCTGAATTAAATGAAGCTGAAAAAGTACAGAATTTAGTAGATTTAGGCGATTTATTAACTTCACAAGGTATAGTGGCTGTCTGTGATATGGGTAATTTGGATAAATCAGATAATTATACTTATTATAAAAAAGCAATAGCAAAAGGTTTTAAGCAAGAAGTTTCTATGTATTATATGTGGGATTTCTTTATGCATGACAAAGATTTTGCTATTAGCAAGGAAAAACAAAATAATGACAATCAAGTATTTGTGGCTGGATTGAAATTAATTGGTGATGGCAGTGTATCTGGTAAAACTGCGTGGATGGATAAGCCTTATTTAAATAGCGATAGTTGCGGTATAAGTGTATGTTCTGATGAACAATTAGAAACTGCAATTGATTTTTGTAAGCAAAATAAATGTCAATTATCCGTACATGCTATGGGAACAAATGCCATAAAACGCGTAGTGGATAGAGTTTATGCAGAAAAAGATTGGCTTAATCAAGATAGACCATATGTAAGAGTTGAACATATTACTTTACCTAGTCAAGATAGCATTGATAAAGCCGTAGAAAAAAATATTGGTTTTGTAACTCAACCTATTTTCCTTTATGCAGAGATAGAAAGTTATCTACAAAATTTGGGCGAAGATATCATGAAAAAATGTTATCCAATAAAATCTTTATTAGAGCAAAAAGTAAATCTATGTTTTTCTACTGATGCATCAGCTACATCATGGGCAGTGCCTTCTGATCCTTTTGTTTGTATCAAAGGAGCTGTTACGAGAAAAGCATATAATAATACAGATTGTGGTGATGACCAAATCATAGATATGAAAACTGCGATAATCTTATATACAAAAAAATCGGCACAAATTGCAGGTTTTAAAAATCTTGGTCAATTGAAAACAGGATATAAAGCAAATTTTATAACACTTGATAGAGATATTTTTGCCATAAATCCTCAAGATGTTGATAAGGTAAAAGTTAATAAAACTTATATTAGTGGCAAATGTGTTTTTGCTAGATAAGCTGAAAATATTAAATAATATTTAATAAATATGAGAAAATAAGAGAGAATTCTATAATATTATGGAATTCTTTTTTATTTATATTGATGTATTTGTAAAAATCAGATTATTTTTATTTAAAGAGTAGAAAATAAATACAGCTTGCTATATAATATTAAGGAATATAACTTTTATTTTTGTAAAAAGAAATGAAGTATATTAATAATAGAGAGGGATTTATAATATTTTTGTTATAAATTTGAAAGGAAGTTCTTTATGAATTCAAAAAATGAAAATTTAGCCATGTTATGTGATTTTTATGAATTTACAATGGGAAATGGCTATCTAAAAAATAATTTACATAAAAAAAATGTGTATTTTGATGTATTTTTCCGTAATATTCCTGATGATGGTGGTTTTGCTATAGCAGCTGGTTTACAACAAGTAATAGAATATATAAAAGATTTACATTTTGATAAAGAAGATATTGAATATTTTCGTTCTAAAAATATGTTCAGTGAAGATTTCTTAGAATATCTAGCTGATTTTAAATTTACAGGGGATATTTATGCTGTTCCTGAAGGAACTTGTATTTTCCCTCGTGAACCAATTATGACTATCAAAGCTCCTGCTATTGAAGCACAGATTTTAGAAACTTTTATTTTATTGACTTTAAATCATCAATCTCTTATTGCTACAAAAGCGAATCGTATCGTAAGAGCCGCTCAGGGTAGACCTGTGTTAGAATTTGGTTCTCGTCGTGCTCAAGGTGCAGATGGTGCGGTAAAAGGTGCTAGAGCTGCATATATTGGCGGTTGCGCTGGAACAGCTTGCACACTTACTGATGAACTTTATCAAGTGCCAGCTAGTGGTACTATGGCTCATGCTTGGGTACAGATGTTTGATTCTGAATATGAAGCATTTAAAGCTTATTGTGAAATTTATCCTCATAATGCAGTATTATTAGTAGACACTTATAATACTTTAAAAAGTGGTGTACCAAATGCTATTCGCGTATTCAAAGAAATGCTTGTGCCACAAGGTATTACTAATTTTGCAATTCGTTTAGACTCTGGGGATATTTCTTATTTATCTAAACAAGCTAGAAAAATGCTTGATGAAGCAGGTCTTACAAATTGTAAAATCGTAGCATCTAATGCTTTAGACGAACATTTAATCCGTGATTTATTAATGCAAGGTGCTAAAGTAGATGTATTTGGTGTAGGTGAAAGAATGATTACTTCAAAATCTGCACCAGTGTTTGGCGGTGTATATAAATTAGTAGCTATTGAAAATGAAAATGGTGAAATTACACCAAAAATTAAACTCAGCGAAAATATCTCTAAAATAACAAACCCACATTTCAAAAAAGTATATCGTTTGTATGATAAAGAAACTGGTAAAGCTATCGCTGATGAACTTTGCTTATATGATGAAACAATTGATACAACAAAAGAACATACTATTTTTGATCCAAATGCTACATGGAAACAAAAAACTCTCACTAATTTCACTGCTAGAGAATTACAAGTTCCTATCTTCAAAAATGGTGAATGTGTATATGAAAGCCCATCTATAGAAGAAATAAAAGCATATTGTCAAAAAGAAGTGGAAACTTTATGGGACGAAGTAAAACGCTTTGAAAATCCACATCGTTATTATGTAGATTTATCTCAAAAATTATGGGATATTAAAAAAGAATTATGCGTTAAAAATGCAATGAAAAGCAAATAATATAAATAAGATATGTTCATTTCTTTGATGGCAAAGAAACGAACCAAAGAAAACCACCGCAGATAAATTTTTAGTTTT
>OGIA01001887.1_pt1 | contig 11299 bp, 13 predicted proteins | sample 1571671 | NCBI WGS metagenome assembly OGIA01 (sample SAMEA2582027, study PRJEB24529) | metagenome | biome: Human gut stool | place: China | collected 2011
GTAGCATGGCGATTGTCACTTAAATAGAGCCTTTCGGGGACGACTTGATCTCTGATAATGGAGCATTTCGGAGCGGTTGTCCTAACTTCACAATAAAAGGAATAACAATATTTCATACAATAAATACGTTACATATATAAGAAATACCTATTTTTGTTGCAATATAAACGAAAACCTGCTTGTAAGTTTTCATGAATGGAAAAAGGAATGGCGAATAAAGAAAAAATAGATTACCTGCTTCTGGATATCCGGGAGCTTGAAACATTGGTTGCCGGCATGCGGGATGCAGAAGTGTATCCGGTGTCTTTTTTCGGCCAGACTTTCGACCTCACCCATAAGATTCTGAAGGACCTACATGCTTTGGAAACGGCCCAGATCGAAATGCTGCGTAAACAGATGGAAGAGCATCAGGCTCTGATCCAGTCTATTCCCCCATCGGTTGCCACTCCGGTACAAACAGTACAGGAAGCTTCGATTACAGCCCCGGCTCCGATTCCGGCCGAACCGGAGCCAGTCATCCAAGAGCAGGAAATCAGACAGGAGCTTCCTGCAGAACAAGGATTACCGGCCGGACCGGAGCCAATCCCCGTTGAAGAGCCGGAGACTCCGGCAGTGGAAGCATCCGGCAAAGTGATCCCCGCAGAGCGTCCCGGATTATTCCTCAACGACCTGTTGGAAAAGAAAAATTTTTCGGATTTCCGAAAGGCATTCAGCCTGAACGATCGTTTCCGTTTCCGCCGCGAGCTGTTCGGAGGTGATGAGGCACGGATGAACAAAGTAATCAATGACCTGAACGATCTTCATTCGTATGAAGACTCGGTCACATATTTGAATAACGAATTAAAGTGGAATATAGAGGATGAAGCGGTAGCAGACTTTATCAAGCTGCTTGAAAAACGCTTCCTCTAAGCAATGTGACAATGGACAATTGACAATGTATTTGTCTTTGTCTTTTTAATTGTCAATCGTCAATTATCAATTAAAAAGTGCTATGGCAAAATTAACAGTAGTACCCACTCCCGTCGGAAATCTGGAAGATATGACGTTCCGGGCAATCCGCGTGCTGAAAGAGGCCGATCTCATTCTGGCGGAAGACACGCGTACTACAGGTATCCTGCTCAAACATTTCGAAATACAAAACAGGATGCAGTCGCACCATAAGTTCAACGAGCATAAAACGGTCGAACAAGTGGCAGCCCGTATCAAGGCGGGCGAGAATATAGCATTGGTATCGGATGCCGGTACTCCCGCGATATCCGATCCGGGATTCATGTTAGTGCGTGAATGTGTACGTCAGGGTGTAGAAGTGGAATGCCTGCCGGGAGCCACGGCTTTCGTCCCGGCATTAGTTGCTTCGGGGCTGCCCAACGAGAAATTTTGCTTCGAAGGCTTTCTTCCCCAGAAGAAGGGAAGACAGACGCGCTTGAAAGAGCTCTCGACGGAATATCGCACCATCATCTTCTAGGAGTGACCTTTCCGGCGGGGCAAGACATTGACACAACTAGCCGAGTTTTTCGGGAATGACCGCCCTGTTTCCGTATCACGTGAAATATCGAAGATACACGAAGAAACCGTACGCGGCACGCTCGAAGAAGTTATCGCTCACTTCACCGTGAACGAACCGAAAGGTGAAATTGTTATAGTATTAGCAGGCTTAAAAGATAAAAAGGACAAAGAGACAGGAACAGAAGTTTAACGTAACAACAGAAAGAACATGAAGAAAGTATTAATTGCAACAACGATTTGCACAGCCATGCTGGCCTCCTGCGGACAGAATTCAGCAGAATATAAGAAGCTGAAAGCAGAAAACGACTCTCTGAGAATCGAAAACACCAAAAGCAATGCCGAGATGGATGAAATCCTCGGAACCCTCAATGACGTAGAGGCTGACATCCAGTCTATTCGTGATGCAGAAAATTATCTCAACATACAGCAACAAAAGGGAGATCTGAATAAGAGTAATCGCGAACAGATCAAAGAAAACATGCAGTTGATCAGCGAAACACTGAAAAAGAACAAACAGCAGATCAGCGAACTGGAAGAGAAACTGAAAAAGAGCGGAATCCAATCCTCGGCTTTGAGGAAAACAATCAGCCGCCTTTCTTCCGAACTTGACCAGAAAGCCAATATGATTGTCACGCTACAGGAAGATCTGGCAAAGAAGAATGTTCGTATCCAGGAATTGGACGAAATGGTTGCTTCCTTGAACGAAGACGTGGAAGACTTGTCCACTACAACTGCGGCCCAGTCCGAGAAGTTGCAGGAACAGGACAAACAACTTCATACTGCTTATTATTGCTTCGGCACGGCGAAAGAACTGAAAGACCAAAAAATCCTTTCCGGTGGCGGCTTGTTTGCCAAATCCAAAGTATTGCAGAGCGGCTTCAATAAAGATTATTTCATTTCTATCGATATCCGCGAAGTGAAGGAAATCCCGCTGTTCGCAGGCAAGGCAAAGCTGAAATCCAATCACCCGGAAGGTTCTTACGAATTTGTGAAGGACGAGGACGGCAATATGACATTGAAGATCACGGACGAAAAAGCGTTCTGGAGCCTTGGCAAGTATTTGGTGATTGAAGTAGGATGATGAAATACAAAAGTCTTTTTATTGATTTGGACGATACCCTTTGGGACACGTACCATAATAATAAGGAATGCCTCGAAGAAGTATATACCGCTCACCACTTTGACCGGTATTATGCCTCCTTCGAGGCTTTTTTCGAGATCTACTGGCCACACAACAACCTGCTATGGGAACAGTACCGCAACAATGAAATAGACCGCCAGACATTGATCATCGAACGTTTTCGCTATATGCTCCGCCCGTTAGGGATAGAAGACACAAAATCGGTACTGGCGATCAACAACGATTTCCTGCAACGAACAACCCGCAAGACACGCCTAGTACCGGGTGCAATCGAGCTATTGGAATACCTGCGTCCCTCCTATCGCATGTATATCCTGTCCAATGGTTTCCGGGAAGTCCAATTCAAAAAGCTCTGCAATTCCGGTCTGGCCCCCTATTTCAAAAGGATGATCCTATCTGAAGATGCCTGCATCCAGAAACCTCATAAGGAGATTTTCGATTTCGCCCTTAAAAACACCAACTCCCGCCGAAGCGAAAGCCTGATGATCGGCGACAGTTGGGAAGCCGACATTATCGGTGCCCACAATTCCAAAATCGACCAGCTATGGCTGAATCCGAAAGGATTGCCGGCAAAAGAATTCATACCGACTTACACGGTTGGAAGCCTGGAGGAGATCAAACGGATCTTATGACTTACACCTAAAAGAAAAGGAACCGGAAAAGCCGTCTTCCTGCCCTTTCCGATTCCTTCCCTCTCTTCAGGATGCCTCCTGTCAAAAATTATAATGGAAACCGATGCTGATATTTTCCGTGTCGAAGTTCACACCTCCAAAATCAGAAGTTCCGTTGTACGAATCGCTATAACCAAGAAATCCGACTTTAGTGACAAAAGATATATGTTCCGTCGCTTTCAAAGAAAGTCCCGGACGCAATCCCAACCGGAAACCGGTATCACCGTCACCGGCAGCAATCCCAATCGTTCCATCGACAAACAATCCCACAATACCCGTCTTATAAAACGTATAGCGAGCATACGGAGCAAACTGGAAACGGTTATAATCATCGTAATGCGTATAACCGATTTCACCCCCCCACGGCCCATTGGTCAGTCAAATGACATCCTACTTCCGGTGAGATCTGGAAAACAAACTCACTATCTTCACTACCGACTGTAAAACCACCGCCAATATACACCTCCTGTGCACCGACCGAGCAAATCGCCATAAAGGCAATCATGCATGAAACAAATAACTTCTTCATTTTACTTTATTATATATAAATATTATTAGAACTCTGAGGTAAAATGGAATTTGATATCGGGGAAATCCTGCTGTGCCATCATCAACACATAGCTGGAATCGGCCAGATAGACATCGCGTCCCTCCTTATCGAGAGCCATATACTGGGCTTTACGGCGTTTGAAGTTTTCAAGAGCGGCAGCATTATCGCTTTCTATCCAGCAAGCCTTATAGAGGCTGATCGGTTCCCACTTACACTGTGCGCCGTATTCGTGGAGCAAGCGGTACTGGATCACTTCGAACTGCAATTGTCCGACCGTACCGATAATCTTACGTCCGTTGAACTGGTTGGTAAAAAGCTGGGCGACGCCTTCATCCATCAACTGCTCGATGCCCTTGTTCAACTGCTTGGCCTTCATAGGATCGGCATTCTCGATATATTTGAACATTTCAGGAGAGAAACTCGGCAATCCTTTGAAATGAAGTTCTTCACCGGAAGTCAGCGTATCACCGATCTTGAAGTTTCCGGTATCAGGCAAACCGATGATATCGCCGGCAAAAGCCTCGTCCACTACTTCCTTCTTCTGCGCCATGAAAGCCGTAGGACTGCTGAAACGCATCATCTTTCCGAAACGTACATGCTTGTAGTTGGCATTACGTTCGAAACGGCCGGAACAAATCTTCACGAAAGCAATACAACTGCGATGGTTCGGGTCCATATTGGCATGGATCTTGAAAACGAAACCGGAGAAGGCATCCTCTTCCGGATCGACCACCCGTTCCACGGCCGACACGGGACGGGGAGAAGGAGCGATATTGATAAAGCAATCCAGCAGTTCTTTCACCCCGAAGTTATTCAAGGCAGAACCAAAGAACACGGGAGCGATATCTCCTTTCAGGTAGGTATCGACATCGAATTCGGGATAAACACCTTCTATCAGCTCGATATCGGAACGCAGCTTTTCTGCCTGTCCGGCCTCGATATAGTTTTCAAGTTCCGGGCTGTTGATATCCTTAAATTCCACGTTTTCCGTCACATACTGCTTGCTCGGAGTATAGAGGTTCAGTTTCTGTTCATATATATTATAGACCCCCCGGAACCGTTGTCCCATGTCGATCGGCCAGCTCAGCGGACGCACATGGATATGCAGTTCTTCTTCGATCTCGTCCAGCAAGTCGAACGGATCCTTACCGTCACGGTCCATCTTATTGACAAACACGATCACGGGAGTCTTACGCATACGGCAGACTTCCATCAGCTTACGGGTCTGGGCTTCCACACCTTTTGCGGTATCGATCACGATAATAACGCTATCCACAGCCGTCAGCGTACGAAACGTATCTTCAGCGAAATCCTGGTGGCCGGGCGTATCGAGGATATTGATTTTATGGCCGGAATAATCGAAAGCCATCACAGGGAGGTTGCGACGGAGATTCAACGCTGCTTTTCAATTTCCATCCAGTCGGAGGTAGCTGTCTTCTTGATCTTGTTAGACTTTACGGCTCCTGCCACATGAATGGCACCTCCAAAGAGCAACAGTTTTTCGGTAAGAGTCGTCTTACCGGCATCCGGGTGGCTGATAATAGCAAACGTTCTTCTTCTCTCAATCTCTTCTGAATACTGACTCATTGTTATTTATCTTATTTTGTTATTCTTTTCATACATTCACGCAGACTCGCTTCCCAATGGGATATACTGATCTTATAGATCGTTTTGATCTTAGCCTTGTTCAGGACACTGAAATGCGGACGGGCAGCCTTCGCCGGATAATCTTTGGACTCGATCGGGAGAACACGGCAGGGGGCATTCCCTAACTCCATAATCTTCACGGCAAAATCATACCAACTGCAAACCCCTTCGTTAGAATAATGATAGATACCGGGAACGAAAGCATCCGCCTCCGCCTGCACCAACACCGCAAAAATGGCAGCCGCCAGATCCCCGGCATACGTCGGCGAACCAATCTGGTCGAACACGACAGACAACTGTTCCCGTTCATTTCCCAGACGCAACATCGTCTTGACAAAATTATTACCGAACTCAGAGTAAAGCCATGCCGTCCGGATGATTACTGCATCCGGGCACACCTCCTGCAAAGCCTGTTCACCGGCAAGTTTCGTACGCCCGTAGACAGAGGCCGGACAAGTATTGTCCGTTTCCACATAAGGCAAATGATTTGTGCCGTCAAACACATAATCGGTAGAAACATGGATCACCCTCGCCCCAGCCATACGTGCCGCCTCGCCCAAGTTTCGTACGGCATCCCGGTTGATACGAAGGCAAAGAGCTTCGTCATCCTCCGCCTTATCCACAGCCGTATAGGCGGCACAATTGATGATATAATCGACTTGCTTCTCCTTAACAAAAGCATTCACGGCTTGAGCATCGCAGATGTCAAGCGTATCCACATCCGTAAACACAAACGCATATTGCGGATATCCGGCAGCTAACCGACGGATCGAATTGCCCAGTTGCCCGTTAGCCCCTGTTACTAAAATCGTTTTCATCTTGTCTTATTCTTCTAATTTCAGTTCCCCATTCATATCTTCACGATACTTCTCGGCCAGAAGTGCCAGGAACGAACTGATCTGTTTGATCCCCTCCATCGTTTCAGGGCTGATTTCCTTCCCTTGCATCTTCAGCATCAGGAAACCGTAAATAGCATTGAAGCAAGTCTCCAACTCAGGCAAGTCCTCGCCGCCCGATTTGGCACGGAGCTGAACGATAAAGGGGAGTGTTTTATAATAGGCCGCCCCATACACCATTTCCTTCGGCGATTTCAAAAGACGGAGGTGCAGATCGGTCAGGGCAATGATCACATTCTTGTTCAGCTGGATATGTCCCTTTTCCATCACCCCTTCGGAACGCATCATCTCGATTAGTTCCTCATACCATTTGGCGATTTCTTCCTTTATATCGTCCGGTTGGTCGTAACGATCTACAACCGTGCGGCGGATCGAATCCATATCGAAGTTATTGGCACGTATCAGGTCTTCCACCTGCCACATGTACAACAGATATTCGGCTATATTTTCTTTTCTTTTTCGTCTTGCAATAATCATGGTTGCAAAGATACACTATATTCGGATAATGCCTGATAAAAATCCGCATCTTTTACACCTAACTGGCGGCAGGCCAGGCGGGCAGCATTCAGGTTGATCAGGAAAAAGCGATCCGGAATATAGACGGGAAAGTCCCCGTAGCGAGTCTGCAAATAGGTCTTTCCCTCTTTCTCGACCACGACATGCTGGTCGTAAGGCATGGCTGTAATGTCTTCGCGAACCTCTTGCGCAAGCTGTTTGACAACCGGATCGCCGTCGAAATAGATCAGCTTTCCCCCGCGTTCGATAGAAGAGGCGAACGTACGGAAAGTCGTGTGATAGGCTTCCGGTGTGGCGTGATCGGTAGCGGAAGTCCACATCAGATTGGTCAGAATAGCGATATGCGGACGATAGAACTCAAGCTGGAACCGTTTCTCCAAAGCAGACGTTACATGCTCATCACCTTCGATAATCGCGATCCGAGCTTCATAACTCAGATGCACACGGTCGGGCAACAAGGGGACTTCGCTGGTCAACGCATAGTCGAACGCCAGTTTCTGCCGTTTCAGGGCGCACACAATCATCGAGATGATCGTCTTCTTTCCCCGGCTACCGGCAACAACAACCCGCGTCTTCTCTTTCGTCCGCTGAAAGATGAATTCAGGTATCGAAAGCACTAATAATCCCAGTTCCTTTGCACGTATCAATTCGGGGTTATCCTGCCGGACTGTGGCCCCTAATACCACAAAATGTATATCTTTAGTTAATCTCTCCGGGAACCACCCGTCTCCATGACAAGTACACCCCTCTTTTTCCAGTCTGGCAAGGGTCGTATCAGTCAGTCCAACACCGGATACACTTACTTCATATCCTTTTTGGTGGATAGCCAGGGCTAAGTCAAACAACAGAGGCTCGGTTACGGAGATTAAATGAACTTTTCGCATCACTCAGATTTTGCCTGCAAATGTACACAATTTCATTCACGCTTCGCATGGGTTTGAAAGAAAAAACTTCCCTATCTTTGTTGGAAAAAGTATAATTTATGGATATTCAACTTATAGACACAGGCTTTTTCCATGCAGACGGAGGTGCCATGTTCGGTGCGATTCCCAAAACTGCTTGGAGCCGCCGTTATCCAAGCGATAAACAAAACGGATGCATCTTGGCTATGCGCAGCATGTTAGTCCGCGACGGGAACGGGAAGATCGTACTCGTCGACAACGGGGCGGGCAACAAACACCTGAAACAACTCAGCTATTACAACTTCTTCGACCTGGTCGATCTGAAGGATGAACTTCAAAGGCGGGATGTTGCCTGTGAGGATGTTACGGATGTCATACTCACACATCTCCACTTCGACCATTGCGGATATACGACACAAAAAGAAGAGCAGACCGGTGGAAAGCCTCTCTTCAAAATGGCCTTCCCAAACGCCATCCACTGGGTAAGCCGTGCACAGTGGGAGAACTTCCTTCACCCGAACGCACTCGAAGCCGACTCCTATTTCATCGAAAACATGCAGGCCGTCTACGACAGCGGCAAGCTTCGCCTCATCGAAAATGACACGAATCTCTGCCCCGGCATCGACCTGCGGCTGTTCGACGGACATACGCCGGGGCAAATCGCACCTTATATCACGACACCTGAGCGCACTTATGTCTTCGCCGGCGATGTCATCCCGTTAGCGGCAAGCGTCTCGCCCCTCTGGATATCGGCATACGACACCTATCCTGTCGTTTCCTACAACGAAAAAATGCGGATGCTGGAAGAAGCTGCCTCAGAGAAACAGGCAGTCATCTACTGTCACGACGCCTATACTCAGTGTACTACCGTGAAAAAGGTGAACGACTTTTTCAAGGCAGATCAAAAAGTTTCACTTTTTTCCATAGGGTGAAAATAAAGTCTCCCGCAGGTAAAAATAAAGTTACCCTTACATGAAACTACAACAAGATTACTACCGGACTAAAGAAAAAGCCGGTTGTATTGTAGGGCAGTCTGCTATTTATCTTTATCTTTGTCTGATTATAATCATAAATTAATCCTGATCATCATGAAAAAGACAATCTTCGCTTCACTGACAATCCTGACATTCTCGGCCCTAATGTTCTGTTGCAGCAATGCTCCCAAGCAGGAGAAAGTGCTTCGCCACGTTGTCATGTTCGGTTTCAAGCCAGAAGTATCCGCCCAACAGATCAAGGAAGTCGAAGAAGCTTTCTGTGCACTTCCCTCCCAGATAGACCTGATCAAAGGGTACGAATGGGGAACGGATTGCAGTCCCGAAGGATTGCAACAGGGATTGACGCACTGTTTCTTCCTGACTTTCCATTCGGATGCCGACCGAGACGCCTACCTGATCCATCCGGCGCATAAGGCTTTCGGGAAAGTATTAGGAGACAAGGCATCTGCCGTCACCGTCGTGGACTACTGGACCAAATAAGAATTATTATTTTTCTCACTTATAACATTTTAAACGCATGAACAAACTAACAAAGTATGCATGTATCCTGACAACCCTGGCCGGAGCCGTGGCTTGTTCGGGAGGTAAAAAAGCACAAGGAGACTATGCCATTATCCCGCTTCCTCAAGAAGTGGTGACACAAGGCAGCGCCCCGTTCCTGTTGAAACCGTCTACCCCGATCTCTTATCAGGAAGGTGATGCGGAAATGGAACAGACCGCCCGTTTCCTTGCCTCCTATGTCAAAGAGGCTACGGGATATGAACCGAAAGTGATTACCGGGAATGCGGACAAAGGCATTCATCTGTCAATCGCTTCCGACATCCGGAACCCGGAAGGCTACCGCCTGCTGGTCAGCGAGAACGGCATCGAGATCGCCGGAGCATCCAACGCCGGTATTTTCTATGGCGTGCAGACCTTGCGTAAGTCTATCCCCGCCGTGGCCGAAGGAATGGACATCGAGCTTCCGGCCGCCAGTATCAACGACTATCCGCGTTTCCCGTATCGCGGTATGCACCTCGATGTTTCCCGGCACTTCTTCCCGGTAGATTCGGTCAAGAAGTTCATCGATATTCTTGCCTTGCACAATATGAACCGCTTCCACTGGCACCTGACAGACGACCAGGGATGGCGCATCGAGATCAAGAAATATCCGGAACTGACCCAGATCGGGGCGCAACGCAAGGAAACCGTCATCGGCCGTAACTCCGGCAATTATGACGGCAAGCCGTATGGCGAAGGCATGTTCTATACGCAAGACGAAATCCGCGACGTGATCGCTTACGCCCAAGAACGTTTCATCACGATCATCCCCGAAATAGACCTTCCGGGACACCAGTTGGCAGCTATCACGACTTATCCGGACCTGGGTTGTACGGGCGGACCGTATGAAGTATGGACCCAGTGGGGCGTATCGGACGATGTGATCTGTGCCGGCAATGAAAAGGCAATGACCTTCCTCGAAGACGTGCTCGGCGAGGTGATCGATCTTTTCCCGTCCGAATATATCCATGTAGGCGGTGACGAATGCCCGAAAGTGCGTTGGAAGAGTTGTCCGAAGTGCCAGGCACGTATCAAGGCGGAAGGCATCAAAGGAGACAGCAAGCATACGGCCGAAGAATACCTGCAAAGCTATGTCATTTCACGCATGGAGAAATTCGTCGAAAGCAAAGGGCGCCATATTATCGGCTGGGACGAAATCCTGGAAGGCGGACTGGCCCCGAACGCTACGGTGATGAGCTGGCGCGGCGTAGACGGAGGTATTGAAGCAGCCAAACAGAAACACAATGTAATCATGACACCCAACTCTTACCTGTATTTCGACTACTACCAGTCTACCGACACGGAACACGACCCGCTTGCCATCGGTGGTTACCTGCCGTTGGAACGCGTCTACTCGTTCGAACCGACTGCCGGAATCCCGGAAGAGTACCAGAAATATGTAACGGGAGTACAAGCAAATCTGTGGACAGAATATATTCCGACATTCAGCCAGGTCGAATATATGGTATTGCCGCGTATGGACGCATTGGCAGAAGTGCAATGGACAAACGCCCCGAAGGATTTCAAGGCATTCCTGCCGCGTTTGGTCCGCATGACCGAACTTTACGACCGCTTGGGTTACAACTACGCCAACCCCATCTTCGACATTCGCGCCTCCTTCGCTACCGATGGTGACAAAGGTGAAATCGTCGTGACACTCGAAACCGAAGGTTCCGCCGATATCCATTATACACTCGACGGCAGCGAACCGACGGCAACCAGTCCGAAATACGAAGCCCCTCTCCGCATCAAGCAAAATGCAGAAGTGAAAGCCGTGGCTGTCCGCCCGACCGGAAACAGCCGCATCTTCTCCGAAAAGATCGACTTCAACAAGGCGACAGCCAAGCCGATCACATTGAAGGTGGCTCCCAGCAGAGGATATGACTTCAACGGCGGCCCGGAACTGACCGACGGCCTGAGCGGCAACGACAACTA
>OGIA01001894.1_pt1 | contig 11243 bp, 10 predicted proteins | sample 1571671 | NCBI WGS metagenome assembly OGIA01 (sample SAMEA2582027, study PRJEB24529) | metagenome | biome: Human gut stool | place: China | collected 2011
AGCTCACAATGTGCGATCTCGCACTCAATATTCAATTTTGTAGTAATAGAAGTATATCTTCTTTTAAAATTATTTATCCAAGAATTGTTTTCAGGTCTTCTTCCGGGGTTGTTACCGGAGCGATGTTGTAGTTTTCTGCCAGATAGTTTAAGACATTTGGTGAAATGAATGCCGGCAGGGTCGGACCTAAGCGGATGTCTTTGATTCCTAAATGTAACAGTGTGAGAAGGATGCAGACTGCTTTCTGCTCATACCAGGAGAGGATCATGCTCAGTGGCAGTTCGTTTACACTGCAGTTAAATGCTTCTGCAAGTGCTACGGCTACTTTGATTGCGCTGTAGGCGTCGTTACACTGTCCCATGTCCATGATTCTCGGGAGTCCGCCGATGGTTCCGAGGTCAAGGTCGTTAAAACGGTATTTTCCACAGGCAAGGGTGAGGATGATAGTATCATCCGGGGTCTGCTTTACGAAATCAGTGTAGTAATTTCTGCCTTTACGTACGCCATCACATCCACCTACCAGGAAAAAGTGTCTGATAGCTCCGGATTTGACTGCTTCGATTACTTTATCGGCTACTCCCAGTACTGTTCCATGGGCAAATCCTGTCGTAACCTCTGTTCCTCCGTTGATTCCTGTGAACTGGGTATCTTCTGCATAGCCGCCCAGTTCCAGTGCCTTTTCGATGACTGGCGTGAAGTCCTTATCCTTGCCGATGTGTACCATTTCCGGAAAGCCCACTGCTTCTGTGGTAAAAACACGGTCGGCATAGCTGGGCTTCGGCGGCATCAGGCAGTTGGTAGTAAACAGCACCGGTGCTGGAATGGCATCGAATTCTTTCTGCTGGTTCTGCCATGCTGTTCCGAAATTGCCCTTGAGATGCGGATAAGCTTTCAGCTTCGGGTACGCATGTGCCGGCAGCATCTCCCCGTGTGTGTAGACGGCAATGCCCTTGTCCTTGGTCTGTTCCAGCAGCAGCTGGAGGTCTTTCAGGTCGTGTCCGGTAACTACAATAAACGGGCCGGCATCGATCTGCATGGATACCTTGGTCGGCTCCGGTGTGCCGTAGGTTTCCGTGTTGGCACGATCCAGCAGTGCCATACAGCGAAGGTTGACTTCTCCCAGCTCCAGCACTTCCGGCAGCAGTTCCTCCATGGTCAGATCCAGCCCGATCTGCATCAGTGCTTCATAGAAGAACTGATTTACCGTGTTGTCTGTATAACCCAGCACCATAGCATGATAGGCATAGGCTGCCATGCCACGCAGTCCGAACAGCAGCAGCGATTTCAGCGAACGGATATTTTCTTCCGCCTGCCACAGCTGTTCCATGTTGTAATCTTCGTTTCTGCCGCAGGGCGATGCACAGACGGCACACCGAGGAATCATTCTGCCCTGTTCCCGATGCACGCGGTCGATTTGTGCCTGAATCCGGCTGCCGTCAAAATTGACATTGGTCAGAGTCATAAACAGGCTCTCGATCATCAACGTATCTGTCTTTTCTGTAACAAGATCTTCATTGCCGTCCACGGCTCTCGCCAGTCCGATCAGAGCACCGGTCAGTTCGTCCTGTAGCTTCGCTGTGCCGGCTTTTTTGCCGCACACGCCTGCGGCTCCGGTACATGCTGTACAGCCTACAGTCTGTTCACACTGGTAGCAAAACATTTTCTGTTCCATGTTATCTCTCCTCCTGAATGGTTCCGTCTGTTCCAATCACCGTTACGTGACAAGAAATGGCTTTTCCGCTTGCCGCAATGGCACGCTGCACTGCCTGTTCGATACCGCCGCAGCAGGGCACTTCCATTCGTGCCACAGTGACACTGCGAATGGAATGTGCCGCAAAAATCGCCGTCAGCTTTTCCGCATAGTCCACCGCGTCCAGCTTGGGACAGCCGATCAGAGTGATTCTCCCGCGGATAAATTTTTCGTGAAAATTTCCGTAGGCATAGGCGGTACAGTCTGCCGCGATCAGCAGATCGGCATCATCAAAATAGGGTGCCATGACACCTGCCAGCTTGATCTGCACCGGCCACTGGGAAAGCTGACTGGGACAGGCTGCTCCTGCTGCGGGAGCAGTGCTTCGCTGAAACTGTTTGGCACGCATTCCCGGACAGCCGGAAAAGGGCTTTTTCTGTGCCAGCTTCTGGGCATGCTGCACAGCTGCTTCGTCATAGGCAGGGGCTTCCCGTTCCTCAAAAGTGATCGCATCGGTGGGACATGCCGGCAGACAGTCGCCCAGACCGTCGCAGAAATGTTCCCGCACCAGCACTGCCTTTCCGTCAATGATGTCGATCGCACCCTCGTGACACGCCCTGGCACAGGCTCCACAGCCGTTGCATTTGTCACGGTCAATGTGAATGATTTTTCTTATCATGTGTATTCCTCCTCATATCATACGCAAAAGCTTTGTACGATTTTGCTTTTCCATGCTGTTGCCTTGACTTTCTGTATCCATTATAGTATAATAACAGCATCTTGTATGTTGAAATTTCAACAAAGCGGAGGTTCACATGGAGAAATTTTTTCCAATTTTAAAGCAGTGTCCGCTGTTTGCTCACATTGCCGAAAGCGACTTGTCCGCCATGCTGCACTGCCTGCAAGTTACGGTACAGCACTATGACAGAGGGCAAATTGTGATACACGAAGGCGAAAAGGCAGAACGATTTGGCATTGTGCTGACTGGTGCGGTGCAGCTGTGGCGTATCGACTACTCCGGCAACCGGAGCATTATGGCAAACGTGGAGCCTGCACAAATTTTCGGCGAATCCTTTGTCTGTGCAGAAGTGGAATCGATTCCCATACAGGCAGTGGCATCTGCGTCCTGCGACGTGATGCTGATCGACGGCAGCCGCATTCTGCATGCCTGCGGCAACGGCTGCGAATTTCATCAGCAGGTGATTTTTCATCTGCTGCAAATCATTGCCCGCAAAAATCTGGTGTTTCACCAGAAGCTGGAGATCACCTCCAAACGTACCACACGGGAAAAGCTGCTGACCTATCTCAATCAGCAAGCCCAGCGGCACCGGTGCAGCACGTTTACCATTCCGTTTGACCGGCAGGAACTGGCGGATTTTCTGGAGGTGGACCGCAGCGGGCTTTCCGCAGAGATCAGCAAGCTGCGAAAAGAGGGCGTGTTGGAAAGCGAACGGAGCACGTTCCGACTGCTGTGACCAGATAAAAAAGCTGTGCAGGTTATCAAAAACCTGCACAGCTTTTTTGCAAATATAAAGGAGATGATATTGTCTGTATTTCGGTGCTTAGGGAACACTGCATAAAGCTTGTGCGTAAGATGCGTAGTCAGATTGCGTACAAAGCCGTCAGGCGGGCTTTATTGCAGTGTTTCCTTTTATTCCTTTACCAGTTCTGCACCCAGAGCCGCACACTTTTCCAGTGCTTCATCGTCCGGAGTTTCGTTGACGATCAAACCTTCGCCGCCAACCAGTGTTGCACCGTCATTCTTGGCACGTTCTTCCCAGTTCCGCATCCATTCGCCGTCGCCCCAGCCATAGGAGCCAAACAGAGCGATGGTCTTTCCGGACAGGTCGCCTTCGATCGAAGCGAAGAACGGTTCGAATTCGTCTTCTTCCAGAACCTCGTCGCCCATTGCAGAACAGCCAAATGCGATACGGTCATAGTCTGCAACGCTGCCGCTGAAGTCAGATACTGCGAACAGTTCTGCACCTGCTGCATCTGCAATTGCCTGTGCCATCTGTTCGGTATTGCCTGTGCCACTCCAATAAATTACTGCTGCTTTCATGCTTTTTTCCTCCTAAAAATTCTGCTGACTTTCGCCGGCAACCGGTGACATTGCAAAGCTTTTGCAATATTACCTTTATGATATTTTCAGAGCCTGCAAAATATTACAGCCCTTACTCAACTTTGCACAGAGAAATACTCTGCACTTCTCATAGCTGGCAAATGTCCGGCGTGCCTGTTCCACGTTTCCGTACACCTTCCAACAACCGCACAGCTTGCAGTTCTCCCCCTGATGCGTGATAAAGCCGTCCACATCTTCCAAAGGGTACCCCAGAAAAATTCCGATCTCATGGGGAAATTCCGGCTTCTCCGCAATGCGGTTCTGCAACCGCATCAGACATGCCGCCAGATCCATATCAGCGGTGTAACCATACCGCAGCAGAAAACGCCGGATTTCCGGCTGTTCCAGCCGTTTTTGCAGCAGCTTCGGGCGATACAGCAGTACCAGCTGCCGCTTCTGACAGCGGCACATAATCTGCATCTGCAATCCCCCGCGGACTGCCTGTGCATTAAACGCTGCCGCATACGCCGGAATGTCAAATTCCTCTCGGGACAAGGACACCAGACTGGCACACTTGATGCCCAGCAGTGTCGGTGCCGTAAAATGGGCAAGCTTTTTTTCGAATGTTCTGCACTCTCTTTCGGACATGGTTTCACCTCTGATTTGCAATGCTGTACGTTTTGTATACTTCAGGAAATATACAAGAGTTAGAAAAAGCTAACTACTTTCCCGAAAAAACAGAGCTTTTTCCTGCTCTGTGTAGTTAGTTTTCACTAACAATAGCTAGTATAGCATAACTCAAACCGTTTGTCAAGTGTTTTTTGCAAAAAAAATACGGAACATGCCACAGGGCACATTCCGCATTCACACATAAATCCTTTATATAGCGTTTCTCTTAGTATCTGGGTTCAAATTTGGAACAGGAGTTCAACGCCTGTGTCGTTCTTGCAGTCTGGTAGCAGGTCTGCTTTTCTGTCATTTCCACCTGGAAATAGTCCTTCGTTTTCATCTGGATCATTGTGCTGCCCATTGCACCGTTCCAATGACGGCACAACACGCATTTTTTTGCCGTTTTCAAAAGTGTGTACTTTGCCATATTCCTCACCTTTCCGTCCGGAATGCTCCGGTATTTCCGATATTCCTGCAAGTCGTCTGCCGCAGCTATGTACTCGCTGCATGGGATTCTCCTTACATACTCTATCATACACTTCATATCGGACAGGTGACTGTCTGTTCAAAAAGAATTTACAACATTTTGCTTTTTTCGAACAGCAAAAACGTGTTCCCGCAAAGATGCAATGCACGATTTTCCGTACAATCATTTTGTGGGAACACGTTCTACAGTTTTACAATATGACAGCCTTGTACGGTGTTGCCTCAATTAAACCGTTCGTCAATGACACGGGCAGTCTTTTTGGTGCTGCGGGGCAGTACGCCAACTTCTACCACTTTGACGATCGGTGTGAAGCCGATACGGCTCTTGACCTGCTCTGCAATGCGGCGGCTCAAGTCTGCGAAGTCCACATCACCGGTGGATTCCACATAGATTCGCATGGTGTCCTTGCCGTCCAGATGAGAGATGCGAATCTGGTACTCGCTGGAAATTTCATCAAATGTGCTCAGAATCTCCTCGATCTGGCTGGGGAATACGTTTACGCCCTTGATCTTCATCATGTCGTCGGTTCTGCCCATAATGATGTCGATACGCGGGAACTTGCTGCCGCAGGCACAGGTGCCCGGAATGATGCGGGACAGATCGTGTGTACGATAGCGAATCAGCGGTGCACCCTGCTTGACCAATGTTGTGATGACGATTTCGCCGACCTCGCCGTCCGGCAGATTTTCGCCGGTGACCGGATCGATGATCTCCAGATAGATATAGTCGTTCCAGTAGTGCATACCGCAGTTTTCCTTGCAGCTGATGCCGATGCCCGGACCATAGATTTCTGTCAGACCGTAAATGTCATACAGTTCAATGCCCAGTTCGCCGGAAATCCGGTCACGCATTTTCTGACTCCAACGCTCCGAACCGATAACACCCTTTTTCAGATGAATCTTGTCCCTGATGCCACGCTTGCCAATTTCCTCCGCCAGCAGTAACGCATAAGAAGATGTGGAACACAGCACGGTGCTCTCCATATCCATCATCATTTGCAGCTGCTTCTCGGTGTTGCCCGGTCCCATGGGAATGACCATTGCTCCAAGCTTTTCCGCACCGTTCTGGAAACCAATACCGGCTGTCCACAGACCGTAGCCCGGTGTGATCTGAATCCGGTCTTTTTTGGTGATGCCGGCAGTTTCATAACAACGCTTGAACTGGATTGCCCAGTCGTCTACGTCCTTGGCGGTATACGGGATAATGACTGGTGTGCCCGTAGTACCGGAGGACGAGTGGATCCGGACGATTTCTTCTTCCGGTACTGCCATCAGTCCCAGCGGATACGCATCCCGCAAATCTTTCTTTTCCGAAAACGGCAGCTTCGCGAATTCCTCCGGCGTGTGCACTTCTGTCATGCCGGCAGCTTCCAGCTTTTTGCCGTAAAAGCTGTTTGAGCGTATCAACGCCTGCATGCGATCGTTGACCTGTTCCAACTGTGTTTGTGTAATCTTCATTGTCAAAACCTCTTATTCTTCAATATGCAGTGCTTTCCGGTTCAATTCCCGAAACTGCGGCTTTACAGTACGTTCCATGGTTTCCGTCACTTCTTCCAATGTCAAAGGCAGTACCCCGCTGCGGAGTACGGCTCCCAGCATGACCATGTTCAGCACTTTCGGGGAACCGATCTTCCGGCAGGCAGCATCGCCGTCCAGCATCGTCAGATTGCCGGCATGCTTCTGCAAATAGGCAATCATTGCCGCGGCATCATAGGCACCGCCGCCCAGCGTTGCTGTTACCGGCTGAATCGGGTGCGTGTTGAGAACAACTGTTCCCTCCGATTTCAGATAAGGCAGCATGCGGACAGCTTCCGCCGGCTCAAAGCCGATCAGAAGATCTGCTGTGCCCTTGGGGAACATGGGGCTGTACAGCTCCTCTCCCATGCGGAGAAAGCTGAACACGCTGCCGCCCTTTTGTGCCATGCCAATGGTTTCCGCACTCATTACCGGAATGCCCTTTGCCATTGCCGCCGCTGCCAGCAGTTTGGAAGTCAGGACAATGCCCTGTCCCCCGACACCGCAGAGAATGATATTCTTACGCATGACAAGCACCTCCTATTGCCGCAGTGGGGCAGACCTGTGCACACAGTCCGCAGCCGGTACAAAGTGCCTGTTCGATCTGCACCTTGCCGTCCTGTAGCATGATCGCCGGACAGCCCAGTGTCCGGATACATTTCTTACACTGTATACATTTGCTCTCTTCGATCTGTGCCGGTTTGCCGGACTTGATGAGTACGGCACAGGGCGACTTGAAGATGATCGCCTTTACACCGTCCTGCACAGCCACCCGCTTTACGCAGTCAATTGCCTCCTGCAAATGCAGCGGGTTTACGGTTTCTACGGTTTTCACACCGATGCCGTGGAGCGTGTCCTCGATGCTCACCTTGTCCACCACTTGCCCCATCATGGTTTTTCCGGTGCCGGGGTGAGGCTGATGTCCGGTCATTGCTGTGGTGGAATTGTCCAGCACCACCAGCGTCATATTTGCCTGATTGTATACTGCGTTGACCATGCCGGTAATTGCCGACGCAAAAAATGTGGAATCCCCCACGAAAGCAAAACAAGTGGTATCCGGTTCGATTTTTCCAATGCCCTGCGTCATGTTGACACCGGCACCCATGCACAGACAGGTATCCACCATGTCCAGCGGCATGGCGTTGCCCAGCGTATAACAGCCAATGTCCCCGCAGAATACGCTCTTTTTGCCTTTCATCGCTTCTTTTACGGCAAAGAACGAGGCTCTGTGCGGACAGCCGGCACAGAGCACCGGCGGACGTACCGGCAGTTCCGGCGGCTGGTCTGCTGTGTTCTGCTCCGGCGGCTGCCAGCCCAGAAAGGCTGCCAAATCTGCCGCCACGCTGTCGCAGGAATTCTCTCCGGCAAGAGCCACGTCCTCTGTCAGCTTGCCGCGGATACGGGTGGGCAGGTGGTACTTGCCGCAGAGGTACACCAGTTCCTGTTCAATGACAGGATCCAGCTCCTCCAGACACAGCACCTCGTCCAGCCCCTGCAAAAACTCCACTGCCAGCTGTTCCGGAAACGGGAACGGTGTTGCCACTTTCAGCAGCCGCGGTGCAGCTTTGCCGTGCAGGGCTTCCATGGTATAGGAAAAGCTGATGCCATGGGTGGCAATGCCCTTCTGACATGCGGTATCTGTTTCCGGATAGATCCGGTTGCGGGGATAGTCGGAAAAGACACTTTGCAGTTCGGTATTCCGCTTTTCCATACGAATATGATTCTGATAGGACAGCTTGGGAAAAATCACCCACTTGGAGGAGTCTTTCACAAACCCCTCCGGCGAGTTGACCTGATATTCTGCCGCATCTTTCACCGTGATCGAAGCGTAGCCATGACAGACTCTGGTCGTCGGGCGGAACAGCACCGGTGTGTGGTAACGCTCCGAATAGGCAAACGCCTCCTGAATCATGTCATAGGCTTCCTGCACGCCGGAGGGGTCGAAGCAGGGCAGCTTGGAGAACGCCGCAAACCGCCGCGTATCCTGTTCGGTCTGCGAGGAGATCGGCCCGGGATCGTCTGCCACCAGTATCACCATGCCGCCTTTGACACCAATATATGCCAAACTCATCAGCGGATCAGAAGCCACGTTCAGCCCCACCTGCTTCATGGTCACCATGGTTCGTGCACCGCAGTACGCCGCACCGGCAGCCAGTTCCATTGCCGCTTTTTCGTTTGTGGACCACTCCACATAAATGCTGCCGTCATTGTGCTTGGCAGTCGTTTCCAGCACCTCGGTAGACGGCGTTCCGGGATAACCGGAAACCACGTTCAGACCTGCCGCAATGGCACCCATGGCAATCGCAGCATTTCCCATTAAAAATTCTGTATGCATGTTAACCTTCCAATCTGTTTTGGGAATCCCAGTCCGCTGGGAACGGCTTTTCGCAAGTCAAGATGCACAAAAGCCTGTCTTTTATTATAACGGAATTTGTTTGCAAAGTCAAGTGTTCTGCAATAAAACAAATCCCATTTTATTACACGTGCAACAAAAAACCGCCATGCACAACTGCACAGCGGCTCTCTATTTCAGGAAAATTAGGGAAACGCTGCATAAAGCCCGCCTGTCGGCTTTGCATTATTCAGTGTTTCCCTAGGAATTACTTTCTGCCCAGCACGAAGTCCCAAGTCGGATTCTTGCCTGCACCCTGCAGGGCAACGTAGTAGAGGATATAGTACACGTCGGTGGAATCTACCGAGCCGTCACCGTCAATATCGGCAGCGGCGATCTGGTCAGCGGTGAGATTGCTGGACATGCCTGCACCGCGGTATGCCACGCAGAGCATGGCTTCGAATACATCGTTGGTGTCGAGCACGCCGTCACCGGAAGCGTCACCCTTTGCAGCTGCCGGAGCCGTTGTGGTAGTGGTTGCAGTCGTTGCGGTTGTTGCTGTGGTGGTGTTTGTGGTATTGGTCGTGGTGTTGGTCGTGGTGTTGGTCGTCTGTTCGGTGGTGGATTTTGTCGTGGTCGTGGTAGTTGTCGTTGTTGTGGTGGTTTCGGTTGTGGTTTCTGTGGTGGTTACGGTCTTGTCGGGAATGGGGTCGTTGGGGTTCCAGTTGTAGTGGATAGTGGCGTTCAGAATAGAACTATTATTGCTATGAATGGACATCTTTTTCCAATCTTCTTCCGAACCTGTGTAGTAAACATCGGAAATATCGCTGTTAAAAGCACCGGCAGCAATTTTTTGAAGGCTTTTCGGAATCTGAACCGCATAAACGCTGCTACAGTTCTCAAATGTAGTACTTGTACCCCAAATATCCATGCCTATATCTGTTAAATTTTCCGGCAGAACCACTTTTGTAAGCGATTTGCAATCATGAAATGCCCTGTACTCTATCGTCGTCAAGCTATCCGGAAATTTCACATTTTTTAATTTCGTGCAGTTTCCAAACGCATTGCCCTTAATATAGGTCAATCCTTCCGGAAATGTGACATTTTCCAAACCGGTGCAACCGGAAAAAGTGCTTGCTTCAATTATTGACACATCAGCCGGAATATTAATCTCTGTCAAACTAGTACAGTCGGAAAAGGCACCCTCTCCGATTAACATCACGCCATCCGGCAGTTCTATTGCTGTCAAAGCAGCACAGTTTTGAAATGCCTGTTCACCAACAACCATCACTTCTTTCGGCAATGTCACTTCTTTCAGGCTAGTGCAATTATTGAACATTCCAGATGGAATCTTTTGCACGCCATTTCCAATCGTCGCACTTTCCAAAGCCGTGCAGCCCGAAAAGGCACTGTCTTCTACCGTCATCACAGAATCCGGAAGTGTCACTTCTGTCAAACTTTTACAACTATAAAAAGCATTCTCTTCAATGGTCACCAATTCATCATGGAATTTCACTTCATTCAGTTTATTGCAATTGTTGAATGCGTTGTCACAGATCTTTGTTAAACTCTGCGGAAAAGTCACATTTGCAAGCACAGAGCAATCAGAAAAGGCTTTTCGACCAATTGTTGCCACACCGTCCGGCAGTTCTACCGCTGTCAAAGAAGTACAATTTTGAAATGCCTGTTCACCAACAGTTGTCAACTCTTTCGACAGTGTTACTTCTTTCAGACCAGTGCAATTGTAAAACGTTGAATTTTCTAAAACAGAAACATTATCCGGAATGACAATTGCACTCAGTTTTGCACAATTCTTAAATGCAGAGCTGCCTATACTTACCAAGCTGCTGGGAAGTGTGATAGATTTTAAGTTAGTACATTCCTCAAAGACGCTGTTGCCTAAGGTTGTTACACTCTCTGGAATCGAAACCGTTGTCAGATAGGTACAACCCAAAAATGTTCCGGAAGGCAGAGAAGCCAGCTGTTCCGGCAATGTTACCTCTTTCAAACTAGTGCAACCAGAAAATGTTTCTGTTCCCAGTTCCTTCAAATTCGCCGGAAGATTGACTGTTCTCAGATTTTTATCTCCGTCAAATACGCTGCCGTCCATTGTTACAATGCTATCCGGAAGTGTTGCTTCCGCCAGATTGTAGCAAGAACGAAACGCCTGATACCCAATCTTCGTTACCGGCACACCCTCAATTTCCGCGGGCACCTCGATTGTCGTTGCATTCTGGTCACAGCCAGTAATGGTAACGGTTTTCGTTTCATCGCTCACAATTTCATACGTCAGGTTATCGTAAGTGAGATCTTCCGCACTTGCCACAACAGTCACCTGCGGCAGATGCACCTGTGCCACCGGCACTGCACCGACGCACATGGTCACAGCCGTCAAAGCTGCCAAAAAAGTTCTGATTTTTTTCATTGCTTTTTACTCCTTTCACAAATCTGTCATTATACGAACGTATATCTTTCCACTATATATGCTA
>OGIA01001909.1_pt1 | contig 11132 bp, 10 predicted proteins | sample 1571671 | NCBI WGS metagenome assembly OGIA01 (sample SAMEA2582027, study PRJEB24529) | metagenome | biome: Human gut stool | place: China | collected 2011
CCTCGTTAGGGGAGGTGGCATTGCGAAGCAATGACGGAGAGGTTTAACCAAAGTTTTCCGCCGTGGTCACTTCCACGACCTCGGTGCAGTAGGGCTCAAAGGCCTTCTTCACGGTGTCAAGGTCGAGGCCCAGAGCCTCGCAGGTCTCGGTGTTGATGGTGGCAATGCCGTTGTCGAAGGTCTGGAAAGGCAGGTCAGCAGGGGTCTTGCCGTCGCAGAGCAGTTCCACCACCATATCGGCGGTAGCTTCGCCCAGCTGGACGTAATCGACGCCGTAGCCCACGAAGGCACCGTTCAGGGCAAAGCTGTCAGCGCCGGTGTAGTGCTGGACGCCTGCCTCGGTGAAGGTCTCGTAGATGGAAAGCTCGGCGGTCATGACGGTGTTATCGGTGGGGGTGAAGACAGCCTTGACACCGGCGGCGATGAGGGCCTCAGCGGCCATCTGAACTTCGGCGGTGGTGGTGCCGTTCTTCTCGATGTACTTGATGCCCTTGCTGTCGCAGAAAGCCTTGGCGTCTGCAATCGCCTGTGTAGAAGCATCCTGGCTCAGATCATACAGCAGGCCGATGGTGTCGATGTCGGGGTTGACGGCCAGGATGAGGTTCATGATGGCGTCGGTGTTCAGGGCGTCGGAAGTGCCGGTGATGTTCGGCTCGGTGTCAAAGCCTGCGGCGGCGGGGTCAGTGACGGCGGAGTAGACGACGGGGATGTCGGTGTCCTCCACAGCGGCCAGCATGGTAGCGGCGGTGGGGGTAGCCACAGCCACGATGACGTCCACGCCGTCGGCCACGAGGTCGGCGCCGATCTGGTTCAGGTTGGTCTGGTCGGCCTGCGCATTGGCGTAGTAGTCGGCGTAGTCGAAGGTGACGCCCTTCTCCTTGCCCACCTCGTCCAGACGCTCTTCCACCGACGCAACGATCTGGTTCAGAGAAGCGTGGTCAACATAGTTGACAATGCCCACCTTGAAGGTCTGGCCTGCCTCGCTGGCGGCGGCAGAAGATGCTGCTGCACTGGAAGCGGTGCCGGATGCAGTGCTCGAAGCGGACGAACCGCAGCCGGTCAGACCCAGAGCGGAAACAGTGGCGGCGGCCATAGCGGCTTTCAGAAAGCTGCGGCGGGAGATCATGTTCATGGTTTTCATAGCGGTTGCTCCTTCCTTGGAGCGGGCGGCATGTAAAATAAAAACCCGCTCCACTTGCGGGACGGGCTTTTGTTCTCATATAACAAAACGACCCTGTCCCTGTGTGTTCATCCACAAGGACAGAGTCGAGAAATTCGAATCTGCGGTGCCACCTTGCTTGCTTTGCTCGCTTTCCTCTTGAAAGCCGCAAAGCCCCTCACGGAGAGCCAACACTCCCCTGCCCTGTAACGGAGGCTTCCGTCCCAAGCTACTGGAGGCTCTGCCTCGTTTGCCCGGCCCTCGGCGGCCCACGAATCTCTGCCCCGCTCTCGCCCGTTTTCACTGTCCGGGCTCACTGAAGATGCGCTCTGCAGGTTCTCTTCCGCCTCATTGGTTTGATTGCATTATACACTTTATCCGTGTAAAGTCAAGAGGGAATTTCAAAATTTTCCGTCAGATTTTTTCACGTTTCATCACTCGAGGTTGAGTTTGTTTCGCATCAGCCAGACCGTCAGCCCGAACCAGAAGACGCCGAACGCCGCCGCGATGCCCAGCGTGACCATCGCGCTCCCCATGTAGCCCAGAGCCGAGACGGTAGTCTCGATGCTGCCCACATCGCCTACGATGCTATAGATGGCCGTCTCGTAGACGCCGGTGCCGATCTGGAGCAGCTTTTCGAGCCAGCCCTGCACATACTGCATGACAAAGAAGCTCAGGATGCCCGCCAGCGCGGGGTGGTTCTTGAACTGATGTCCCACCATGCAGGCAGCATAGATGCAGGCGATGGCGCTGACCATCCGCACGAAGCCGACGACGCCGCTGAAAGCCAGCGCTCCCCAGAACTCCATGTTATAGCGGGCAAATGCCTCCCGGATGATCGACCACATCCGCGGCAGCTGCTCAAGCAGGTCCATATCCGCCATCATCAGGACAGCCAGAATGCCGAAGGAAAGGCAGGCTGCGAGGATGCTGCACAGGCTCCACACGGTGCTGGAGATGAGCTTCGAGGTCACAAGCTGTGTTTCCGTCACCGGCAGGGTGTGCATCAGATAGCCCTCCCGGCCCAGCAGGTTGCGGTAGAAGCGCTGCACGATGGTCATGATGGTGACGACCACGGTGCCGATGATGACGGCGGTGTAGACAAGGCTCAGCAGGCCCACGAGAGCCGAATAGGCGTCACTATTGGTGCTGTTCCATCTCCAGACTGAGCCGCCAAAGAGCACCGACGCCGCCAGCAGGGCCAGATACATTCCGCCGTAGGTGCGGGCGGTGGCCCGGAACTCATATTTCAGTAACTTTTTCAGCATTTGAATACCTCCCGGAAATATGCATCCACACTCATGCCCTCGGTCTCGCGGAGCTCATCCACCGAGCGGTGGGCGAAAATTCTGCCGTTCTTCAGGAACACAGCCTCATCCAGTACCGGCTCCACATCCTCGATGAGGTGGGTGGAGATGATGACCGAGGCGTCCCGGCTGTAGTTGGTGAGGATGGTGTTCAGGATGTAGTCCCGCGCCGCCGGGTCCACGCCGCCGATGGGTTCATCCAGCAGGTAGAGCCGGGCATTCCGGCTCATGGCAAGGATGAGCTGGACTTTCTCCTTGTTGCCCTTGGAAAGGCTCTTGAGGGGTGCTTTGGGCGAAAGCTCCAGCTTTTCCAGCATCTCATTCGCCTTGGCGGGGTCGAAGTCGGCGTAGAAATCCCGGAACATCTCCACCAGCTGCTCCACCCGCATCCAGTCGGGCAGCCATGCGGCATCCGGCAGGTAGGAGACGATGGCCTTCGTGTCCGGGCCGGGGTCCATGCCCGCGATTTTTATGCTGCCCGCCGTGGGCTGCAAGAGGCCGTTCGCCAGTTTGATGAGGGTGGTCTTGCCGCTGCCGTTGGGGCCAAGCAGGCCCACGATGCGGCCAAAACCGATGTGCAGCTCGATGTCATCGAGGGCGTTTGTCCCCTTCTGGTAGGATTTCGTCAGGCCCTCACAAGTTAAAAGCTCATTCATTTCAATCACTCTCCTTTGTTTCCCAGCCCGTCATAAGCTTTGCGGCCTCTGCCGGGCCGTAGCCGATGCCGCGCATTTTCTCGAGATATTCGGCGGTCATGGCGCGGGCCGTCTCGTCCCGCAGCTGTTCCAAAAGGGCTGTATCTTCGGTGACGAAGCGGCCCGTGGTCCGCTCGGTGTAGACGAGCCCTTCCGCTTCCAGCTGGGCCAGCGCCCGCTGCATGGTGTTTGGGTTGACGCCTGCCGCTGCGGCCATGTCGCGCACCGAGTCCAGATGTCCGCCGGGCGGGTAGGTGCCCGCCAGAATTTTTGCCTTGAGCCGTTCCACGATCTGTGCGTAGATGGGGCGGCTCATATCGAATCGTTCGCCCATCGTCTCATCTCCTTGTGTCGCTGTACTAAGTGCATAATACAATAATACTCGAATCATCTTTTTTGTCAAGAGGGAATTTTCAATTTCTTCAAAATATGCTATACTGTCTTTTGTATATTAGAAGAAAATGCGCAGGAGCACAGAATCTATGAAAGCGACCATCATCATCCCCAACATCAACGGCAAAGGCTGGCTCAAGGACTCCATCGAATCGGTCTACGCCCAGACGGAGCAGGACTTCGAGCTTATCGTGGTGGATAACGGCTCCACCGACGAGAGCCTTGAGCAGGCCCGTAGCTATCGCAGCCGCCCGAACTTCCAGCTTATCGAGAACGGCTCCAACACCGGCTTTTCCCACGCCGTCAATCAGGGCATCGCCCGGGCGAAAAGCGAGTTTGTGGTACTGTTCAACAACGACGCCTTTGCAGAGCCCCAGTGGCTGGCCGAGCTCATCCGCGTGGCCGAGAGCGACGAGAAAATTTTTGCCGTCCAGAGCCTTATGATACGCCACTTCGACCGGGAGCTTGCCGACGACGCTGGCGATTACGTCACATGGATGGGCTTTGCCTGCAAGACCGGCGACGGCCGCCGGGCCAGCCGCTACACCAAACAGAAGCGCATCTTCTCGGCCTGCGGCGGCGCGGCCCTCTACCGCAAAAGCATCCTCGACGAGATCGGCGTCTTCGATGAAAACTTTTTTGCCTACTTCGAGGACGTGGACCTCAGCTGGCGCGCCAACAACGCGGGCTACAAGAATGTCCTCTGCCCCACGGCAAAGTGTTACCACATCTGCGGCGCCAGCACCGGCGCGGTGCGGTACAACGCCTTCAAGAGCCAGCAGAGCGGCCGCAACAGCATCCTTCTCCCCCTCAAGAACGAGCCTCTGCTGATGCTCATTCTCAACTTCATTCCGCTGGCGCTGGGCTATCTGCTCAAGTGCTACAAGTTCCACAAACAGGGCTTCGGCGAGGCGTGGGACAAGGGAATGCGTGAGGCCTTCGATTTGCTCAAAAACGACCAGTTGGGCAAGCGTCCCTTCCGCCTCCGCGACCTGCCGAATTATGTTCTCATGGAGCTGTGGATGATATGGAATATGGTGCCGTATCTCTGGTATCGGCTGGTGGTCGTAAGATTTGATCTGAAGTAATTCTGGATATGCAAAAACCGGGAAGCTCTGGGAGCTTCCCGGTTTTTGTTTGTGATTCGTTTTATGCCGCCGCGCTGGCCGCACTTTCGGCCTGCGGCTCTGCGTCCGAGGCGGCTTCGCTTTCGGCGGTGCTGTCCGCTTCCTCGCTGGCGGCTGCGGCCTCGGAGGACGCGGCGTCAGACTCGGCGGGCGTTTCGCCGCCGGTGGCGAGGATGGCGTCCTGCACCTCGCTGTCTGCCATCATGGCAGGCTCGGCGGCAGTGGACGCCGCCGTTGACTCGGGCTTCGTCTCGCTCTCGGTCAGGCCGGTAAGATACCAGCTGCCGCTCTGGCGGCTGAACAGATAGTCCATGTACTTGACCGGCGTATCCGAGGTGGTGGTGAGGATGCTGTCCGTTGCGTTCTGGTTGGGGATATAGCCCACGGTGACGTGGAGGAGGCCGTCCTTCTTAAACAGCTTGGTCACAGTGGCGCGGTAGCTGCCCACGCTGCCGGTGACGGGTATCTTATAGCACTGGGTGGTGTCGTCGAACTCGACGGTCATATCCTCCATCTCGAAGGTCTTGTGGGTCATGCGGAAGCTGGGGCCGACAAGCTTTGCGAGGTAGGCGTCCACGTCCACCGAGGGGATGAGCAGCTGCTCGGTATCGGGGTCGGTGTTGTAGCCGTCGAAACCGCCCTGGGTCTCCTGGATGCTGTACACACAGCCCCAGACCGCAGCCTCGCGGAGGGTCAGGTCGTCGATGTTCTCGATGCCCTCAAAAGGCACGGGGTCGAACAGCACCAGACCTTCCAGCTTGTCCTCGTATTCCTGCTTCTGGGCCGTATCGTCAAACAGTTTTGCCACGGCGTTCACGCCTGCGTGCAGCACGGTCAGCACGCCGATGAGCACCAGCACCGCGATGACCAGCCCGAGGGCCTGCCGACCACGGCGGCGGTGGAGCCGGGCGTGTTCTTCCGGGGTCATTTCTATCTTCATATGGTTATCGTCTCCTGCGTTGTTTCACTTTTCAGATAAAAACAGTATACCACAATCATGGGCAGGGTGCAAAACCCTGCCCGTGTTATTTTGGTGAAAGCCGTTCATTCCCAGTTCTTCCAGACGTCGGGCTGGTAGCCGACGGTGGCCTGACGGCCATTGCGGACGATGGGGGTGCGGAACAGCTGCTGGTTCTCGAAGAGCTTGTCTTCTTTCTGCCAGTCTACAAGCGCGTCCAGCAGAGCGAGGGTCTGCTTGTCCTTGGCGTTGGGGTCCACCAGCGCCTGCCAGCCGCCCAGAGCGCGGGACACATTTTCAAACTCGCCCCGGCTCATCTCTTTTTCTTTCAAATCGATCATCTGGAACTTGATGCCGCGCTCCTTGAAATAGCGCTGGGCCTTTTTGGTATCGAAGCACTTGGTAGTGCCAAATATCTGGATGTTCATGGTCTTGCCCTCCTGTTCATTCTGCTCTATTGTAACATATCTGCGCCCGAAAGCCTATAGCATATTTTCTGCTCCGCCGGGCCACACTGCTCTCAGCGCCTTTTCTTATTCTGAATGGAGGTAGTACCAACATGAAAGCATTCGTAGACCCTGAACTCTGCATCGGCTGCACCCAGTGTGCCGGGCTCTGCCCCGAGGTATACCAGATGGAAGGGACTCTGGCTGTCGCCATCCCCGGCGACATCCCGCCCGACCAGGTGCCGCTGGCTGTGGACGCCGCCAACGCCTGCCCGGTGAGCGCGATAAGGGTAGAGTAAAACTTTCCGAAAGAGGCTGAGAGGTTTATCCCTCAGTCTCTTTTTTCTTTGGGCCATTCGTGGTATACTATAAGATGTGAAATTATGGAATGGAGGACCACAAGCTATGCGTTTACTGGTCATTGACGGCAACAGCATCGCCAACCGTGCCTTTTACGGCATCAAGCTGCTGACCACCAAAGACGGCCGCTATACCAACGCCATTTTCGGCTTTCTGAATATCCTGCTCTCCCTGCTCAAGGAATGCGGACCCGACGAGGTGGCCGTGGCCTTCGACCTCAAGGCCCCCACCTTCCGCCACAAGATGTATGACGGCTACAAGGCCACCCGCCACAAGATGCCCGACGAGCTGGCCGCGCAGATGCCGGTGCTCAAAGAGCTTCTGGCCGCGCTGGGCTACCGTGAGGTGACAGCTGAGGGCTGGGAGGCCGACGACATCCTCGGCACCCTTTCTGCCGCCTGCGCCGCCCGCAGCGACGACTGCTTCCTCGCCACCGGAGACCGGGACAGCTTACAGCTCGTCAGCGACACCACCACCGTCCTGCTGGCCACTACTGCCATGGGCCGCAGCAAGACGGCGGTAATGGACGTGGACGCCGTGAAGGAAAAGTACGGTGTCTCTCCCCGCCAGCTCATCGACGTCAAGAGCCTCATGGGCGACACCTCCGACAACATCCCGGGCGTGAAGGGCATCGGCGAGAAGAGCGCCATCACCCTCATCCAGAAATACGGCAGTCTGGCGGGCGTTTACGCCCATCTCGACGACACTGCTGACAAGACCATCAAGCCAAAACAGCGGGAGCATCTGGCCGAAGACCGCGCCATGGCAGAGCTGAGCTACACGCTCGGCACCATCCGCACCGACGCCCCCATCGACACCGCCGAGGGGGCCTATGTCGTGGGCGAGGGCAACAAGGCCGAAGCCGTCCGGCTGATGCAGGAGCTGGAACTTCACTCCCTTATCGCCCGCTTCGGTCTGAGCGACATCGCCCCCGCCGCCGACCCGGAAAGAGCGTCGATAGAGCCTCTGCAGGCGGCTGAGGTGCCTGTTCTGCCCGCCGAGCCGAAGGGGCATTACCTCGTGGCCGCGCGGCCTGCCGTCATGGGCAAGCAGGGTACCCGCAATGTGGAGCTGCAGCCCGCCGCATGGTACGCCGTACAGGACAAGGCGGTCTTCCCGCTGGAAGACGACGACCTGCTCCGTCTGCTGGACAACGAAGACGTCACCCTTGACGTCTTCGACAGCGCCCCGCTCTACGCTCGCGCCATGGCTGCGGGAAACTGGGGCAGCAGCATCGTCTGGGACGGCAAGCTGGCGGCCTATCTGCTGGACGCCTCAGCTTCCAAGTACAACCTCTCGGAGCTCATCATCAGCTACCGCGCCGACGCCGCTTTCACCTGTGAGAAGTGGCCGGACGCCGGTGCGCTGGCCGACCTGTTCGCCAAGATGAAGGCAGAGATCACCGCGCTGGGCGAAGACTCCCTCTACAACGACATCGAGTTCCCGCTGGCGCAGGTGCTGGCCGACATGACCCGCATCGGCATCCTCGTGGACAAAGAGGGCATCGAGAAGTTCGGCGTGAAAATGCGCTCGGAGCTGGAAGAGGTCCTCACCCGCATCCACATGGAGACGGGCAGCGCCAGCTTCAACCCCAACAGCCCCAAGCAGCTGGGCGAGATGCTCTTCGACACCATGGGCCTGCCCCACGGCAAAAAGACCCAGCGCGGCTGGTCTACCGACGCCGAGACGCTGGAAGCAGTACCGCGCCTACCAGAAGCTGAACTCCACCTACGTCGAAGGCCTGCTGAAGGTCATCGCGGAGGATGGCCGCATCCACACCCGCTTCAACCAGACCGAAGCCCGCACCGGACGGCTTTCCTCCGACAACCCCAACCTGCAGAACATCCCCATCCGCACCGAGCTGGGCAGCCAGCTCCGCGCTTACTTTGTGGCGCGGCCCGGCTGCGTGCTGGTGGACGCCGACTACAGCCAGATCGAGCTGCGCATCCTCGCCCACGTCACCGGCGACGAGCATATGCAGCAGGCCTTCCTCACCGGCGAGGACATCCACCGCAGCACTGCCGCCAAAATCTATGGTCTGCCCCTCGAGCAGGTCACGCCCCGCCTGCGCTCTTCGGCAAAAGCCATCAACTTCGGCATCATGTACGGCAAGGGCGCTTACAGCCTCTCGAAGGACATCGGCGTGAGCGTCAAAGAAGCAGACGCCTTCCTGAAAAACTATCTGGCCACCTTCCCGAAAGTCAGCGGCTACATGGACAAGACCATCTCCGACGCCCGGAACTGCGGCTATGTGTCCACCCTCTTCGGACGCCGCCGCTCTCTGCCGGAGCTGGCCAGCAACAATCACAACATCCGGGCCAGCGGCGAGCGGATGGCCCGCAACACGCCGATCCAAGGCACTGCCGCCGACGTCATCAAGCTGGCGATGGTGCGGGTCTGGCGGCGTCTGCGGGACGAGAAGATGGAGAGCCGCCTCATCCTGACCGTCCACGACGAACTCATCGTCGAGGCCCCGGAGGCAGAAGCCGCGAAAGCCGCCGCCATCCTGCAGGAAGAGATGGAAGGCTGTGTCAATTACGCTGTCCCCCTGAGCACCGAAGTGCATCAGGGCAAAAACTGGCTGGAGGCCCACTAAAACCATGATCATCTTAGGAATCGAATCCACCTGCGACGAGACCGCCGCATCTCTGGTGGAAGATGGCCGGCACCTGCTGAGCAACGTCATCTCCACCAGCGTCAAGGAGCAGGCACTTTACGGCGGCGTCGTGCCGGAGATCGCCAGCCGCCGCCACTGTGAGTTCATCAGCGCCACCGTCAAAAAGGCTCTGCTGGATGCAGGCAAGACCATCGACGACGTGGACGCCGTGGCTGTCACCTTCGCGCCCGGCCTCATCGGCGCAGTGCTGGTGGGCGTCAACTTTGCCAAGGGCCTCGCCTACTCGGCGGGCAAGCCGCTGGTGCCGGTCCACCATCTGCGGGGCCACATTGCAGCCCTCTACCTGACCCACCCGGAGCTGAAGCCGCCCTTCCTCTGCCTTGTGGCGTCCGGCGGACACAGCCACATCGTGGAGGTGCAGGACTACACCCATTACCACATCCTCGGCCACACGGTGGACGACGCCGCCGGCGAGGCCTTTGACAAGGTGGCCCGGACGCTGGGCCTGCCCTATCCCGGCGGTCCCAGCGTCGCCAACGCCGCCAAGACCGGCGACCCGAAAGCCTACCGTCTGCCGGTGCCTCATGTGGAGGGCAAGTACAACGTCAGCTTCTCCGGCCTCAAGACCGCCGTGCTGAACGAGGTGAATCAGGCCCAGATGAAGGGTACTGACATCAACGTCCCCGACCTCGCGGCCAGCTTCCAGGAGCGCATCGCGGGCATCCTCGCAGAAAAGCTCCTTCTCGCCGCCGCCGACACCGGCGCAAAGCAGGTCTGTCTGGCGGGCGGCGTCGCGGCCAATGGCCGTCTGCGCCAGCTGGTCAATGACGGTGCCCAGAAGCTGGGGGCCAAGGTCTACCTGCCAGAGCTGAAATTCTGCGGCGACAACGGCGCGATGATCGCGGCTCAGGGCTACTATCAGTACATCGCGGGCCATACCGCCGGGCTGGAGCTGAACGGTCTGCCGACTCTGCCCATCGATTACGAATAACTGACATAGAAAACGGAATGGCCGCGCACAGCTGTGCGCGGCCATTCCGTTTATTTCATATCACGTCCGAAGTAAAGCTCCACTTCACTGAGTTTCTTTTTCCGCAGCAGGAACGCCGTGGGGATGAGATAGACCGCGATAGACGTCAGCATGGTGATGTCATAGGTGCTGATGCTGTCTGCCACCGTCTGGGTGCCGTACAGGCCGCCGATGAGCATGGACGTGATGTCCATCGCGGCGTGGATGAACACCGTCACCCAGATGTTTCCGGTGCGGAAATAGACCGCCGCCAGCAGCGTACCCAGCGAGGCCGCAAAGACACACTGCATCAGAACTCCCAGCGGCTCACTGCCGGTGAGGTTGGTCAGGTGGGCCGCACCGAAGTAGAGGCCCGACAGCAGGCAGGCTTTCCAGACGCCGGCCCGGCTGGTGCCGAAATGCTCCAGAAGCGTCTGGGCGATGACGCCCCGGAACAGAAACTCTTCTGCCACACCGACGCTGGTCATGCCGATAAGGAACCATACGACATGCCACGCAGGCAGCATATCGCCCTCCGGCCTGCCAAACAGCAGAGTATTGTAGGCGTTGTAGCCGATGAGCGCGATGGGGTACAGGCCCACCAGCAGACCGTTGAAAAAGCCGCTGCCCCGGCGGCGGAGCAGGCCGCTCTTCCCGGTGCGCGCCAGAAAGAACCACGCCACCAGCACGCCTACTGCCTCCTGCATGAAGGTCAGCATATAATCATCGACGGCATCAATGTCCCGCACGACGAACAAGATGAGCAGAAGCGACAGCAGCGATGCCACGAACAGCATCCCCAGAAACAGCACCTCAGCCACAAGGCAGTAGAGCATCGGGTGAGCGCTGCGCAGACGTTTGAGCATAAAAAGACCTCCTGTGTCGTAGTGGTACTATTTTAGCATATTTCAGAAGAAAGAGATAGGGATTTGTGTGAATAATAAAGCGGGACCCGGGTTCCTTTCAAATCCCGCTGCGGATATAGAAAAAGACCGGCACACGAATGTGTACCGGTCTTTTTCAGTCGGAGCAGCGGGATTTGAACCCACGGCCTCCTCGTC
>OGIA01001916.1_pt1 | contig 11090 bp, 10 predicted proteins | sample 1571671 | NCBI WGS metagenome assembly OGIA01 (sample SAMEA2582027, study PRJEB24529) | metagenome | biome: Human gut stool | place: China | collected 2011
ATAGAAGCATTCGGAAATGAGTATCTGCAATACAAATTAAAAGTATGCCGATATTTAGGAAGAAAAAGATAACTTGAAGTTCTTGGGGCTAAAGCCAATATAAATAATACTAGACAGATTTGTCCAATAGCGTAAATACGGCATTTTCTCGCTTTGTGTTGTGTTATGTTTAGTAGAATAATATTACTCTGTCAATGAAAGGGGGAAACAGGTTCTAATATGCCTGATATTATTTTGTTGGCTGAATTGGCTGATTTTTATGATGTTAGTATACCTGAAATCATTGATGGAGAAAGGAAAAGCGAGAATATGAATGAGGAAGTAAAAGAAACAGTATTGAAATTATCTGATTATACAGAGACAATTAATCAAAAAATTAAAGGAAGGTTATTTGTACTTACGGTTATTGCAATAATAGGAATGATTGCGTTTGTGATTATTGAATTTACAGGACTAGATACACCTGGAAGTGTCTATGAAAGAGTAGCAAGTGCAGGTCTTGGGTTAGATTGTGGTATGTTAATAGTCCTTGCAATGTATCTTTCTGGGCTTTTAGGAAAGATTAAGGCAAGACGAGAAATGAAACGAAAGTACAACTGTAAATAAAAAGTCTGATAGAACAGATGGAAGAGAGGACCCATGAACAGAATGTAACAATGGCGCAAAGCAACTGGAACCCCAATATGCAGACGCAGAATTCGTACCGGAATCAGGGAAGTCAGAGCCGGGAAGCTCCGGTACAAAATGTAAGCTGGAATCGGGGCACACAGGAGATGCCCTGGGATGAAAGGGAGAAGAACAGAGGGACGCAGTGGAGGAGAAAAAGTCACTATTTCCGGATATTTCGATTAATCTTCTCAAACTCCTTTCCTCCCAGGGTATTGTGGGTGAGAAGTCTTTTGTTGCTTCCCGCTGATGCATTTTTCCGGTATTGTCCAGGGGTACAGCCGTTATGCTGACGGAACTGTCTGCAGAAATGCTCTACATTATTATAACCACATTGCTCGGAAATGTCGCGGATGGAGTATTCGCTGTACTCTAATAAATCCTGTGCACGGCGCAGACGTCCTTCGATGACATTGTCCATGCAGGAGGAGCCAAATTGGCGGTGATAGAGAGTCTGAAGATGACTGGGACTTAAGTGAAGCTTCGCAGCCATCATGTTTATATTCCATGGAAGCTGAGGATTATTGTAGATCATCTTATGCAATGCAACCAGCTCATGATCGTGAATACCCGGGGACTCATTCTGGATTCCTTCTCTTAATTTGGAGAACAGAACCCGCAGCAGGTGAGTAATGTTTGCTTCGCTTTCAGAGGAGAAAAAGGCGGACTCCCAGGTTAGTAATTTAAAAAGCTGATGACAGTATTCCGAATCTGTTACGGGAAATGGGGTGTTTATTAACGGAAACAGCTTCACGAAGGAGTGATCGGAACGAAAACGAATCCAGTCATTCCGGTATTCTTCACCGGCAGCACGGTAATAAATCCTGCTTCCTGGTGTATACAGAATAGCAGAATTGGCGGCTGTCCGCATTAGTCTTCCGTCTATGAGCAGCTCCGAGGGAGAGTCGAAAAGAAGCAGGAGATAGCCTGTAAAGCCATTCGGAACATCATATATAAAATCTGAGGGGTGAACGGCACTGTAGCCGACAAATTCAATTTCAGTCATCTGGAATCTCCGTTCTGATACATCAGAGGATATATCAATTTTCTTATAGTATAAATCATTGGAAACTTTAGATCAATGCGATAGTATCAGATTAATATGGCAATCGTCATCAGAGAGCTGCGGATCGTGCAGAGGTCAGACATCTGATGCGTGACTGCATAGGAACATGATTTGGAAGAAGGAGATACATGCATGATAAATTTGGGTGGAGCAACAGAGAATGACAGAAAAAAGATCGTGATTACAAAGGATTCAAAGGCCTTTTTTCACAATAATGTAGATTATTGTGTGGGAACCGGAAGAATGGGGCTTGCATTGACAGAAGAATATCAGGAGGAGCTGCGCTTGGTTCAAAAGGAAATCGGATTTAAGCATATCCGGGGACATGGATTATTCTGTGATGATATGGCGATCTTTCAGACCTATGAGGAGGATGGTAAGGTAAGGGTCGAGTACAACTATACTTATCTGGATAGAGTAATGGATGCCTATAAGAAGGTGGGGCTGAGACCTTTTCTTGAACTGGGTTTTATGCCTAAAAAGTTGGCAAGTGGAAGCCAGACTATCTTTTACTGGCAGGGAAATACCACTCCTCCAAAAGATTATGATATGTGGTGTGATATGGTGCATTCATTGCTGCGGCATCTGATGGGACGCTATGGAGAAGAGGAAGTTATTCAATGGCCCATTGAAGTATGGAACGAGCCCAATCTTTGCGGCTTCTGGGAAAATGCGGATATGCAGGAATATTTTAAGCTGTTCCATAGAACCTTTGATGCCATAAAGGAAGTGAATCCGGGATTCCGTGTAGGAGGCCCTGCTGTTTGTGGAGGAACGGATGAGAAATGGATTCAGGCATTTATGGAATATTGCCATGAGAATCACATACCTGTGGATTTCGTAACCAGACATCATTACACCATTGATCCGCCGGAATGTATTGGACATTATGCATATTCTGAACTGATGAAGGCAGAGGACGGCTTTGCCAATTTAAAAACAACCAGAGATATTATTGACAGTTTCCCGGAATATAAGGGTCTGCAGATTCATATCACGGAGTTCAACAGCTCCTATACTCCTCAGGGCGTCATTCATGATACAAACCTGAATGCGGCCTTTATAGCACAGCAGCTTTCCAGATTGGGAGATGTGAATGAATCCTATTCCTACTGGACATTTGGTGATGTGTTTGAAGAGCTGGGAGTTCCTTTTACACCATTTCACGGCGGCTTTGGACTGGTTGCCAATGGCTGTATTACCAAGCCGACCTTTTGGACATTTGCTTTTTACAAAAAGCTTGAGGAAAGTGAAGCCAATTGTGTATATAAGGATGACAATATTGTCGTTTTGAAACGTGCAAACGGTGATTATCTAGGTGTAGCCTGGAATATTGCCCGTAAAAGTGCAGAACAGGGTAAAGAAAAAATGCTGTTGGAGTTTACATTTCCGGCTGAACAGGAGGAGTACTGCTTCCTGACTAAGACGGTAGATGAGGAAACATGTAATCCCTTGAAGGTATGGCATGATATGGGAGAACCTGCCAATCTGAGTGAGGAACAGACGAAGCTGATTCGGGAATCATCCAGACCTTTTGTAAAAACAGAGCGTAAAAAGCAGGAGGATGGAAATATCTGCGTAGAGCTTCCTGTAAACGAAAACGGTGTGGTTTATTTCGAACTGAATGCCGGAAAGGTGAATCCGGATCGAGGATATGACTATGATCGTGTGGTCAGCTTGAAGGCTTAAACTAGCACCCAGTAATTTGCTTTATGAAACAATGTACATAGATTAGGCTTGTAAAGGAGGATATCAAAGTGAAAAAACAGGCGTTTAACCCATATTTACCGTCCTGGGAGTATATTCCGGACGGAGAACCTTATGTTTTTGGCGATCGCGTATATGTTTACGGATCCCATGATTACTTTAACGGATATGTTTTCTGCATGGGAGACTATGTGTGCTGGTCAGCTCCGGTCGATGACCTGGGCAACTGGAGATATGAGGGTGTGATTTATCCGAAGACAGCCGATCCGCTGAACCCGGAAGGCAAAATGTGTCTGTATGCCCCGGATGTTACGGTGGGACCGGACGGAAGGTACTATCTTTATTACGTGTTGGACAAGGTTTCGGTAGTTTCAGTTGCTGTATGTGACACTCCGGCAGGAAAGTATGAATTTTATGGCTATGTTCATTATGAAGATGGCACACGTCTGGGCGAAAAGGAAGGTGATGAACCCCAGTTTGACCCGGGGGTTCTGACGGAAGGAGATGTGACATATCTTTATACCGGAGCTTGCGGAAAAGGTGATAAATCCCGTACCGGAGCTATGGCTACGGTGTTGGGAGCAGATATGCTGACGATCAGGGAAGCTCCGGTGTTTGTGGCCCCCGGCTGTGAATATGGTGCCGGTACCGGATTTGAGGGACATGAGTTTTTTGAGGCATCTTCCATCCGTAAAGTAGGTGACACCTATTATTTTGTCTATTCATCCATATTAATGCACGAATTATGTTATGCCACCAGCAAGAATCCTACTAGGGACTTTGTCTATGGCGGAGTTATTGTCAGCAATTGTGATCTGCACATCGATACCTACAAGCCGGCAGATATGCCAACAGCTTACGGTGCCAATAATCACGGAAGTATTGTGCAGATCGGAGAGGACTGGTACATTTTTTATCACAGGCATACCAATAATACCTGGTACAGCAGACAGGGATGTGCTGAAAAGCTGCAGATTATGCCGGACGGCAGTATTCCACAGGTAAAAATTACCTCCTGCGGTTTAAATGGAGGTCCGCTTGAGGGTAAAGGCGAATACCCCGCTTATCTTGCATGTAATCTGTTTACCGATACCCCATCAGTTTATGTGGGCGAAGGGAATTTTCCACGAGTAATGCAGGACGGAAGGGATGGAGACGAAGAAGTTGGATATATTGCCAATATTACAGATTCAACTACCATCGGCTTCAAATATTTTGACTGCCATGATATTCGTGAAATCAGTATTTGGACCCGGGGCTATGCAGATGGCACTTTTGAAGTAAAGACAGCATGGGATGGAGAGGTACTGGCGACATTAGAGGTTCAATATACCAATGTCTGGGAAAAGTATACCGCACCGGTTACGATTCCGGATGGAATACAGGCGCTTTACCTGACCTATCGCGGTAACGGAAATGCTGCATTAAGATCATTTGAGTTATCATAATCTATGTTATTGCATGTGCTGTAGTAACTTGTAATAAAATTAGCGGAGGTAGGAATTATGCTGAGAACAGCACGGACAGAAAATGGATGGGTGAAAGGTATTGAAGCCGCAGACCCTAGGATAACTGCATTTAAGGGAATCCCTTTTGCGGCTCCTCCGGTAGGAGAGAACAGATGGAGAGCACCCCAGCCCTGTGAAGACTGGGATGGAGTTCGTGAATGCTATCGCTTTGCTCCGATTTCCATGCAGAGCGTCCCGGGAATCGGTGATAACGTGTATATCCGTGAGTGGCATGTGGATCCGGAAATTGCCATGGATGAGGACTGTCTGTATTTGAACGTATGGACAGGTGCTAAAGAAGTAACAGAAAAACAGCCGGTTTTGGTATGGTTTTTCGGAGGAGGACTCCAGTGTGGATATCCTGCCGAAATGGAATTTGACGGAGAGAGAATTGCACGTCGCGGTGTGGTTGTTGTAACGGTAAACTACCGGGTTAATGTTTTTGGATTTTTGGCACATCCTCAGCTGACAGAGGAGCAGCCTGACGCACCGACTAATTTTGGAAGTCTGGATCAGCAGGCAGCACTTCGATGGGTACAGAGAAATATTGCTTTCTTTGGTGGAGATCCGGGTAATGTGACCATTGCAGGACAGTCAGCCGGAGGCGGAAGTGTTATGAGCCAGATGGCATGTATGGATAATGAAGGCTTATTTCATCGTGCAGTAGTGATGAGTGCAATGATTCGTTCTCCTTATCAGGTTGGAGGAATCGGAGTGCCGGAGGAATTGTGGCATGCTGAGGAAAATGGACAGCATTTTCTTTCTTTCCTGGGCTGCTCAACTATTGAGCAGGCTCGTAAGCTGGATGCGGCTGCGATTCGTGACAAGTATGAGGAATATACCAAAATATTTCCGGCTATGTTTACCGTATTGGATCACAAGTTCTGTGTAGGTGACCCAATGGTTCTTTTCATGGAAGGCAAGCATGTAAATGTTCCCGTTATGTCTGGAAATACTTCAGATGAATTTCCCAGTTATATAGAAGCTTCCTCAAAAGAAGATTTGAAAAAGAAAGCAGAAGAGATTTTCGGAAAGAATGCTGAGACCTTTTTGCGCTTTCCCGAGGCAATGCGGGAGGATTCTGATGGAAAGTATGCGAAGGTAAACGGAATTGAATGTACGATCAAGTGTCTTTTTTCAGATAAAAAAAGTGCAGGTGAAAAAAAGCCCTACTATTATTACAGGTTTGATTCAGATATTCCAGGATGGGATAATGCCGGAACCTTCCATTCTGTAGATTTATGGTTTTTCTTTGAAACACTGGCGAAATGCTGGAGACCCTTTGTGGGGCGGCATTACGATCTTTCCAGAATGATGTGCAATTACTGGGTGAATTTCATAAAAACAGGTGATCCAAACGGCAATGATGCGGACGGAAAGCCAATGCCATACTGGTATCCATATGAAAAAGAAAAGCCCTGTGAGATGATCTTCATGTCAGATAGACCGGTAGTGAACTGCGGAGGGGTGACACCCTTTAAGAAATTTTTACAAGAACAGATCAAGAAAACCCTTTCGACAGGTAGTGATCAAAACTCTTGGAATGTAAAAAAAGGAGACTACAATGAGCAAGTTAAAGATTAAAACAAAGGAAAGGCGATTTGAGACAGCCAGGGATTTATACGGAATCTTTTTTGAAGACATTAACCGTGCCGGAGACGGAGGACTTTATCCGGAAATGCTTCGAAACAGAAGCTTCGAAGATTCCGTTTTACCGGAGGGTTATATACAGCAGGAGGATGGCATCCATGTAGAAACCGTATCCGGATGGCTGGATGAGTTTTGCAACGGAGAAGGCTTATGCCGCTGGGTAAAGGGCAACAATATTCCGGAGACAGAAATACCGGCATGGTATACACACAATGCAAAGATGGAACTGGAACTGACGGATACCCTGAATGAACATCGGGACGCAGCTCTGCGTATGCAGTTTGAAAAGGACGGATCTCTGACTAATACCGGTTACTGCGGTATATCCGTAAAGGCTGGAGAAAGTTACTCTTTGTATTTATTTGCAAAAGCAAAGGAAGAAATAGGACTGGACGTAGCGATCGAATACCAGGGAAAAGTACTGACTGGAAACAGTCTGGTGGTTTCCGGTCAGGAGTATACAAGATATGACATGAAGCTGACAGCAGCTGAGGATTGTCACGAGGCACAGCTTACTATTTCCTGCAAAGAAGGCGGAGAGGTTCTGCTGGGATTTATTTCACTAATGCCTGACAATACCTACATGGGGCATGGACTCAGAACAGATCTTGTAGAAAAGCTTAAGGGAATGAGTCCAAAGTTTATGCGTTTTCCCGGAGGCTGTATTGTGGAAGGAACGACACCGTCTACAGCGATGAGATTTCGGGATACGGTAGGTCCGGTATGGGAAAGACCCAGTAAGCTGTTTGTATGGCATTACAGAAGTACATTAGGACTTGGCTTTCATGAATATCTGCAGCTTTGCGAGGATCTGGGGATGGAGCCCCTGTATGTATGTAACTGCGGAATGACCTGTCAGGGAAGAAAGAGTGTCCTTCTGGAAGGAGAGGCTCTTGATGAAATGGTACAGGATACACTGGATGCCATTGAATATGCTATCGGCTCTAAGGAAAGTAAATGGGGAAGGCTTCGTGCTTCTATGGGGCATCCGGAACCCTTTAAAATGACCTATCTGGAAATTGGTAATGAAAACTGGGGTCCGGATTATGAAAAGCGATACAACATGATTTATAAGAAGGTAAAAGAACTGTATCCACAGATTAAAACCATAGCCAATGAGCATGTAGAGAAAAATGGTTGTCCTGCCGAGTGCGTGGATGAACATTTTTACAATACAACAGAGTTCTTTGCAGAACGTGTAAATTATTATGATGACTACGATCGTAAGGGACCAAAAATCTTTGTAGGAGAGGTGGCTGTAAACGAAGGCAACTATATGGGACAGTTGTATGCGGCTTTGGGAGAAGCGGCTTTCCTTATGGGTATTGAGAAAAATCAGGATATCGTAACATTGGCCTCTTATGCTCCATTATTTGAAAATGTAAATTACAGAGCGTGGTATCCTAATCTGATTCGTTTCAATAATCATCAGAGCCTTGGAATTCCTACTTATTATGTCTGGAAAATGTTCGGTCAAAATCGCGGAGAATATGTGGTGCGATCCGAAGATGAGGGAGGACGTGTTTATCGTCCGAGAACCGGAATGGCATCTTTAAAATCCAATAAGGAACTTCGCTTCAGAAATCCCATTTGGAATGAAGAAGAAGCAAAGATTACTCATGAATTAATGGGACATGTGCAGGATACAGAGGATGGCCGCCTGCTTCAGCTTCCGGATGAGGAGCAGAAAAAGGAATTTCACAGTATTCTGGAATGGGCTGATGAGACCAAGAGCTTTGTGGTATTTGGAGAAGAAGACCAGACTTATGGAAGATTTGAGACCGATATTTTTGTTGAGGAAAATGCTTACTTCGAGTTGGGTATATTCAGTGCCAGGGTGGTTCGTTCCTATTATGAGGAGCAGCTCGTGATTACGGCCGGAGTGGAAAAAGAATGGGATGCAGCTATGGTGCGTCCGTTCCTTTGGAAGGTTAATGGAGGACAATGTTCACTGGAAGAGTTTGGCTATATGCATGACAACAAGCTGACGGAGGACTTTGCTATTTCAGTAAAACCGGGAGAATATCACCGCTTTGGATATGAAACGGACGGAAAACAGATTAGCCTGTATGTCGATGGTGAGCTTCAGAAGGAAATTTCGATTCCCTACGGACCTGCTTTTGTTTCGGTAGTAACTGACACCAAGGACGAAATCATTATTAAGGCGGTTAATTTTGCAGGAGATGTGGATCCGGTTTCCATTACACTGGACTGTCAGGTACAGGGCGACTATACCGTAACACTTCTTAGCGGTGAAAAGGGGGATGAAAACAGCTTTGAAGAGCCGGAGAAGGTGAAGAATATTACCGTGAATATGCATGGCGCTTCCTCAGAGTTCGTATACGAGGCACCGCCATATTCTGTCAGTGCTTTGCGATTGAAGAAGTGCGAAGCGTTTTAGAGGTTGACGCTGAACAGAAGATAAGAGAATAGAAAGACAAATTTTATGAATTTACTGGTAAAAGACAAATGTTTTTATAAAAAATGGCAGTTATCGCCATTCCGATTTCCTTGCAGAGCATGATCACCATCGGTGTCAATATGACCGATACCGTCATGGTGGGAAAGCTTGGGGAAACCTCGCTTTCTGCTACGGCTCTGGCTAAGGTGTGTATTCCGCTTGAGGAGCGGAAAGTGGATAAAAACTTTTTCAAAGGAGAAAATGAATCATGCACAGTAAATTAAATCAGGCAATTACATTACATCCATTATTTTTTGACCCTGTTAACAAAAAGACATAAGAACGGCCTGAGAATACAGCCGCAGGAAATGGTGGAGGTGGAACCCGGGGATGAAATCCGTTTTGGGAAGAGAAATTTCTGTTTTCGGTGAGAGCTCCTGCTTTCTGTTTGCCCATGAGTTATCCTGTCATATGAAATTGCTGTTCTGTATGTATGCTGGCATTCACAGAAAGCAATTTTGTATGGCTCTGAATAGTTATAAATTTTATACCACAGGTATAATGACAACCGCAGAAAATTGTGTTATTCTTGGTTACAGAAAGAAGATAAGCGGAGGCAGAGAACTCCACAGAAAGGAAAAAGACATGACAACAATGTATCGTTTTGACCAGCTTCATAGTGAACGTAAATCGTTAGCACTGCTTAAAGATCATGAGTGGGGCTTTGATTACATGCGCTCATTTAAGGCTAGGCATAAACGAGAAAATTGTGTTTTTGATACTGCACCTGAACCGGAGGCATAGCCGGACAGGGGTATAATAGATAAACATATTTTAGCGTACCGCTTACCTTAGATGATAAGGCAGGCGGTATTTTTTATGCTCCTTTAACTCAATCGGCAGAGTAACCGGCTTTTAACCGGTAGGTTGTGGGTTCAAATCCCATGAGGAGCACTTGTCCAATGTAGAATCAGAATGGATTGTCAACACTTATAAGTATGGCAATGGTAATCTATTTCGGGGATTGGGTAAAGACAGCATTGCCGATCAATCTGCTATTTCTCTTATTATTTGTGCAACTGGTATATGTTGGAATCAGGTGGTATGTAAAAGGATGGCGGGAAGCCAGAGGATATCATTAAAACAAAAATATCGATATTTTATTGGTACTACATGTATTTACTTTCGTGCTAATATGTATTATCATATTAGCATGAAAGGAGAATGTGTATGACTCAGTTTGAACAATTAGATTTATTGCTGAATGAATATGGAGGAATAATTCAGACCTTTCAAGTTATAGATAATGGAATTAGTAAGCCTGTGTTTTATTCTTATGTAAAAGAACGAGGATTGGAACAAGCTGCTCATGGTGTGTATGTATCACCAGATACATGGACAGATGCGATGTATATTTTGCATTTACGTTGTAGTCAGGCTGTGTTTTCTCATGAAACTGCATTGTTTTTCCACGATTTAACAGACAGAGAGCCTTTGAAATATACTATAACTGTAAGAACCGGGTATAATCCGAGCCGTTTGCAGGAAAACGGTTTTCAAGTGTATACAATTAAAAAGGATTTACATGAAACAGGGATTACGACTATGCAGACACCATTTGGGCATTCAGTTCCGGTTTATGATATGGAGCGGACAATTTGTGATCTGCTTCGCAGCAGGAACAATATAGAAATGCAGGTCTTTCAGGATGCCTTAAAGCAATATGCCAGACGCAAAGATAAAAATTTGAGGACACTTATGAAATATGCATCCATGTTTCATGTTGAAAAGATATTAAGACCATATTTGGAGGTATTACTTTAGATGATAACAACAGCAAGGCAAGTTCTGTTATGGAAAATCTATGGAAAGCATACCAAAAGAATTATTATTACGCTGCTAATATTTCATGGCAGATGGTTATGCAATCTATTCGATTTTTATATGAAATATCTTATAACGATAACGAAAGGACTATAATTCATGAGTAGAATACTTTTGGTGGAAGATGACACAATGATTGCTTCGGGGATTCTGTATGCACTTGAGACAGAAGGTTATGAAACAAATCATGCCACAGGTATAAAAGATG
>OGIA01001933.1_pt1 | contig 10972 bp, 7 predicted proteins | sample 1571671 | NCBI WGS metagenome assembly OGIA01 (sample SAMEA2582027, study PRJEB24529) | metagenome | biome: Human gut stool | place: China | collected 2011
CTCGCGGATGTCGCCCGCGTCCAGACCGGCCAGCGCCAGACAGATGCCCAGGTTCACATAGGGCAGGGCGCCGCGGATGGCGTAGCCGCCTTCCAGCACGGCGATGTCCGGGTTCAGGGCGCGGTTGAGGGCCGCATAGCCCTGGGCCGAGAGCTTCATGTTGGCCAGCGGGTCCGTGAAGTGGTTGTCCTGCCCGGCGGAGTTGATGACCAGATCGGGCTTGAAGTCCGCCAGCATGGGCAGCACGGCGTGCTCGATGGCGTAAAGGTAGCCCTCGTCCGAGGTCTCGGGCGGCAGGGGGATGTTGATGGTGCGGCCCAGCGCGCCCGGCCCGCCGCATTCCTGTGGGAAGCCCGTGCCCGGATAGAGGGTGCGGCCGTCCTGATGCAGGGAGATGAACAGGGTGTTCAGGTCGTTCCAGAAGATGTCCTGGCTGCCGTCGCCGTGGTGCACGTCCGTATCCACGATGGCGATGCGCAGGGGCCGCCCCGTGGGATGCGGATAGTGGTCGCGGATGTACTCCACCATCACGGCTTCGTTGTTGATGTTGCAGAAACCGCGGTTGCCGTGGGTCACGCGCATGGCGTGGTGTCCCGGAGGACGCACCAGGGCAAAGGCCTTGTCTTCCTTCTTCTCCATGACCAGACGGGCGGCCGTGATGGCCCCGCCCGCCGAGGCCCGGTGCGAATCGGTGACCACGGCGCCGGTGGAGGGCAGACAGAAATGCACGCGCTCCACCTGGGCGTTGGTGGCGAGCTCCGGACGGTATTCGGTGATGCCGGGGATGTCGAACAGGCCTTCTTCCGCCAGCTGATCGCGGGTATAGAGCAGGCGCTCCTCACGTTCGGGATGGGTGGCGGAGATGGCCCAGTCGAAGGCGGGGAAGAAGACCACGCCCAGCCGGTTACGGGCTCTCAGGGGATCAGTCATCGTCGTCCAGCATGTTTTCGGCAAAGATGTCGGCGCTGTAGCGCGCATAGGAGATCATCTTGCCCAGGCGGCCCAGAGCCATGGCATAGGCAAGGTTGGTCTCGGCCACGGCCGCGAAGAGCAGGCCGTTGTCGTCTTCCACCACGAAGACGCCGCCGGGCTTCTGCTCATGACGGAAGACCACGCAATGCAGCAGCCCGGGATCGCCCAGGCGGGAAACGAATTCGCAGCCGGGCAGGGGGCTCTCGTCCAGCACGGCCTGTTCCAGGGCGGCATCGGTACGGGGCAGGAAGCGCAGGCGGCCTTCCTCGGCGGTGACGGTATACAGTTCGCTCATGGCAATATCCTTACGTCTTATTCCAGCCCGCTGCCGCGCTGCTTCAGATGCCGCTCCACGGCGGAGAGGCATTGCAGCACCACGTCCTCGGGCTGTTGCGATGCGTCGATGATGGCGATGCGGTCGGGCTCTTCCGCCGCGATGGTCAGATAGCCCTGGCGCACGCGCTCGTGGAAATTGAGGCTCTCGCTGTCGAAACGGCCTTCGGAGAGCACCGTGCCCTCGCGCCGGTTGCGCAGGCCCGCGCGCTCCAGCCCCACGGACACGGGCAGGTCGCAGAGCAGGGTCAGATCCGGTTGCAGGCCGCCGGTGGCCAGATCGTTGGCCCGGCGCAGACGGTCGGGATCACGGCCGCGGCCGTAGCCCTGATAGGCCAGGGTGGAGTCGGTATAGCGGTCGCAGATGACGATCTGTCCGGCTTCCACCGCCGGACGGATGATCTCGGCCACATGCTGGGCCCGGTCGGCCAGGAAGAGATAGAGCTCGGCCCGGTTGCACAGGCCGGAATTGCGGGCGTCCAGCAGGATGGGACGCAGGGCGCGCCCCAGACCGCAGCCGCCCGGTTCGCGCGTCAGCAGCACGTCGTGGCCGCGCTTTTCCAGTTCCAGGGCCAGCAGCTGCTGGGCCGTGGTCTTGCCCGAACCTTCTATGCCTTCGAATGTGATGAACATGGCAGCCTCACAGCAGGGAGAGCATCCCGTCCTCCCCGGAAGACTTCCGGGAAGCGCGGGGCTTCTTTTCGACTTTTTCTTCCACCGGCGTCTGCGCGCAGCGGTGCATGGCCCGGCCCAGGGTGGCCTGATAGGGCGTCCAGCTCTCGCCTTCGCCCAGCTGGACGAACAGGCCCCGGCACTGGGCCATCTTGGCGTCGATGTTGTCCGCATAATGCAGCACGAGGGCCTCGGCGGTCTGCGGCACGCGCACGGCCCCGAATTCCAGCGTACCGTGGTGGCTCAGGACCAGATGCTTGAGATGGCGCTGCAACTCGGGCTCCAGGCCCGATTTTTCCAGATAGGGAGCCAGCATCTCCACGCAGATCTCCAGATGCCCCAGCAGGCGGCCCTCGTCGGTATAATCGTTGGCGATGCCGCCGGAAAATTCGCGGATCTTGCCGAAGTCGTGGAACAGGGCCCCAGCCAGCAGGGTCTGGCGGTCCAGCTCGGGGTACTGGTCGGCCAGACGGCGGCAAAGCTTGAAGACGCTCAGGGTATGCTCCAGCAGGCCGCCCGCATAGGCATGGTGCACGCCCTTGGCCGCCGGGCAGGTGCGGAAGGCCTCGCGCAGCTCTTCATTTTTGAACACGCCGTCCACCAGCTTGCGCCAGGGTTTGTAGCGGAACTCCTCGCGTATCAGGCCCATGAGCTCGTCCATCATGGCATCCAGCGGGTAGGGGCTGGCGGGCATGAAATCGGCCAGATCAAGGGCCGCGCCTTCTTCCGGCGAAAGCAGGCGGCCTTCCTCCACCGTGAACTGGAGCTGGTCGCGGAAGGTGCTCACCCGGCCGTGGGCATAGAAGAAGCTGCCCGTATGCAGGGCGGGGAAAGAGGCGCTCAGGGGCGACCAGATCTTGGCCTCCACGCTGCCGCTGGCGTCGGCCAGCACGAGCCGCCAGTACGGCCCGTTGCGCGAGCTGCCCTGTGCGGCCAGGGTGATGACGAAGACGCCTTCCGCTTCGTTGGGGGCCGCCATGTCTTTGACGAAAATGCCTTTTTGCATATATCCTGACTCTGCGGCCAAAGGCCGCCTGTCTTGTATGTTCTGAGGTCCCGGGGTATCCCCGCAGGCCCGCGGGGGCCTGTTTATCCATAAAGATTCCCTTGTTTCAGAGGTATTGTCAAATGCGTGTGCTCCTGACCAACGACGACGGCATCCGGGCCGAGGGCCTGCGTGCCATGTACCGGGCCCTGCGCGAAGCCGGGCATACCGTGCATGTGGTGGCCCCCATGCATGAACAGTCCGGCGTGGGCCATTCCCTGACCTTTTTCGATCCCCTGCGTGCCCACAAGATCGAGGAACCCGACTTCGAAGGTCTGGGCCTGTACGGCACCCCCACGGACTGCGTGAAGCTGGCCCTGGGCAACCTGCTGAAAAAGCGGCCCGACATGGTCATCTCGGGCATCAATGCGGGCAGCAACGTGGGCCCGGACATCCTCTATTCCGGTACCGTGGGCGCCGCCACCGAAGCCGCCCATGAAGACCTGCCCAGCATGGCGCTCTCCTGCGATGCCGGCGGCGGCCACCCGGACATGGATGCCATCGCCCGCCACGCCGTGGAGCTGGCCGCGCGCATCGACTGGAAAAAGGTGGCCCACCGCCGCGTCATCAACGTCAACTATCCCCGCGGCCCGCTGTCCGAGGCCAAGGGCCTGCGTATCTGCCCGCAGACCAGCGCCGTGTGGAAGAACGCCTACGCCGAACGCAAGGACCCGCGCGGCGAGCCCTACTGGTGGCTGGAAGGCGAGATCCCGCCGCACACCATCAACGCCGGTTCGGACAAGGACCTGCTCAATCGCGGCTATATCACCGTGACGCCCCTGCGTTTCGAGTTCACGGACCACGAAAGCCTGCGCAGTCTGGAGGACATGCTGCTTTCCTAGACAGCATACGGCCCCTGCGGGTGCCGATTTTATGAATTTTTCCACGACCGCCCCAAAGTCATTCCCCTTTGGGGCTTTTTTTTATATAATGAATCGCTTCGTTGCGGCTGCCCCACAACAGTCCTTCCGGCATGCATCCCTGCCGGATCAGACGGCGGCCGCCGATACATCAGACAGGCCGGCCGGACAGGCTTTTTCTGTCCGCCTTCCCATTTTATCCCACACTCGCGCATGGTGCGCGCAGTGTCGTATCGCACCTGGTGCAGGAGGAATCCATGCCGCTTATCGGGCCTAAGGAAATGTTCGCCGCCGCCTATGCGGGCCGGTATGCTGTGGGCGCGTTCAACGTCAACAACATGGAAATCGTGCAGGGCATCATGCAGGCCGCCTCGGAGGAAAAATCCCCCGTGATCCTTCAGGTCTCTTCGGGCGCGCGCAGCTATGCCGGGCAGAAATACCTCATGAAGCTGGTGGAAGCCGCCCTGGCCGAGGATCCTTCCGTGCCCGTGGTGGTGCATCTGGACCACGGTTCCAGCTTCGAGCTGTGCCGCGACTGTATCGACGGCGGTTTCACCTCCGTGATGATCGACGGCTCGCACCTGCCCTATGAAGAAAACATCGCCCTGACCAAGCAGGTGGTGGAATACGCCCACCCGCGCGGCATCTGGGTGGAAGCCGAACTGGGCAAGCTGGCCGGTGTGGAAGAGCATGTGAGCAATGCCGACCATGTGTACACCGACCCCGACCAGGCCGTGGACTTCGTGGAGCGCACGGGCTGCGACTCCCTGGCCGTGGCCATCGGCACCAGCCACGGTGCCTACAAATTCAAGGGCGAAGCCAAGCTGGACTTCGAACGCCTGGAAGAGATCGGCAAGCGCCTGCCCGGCTATCCGCTGGTGCTGCACGGCGCCTCCAGCGTGCCCCAGGAATTCGTGGAAGCCTGCAACAAGTTCGGCGGCCAGGTGGGCGGCGCCCGCGGCGTGCCGGAAGACATGCTGCGCAAGGCTGCCGGCATGGGCGTGTGCAAGATCAATGTGGATACCGACATCCGTCTGGCCGTGACCGCCTCCATCCGCCAGTATCTGGTGGAACATCCCGAAGCCTTCGACCCCCGCGCGTACCTGAAACCCGCGCGACAGGCCGTCAAGGATATGGTCGCCCACAAGATCCGCAACGTCATGGGATCTTCCGGCAAGGCCTAAACCAGTATCTCACGCCGCCTCCACCGGGGAGGCGGCGTTTTCCATCTCTCTCGCGTGAAGGAGCGCAACATGTCCGTATCTTTGGGGATGAACGGCTTTGGCCGCATCGGTCGTTATCTGCTGCGTCTGCTGGCTGACTCGAAAGACATCCGCATCACCGCCATCAACGCCCGCGCCGACAATGCTTCGCTGGCCCACCTTTTCAAATACGACTCGGTGTACGGTATTTTCCCCGGCACCGTCGATCATGACGACAACGGCATCATCATCAACGGCCGTCATATCGAAGTCACCCGCTGCAAGACCGGCGAATGGGAATGGGCCCGCCTTGGCATCGACATCGCCGTGGAGACCACCGGTACCCTGAAAAAGCGCGAGGACGCCGCCCAGCACCTGCAGTGCGGCGCCAAGAAGGTCGTGGTCTCGGCCCCCTGCAAGGAAGCCGACGCCACCATCGTCATGGGCGTCAATGACGACATCTACGATGCCGCCGCCCATACCGTGCTTTCCGCTGCCTCCTGTACCACCAACTGTCTGGCTCCCGTGGCCAAGGTCCTCAACGATGCCTTTGGCATCCGCCACGGCCTGATGACCACCATCCACTCCTACACCATGAGCCAGCGTATCCTGGACGGTTCCCACAAGGACCTGCGCCGTGCCCGCGCCGCCTGCGTGTCCATGATCCCCACCTCCACCGGCGCGGCCAAGGCCCTGGCCCTGGTGGTGCCCGCCCTCAAGGGCAAGCTGGACGGCATGGCCGTGCGCGTGCCCACCCCCGACATCTCCCTGGTGGACCTGACCTGCGAGCTGGAAAAGCCCGCCACCGCCGAAGAGATCAATGCCGCCCTCAAGGCCGCCCATGACGGCGCCCTGCACGACAATATGGGCTACTGCGACGAGCCCCTGGTCTCCATCGACTTCAAGGGCAGCACCCACGGCGGCGTCGTGGACGCCCTGTCCACCCAGGTCATGGACGGCACCATGGCCAAGCTCATCATCTGGTACGACAACGAATCCGGCTTCACCAACCAGCTGGCCCGCCTGCTGCGCAAGGTGGCTGCCAGCCTGTAAGGCGGCCGTACGGTAACGGAGACGACAAGGACGGCCCACGAGGGCCGTCCTTTTTTCATGCCTGATGGTCTGGAAGGATGTTTGGAGGAAGAGGCTACGCTCCCTCCCACTCTAAAAAACATAGGCGGGAGTTCCCCGTCTCGCAAGGGAGCTCCCGCCGTCGCGGCTGTCAGGCCGGGCAGCCGCAGGGCCGCCGGAGCTGTCCCTTGCCCGTGTTGGCATATGTGTTGGAAGGGCAGGCAAGAAACGCGCCCCGGCGGCAGGATCGAGAGTGCCCTGCATATCTTCCAGTTGATGGAATACTTACAAATATTTTGGAAAAGAGGGGAGGGCCCCAAAAGAAAAAGGGGCCTCCCGGTGAGGCCCCTTTCCAGATGGCGACGCGGCGGTCTCGTCCCGCAGCGTTAGTTGTGGTTGTAGAAGTTGATGAGGCAGCCGTCCAGAATAATCTGGCGTTCGTCGGCGGTCAGGTCGCCCAGGCGCAGTTCCACGGCCTCCACGGCCCCGGCAGCGCTCACCAGCCAGCCGGTGATGCCAGCGGCATCCTGCTCCACGGCGGTACGGATGCCGGGCAGGACGAAGCAGTCGCCCACGCTGAGCTTCTGCGCCAGAGCGGCATCGGCCAGCAGGGGCAGCATGCCCCAGTTGATGAGGTTGGAACGGTAGCGCTTGGTGGCGTATTCGGCGGCCACGTTGGCCCAGCCGCCCAGCACCTTCTGGCAGGAAGCGGCCTGCTCGCGGGCGGAGCCGTCACCGGGCTTGAGGGCGAAGATGGTGGAACCGATGCCGGTGTCCTTCAGACCGGCGCCCAGCACCGCGGCATAGACCTCAGGCTGCGCGGCCTTGAGGGGGGCCAGCATGCCTTCCAGCTTCGCCAGCAGGGCGGCATCGGCAGGATCGGCCAGACGGGCCTTTTCCATGGCTTGCACGTCCTTGGCGCGGCCCACATAGGCGGGATCCTTGCGCGACAGGGTAAACTCGGAAAGCTTGAGCGGGTTGGAACGCAGGGACGAGGTCTCGCCCGAGGGGATGAGCTCGTCGGTGGTGGTCACGGGGTCGGTGATGACCGAAGCCAGCGGCAGCACCAGGTTCTCCGGCAGGGGGCTCATGGACGGCCAGTCGGCGATGTTGGGACCGCGCTTGAGTTCCGCGGCGGCATCGGCCTTACCGAAACCGTTGTAGACGCGGCGCTGGTAGATGCCCGCATCGAAAGTGTAGGTGGTGTCCACGGCCAGCTTGTCCCAATCCAGTTCCGTGGCCGGGGTCAGGCGGCCGCCGTTGGCGGCGGTGGCGGCGATGGAGCGGGCGTCCATGAGGGCCACGGCAGAGATCTGGCCGTTGCCGGGCTTGGAGCCTTCGCGGTTGGGGAAGTTGCGGGTGGTGTGACGGATGGACAGGGCGCCGTGGGCCGGCGTGTCGCCCGCGCCGAAGCAGGGACCGCAGAAGGCGTTCTTGATGACCGCACCGGCGGCCATGAGCTTGGCAGCGGCGCCGTTGCGCACTAGGGCGATGGCCTGGGGTTCGCTGGCGGGATAGACGGAGAGCGAGAACTCGCCGCAGCCGGTGCTCCGGCCGTCCAGGATGGAGGCGGCCATACAGCAGTTCTCGAACGAACCGCCCGCGCAACCGGCGATGATGCCCTGGTCCACCCAGACGCCGCCGTCATGGATCTTGTCGCGCAGCTTCAGGCCTTCACCGGCCTTGCCGAACTGCTTGCGGGCCTCTTCTTCCACGGCGGCGAACAGCTCGTCGGCATGGCGCACCACTTCGGCTACGGGATAGGCGTTGCTGGGATGGAAGGGCAGGGCCATCATGGGCTCGATGGCGGACAGGTCCACGCGGATGCAGCGGTCGAAGCAGGCGGGCTTGTCGTGACGCAGCTCGGTGTAATCGTCGGCGCGGCCGTGCATGGCCAGGTAATCGCGCACCTTGTCGTCCGTGGTCCAGATGGAGGACAGGCAGGTGGTCTCGGTGGTCATGACGTCGATACCGCAGCGGTATTCCACGGAAAGGCCCGCCACGCCGGGGCCGGCGAATTCCATGACCCGGTTCTTGACGAAGCCGTTCTTGAACACGGCGCCGATGAGGGCGATGGCGATGTCCTGCGGGCCCACGCCGGGACGGGGAGCGTTCTCCAGCCAGACCAGCACCACTTCGGGACGGGCCACGTCGTAGGTCTTGCCCAGCAGCTGCTTGACCAGCTCGGGGCCGCCTTCGCCCACGGCCATGGTGCCCAGGGCGCCGTAGCGGGTGTGGCTGTCGGAGCCCAGGATCATCTTGCCGCAACCGGCCATCATTTCACGGGCGTACTGGTGGATGACCGCCAGATGGGGCGGCACGAAGATGCCGCCGTACTTGCGGGCGGCGGTCAGGCCGAAGAGGTGGTCGTCCTCATTGATGGTGCCGCCCACGGCGCACAGGCTGTTGCCTGCATGCCGGAGGCCCGGGCCGTCTGGATGATGCCCACATAGGTGATGTCGTGCGAAGCCAGGGCGTCAAAACGCAGGCGCAGGGTGGGGTCGTCCCCGGCAGCCGTGTTGTGGGCGGCCAGGATGTTCCAGGCCAGGGTATTTTGACGGGCAGCGGCGCAGTCGATGCCGCGCGCCGCGGCTTCTTCCTGTTCCATCAGGGTGTTGCCCTGCACAATGACCGGTTTGTCGCTCAGTTGGATCATCTTGCTTCCTGCGTAGTCTGTGCTGTGCCGTGATGGCGATAAAAGGCAGGCCCGGCCTTTCCCCGTCCACGGCGACGGGGCGATGCGCAAGCATCCGGCGGGCGTGAAATTTTGCACCAGATACTATGCCACAGGCCAAAATGCTTTGGCAATGCCCGGAAGGGGCGCGCGTTTTTTGGGGTGGGAAGCCCCCCCTTTACTGGCGCGAAAAGGGGCCCTTCCCCAAAAGCCCTCCATCCTCCCCCGAACGCACTCTATCTTGAAGGGTGCCAAGCGGCACCACTCCTATGATTTTTCTGTGCTGAAGGTCCCCAACGGGCCCCCATCAGCAAAAAAAGTTCTCTTGAGCCCCAGTGGGCACATGGGGCCAGACGCAAAAAGGACGCCTCACGGCGTCCTTTTTCATATGTCAGGGAAGGAAGAGCGGCTCTATTCCACGGTCACGCTCTTGGCCAGGTTGCGGGGCTGGTCCACGTCCTTGCCCAGATAATCGGCCATCTCGTAGCTGAACAGCTGCATGGCGGGCAGGGCCATGAAACCGGCCAGGGGAGCGGGCAGGGCGGGGATCTCCCAGACATCGTCCACGGCCAGATCCATGCCCGGATTGGTCAGGGCGATGACCTTGCCCTGACGGGCCTGCACTTCCACGATGTTGGATTTCACCTTGGGGAAGAGGGCGTCGTCCAGAGCCAGGGCAAAGGTGGGGAAGGACGGATCGATGAGGGCGATGGGGCCGTGCTTCATCTCGCCGGCGGCATAACCTTCGGCATGGATGTAGGAAAGCTCCTTGAGCTTGAGCGCCCCTTCCAAGGCCAGCGGGTAGCAGTGGCCGCGGCCCAGATAGAAGAAGTTGCGGGCCTGGGCATAGGCACGGGCCAGCTGGCGGGCCTTCTCATGCATGGCGGGCAGGGCGGCATCCAGCTGGGAGGGCAGGGATTCCAGCAGGGCGATCTGGCGGGCGCGGGCCGCCGCGTCCATGATGCCCTGACGGCCGCCCCAGTACAGGGCCACCAGCGCCAGCATCAGCATCTGGCTGCACATGGCCTTGGTGGAGGCCACGCTGATCTCGGGCCCGGCCTGGGTGTAGATGACGGCCGAGGACTCGCGGGCGATGGACGAACCCACCACGTTGCACAGGCCCAGCACCGGCACACCGTGTTCGCGGGCGATGCGCAGGGCGGCCAGGGTATCGGCGGTCTCGCCGCTCTGGCTGATGACCAGCACCATGTCGTCCTTGTCCAGGGGCAGGCTCTCGCGGTAGCGGAACTCGGAAGCGATCTCCAGCTGCACCGGCACCTTGGCCCAGGGCTCGATGAGATGCCGCGCCCAAAGGCCGGAATGGTAGGACGTGCCGCAGGCCACGATATGCAGACGGCGCGGTACGGGCAGGGCATCCAGCTCGGGCAGGAGCACGGTGTCACGAGCGGCGTTGAGACGGCCGCTCAGGCCATCCACGATGACCTGGGGCTGCTCGAAGATCTCCTTGAGCATGAAGTGGCGGTAGCCGCCCTTCTGGGCCGCCTGCATGTCCCACTGGATGGTCTGGGGCTCATGCTCCACGGGGGAAAGGTCGGCCAGGCTCAGGATCTCATACTCGGAATTGGTGGCGTGCACGATCTCGCCGTCTTCCAGAAAGACCACCGTGCGCGTGTAGGGCAAAAAGGCCGGGATGTCCGAAGCCACGAAGTGCTCGCCCGTGCCGATGCCGAAGATGAGCGGGGCGGACATGCGCGCGGCCCAGATCTCACCGGGATATTCCCGGCTCATGAGACAGACGGCGTAGGCGCCGTGGGCCCGGCGCAGGGCCGCGGCAAAAGCCTTGAGCAGGTCGGCTTCCTGCTTGTGGCAGTCGGCGATGAGGTTGACCAGCACTTCCGTGTCGGTCTCGGAATGGAAGACATAGCCCTTCTGCAGCAGCTCTTCCTTCAGTTCCTGATAGTTCTCGATGATGCCGTTATGCACGATGGCCAGGCGGCCGTCGTTGGAAGCATGGGGATGGGCATTGCGCTCGGCGGGCACGCCGTGCGTGGCCCAGCGGGTATGGCCCATGGCGCAGGTGGCCATGGAAACAGGCTCCTTGGCCAGCTTTTCCTCAAGGGCGGAAAGCTTGCCCTGGGCACGGGTGATGCACAGCTCGCCGCGCTGCACGCAGGCAACGCCC
>OGIA01001934.1_pt1 | contig 10969 bp, 6 predicted proteins | sample 1571671 | NCBI WGS metagenome assembly OGIA01 (sample SAMEA2582027, study PRJEB24529) | metagenome | biome: Human gut stool | place: China | collected 2011
TCTGTGTCCTCCGCGTCCTCTGTGGTGAACAAATGCATAACCGCAAAACAATTACTTAGTATGCTGCTTCACATACTCCGATGGCAGACAACCGACATACTTCTTGAAACTGGTAGAGAAGTAAGAAGAAGATCCGAAGCCTACCATTCCGCTAATCTCCGAAATGGAGTAGCGCCCTTCAAGCAACAATTTACACGCCTTATTAAAACGGATGCGCCGGATAAAGTTGGCAGGCGGTTCACCGGATATGGAATTCATCTTGAGATACAGTGATGAACGGCTCATACAAAGCTGGCTTGCCAACTCATCAGAGGTGAAGTCTTCATTACTGATATTTTCTTCTACTACCTGAATAGCTTTGCTCATGAATTCCTCATCCAGATTATTCGAAGTCATTTTAGCAGTATCTATATCAATCGTATTCGAATAATAGTGTTTCAACCGCTGGCGTGCTTTCAGTTGATTAGCTATTTTTCCTTTCAATAAATGAATCGAGAACGGTTTGGCAATGTAATCATCCGCTCCAGCCTGAATACCCTCCGTCTGTGCATCGACACTTCCTTTGGCAGACAACAGCAGGACGGGAATGTGACAGGTTTGCAGATTTCGTTTAATAAGCTGGCAAAGTTTGATACCGTCAATACCCGGCATCATCACGTCGGAAAGGACAATATCCACACGATGCTCTTTCATAATAGCCAATGCTTCTTCGCCGTTTCCGGCGGTAAGCGTCACATAGTTCTGCCGGAAATTATCTTTCAGGTAATCCACCATCTCTTTATTGTCATCTACCAACAAGATAGTAGGCCGTTCTTCCTCGCTGCCAACTTCTATCTGATCGTCGTCCGATTTCTCTTCTGAAACCACAGCCGACGCATCACCAGAGAAATATTCATCAGCCACCGGAAGATCCCGGAGAGAAGCAGATGTTTCGACTTCATGTGCCGGCAATTCACGTTCTTTCTCCGTGAAGGCAGCCATATCAGCAGGTAGTGTGACTTTAAATTCCGTATATTGAGCAGGTTCGCTTGCTACCGTAATAGTGCCGTGATGCTTTTCTACCAGCATCTTCACCAATGACAATCCGATACCCGTCCCCTTTCGCTGACCGTCTACCTGATAGAAACGTTCGAAAATGCGGGTTAGCTGTTCCGGAGACATACCGATTCCGCTATCTCTTACCGTGAAACCATAGGTATCTCCCTCTGTCGATAAGGAAAGCGAAATACTTCCGCCATCCGGTGTAAACTTAAAGGCGTTAGACAGCAGGTTCATCAAGATGGTCTCTACATACGTCCGGTCCGCAGGAAACAATCGTCCTTCCAGATCGGATTTTATATGAAAGCTGATAGCACGTTTCTGCGCATTTTCTTTAAACAGGGCAAAAGCATCTTGCAGCAGTCCTTCTACATTCACCTGCGCAACATGAATGGGCATTGCACCTGCTTCAGCTTTACGGAAATCCAGTAACTGGTTGACAATGTGCAACAACTTACGACCGTTCTTATAAACGTAATCTAGTTTCTGTTGTACCGGAGTACCTTTCAGATTGCTCTGCCCCAAGAGTTCCTCCAACGGAGCCAGTATCAGACTCAACGGAGTACGCAACTCATGAGACATATTCATGTAAAAACGTACTTTCTCCTGACTGATTTCTTCTATCTTGTTTCGTTCTATCTGTTCGATCCGGACTTGCATCTTCATTTTGGCACGGGCAATAAAGAAATAGATCACAAAGACGAGAAGCCCTAAAGAAAAGAAAATGAAAAGTGTCTTTGCCCACCAAGTCTGATACCACATCGGAATGATATGCACAAAAAATTCAGTGGTCGCCTCGCTCCACTTTCCATTGTTGTTACATGCCTTCACCTTAAACACATACTCACCGGGCGGAAGATTAGAATAACTCGCCCGTGCAAAGGAAACATGACGGGAGTAGTTCCACTCTGTTTCAAAGCCTTCCAATTTGTAAACGAACTGATTCCGCTTACCAGCTAAATAGTTGATAACGGCAAACCGGATATTAAAAAGTTTCTGATCGGAAGGGAACGACATACCCAGCATCCGCCCTTGCTCGTCCTGATAATAACGCACCCGTTCACTTTTCATATCCGTAATCACCTGATTTAAGACAACGGCTCCTGTTACCACCGCATCCGGAGAATATGGATTATCACCCAATTCGTATGGCTTGAAATAGGCAACGCCCCCAAGAGACCCCAGGAAGAATGTACCATCGTGCGCTTTGCAAGCTCCGAAATAGTTAAACTGATCGTGAGGCAATCCGTCCTGCTTTGAATAGTTGAGGAAAGTACCCTCCTCCGTATTGAAGCAAGCCAGTCCCTTGTTAGTTGTCAACCATAAACGCCCCCGTTCATCTTCCAGTATATTATAAATAAAGTCGTTTGGCAAACCGTCTTTCATCGTATAGTGTTTCCAGGCAGTCGGTGCTCCTTCCTTATAACAATATAATCCTGTGGAAGAACCAATCCAGATTTCATGACGGCTATCCTCCTGTACACAGAAAGCCTGTATCAACCCATGCAGATAAGCCGAAGAGGAAAGATGCAGTTCTTCCAGTTTCCCGCCGGCATACAAAAACAGGCTCTCTTCCGTACCGATCCAGATTCTTCCTTTGGAATCACGGAACAACGTATATATCAATACATTCTCCAACTTTTTATGCTTTTTAGCCAACGGATGCTGCGAAAGTTCGCCGGTCTGTTTGTCGAAAAGGTAAAGCCCGCTCATGCCGCCTACCCAAAGTGTTCCATCTGTTCCGTCTAATAAGGAGTAACAACTGTTAGTCAGGGAAGTAGAATGGGGAAAGGAATATGTTTCTATCCTGCCACTCTGATGACGCAGACGGCTCATTCCCCCTCCATGAGTGCCGATATAGACACTTCCATCCTTGTCCGTCCATATACATTTTATATTGTCCGACTTTAAAGCGTTGGCGGAAGTACCCGTCCGGTAATATGAAAAGACTCCGGTTTTCCGGTTATAATAATTTAATCCGCCGTCGTTCGTGCCGATCCAGAGATTGCCATTATCCGGGTCTTCGGCAATACAGCTCACCGTGTTATCACTTAACGAATTCCGCCAGGCGGAATGTTGCAAGCGTCCGAATGCCGGAGCAAGGGGATGATAATAATTAAGCCCGCCATAAAATGTACCGATCCACATTCCCCCTTGATTGTCTTTCAAGATAGAGCGGATGGAATTATGCCCCAAGGTAGTCGGATCTTCAGGAGAAAAACGGCAGATACGGAAAGTTCCCGTCTCCGGTTCAAGGATAAGCAAACCTTCCATGGTTCCTATCCAAACCCTTCCTTTATCATCTCCGGACAATGTCCTGACCGAGTTCGTAAGGAAATAAGCAGGAGTATTTTGCTTGTTATAATGATGTTTTATTTGAAAGTTGTTATCCACACAATACACCCCGTTTGTCAATGAAGCCAGCCAACAGTTGCCGGTTTTGTCGTCATAGAGCATATCGGAGATGGTTTCTCCTTTCAATTGGAGAAGAAGCCGGGTCACGTTTTCGTTGCGTACATAATAGAAATAGACACCTTCCGAAGTTCCCAACAGGAAACCGTCATTCATCCGGCAAACAGAATAGATTGTTTTTCCGGCAAGTTCCGGCAGCACTTTCATCCGCCCGGTCTTTTTATCAAAAACCACCAGGCCGATATTGGTAGCAAGCAAAAGCCGGTCGCCTTCCTCCGGTTCTCCGATAGCCAATACTTGCATCGGCTGATTGTCCGGTGAAGAATAATTGGTGAAATTATTCCCTACTATATTATAACGGGATAAACCGACCTGTGTGCCTACCCATACCGTACCTTTCGAATCGGTATGAAGTGAATAGACATGATTGTTTGCCAGACTAGTCGTATCATCCGGCGCTTTATAATACGAAACGAAACGGGAACCTTCATACCAGTTCAGTCCGTCTATGGTGCCTACCCAAAGCTTATTATTATGATCTTGTGTCAGAGCAAGCACAGTATTTTGCGACAGCCCGTCATCCACGGATAATCGCTTAAAATGAATGAAGCTGTCGGCGGCCGATACCGCCAAAGGAAAAAATAAAATGCAAACGGTTAATCCGAATAGGTACTTAAATAGCAAATGCCGGTCTTTCATGAGCTAATATTGAAGAATTTATCGTAAAGATAAGTATTTTCAATTCAATCTGATAAATGAATCCCGTTTTTTAACTCATATAAAGGACCGGTATCGGCTCAAAACAGGACAACCGCGCCAAAGTCCGACAGTTATGAATTCATATTTTAGACGCGGTTGCCCTGAACTTTATTTTTTTTACGGTTTCTCTTCAAGTTAGTAAGACGGATTTTCTGATTTTTCTTTCAGATCTTTATAACGTTTCAAGGCTTCCAGATAATAATAATCGGCATAATTGAGCGGAGTATCAATTTCACTGTCGTGCGGGAAACTACCAACCGAATGTAACAGGACGAAACCATGATTTTCTCCTTCTTGGGCCAAATAATCATCAGAGGATAACTGTTTCAGGATATGCTCCGCATAACGGAAATATTCTTCCCCTTGTTTCTTGTCGCCATAACCACTCAACTCCAGCAATGCAGAAGCTGTTACGGCAGCCGCAGAAGCATCCCGCGGTTCATTCGGAATATTAGGAGCATCATAATCCCAATAAGGTACATAGTCATTTTCGGACGGACGATGATCGATAATGAACCGCGCTATTTTATGAGCGGCATCCAGATAGTTCTGCTGCTTGGTGAAGCGATAACACATGGTATATCCATACACTCCCCAAGCCTGTCCACGCGCCCAAGCGGAAGAATCGGCATATCCCTGAAAGGTTCCTTTCGACTCTACTTCACCGCTATCCGCCAGATAACTTACCACATGATAGGAAGTCATGTCCTTCCGGAAGTGATTCTTCAACGTTTTGTTAGCATGAGAGATGGCTATTTCACGATATTTCGGATTATTGGTTTGTTCCGAAGCCCAGAACAACATTTCAAGGTTCATCATATTATCAATAATCACCGGATAACTCCAATCACCGAAATCCCACGAACGAATCAGTCCGACTTCCGGACGAAAACGGGAGCACAAGCTTTCTGAAGAATGAATCAAAATCAAACTGTCCGTTGGCTCCGGTTTCAAACGGATGCCCTGCCCATAACTGCAAAACATCATAAAACCCAAATCGTGATTACCCGTATAATATTGCATATCCTGCAGACGGTTCGTATATTTACGCGCCTCTTTTGCGAGAGCCTCATCACCGGTCAACTCGTATGCCAGCCACATGGAACCGGGATAGAAACCACTCGTCCAATCTGTGGGGTGCTCCAGTCTGTACTTTCCTTCTTTGATAGAACGGGGAAAACAGGCGGTATCCGGTTCATTCTTCAATTGTTCTGCCATATAGAGCAACTGATGTCCCGCTGTTTTCACTGCATGGTCGAACCATTCCATCTCATTTCCTTTTGAAGCATCGCAAGCAGTCAGGAGCGCCATACTCCCTACCGCCAGTAAAAGTTTGTTTTTCATTGTTCCACTTTATTTTGTTACTGTATTCTATTACTGGCAACAAAGTTAGAGCAAGTCGCGAACAGACCCTTTGCAAATCTATTTTTTCATTTTCGTTTCTATTTCTACGGACTTTGATTTTGTCCAAAAGTGCTTTGTTTTTATCTTTTATAGAAAAACAGGCACGGATTTTACCAAATAAGCTGTTGTCAGGCATAACCAAACAACTATGCAGCCTTTTGCAAAATCCGTGCCTCCACTAAAAAGTACACGCTCTTTTATCTCACAATATCTTCCGGAAACTTAGCCGGCATTTCCACCCTCTTCCAAGTTTCATAATACCAAGTGTTCAACTCATTTCCATTCAAATCATTCTTGATAAAATATTTTAGATGGAGATAATCATTGTCTTTAATCTCAAATTCCAAAATATTATCCTGATTGTCCAGCATCGGGAGATGAATGTTCTTCTCGATACTTTCCTTATAAGAATCGTCCGTGAGTTGTTTATAAGTACCATATCCAGTAATAATCGCATCCGCACCGGGAATAATGGTAAAGTTTACGATTTGTCCGTCATCACTCAATACTTTAAATGTATTACTGGGTTTCAACGCTCCCGGAACATCGGGAGACTCGGATACATAATGGCAGAGCTGCCAAATACCTTTCAAATCGGCCGCTTTGAATTTGGTTTTCTTCTGGGCCGTCGCACCTGTTACCGCTAACAACATTATTGAAAGCATGGTAAAGAAATAGAGCTTTTTCATTGTTGTATTATTTTAGTTAACACTCTCGAATGCGTATTTCCAAATATAAAGATTTATTTTGAGAATACAGCAATTCAGAGCATAAAAAAACTCGCATAACCTGAAGATTATGCGAGTTTTACATAAATATACCGAAATATTAGAAATCAGCATTTCTTGGTGTACGCGGGAACGGTATCACGTCACGGATATTCGCCATACCTGTTACAAACAATAACAGACGTTCGAACCCTAATCCGAAGCCGGAGTGAGGACAAGTACCGAACTTACGGGTATCCAGATACCACCACATATCCTTCATCGGGATATGCATTTCTTCAATACGGGTCATCAGCTTGTTATAGTCGGCTTCACGTTCGGAACCACCGATAATTTCACCAATTTTCGGGAAAAGAACGTCCATGGCACGTACAGTCTTACCGTCTTCGTTCTGCTTCATATAGAAGGCTTTGATTTCCTTCGGATAGTCAGTCAGAATCACCGGACGTTTGAAGTGTTCTTCCACTAAGAAACGTTCGTGTTCGGAAGCCAGGTCCACGCCCCAGTAAACCGGGAATTCGAACTTATGTCCTTTCGCAACAGCTTCTTCAAGAATCTTGATACCGTCTGTATAAGGCAAACGTACGAAATCATCTTTCAATACACCTTGCAGACGTTCAATCAAGCCTTTGTCGAACATATCGTTCAGGAACTTCACATCATCCGCACAGTTATCCAACGCCCATTTCACACAATATTTGATGAACTCTTCTGCCAAGTCCATGTTGTCTGTAATGTCGTTGAAAGCCACTTCCGGCTCAATCATCCAGAACTCTGCCAAGTGGCGGGGAGTGTTGGAGTTTTCGGCACGGAACGTAGGACCGAATGTGTAGATAGCTCCCAAAGCAGTAGCTGCCAACTCACCTTCCAGCTGACCGGAAACAGTCAGACTTGCCTGCTTACCGAAGAAATCATCTTCATAAGAGATAGAACCTCTCTCGTCTTTCTTCAAGTCATACAGGTTCATGGTAGTCACCTGGAACATCTGTCCGGCACCTTCACAATCGGAAGCCGTAATGATCGGCGTATGGAAATAGAAGAAGCCCTTTTCATGGAAGAACTTGTGAATAGCAATCGCCATGTTGTGACGGATGCGGAACACTGCACCGAATGTATTGGTACGCGGACGCAAGTGAGCAATCTCGCGCAAGAATTCCATAGAGTGGCCTTTCTTCTGTAATGGATATGTATTATCGCAAGTACCCAGCACTTCGATTTCACGAGCCTGTACTTCCACTTTCTGTCCGGAACCCACTGATTCTACCATTTCTCCGTTCACGCTGATACAAGCGCCGGTAGTAATCAGTTTCAGCATCTCTTCATCGAAATTAGCCAAATCTACTACGATCTGCAAATTATTTATTGTAGAACCGTCATTCAGTGCGATAAAGTTTACTTGTTTGCTACCTCTGCGGGTACGAACCCATCCTTTCACATTGACCATCGCGCCAAAATCCTCGCGCTTCATCAGGTCGACAATTTTTGTTCTACTAATCTTTTCCATAACTATTTTATATACATTATTATAGAGTAGTAGTCAAGTAGGGAGTAGTTAACTACTTACTACTTACTACTTAACCACTTACTACTTGACTACTCGTTACTTAAGTTCTTTTCCGTTACTCAAATGATCCCATACGGAGGAAATTCACTTCCTGTTCCGTCAGATAACGCCATTCACCACGACGCAGTCCTTTTTTAGTGAGACCGGCAAAGAATACACGGTCAAGCTTAACCACTTTGTATCCCAATGATTCGAATATACGACGAACGATACGGTTTTTACCGGAGTGAATCTCGATACCTACTTGGTCACGTTTATTCTCATCCGCGTAGCTGATAGCATCTGCATGAATCTCACCGTCTTCCAGTTGTATCCCTGCCGCAATCTGATCCATATCCGCCTTCGTCAAATTCTTATCCAGATAAACGTGATATATTTTCTTTTTCAAAAACTTCGGATGCGTCAGTTTAGAAGCCAGATCCCCGTCATTGGTCAGCAACAGCACCCCTGTCGTATTACGGTCTAAACGACCTACCGGATAAATACGCTCATTACAAGCTCCTTTCACAAGGTCCATCACAGTTAGACGCGCTTGAGGATCATCAGAAGTAGTCACACAATCTTTCGGTTTGTTCAACAAAACGTATACTTTACGCTCGATGCTTACCGGTTCATCATGGAATTTCACCACATCAGAACGTTTGATCTTAGTACCCAATTCCGTTACCACTTCACCGTTTACCGAAACAACTCCTGCCGTGATAAACTCATCAGCTTCCCGTCGTGAACAAACTCCGGCATTGGCCAAAAACTTATTCAAACGAATCGGTTCGTTAGGGTCTACAAACTGTTCCTTATATTCTATCTGCTTCTTCTTACTGTATTTCGCATTGGGATCATAATCACCGGTACGGCGTTGCGGACGGACAAATCCTTGAGGTCGTCCCTCGCCGCCATTGTTAAAACGCGGACGGTACGGACGATCACCACCCTCGCGATTATAAGAAGGACGCTGCGGACGGTCACCATACGAACGACGTTCGCCACCTTCATTATTATTGAAACGCGGACGGTACGGACGGTCTCCCCCTTCGCGATTATAGGAAGGACGCTGAGGACGATCACCATATGAACGACGTTCGCCACCTTCATTATTATTGAAACGCGGGCGATACGGACGATCACCGCCTTCACGATTGTAGGAAGGACGTTGCGGACGGTCACCATAAGACGGACGATCACCATACGAACGCTGCGGGCGCTCACCACTTTCATTGTTATTATAACGCGGACGATACGGACGATCACCGCCTTCACGATTGTAAGAAGGACGCTGAGGACGATCACCATACGAACGACGTTCGCCTCCTTCACTATTAGGATTAAATCTCGGACGATACGGACGATCGCCACCTTCACGATTGTAAGAAGGGCGATTGTACCCACCTTCCCTGTTGTAAGACCTGTTACCATCACGGCCGGCGCCTGTGTTCTCTTCATTAGAGCTGTCACGCCATTCTTCGTTTTCTGTACTCATTACTTTATTCGAATAAAAATTAAACATTGGCCTCACGGCCGGTATTTAGAGATTTCTCAGAGTCCCGTATAAGTATGCGGGGTAATTACTCTTAATTCTTTCTTTATATCTTCGCTAACATCCAAACCTTCGATAAACTCTTTGATAGAGCTTTCCGTTATCGCCTGATTGGTTCTTGTCAATGCTTTCAACGCTTCATACGGATGCGGATAAGCCTCCCGGCGCAAAACAGTCTGAATCGCTTCGGCAACTACACTCCAACAGTTATCCAGATCACGATAAATAGCTGCTTCATTCAGCAATAACTTACGCAATCCTTTCAAAGAACTCTGAATAGCAATAACGATATGTCCGAAAGGAACACCGACATTACGCAACACAGTCGAATCCGTTAAATCACGTTGCAAGCGCGATACCGGCAACTTTACCGCCAAATGTTCCAGAATAGCATTAGCTATACCCAAATTTCCCTCCGCGTTCTCAAAATCGATCGGATTTACTTTATGCGGCATAGCGCTCGACCCCACCTCACCGGCTTTGATCTTCTGCTTGAAGTATTCCATAGAGATGTACTGCCAGAAATCACGGTTCATATCGATCATGATCGTATTGATCCGTTTCATTGCATCAAAAATAGCCGATAAGTTATCGTAATTTGAAATCTGCGTAGTATACTCTTCGCGTTCCAGACCAAGTTTCTCAGCCACAAAACGATTGCCAAATGCCTTCCAGTCATATTCCGGATAAGCCACACGATGCGCATTGTAATTACCTGTCGCCCCACCGAATTTAGCAGTAACAGGACAGGCTTTCAAAGTAGCCAATTGCCGCTCCATGCGATAAGCAAACACCATTACTTCTTTACCCAACCGCGTTGGAGAAGCCGGTTGTCCATGCGTTTTCGCAAGCATCGGAATATTTTCCCACTCTGCAGCATATGTTTTCAGTTGAGCGATCAATTCTTCAATCTGGGGATAATACACTTTTTCCAACGCCTCCTTGATCGAAAGCGGAATAGAGGTATTATTAATATCCTGCGATGTCAGGCCGAAATGAATAAATTCCTTGTATTCATCCAATCCGCCCAACTTATCAAATTCTTCTTTAAGGAAATACTCCACCGCTTTCACATCGTGATTGGTCACACTTTCTATTTCTTTAATGCGCTGGGCATCTGTTTCAGAAAAGTTACGATAGATAGCACGTAAAGCTTCAAATACACTTTTGTCGATTCCTTTGAGTTGTGGTAGAGGCAATTCACACAGAGTGATGAAATATTCCACTTCTACCTGCACGCGGTATTTTATCAGTGCGTATTCAGAAAAATAGTCAGCCAAAGCTTCTGCTTTGCCTCTGTATCGGCCGTCAATAGGAGAAATAGCCGTTAATAAATCAAGTTCCATATGTCGTTCAGATAATTATCAGTTTGCAAAATTAGCTCTTTTTCTTGATTTATAATGCACAAAGAGGATAGAAAGTTTATATAAAAGAGGTAAGAAAACAAAAATGCCTCACAATAAATATTGCAAGGCACCTTTTTATCCATTTTTTGTGGGCGTTGACGGATTCGAACCGCCGACCCTCTGC
>OGIA01001938.1_pt1 | contig 10927 bp, 8 predicted proteins | sample 1571671 | NCBI WGS metagenome assembly OGIA01 (sample SAMEA2582027, study PRJEB24529) | metagenome | biome: Human gut stool | place: China | collected 2011
CGCTCGTCGCCCGCGTCATGCCATTTGTTCGGGCCGAGCACGGACATGGAGTTGATGTGCATCCAGTCGCCCATGCCTTCGGGCTGCGTCTGGCGGTAGTTGGGGTCGCGGGCGAGGGTGTTCTTGGGGCCTTCGCGGAAGCCCATTTCGTCGAAATGCTCGTTGCAGTGCCATTCCCATACGATGTCGCCGTCCCAGTCCACTTCGAGGATCACGTCGTCGAGGAGCTGCTTGTCGGAAATCTTGGGATTGCGGGCGTTGCGGTGCGCGAGGACGAGGGTGTTGCCGGAGTCGGTCTTGGGCTCCATGCCGGGCGCGTAGTAGCCGGTGGTGCTGCCTTCGCGCTGGTAGTCGTGGTGGCTGCGGGCCATCCAGCGGCCGGGGATGCCGGGATCTTCGATGTATTCGTTGCGGTCGAACTTCCAGACCACGTTTCCGTCCCAGTCAATCTGCACGAGATCGAGGCCGTCCTGCACGCCGTAGCGCCCGTCACGGGAGCCGCGCGAGGTCATGAGGTAGCCGCCGGGGAAAATCTTGTTCGGGAAGCCGTGCACGCCTTTCCAAACCTTGTTTTCGCGGCCGTTCATATTCATGAGCACGGCGCCCACTTCCAGAGCCTGAAAGATCGTGAAGCCGTTCCAGCACTTTTCGGGATTATATACGGTGACGCCGGTAGGATAGATAGTCGGGTGACCCATGATGCCCTCCTGATTGGTTTCTCTCTTTCCATACATGAAAGAAGGTTTGGCGGATGTTGCCCCTGAATCGTTTCTCACGCCGATCCGTTCCCGTGGGGGGGACTCCCCATCGTACGCCATTGGAGGAGAGAGGAGGGGCTTTGGGGGAATGGGAATGCTCCTTCTGAGAAATGCCCACCCCCCTGTATCCAGCTAGGCGATTTCTTCAAGCGACTTGCCGCCGGTGCGCTGGCCCCAGATGGCGATGACCACGGCGGGGACAAAGCAGAGGAAGCTGAAGCTCCAGAACACGCCGTCGAAGCTGTACGCAGCGTAGGCCATCGGGATGAGCGGCTGGGCCGCGGCCACGGCGAGGCGGCCGGTGGAGCTGTGGAAGCCGGTGGCGGTGTTGCGCATACGGGTGGGGTAGGATTCGGCGGTGTACGAGAAGACCGTGAAGCCCATAGCCATGACGACCGCGGTGAGGACGACGCCGGTGAGGACGACGGGCCAGTAACCGGTCATATTGCCGAAGATGGGGCCAAGTACGGCGAGGATGATCAACATACACATGATCGGGATCTTGCGCCCGCCAAGGTCGGTGACGAAGGATGAGAAGAACAGCCCTGCGGGTACGCCGACGGAAATGATCGTCGTGGCCATGAGGCTGTCTTCAAGCGAGAACCCGTGCGCCTTGAGCAGGGTCGCGGTCCAGTTGGTCACGAAGGGGGCGGGGTTGGTGAAGACCACGATGGCGAGCAGGACGAGGGTACGCTTGATGTACTGGCGGCGGAACATGCCGGTCAGCACTTCCATGACGGGGACTTTGGTCTGCACGTTCTTGGCGGCCTCGGAAAGGTCCACATGCTTGCCGGTGATTTCAAAGACGACCTGTTCCGCTTCTTCCAGCCTGCCGCGGGCCACGAGCCAGCGGGGGGATTCCTTGAGGTAGCGCAGGCCGACGAAGAAGGCGATGAGGCCGACGCCGCCGAAGTAGAAGATGAAGCGCCACGCTTCCTCGGCGAGGGGGATGATTGCGCGGCACATGACGCCGATGACCGGCACGGCGGAGAAACCCACGGCGGCCACGAGGTTCTGCCACTTGCCGCGTGATTCGGCGGGGGCCATTTCGGCGATGTAGGCCTGTGAGCAGACCATGAGGCAGAAAACGCCGAAGCCGGTCATGGAGCGGGCGATGACGAAGACGTGGAAGTTGTCCGTAAAGCCGTTCAGCACCGAGAAAAACGAGAATGTGGCGATGGAGATGAGGAAGGTCTTCCGGCGCCCGATGAAGTCGGAGATGACGCCTCCGAAGAAGCCGCCCGCGGTCATGCCGATGAAGTACCAGAGCGTGACCACGCCGATGTCGGACATCTGCAGGCCCCATGTGTGCATGAGCGCGGGGGCGATGAAGCCGAAGTTCCAGTTGTCCATCTGCTCGCAGAAGTAGGCCATCATGATGATGAAGAAGACGATTTTGTGGAAGCCGGTTACGGGCATTCCATCAAAATAGTTGTTGGGGATCTTCTTGACTGTAGATTGGCTCATAGTCGCTTCTCCAAAAGTCGATTATGTGCGAGAGTCTTCGATGCCGTTTTCCGCTTTCTTTATCCCGATTACATTGCAGGAAAGAATACGGCATTCGGCAATCATCGCTGTTTTAGCCTCAAAAGATACGAGGTTGAACAACTGCCTGTTACGATGCTGAGAGAAAAGGAAGAATGTCTTATACAGTAAAAACAATGGAACGTTTCTGGCCATTATCCTTTTTTTACATGTTCGGTACAGGCCTTTTCCGGATTGGCTGTGTATGCAGAATACGAGAAACGCGAAACCGGAAATGTTACGAGCGCAGCATTTCACGAAAAAAGTGAAAAAAATTTCAACCTCGATACTCAAGTCGTCTTTTATTATTTAATATACTATTATAATTTATTTTTTATGTCACGATACGAACGTATGGACTGCATAAAGAGATCTATGATGCCTGTCCGGTACAAAAAAATTGGGTCAGGAGAAACATATTTGCTTCTTGAAGCCCTTTTTTTCACATCGCCTGAACCCGTTGATAAGAAACGAAAAAAACAGGCAGAGGAGGCATGAGGCATGGGAGGGGCATCAACAGGCCCCCGCAAGTGGATGCCCCTCTCGTTCGCTTGTAACAGCGGAAACGGTGAAGGTATGGACATGGAGCGGTGGGGCGGGCGGCTTTTCGAATGAAGAAAGGCGGGCTGGAGGCTGGCCGGGGTTCAGGAAAGGAGTCGTTCCGGCCGGGAACGGAAAACAAGAAACCCCTTACGGAGATGAGTCCGTAAGGGGTTGAATTCGCTGGTGGGCGGTACAGGACTTGAACCTGTGGCATCCGCCTTGTAAGGGCGGCGCTCTACCAACTGAGCTAACCGCCCGTTCGTATGCAGCGCCTCTTATAGGGGAAAACAGGCCCGAAGTAAAGGGGCGCGGAGTATTCTCAAAGCTCTCAGCGGATTGACGGACATCTGAGGCACGGTACTATGGCGGCATCCTTAACCTCCACCCTCCTTTGCCATGACCGCCGAACTGTCCTCCCGCATCCATACCGCCGCCGTAACCGCGCTGGCCTTCGTCTGTACGTATGTGCTGGCATTCTATTGGAATCTGGACAGGCCATTTTGGGCGGGGTTCACCGTGTTCGTGATCAGCCTGCCGAGCATCGGCCAGACCCTGCAAAAGGGCGTGCTGCGGATGTTCGGCACGATCGCCGGGGCTGTCGCCGCCCTTGTCCTGCTCGGGCTTTTCGCGCAAGAGCGTATGCTCCTTCTGTCCGTGCTGTCCCTCTATCTGTGCCTGATGCTCTATCTTATGCTGACCAGCGTTTACTATGGCTACGCGTTCTTTATTTCCTGCATCGTCACGCTGATCATCTGCCTCATGGCGGTTCACGAACCCCAGGATGCCTTTCATCTCTCCGTATACCGGGTTGAGGAAACACTGCTCGGTATCGGCGTGTATACCGTTGTAACACTTGTTTTTTCTCCAAGGACATCCATCAAGTCCCTGTATCGCGGCGTGCAGGATCTCATGGCGGGGCACAAGGCCCTTTTCGTCATGAACGAGGGGGCCGGAGCGGAAGGGCAGATGAGCCGCATGTATACGCAGTATGTCGGCATGAGGGAAATCCTCGATAAAGTTGGGCAGCTTGTCCCGGCCGTGCAACTGGAGACGTATCAGGTTTACCGTTACCGGGAACACTGGGAGCGTGCCGTCCGGTGCAGCGCCGAACTGCTGGAGCTCCAGCGGCGCTGGATGGGGACCCTCGTGGCCATGAAAGATTTGGATATGGCATCCCTTTTTCCTCATTTTGAGTCGCGGGTCGCCGAACTGGGGAAACTTTTCGATCGCCTGGATGCCCTGGGGAAGGAAGGCTCTCCCGGTGATTCCTTGAAGCCCGAAGACGTACAGCCGCTCGCGTTCGATGAAAGCGTATTCGAGAAACTCGGCTCGACACGGAAGGGATTGGCGTTTTCTGCGGTGAAGCTGTTCGAGGAACAGACGGCGCACTGCCGCGAGCTGCTGATGCTGGCCGGTTTTCTGCTGCATGGCGGGCCCATGCCCGAACTGAAGCCGTCGGCATCAAAAAAGGCCCTTTCCGTCATCAAGCCCGAGCAATACGCCTACATGTCCCAGATGTTCGTCATTTTCTGGGTGGCGACGCTGTGCTGGATACTCCTCAACCCTCCGGGGCTGGAATCCATCGCTTTTCTGGAATTGACCATCGTGCTCGGCCTGATCGGCATCATGACCGGCGAAGACAAACCGCTGCGCCAGGTGCTGATCTTTGCGCTCGGCATCGGCTGTACGGGGCTGGCCTATACCTTCATCTATCCTCTGGTTTCCAATCTTGGCGAGTTCATCGTCATGATGGGGGTATCGGGATTTTTCATCACATTCGCGTTTCCGCGCAAGGAACAGAATTTCACCAAACAGGCCTTCATGCTGCCGTGGCTGTCCATAGGCAATTTTACGAACCTCCCGACATACGATTTCGGGCAGCTGCTGGTTGGCTCCTTTACGCTGCTGTTCGGCATTTCCATCGTTTCCCTGGTCCATTACGCGCTGTTCATGCCCAATACGGAAGCCCTGTTTCTCCAGAGGCAAAAGGCCTTTTTCCGCTCGTCGGAAGCGTTGCTGCTCCATTTGCGGGCTTGCCGCGAGCAGCGGCGCGGCTCCCTGTTCCGTCTGAGGATGCTTTTCCGTCTGCACCGGACGCGTTTTTTGGCTGAAGAGATCGGCATCCTGGCAAAAAAACTCCCCGTGACCTTTGTGAAACCCGAGCTGGTCCGGGTTTTTTCCACGGAGGTTCAGGACATGGTGTCCTCAATGCAGGGGCTCTATGTCCGGCTCCGCTCCGTGGATAGCGATCTGCTGTGCCCTTCCCAGCCGGGTACGGCGCGTGTGCCGCTTGTGGAAGCACCTTTGAAAGACCGGCTTGAATCCATGGAAGCGGTGGTCCGTTCCATGATTGACGGCTTGCGGGAAAGCGCCCGCGCCGAGAAAGGGCCGGATGCGCCCGCGGGTGGCCAGGTTGTGCAGGACTTGCTCGTTTCCTGTGCGGGCATCATGAAATCGTTGTCCAATACGCTCGATTTGATGCGTTCCCTTCCGGTGGAGGTCGATTCCCGGAACAAGTTTTGAGAGGGAACGTGGGATTGGGGAAGGGAACCCCTCCCCTGTCCATCCCTCCCAAGGCTCCCGAGTGGTGGTGAGGCGGCGCCACAGCCCGTACCTTTTAACGTGCTCGGGGAGAGGATGCGCCATATGTATGGTTTGTCTTTTTGGGATTTCATAAAAATACAATGAATTTATTCTATTGCAAATATTTCTCCGTATGTTGAAGGAAGGTGGGTATGCCGCATGAACTTGCCCTGGTGGGCATCTATTTTTCGCCGCTTCTCCCCATAGTGCTGTTTGGCATTCTGGGCGCGCTGGCGACGGCGTTTGTGTTGAACCGTACCGGGCTTTCCGGCTGGTTCGCCAATCCGCCGTGGGTGTTTATGGCGTTGATCGTCATCTATGTGTGTCTCCTCCTACCGTTCGGGATGGTTCTATGAGCATCAACAGTTTGCTTCGCTGGTTCCTGACGCTGCTGATCATCGTGATTGCCTGCGTTTTCTGCTACATCCGTTACAACGCCTATTTCAGGAATCCGTGGACGCGTGACGGGATGGTGCAGGCGGAAGTCGTTCAGGTCGCCGCCCGCGTGTCCGGGGAGGTCAAGACCGTGCATGTCCGCGACAATCAATTTGTGAAAGTGGGCGATCCGCTTTTTGATTTGGACGACAGGCCATCCCGCGTGGCGCTTTCGCAGGCCGAAGCCAACGTGCGCCAGAAGCAGGCTGTTGCGAAGGCCGCCCGTGACAGGGCGGGGCGCGATGCACGGCTTCAGCAGAACGCGCCGGGTGCGATTTCTCCCGAAGCCTTTCAGCAGGCCGAGGATCAGCTCCTGTCTGCCGAAGCTGACGTGGCGGTTGCGCAAGCCCAATTGGATCAGGCTCGCTTGAATCTGGACTTCACGCACGTTACGGCTCCAGTGAACGGGTACATCACCAATCTGACGGTGCAGCCGGGGACCATGTCGACGGCCTATCGCCCTTTGGTTGCTCTGATCAATGCGGACAGTTTCCGCGTGGACGCCTTTTTCCGAGAGACGCAGATCCGGGATTTCCGTCCCGGCGACAGGGCGCTGATCACGCTCATGACCTATTCCGATACGCCGCTTGAGGCTACTGTGGAGAGCATCGGCTGGGGCATTGCCCGCGAGAACGGGAGCACCGGCGAGCAGCTTTTGCCTTCGGTCAGCCCTACGTTCGAGTGGATACGGCTGGCGCAGCGCATCCCCGTCAGGCTTCATTTCGACGCGCTTCCGAAGGGAATCGAGCTCCGTGCGGGCACGACGGCCTCCGTGCTTGTCCGTGTTCATCCCGAAGACACCGCCGCGTCCATCCCTCCTCTGCCGACGATTGGGCAATAGAGATAGGGGCGTGAAAAAATTGGAGGGGGAAGAGGAAAGGGGGGCCCCACGTTTCCCCTTCCCCCTCCAAACTGCTAGAGTGGCTCCCTCCCCCCATTCTCTTCAAAGGCTTTTGACTGGTGGGGAGGCTACGCGACAGGAGTTCGTTCCGTTCGAAGTTTGATAAAATAGAACGGGGGTCGTCTTGTTGTCTGTTTAGCGTCTTTCTCAATAAGAAGCCCGAATGATTTCATTCGGGCTTTTCTGTTGCCCATAGGGGAAAGCGGGGAAAAGGGATTCGATAAAGTCGAAAGTCTTTGAAGGAGGGGATAGGGTTTGGGGAAGGGGAGGGAACTTTCTCCAGAAAGTTCCCTCCCCTTCCCCAATCTCAAATTCAGCCCTCGCTCTCAATCATTCAGCCTCAAATCGGTAATGCGCTTGGCCTTGGAGAAGGTACGCGGCAGCGCGCCGGGATCGACGATCTCGACGCTGATGCGGGCCATGATGCGCTTGTGCATCTCGTCGCCGATGGCGCGGGCAATCCCCGCGTCGTTGCCGGAACCGACGCCCGACTGACGCTCCACGCGCAGGCGCATGTAGTCGAGCCCTTCCGAGCGGGTAAGCTCAATGTGGTACTCGCCGCCCACATCGGGATAGAGGTTCAGCACGTCGGCAATCTGGCCGGGATAAATGTTCACGCCACGGAAAATGATCATGTCGTCCGAACGCCCGCGGATGTGCCCGTGGCGCGGGATGGCGCGCCCGCAGGGGCAGGGTTCGGGAATGAGTCGGCTGAGGTCGTGCGTACGGTAACGGATGAGCGGTACGGCTTCTTTGGACAGAGAAGTCACGACCATTTCGCCGACTTCGCCTTCGGGAACGGGCTGGAGCGTGTGGGGATCGATGATCTCGATATAGAAAAGGTCCGCCCAATAATGGATGCCTTCCCCGACCTCGCAGTTCAGGCCCGTTCCGGGGCCGTACATCTCGGTCATGCCCGCGATGTCGTAGCTGGCCTCAAGGCCGAGTTTTTCGGTGAAACTCTGGCGCATTTTGAGGCTGTGCGGCTCGGAACCGAAAATGATCTTCTTAAGTGCGATCTTGTCGCGCAGATTGTGGCGCTCCACTTCCTCGGCAAGGAGGAGGGCCATTGACGAGGTGCAGCCGATGCAGGTGGTTTGCAGGTCCACAAGAAGCTGGAGCTGCATGTCGATGTTGCCGGGGCCCACGGGGATGGTGAGCGCCCCGAAGCGCTCGCTGCCGAGCTGGAAGCCCGCCCCGGCGGTCCACAGGCCATACCCCACGGCAATCTGCATACGGTCTTCCGTGGTCAGCCCGGCAAGCTCGTAGCAGCGGGCCATCTGGAGCGCGAACGTGTCCACGTCCTTCTGGGTGTAGGCGAGGATTTTGCGTTTGCCGGTCGTACCGGACGAGGCGTGCACGCGCACGACTTCGGAGGGCTCCACGCAAAGCAGGGGCAGGGGATAGCCGTCGCGCAGGTCGGCCACGTCCGAAAAGGGCAGACGGCGGACATCATCAAGCGTCTTGATGTCCTCGCCGCAGGCAATGCCCGCGGCGGCGAGCTTGGCGCGGTACTGGGGGCTCTTCATGGCCTGCTGCACCGACCATCGGATGCCCGCGAGCTGGTGTTCGGCAAGGAAATCGGCGGGAAGATGGGGAAGGAAGCGGGGCTTGGCAGGTGACATGGCGTCTCTCCGGCAGGGGGGCGGCAACAGGGTTGCCGGTTGTCTTTTCGACGGTAAACGGCTAGTGTCGGTCGATTCAAACAAACGAAAGTTTGCTATTTAGCAGAAAATATTTTGGAGGGAAAGTACATGCGCGTGCTCATCATCGGGTCCGGCGGACGCGAACACGCTTTGTCGTGGAAGGTCGCCCGAAGCGGAAAAGCCGAGAAAATCTACTGTGCTCCCGGCAACGGCGGGACCGCGCAGGAAGGCGAAAACATCCCCCTGAAGGATAGCGACGTCGCCGGTCTGGTGTCTTTTGCCAAGGGAAACGTCATTGATTTCGTGATTCCCGGGCCGGAGCTTCCCCTCACCCTCGGCGTCGTGGACGCCATGACTCAGGCGGGCATCCGCTGCTTCGGCCCGAGCCAGTGGTGCGCACAGCTTGAGGGGAGCAAAGCTTTCGCCAAGGACATCATGCAGAAAGCGGGTGTTCCTACCGCCGCCTGCGGCGTGTTCACCGAACTGGAAGCCGCCAAGTCCTTTGTGGAAGAAAAGGGCGCGCCCATCGTCATCAAGGCGGACGGCCTTGCGGCGGGCAAGGGCGTCGTCGTGGCCCAGACCAAGGAAGAGGCGCTCGAAGCGCTCGACCAGATCATGGGCGGCGTGTTCGGCGCGGCCGGAAGCCGTGTGGTCATCGAAGAATTTCTGGTGGGCGAGGAAGTGTCGCTGCTGGCGTTCTGCGACGGGAAAACGGCCCTCCCGCTGCCTTCCGCGCAGGACCACAAGGCCGTTTTCGACGGCGACACCGGCCCCAATACCGGGGGTATGGGCGCCTACAGCCCGGCCCCGATTGTGCCCGATGCGGAGCTCGAAAAGATGGCCGACATCGCCATCCGCCCGATCCTCGCCGAAATGGCCCGGCAGGGGCATCCTTTCACCGGTATCCTTTATGCCGGCCTGATGATGACCAAAGACGGCCCGAAAGTTTTGGAATACAACGTCCGTTTCGGAGACCCGGAATGTGAGCCCCTGCTGATGCGCCTTGAAAGCGATCTGCTGGAGATCATGGATGCCTGCATCGACGGGCGGCTTGATGAGGTCAAGCTGTCCATCCGGCCCGAATCCGCGCTCGGCGTGGTCATCGCCGCCGAAGGCTATCCCGGCAGTTATCCGAAAGGAATGGAAATCAAGGGTATCGACGCCGTGGACGCCCTGCCGGACACCAAAGTCTTTCAGGCGGGCACGAAGCGCGAAGGTTCCCGCACCCTGTCCAGCGGAGGCCGCGTGCTGTGCGTGACCGCGCTCGGGAAGGGGCTTGCCGAAGCCCAGAAGCGCGCTTATGAAGCTGTCGCCAAGATCGACATGGAAAAGAGCCAGCACCGTTCCGACATCGGTGCGAAGGGCTTGAGGAGACTGTAGTATGGAAAAAGCCAAGGTAGCTGTCTTTATCGGCTCCGCATCCGACGAAGCCACCGTCGCCCCCTGCGCCGACATCCTGAAAAAGCTGGGCATTCCGTTCCGCTTCACGGTGCCTTCCGCCCACCGTACCCCCGAACGTACCGCCGAACTCGTGGATTCGCTGGAAGCCGCGGGCTGTGAGGTGTTCATCTGCGCCGCGGGCATGGCCGCCCATCTCGCCGGCGCGGTTGCCGCCCGCACCATGAAACCCGTTATCGGCATTCCCGTCGCCGCGTCTCCGCTCGGCGGCATGGATGCGCTGCTGGCCACCGTGCAGATGCCTCCCGGATTCCCCGTCGCCACCGTCGCCCTCGACAAGGCCGGGGCCCGGAACGCCGCTTGGCTGGCCGCCCAGATCCTCGCGCTTCACGATCCCGAGCTTGCCCATAAGATCCGTATTTCCCGCGAGCGGTTCAAGTCCGACGTCGCCGTCGCCGGGGCTGAGATCGAAGCCAAGTACTGTTAAGTTCCGTAAAAAATCCTACGGGGAAGGGGGCTCATTGTAAGGAGCGCCCCTCCTCGTACTCCTCTCCTCAAACGCTCGTGCCGCAAGCCCGGGAAAAGGCATCCGCCGTTCCCAAAGGGATTGAAGGGCACTTTCCCTAATGGACCCCCTTCTTTATGAATGAACAACTTTCTCTCATCCAGAGGTTTCGCAAGACCGTGATAGGGGAATACGCCGAGGCGCTCATCTGGGCGGTAGCTCTGGCTCTGGTCCTGACCACGTTCGTCGTGCAGGCGTTCAAGATTCCGTCCGGCTCCATGCTGGAAACGCTCCAGATCGGCGATCACCTGCTGGTCAACAAATTCCTCTACGGCCTTCGGAATCCTTTCAATGACGACTACCTGATCCGCGGCGTCGAGCCCAAGGTCGGGGACATCATCGTGTTCCGTTACCCCAAGGATCGGAGCCTCGACTACATCAAGCGCATTGTGGGTGTTCCCGGCGACACGCTGGAGATGCGGAACAAGGTATTGTACCGCAACGGCGTTGAAGTGCAGGAGCCGTACACGCAGCATTCGCAGCCGCTCATCATGATTCCGGGCCGCGACAACTGGGGGCCGATCACCGTGCCCGCCGACAAGTTTTTCGCGCTCGGCGACAACCGCGACGATTC
>OGIA01001944.1_pt1 | contig 10862 bp, 8 predicted proteins | sample 1571671 | NCBI WGS metagenome assembly OGIA01 (sample SAMEA2582027, study PRJEB24529) | metagenome | biome: Human gut stool | place: China | collected 2011
GCTGCCAGCTCAGCACAAGGCACGCCCTACGGGTGCCCTTTCAGGGGAGCCTAAGTAAAGCCTTCCCTGAAAGGGGTGACTCCCCGCGGGGTGGGGAGATTTTTTTGCTTCATGGTTTTCTTTTCGTCAAAAACTCTTTCTCCACACCGACGGAGCCAGCAGTACCAGAATGGGGAAGATCTCCAGCCGTCCCAGCAGCATGTCCGCGGACAGCACCGCCTTGGAAAAGTCCGACAGGAACGAGAAATTCTCCATGGGGCCTACGCTGTTGATGCCCGGGCCGATGTTGTTGGTGCAGGTGATGACGGCAGAAATTGCCGTGCCGAAGTCCATGTCGTCCAGCGACAGCAGCAGGAACGAAGCCAGCAGCACACCCAGATACAGAATGAGGTAACTCCACACATGGTGGAGTGCCTCCGGACGGAGAATTTTGTTGTCGGATTTGACTTGGTTCACGGAGTTGGGGTGTACCATTTTCCGCATGGCAGCAGAGCCGCTTTTCCAGAGGATCACACACCGCTGCACCTTGAATCCGCCGCCGGTAGAGCCGCCGCAGGCACCGATAAGCATCAGCAGGATCAGCAGCATCTGGGAGAACAGCGGCCACTGGTTATAGTCTGCCGTGGCGAAGCCGGTGGAGGTGATAATGGAAGCCACCTGAAAAACGGCATAGCGGAAGCACTTTCCCACGCTGTGGTAAACGGGGCGGATATTCAGCATAATGAGTGCGGTCGAAATGGCAACAATGCTGAAATATACCCGCAGTTCCGTGTTCTTCCGCACTTCCCGAAACCGCCGTATCAGCATGTAGTAGTACAGGGTAAAGTTCACCCCGAACAGAAGCATGGTCACTGTCACCACGCCATCCAGATAAGGAGAGTTGTAATAGGACAATCCGTCGTTCTTGATGCCGAAGCCGCCGGTGCCTGCAATGCCCATGCCGTGGCATACGCTGTCAAACAGGGGCATGCCGCCGGTGAACAGCAGCACAATGGTGATAAATGTCAGGGCTCCGTAGATGAGGTACAGGTATAGGGCGGAGTTTTTGCCCTTGGGCACCAGCTTGCCTACCTGCGGACCGGGGCATTCTGCCTGCATCAGATACAGGGCATTCCCCGAGGAGGGGAGAATGGCGATGGCAAGCACCAGTACGCCCATGCCGCCGACCCAGTGGGTGAAGCTTCGCCAGAACAGGATCCCCCGCGGCAGAGCCTCTATATCAGTCAGAATGGAAGAACCGGTGGTGGTGAAGCCGGATACGCTTTCGAAAAGAGCGTCTATGTAGTGGGGAATGCTGCCGCTGCAATAAAAGGGCAGTGCTCCCACTGCGGAAAAAATGATCCACATCAGGGCAGCAATGACCATGCCCTCCCGTGCAAACATGTACTTGTGCCTGGGACGGTAGAACACCCCCGGCAGCGATGCCAGAGCCATGCCGCCGCCTACGCCCAGAAAGATCAGCATGAAGAAATATTCCCGATAGTACAGGCTCACCAGAGCCGGCACCAGAAACAGTGCTGAGGAGAGCAGCAGTGCCTTGGACAGATAGTGGAATACAATGCCTTTATTCATACTCGTTCACCGCCTAGTCCAGAATGTCTTTCATGCTGGAGAAGTGGTGTTCCTTGGAAACGATCACCACGGAATCCCCCAGTTCGATGACAGCACTGCCGTCCGGAATGATGATCTCCCGCTTCCGGATAATGGCACAGATCAGGATATTCTTTTTCAGCTGCACGTCTTTCAGCGGTACGCCTACCAGATCGGGGATCCGTTCCTTGACGCGGAACTCGATCGCCTCCACCTGATCGCCTACCAGATGATACAGGGATTCGATCTCGCTGCCGGCGGTGCTCTCCAGTGAACGCACGTAACTCAGCACGTTGCCCATGGTCAGGGACTTGGGGGAAACCACGCAGTCCAGCCCCAGTTCGGAGGACAGGTCGATGTAGTTTTCCCGACTGACTTTTGTGACTACCTTGGCGTTGGTGCTGTCCTTGGCGAACAGGGAGATGATCATATTCTCCTCGTCGATGCCGGTCAGAGCCACAAAGCCGTCCACTTCCAGTACGCCCTCCTCGATCAGCAGATCACAGGAGGAGAGGTTCTCTGAGTCCAGAAGCTCCTGATCGGTGCCGTCGCCGCAGATGACGATGGCCTTGGGGAGCAGATCGGACAGCTTTTCACAGCGTTCCCGATCTTTTTCGATCAGCTTGACTTTCATGCCCACCGCCAGCAGCTGCTTCGACAGGTAATAGCCCACTCTGCCGCCGCCTACGATCATGACGGTACGCACCTTGTCCTTCATGAAGCCGCTGGCACGGAAGAACCGTTCAATGTTCCGGTGCGAAGCCGCCACGTGAATGCGGTCGCCCTCTTGCAGAGCGAAGTCGCCGGAGGGGATAAACACTTTCTCGTCCCGCTGTACGGCACAGATGAGGAATTTCGTCTTGATCTTTTTGTAGAGTTCCACCAGCGTGATGTTTTCCAGCCACGGGAAGTCCGGCAGCCGGTATTCCACCAGCTCCAGCTTGCCCTTGCCAAAGACCTCCACCTTTGCCGCGGAGGGGAACACCAGTACCCGCATGATCTCGTCTGCGGTGGAAAGTTCCGGATTGATGACCATCGACAGCCCCAGATCTTCCCGAATCAGGTGCATCTGCTGGTAATACTCCGGCATACGCACGCGGGAAATGGTCTTTTTCGTGCCCAGCCGCTTGCCGATCAGGCAGCAGAGAACATTCACTTCGTCATAGGGCGTTGCCGCGATGAGCAGGGTGGCTTTGTCTGCTCCGGCTTCCAGCTGGGTTTCCGCCGTTGCCCCGTTGCCCTCGATGCACATAACGTCCAGTGTGTTCTGGCTCTTTCGCAAGTGGGTTTCATCACAGTCTACCACGGTGATGTCGTGTCCCTCCTGCACCAGCAGGGCAGCCAGATTGCTGCCGATCTTGCCGTTCCCAATAATTACGATTTTCATAGTTGATTCACCTGTTGTTCCACCCGTTATTTTCCCATGAGCCGCCGTGTCCGTGCGGCAAGCTTTTCCCGCCGTGCCTGTGTGGCGGCGGTGTCGGTCTGATAGCTGCCGTCCGGATTCTGCCGGAGAATGTCGCCCTCTCTGGCATCGCCCAGAATCTGGCTGCGGGGGATCTCTGTCATACCGTCGTCGGTTTCGATCACGGCAATGGTTTCTTCGAACCGGTCAATGATCCACATCAGAAGCACCTCACTTTTCAGTTGTCACGGTGAGATTGGAGCCGTCGGACGAAATGGTCACCGTGCCGCTTTCGTCTGTCCGCCAGATCTGTTCGCCGCAGTATTGCTGCAAGCGGGATACCGCCTCGCTGTGGGGGTGTCCGTAGCTGTTGCCTGCTCCGCAGGAGATCACCGCATAGCTGGGCTGTAACTGTGCCAGAAATGCATCTGTGGAGGATTCACGGCTGCCGTGGTGTCCCACTTTCAGCACGTCCGCCTGTATGCCGTCCAGTTCGCCTTTTTCCAGCAGGTCTTTTTCCTCCGGCTTGGACGCGTCACCGGTGAAGAAAAAGCTGGTGTCCCCGCAGGTGAGATAGGCACAGATGGAATAGTCGTTCAGAGAACTGTAGTCCTCGGCGGGAGAAGGTATGATCTCCAGCGAAGCCGTTCCCATGTCAATGGTCATGGAGGTGGCAGGTGTCAGGATCAGTCCGTTGGCTTCGATGCCGTCCAGAAACTTTTCGTATGTACGGGTGGTCGGCACCATGCTGTCCGGCAGCTGGGGGCTCATGGCGTTGCAGATCGTCAGGTCACTGTTCTGTGCTGTGTAGTTTAAAATCGTCGGGAACCCGCCGATGTGATCGGCGTGGGGGTGGGTGCCGATGATCCAGTCCAGCTTGGTGATGCCGTACTGCTGTAAGTCGGCGAGAATGTCGTCTGCGGCACTCTGTTCGCCGGCATCGATGAGCACAGCGGCGGTGTCGGTGACGATCAGTTCGCTGTCGCCCTGTCCCACGTCCAGAAAGTGGACGGTACAGCTTCCGGTGGCAGAGCCGCCGCCGGTTTCGGCTTCCTCACCGCCGAACGCCTGCTGTACGGTGTCGGTGAGATATTGTTCGGCATCGTCCAGTGAACAGCCGCCCAGCAGGGGCAGGGCTGCCGCAGTCAGGATCGCCGCGATTTTTTGGAAGAATGCTTTGGTTTTCGTGGGAATACGCCTCCTTTGGTGTGGGGATTCCGGTTTTTGTCGGCATGGCTGCGTTGGCTGTCGGATCTTTGTTCCGGAGCCACCAGACAGTTCGGCTTGGTGCCGATGAGATCCTGCCGCCCCGCCTGCTTCAGTGCAGACAGCACCAGCTGGCGGTTCTGGGGCAGGTAATATTGCAGCAAAGCCCGCTGCATGGCTTTTTCTTTCGGCGTTTTCGGCACATAGACCGGCTCCATGGTGTAGGGATCCAGTTCCGTGTAATACATGCAGGTGGAGATCGTCCCCGGCGTGGGGTAGAAATCCTGTACCTGTTCCGGATGCATGCCGTTGTCCCGCAGGAACAGGGAAAGCTTTACGGCTTCCTGTAGGGTGCTGCCGGGGTGAGAGGACATGAGATAGGGCACCAGATACTGTTTCTTGCCGATGCTCTTGGTGATCTCATAGAACCGCTTCTGGAACGCTTCGTAGCACTCGATGTGGGGCTTGCCCATTTTGTCCAGCACCACGTTGCTCACATGCTCCGGAGCCACTTTCAGCTGCCCGCTGACGTGCTCCGCCACCAGTTCCTTGAAGAAGGTGTCGTCCTTGTCCGCCATGACATAGTCGAACCGGATACCGGAACGGATAAACACCCGCTTCACCTTGGGGAGTTTCCGCAGCTTCCGGAGAATGCGGAGATACTCGCTGTGATCCACCTGCAACGCCTTGCAGGGTTCCGGAGCAAGACACTTTTTCCCGACGCACATGCCGGATTTCGCCTGCTTTTTGCAGGAGGGCAGCCGGAAGTTTGCCGTCGGGCCGCCGACGTCATGGATATAGCCCTTGAAGTTGGGCATTTCCGTGATCTTTTTCGCTTCTTCCAGAATGGACTCCTCGCTGCGGCAGGTGATGCGGCGGCCCTGATGCAGGGCAATGGAGCAGAAGTTGCAGTAGCCGAAGCAGCCGCGGTTGTGGGCAATGGAGAACTGTACCTCCTCAATGCCCGGCACGCCGCCCTGTGCATCGTACATGGGGTGGGGCTTCCGCTGATAGGGCAGCCGGTATACTGCGTCCAGTTCTTCCTGTGTCAGGCTGACTGCCGGCGGGTTCTGCACCAGCATCTTGTCCCCGTGCCGCTGGAGCACGGTCTTTCCGGTGATCTCGTCCTGCTGGTCGTACTGCTGGCGGGTTGCCTTGGCGTATGCCTTTTTGTCGCGGCAGACCTGTGCATAATCCGGACACTGCACGCCGCCCCACGGGGTGTTTTCCGGTGAGGTGAGATAACAGGTGCCGCGAATGTCCGTGATCTCCTGTATGGGCACGCCCTCTGCCAGCAGCTGTGCCAGTTCGGTGATCTGGTGTTCCCCCATGCCGTACATCAGCAGATCTGCTCCGCTGTCTGCCAGAATGGACGGGCGGACGGTGTCGTCCCAGTAGTCATAGTGGGCGAACCGCCGCAGAGAAGCTTCCAGTCCGCCAATGGCAATGGCGGCATCGGGGTAAGCCTCCCGAATTTTCCGGCAGTAGGTGATGACGGCACGGTCGGGACGAAGCCCGGCCCTGCCGCCGGGGGAGTACATGTCAGTGCTGCGTTTCCGCTTGGCGGAAGTGTAGTGGGCAACCATGGAATCGATGTTGCCGCCGGTCACCAGAAACGCCAGTCTGGGCTTGCCGAATCGGGTGAAGTCTTTTACTGTGTGCCAGTCCGGCTGGGCGAGAACGGCGACGCTGTAGCCCTGCGACTGTAACAGGCGGGTGATAATGGCTGCCCCGAAGCTGGGGTGATCCACGTAGGCATCACCGGTAATATAGACGAAATCCGGCTGGGATACGCCGGTTTCCAGAAGTTCCTGCATGGTGACAGGGAGAAAATTGGTCATGTATTTGCTCCTTATAGATGAGGTTTTTCCGTTTCGGCTTTCTTGAAAAAGGAGGCTATGAAATCGAATACATCAGGAAAAATTTTTACACAGAATGGTGTAACAGCTAAAACTATAGGAATAAGCCTCCCTTGAAAAGGGTGGCTCCCCACGGGGTGGGGAGATGCCCGCAGGGCAGAGGGGACCAGCGAAGCTGGTGGAGGGATTCTGGTGCAATCTTTTTCTTGAATTGCAGATTTCGCGGCAAAATCCCTCAGTCAGCCTACGGCTGCCAGCTCCCTTTTCAAGGGAGCCTAATCTATAAAGCTTTAAAAATTACAATATAATATTACGGTGTGGTTTTTTATTGCAGCCGCCGCATTTTCCGTTCGGCAAACTGCTCCTTGGACATCAGCACTCTGCGGGGCTTGGCACCCTCATAGGGGCCGATGATGCCCTTTTCCTCCAGTTCGTCCATGATGCGTGCGGCACGGGCATAGCCCAGCTTCAGCCGCCGCTGGAGGGAGGAGGTGGAGGCCTGTCCGGCTTCTACGACCACTTCAATGGCACGTTCGAAAATGTCCTCGTCGCTGCCCGGTTCCGGCTCGCCGGAATCTTTTCGCTGTTCCTTTGCCTTTCCCTCTGCCTTGGTGACGGGAATGTTCTGTTCTACCTGCTCCATGATCTCGTTGCTGTATTCGCTCTGAGTCTGGGACTTGATAAAGTCCACCACCTTTTCGATCTCCTTGGTGGAGGTGAAACAGCCCTGTACACGCACCGGCTTGATCTTGCCGTTGGGCAGGTACAGCATATCGCCGTGTCCCAGCAGCTTTTCCGCACCGCCGGTGTCCAGAATGGTGCGGGAGTCCACCTGCGACATGACAGACAGGGCGATACGGCTGGGGATATTTGCCTTGATAAGTCCGGTGATGATGTCCGTGGTAGGCCGCTGTGTCGCAATGATGAGGTGCATGCCTGCCGCACGGGCTTTCTGTGCCAGACGGCAGATCGCATCTTCCACTTCCTTGGACGTGGTCATCATCAGGTCGGCAAGCTCGTCGATAATGACTACGATCTGGGGCATAGGCTCCAGCGGACTGTTCGGCTGGGCAGCCGCGGCGTTGTAGTCGCCCAGATCGCGGACGCTGTTTTCGGCGAACAGGTTATACCGCCGCTGCATCTCCTGCACTGCCCAGTTCAACGCTCCGGCAGCCTTTTTCGGGTCGGTGACCACTGGGATCAGCAGGTGGGGAATGCCCTCATAGACGGTGAATTCGACGATCTTCGGGTCGATCAGGATCAGCTTGACTTCCTCCGGTGTGGCATGGTACAGGATACTCATGATAATGGAGTTGGTGCAGACCGACTTACCGGAACCGGTGGCTCCGGCGATAATCATATGGGGCAGCCGTGCAATGTCGCCGATGACGGCGTTGCCGGCAATATCCCGCCCCACGGCAAACGCCAGCTTGCTCTTGGAACTGCGGAAGCTGTCGCTCTCCAGAATCTCCCGCAGGGAAACGGTGTCCTTGTGGCTGTTGGGGACTTCGATGCCGATCGCCGGCTTCCCCGGAATGGGGGCTTCGATGCGGACACCCTGTGCCGCCAGCGACAGGGCAATGTCATCTGCCAGTCCGGTGATCTTGGAAACCTTGATGCCGGCGGCAGGCTGTATCTCATACCGCGTGACGGAAGGACCGCGGAAAATACCGGTAATGCGGACAGTCACGCCAAAGCTTTTCAGCGTGTCCACCAGAATGCCCGCTTTTTCTTTCATCTCCTGATCTACCGCGGGGTCGCCGGCACGGCTGACACCGTTCTGCAAAAAGTCGATGCTGGGGATCTGGTAGGGACGTGCCGGAACCGTCGGTGCTGCCGGAGCAGCCGGTTCTGACGGGTTCTCTGTTTCTGCGGCAGGCTCAGCCAGTTCCGGCGGATCTTGCAGCAGTTCATCCGGTGATACGATCGCGGCGTTGTCCGGCTCGCTGTCCGGAAGGGGAATGTCAATGTCCATGTCATACGCCGGCGTATAGGGGGCATCGTCCTGCGGCTGGGAATAGCTGTTCCGGATCATGTCGTCCAGTTCCGACGGCAGCGGCTGGTCGGCAGCCACAAAGTCCGGAATGTCCGCGTCCAGAGCCGGTTCTGCGGCAGCCGGTTCCGGCTGTGGCTGGACAGTGCCCCTGCGGTGTACCTTTGCAATTTTCGGGGCGTGCTGTTCCGGCAGCAGGAATTCCGGTTCTTCCTCTGCGGCGGCATCTTCGGGAATATCGTCTGCCCATTCCGGATCACGGTTCCACAGTTCCCTGAGTTTCCGGAACGGAAAGCCTATGTACCACCACAGCTGCCGGATACTCAGATCCATCAGCCGCATAATGGTGAGAAAGAGCAGGCAGATGATGATGATCTGTGCTCCGGGCGTGCCGATGATCCGCAGGAACGGATAGGCGAGGAACGCACTGATCGCTCCGCCGCTGGCGAAAGCGTTTTCCGTGCCTGTCACAAACAGATATTTGAGGCAGCGGAAAAAGCCCTTTTTGCCGATGTCGCCCACGAATATGATCTGGAAAAAACTGCTCACCAGCACGGTCAGCCCCAGACTTAGCAGCAGCCGTTTGGTGAGGTTCATGCCGGACTGGCGTTCGGTAAAGTAGGCAGCCGCCATGAGCAGAATCGGCACCAGCAGAATGGAAAAGCCGAAAATGCCGCGGATAATGCAGTGCATGAGATACCAGCCGGCGTTGCCGTGGACGAATGCCAGCAGAAAAAATAAAATGGCACTGGTGAAAAGTACCACTGACTGAAATTTGGTGTTGCCGTTCTGCTGCTGGTTCAGCTTTGCCAGAGCCTCCTCCTTGGAGGTCTGTGCAGCAGAAGTGCCGGCAGTCTTTTTCTTGGCTGCCGGCTTCTTTTTCGCTGCGGGTTTTGAAGTCTTCTTTTTCGAAGACGCAGATTTTTTTGCCAATGTTACGCCTTTCTGAAAAGAACTGCAAGCCGGAAATTCGCCTGATATTACCTCAGGCTTTTGCGTTTTCGGACGGTCGCAGTTCCTGTGTTTCTATCCGATGATAGAGTGCATCAATGGCATCGCGGAGGGAACCCAGCCGGTCGATCAGCCCGCATTCCACCGCTTCTGCACCGGAGATGACCGTTCCCATATCGGTTGCCATTTCCTGTGTGTTCAGCATCATGTTTTCCAGCCGAGCCTTGGAGATGCGGCTGTGGCTGGTGATGAAGCCTGTGATACGCTCTTGAATTTTTGAAAAGTAAATGGTTGTCTGCGGCACGCCCAGCACCAGTCCGCTGGTACGGACAGGGTGCACAGTCATAGAGGCAGAGGGCACGATGAGGGAAACGTCTGCACTGACGGCGAGAGGGATCCCGATGGAGTGACCGCCGCCCACCACCAGTGAAACCGTGGGGGTCTGCATGCCGGCGATGACTTCCGCAATGGCAAGCCCCGCTTCCACATCGCCGCCCATGGTGTTGAGCAGGATCAGCAGCCCTTCAATGCTGCGGTCCTGTTCGATCGCCACCAGTGCCGGCAGGACGTGTTCGTATTTGGTAGTCTTGGTGTCCTCCGGCAGCACGTTGTGTCCCTCCACCTGACCGATGATGTTCAGGCAGTGGATCAGGTGCTTGGCGTTGGGTGTCCGGACGCTGCCGGTTTCTTCGATCAGCTGTGCCTGATCCAGCTGTTCTTTTGCGGGGGACATGCTGTCAGATGGTGTCGTGTTAGCCATAGTGCTGCTCCTTTGGGTAAAGGAAACACTGAATAAAGCTTGTGCGTGAAAAGCCGTCAGGCGGGCTTTATTCAGTGTTTCCTAAAATATCGGAAACGTTTTTCAGTGCGTCCTTAGTTTGCCCAGAGAAGCAGCAGTTATGCAGACAACAGACAGGGACTTCTGCAAGATGTTCCTGTACACCTATATTATAGCAGATTTTGTGGAAAAGTCAAGGCGGGGGAGGAACCGCCGTTAGGCGGTGGAGGGGTTCTTTCGTGAATTTTTTTCTTGGTGTAAAAGAGTTACGAGATAACCCTTCAGTCAAGCACAAGGCACGCCCTACGGGTGCCCTTTCAGGGGAGTCTAATTATTAAAGATTTTAGAGCTTACTTCTGCGGCTTCTGCTTCTTGTGTTCGGGGCGTTTTTTCTTCTTTTTCCGGACGGAATCCCCGAAGTTCCCCAGCTTTCTGCCCAGAGCGAAGTATTCGCCGTGGGCGTATGCCATCAGACCGCACTGCTGGAGATTCAGTTTGCCCTTGCTGTCGAGGTACTGTTCCTCGACGTTGATACCGGTGATCTCCGCTTCGAATACCGTATGGGTGCCCAGTTCCTTGGTGGCGGTGACGCGGCATTCCAGACTGACGGGGCACTCTGCGATCAGGGGAGCCTTAACGGTCTGTGCCGGCTCCGGTGTCAGGTGGCACTGGGCGAACTTGTCCACGTCCCTGCCGCTGCGGACACCGCAGAAGTCGGTGGCTTTCATCATGGCAGAGGTGGGGAGATTGATGACGAATTCGCCGGATTCCCGAATCAGATCATAGGAATAGCGGGAGGGACGAACGGAAATATATGTCATGGGCGGGTGCGTTGCCAGCACGCCTGTCCATGCAATGGTCAGCACGTTGGGATGTTCCATGGTGCCGCAGGTGACCAGCGTGGGCGGAACGGGTGCCAGCAGGACGCTGCCTTTCCAGTGTTGTTTTGCCATAAGTATCTGCTCCTTGCTTTCGGTTATAATAGGCTATTGTATCACGGAGCGGGCGGTGTGTCAAGTGCCGGCGGGAATATAGCACGGAAATCAATTTTCATGATAGCCTCCCCTGAAAGGGGAGGCG
>OGIA01001961.1_pt1 | contig 10736 bp, 9 predicted proteins | sample 1571671 | NCBI WGS metagenome assembly OGIA01 (sample SAMEA2582027, study PRJEB24529) | metagenome | biome: Human gut stool | place: China | collected 2011
CAATCTGCTTAGTCGTAATATTGGACGATGGATGGATTGTATGATGTTACGACTAAGCAGATTGTTTCTGGCAATGGTGAAGGATATATTCGTTGTGTGGCAAGACCTCTTTAATTAATAAACATTATGATTATGAAACTATCAAACATATTCCTCTCGACCCTGGCAGTACTCTTATGTTGTACTGCTTGCTCCAAGGATGAAGAATCATTTAAGGGGAAGGATGCGGATGCTTCGTTGAGCATTGCGGTCAAGGCGGCGGGGTCGGCCGTAACGAAAGGGTTTCACCCGAATGATGAGAATGAGTTGGCCGGAGAGGCCAAAGTAAATAACCTTTCGGTGCTCGTTTTCGACGAAAGCGGTGCACAACTGATTGGCTATGGCTGGCAGGCAACCAACTCGGAAGGCGAGGCCTCTATCCTGAACGTGCCTGCTATGACCATGCGGGCGCAGATCGTGATCGTTTCCAATACGCCGGAAAATTCGCTTGCCGGTGTTACGAGCTATTCCGATTTCGAATCCAAGCTGGCACAACTTGCCGACCAGTCTCAGAGCAACCTGGTCATGAGCAGTCCGGTCATTACGACCCAAGCGCCTCTTGTCAAGGGAGACAACTATCTGGGATACGCATCGATGGGCAGTGAAAATATCAACGGTATCGCCGAACCAGTCGAAATCACTCGTCTTGCCGCCCGTCTCGACTTGGTCAATGTCAAGACCGATTTTACAAAAACACTTCTGCGCAATCGTACAGTGAGAGTGGAAGAAGTCACGATATTGAACCAGAACACGGCTTCACGTTTTTTCAGCCGTGATTATTGGGGAGTGGTGATGGCAACCGGACACCTCGGCAACAGCGATGCAACAGCATTGAACCGCGATATCGCCAACGGTTCTCCGATAAACGACACACCTTATGTGCACTACGTGATGGAAAACGATGGCTCTGAAGCCCCGACAGAAATACAGGTCAGAGCAACTTTGCTTGAAACGGACACGTATGAGGCGGAAACAAAAATATTCACCGCCGTAATCAATCGGAACGGTCTGGACAGAGGATATAATCACAACTACGTTAAACGCAACTATGTATATCGCCTGAATGTCACCTTCGGAGATACCAGCTTTGATGGCGACCACGAAAAAGATCCCAATATACCGATTCCGCCACGGCCGACTACCGGAGACCTGGATGTACAAGTCGAAGTGGTCAATTGGGGACAAGTGAGCCAGGATGTTGAAATCTGATGATGGCAACACATAGGGTAAATATTTAAAGTAGAACAAATTAAACGTATTATAATTATGAAATTAAGAAATTTATTTTTAGCCTCTTTGGCAGTTTGCACAATGGCATCCTGCTCAAAAGACGATGACGGAATATCCGGCCCGCAGGAGGTAGACGCTTATCTCTCTTTCGCCTCCACAACCGATGTCATGACGAAGGCATCGACCGAAGGTGACGCTGATGCCGGCAACGGCAAAGAAGCCAAGATCCAGTCTTTGACGGCTTATGTCTTTGACGAAGCCGGAAAGTATGTGATCAGTAAGCATGTCAGTTTGAATGGTTCCGGTACGGTAGGTGAGGACTATAATGTTACTGGAGAAGGCGAAAATCAGTCCATCACCTCAATCAAGGCTATCCATGTGAAAGTGGCAAAACCGACTACAGAAGGGGGAAATTCTTCTACAACCTTTAAAGTTGTTTTGTTGGCCAATACGGAGCATTATAATGATGTTACCAAGTTAGTGGATTTGGAGGGAAAGACAACGAAAGACATCAGATCATTAAATGCTGTAGGAGTAGGAAAATCTTATTTGCCAATGCATAGTCCAGAGTTGACTGTTGGAGGTTTAAAGCCTTCTTCCGACACGGAACATTTCATAAATTGGTATAATGGTGCTTCTTCTTGTACACCGGAAAAAGTAACAGCAAAGGACGATCATACAGGAAGTATTCCAGCTGCAGGTGCGACTAAAGTAATAATGACTCGCTCCATCGCGCGTGTGCAATTGGTTTCTTTGAAGGCTGACTTCAGCGCATTGGAATCTGATGGTAAAACGATAAGATTTGATGTTACGTCTGTGTTCTTGGCCAATGTCCGTGCTAACGCATCGGTTATGGGCGAAGAAAATACGGGAGCCGGTTTCTACAGAGGAGCCCCTGAATCGTTTGATGAACATCAGTTTTTGATTGCATTGAATAGTACTGTAGATGAAGCATTGGTGGCTACATATTCCGACAGGTCATTGACTACGGCTGGAAACGCTTTGCCAGGATGGGATTTTGACAAATATATCAATGCAAATAGCCCGGAAAGCATTATGGGTATTCCATTCACTGCTAATGGTGATGGGTCTTATTCGAAAGAAGAGGGTGGCGCTTACCAGACCCGTTTGATTATTGCCGGCAACTATTATGATGGGAATCAAAGTAAAGGAACAAGATACTTCCATATCCCTTTGAAGTTGGTTGGTGATGCCGGTAATGTTGCAAGCAACAAGTTTTTCAAGGTCTCGGCAACTATCACCGGTGAAGGTAGCCCGAATCCGGATGAAATCTTGGAAAATGCTTGTATCAATTTCAGTATAGAAGTGGCACCGTGGAATGTGGTCGAGCAAACAGAAGATGATACGAATTAATAAAATCATTGATTCACAATAACCAAAGGGGACGTTTCAAAACGCCCCCTTATTTTTTGTCTATTAAAAGAAGCTTATCGTTTCTATCGCAATTAAAGGGTGTACCTCTCAATTTGCCTTTTGGTATTTTTACCACTTAATCTTGAAAGTTTCGCCTATCGCCTCCTGTCGGCATTCCCTGTACATTTGCACCGTAAGTCAAATGAGAAAATACATAGGATTATGAAAATTAAGAATATATTTTTCGCAGCAATATTGGTTCTTGCCGGTTTTTCCTGCTCCATGGAAGATGATGCTATCATGAATGATGTAGAGAAGGGTATTGAAGAAGCCACAGAAGCTTATACAGTATTGGACTTCGGTGTCGCTTTTAATGAAATGGCTACAAAAGCTTCAACAACTGTTGTTCCCGGTGAAGACAGACCTGCAACAGGTGATGAGAACAATGACGAAAAAAAGATATCTGAAGTATCTGTATTCTTATTGGAAGATGGAAAGGTAATAGGTATTTTAATCCCCCAAAATAGGAATCAGGTAAGTTCTAATAGTGATGGTTCTATCACTTTGAAGGATCTGAAGTTTGTGACGAAGTACAAAACTAATCGTACATTGGAGGCCCATGTTGTTATAAATGGTAATCAATTTTTGAAAAATATCAATATTGGAGATGCACAAAGTGCTTTGAATCAACAAATATCCGGATGTCTTTCTGCGGATCAACTAATCAAATATGGTTCTACGCGCATTGTTTTTGGAAAAGATATAACTAATTCTTATTCATCTCCGTCTGTTGCGGAAAATAATCCTACGACCATTCTTGTGAAGGTATCCCATGTGGCTGCACGACTTGACTTCTCTCAGTTTGATGTGACACTTAACGGTTTTGAAGGGAATCCGACTGTTGTTTTTGATGAAGCTAAATTCGTGAACTTGCAACAAAATGGCAAGATTGTTGAAGCAGTGCCAGCGTTGCGAAGGTGTGACGGAGATTGTTGAAGGGGATGCGAGTGTCAATGTTAAAGATGGCGCTTTTTTGAACCGTAGTAACCGGATTGGAACGAGATGGACTGACATGGGAACAGCCTATGGCTATGCTAACCAATATAGACAAGATTCTGAAATGAATACAGCCTTGTATGTGAAGTTCACAGTTGACGGCAGAACATTTGAGAAAACATACCCGATCAATCCGGCTGGTATAACGAAGGAAGTCGATCATAACGGTATCAAAGGCGGCTACCTTTACGACATAAAAGTGCGTTGGACGATCACTCCGGACTGGGGAGATTCCACAATCGAATTCTATACGAGAGACTGGGTTCATAATACCATCCCGGAAATTGTATTGTGATTAAATAGGAGAGTATAAAAATGAAAGTATCGACAGGTAAAATACACACAATTATGAAAACGAAAAATATATTCCTGACAGCTATATCTGCATTGTTCATCTTTGCAGCATGTACTGAAGAAAAAATAATAGACGCTCCGGGCGTTTCCGGCAAAGGCGATCTCGTCATCGAACTATCCCCCTCTTCCGTCATCACAAAAGCTGCTGCAACAAACGAAGGATATGTGTATGCGACAGAGGAAGAATTGAATGTAGAGGATTGCTGGATATTCGTGTTCGGTGAAAATGAAAAATATATTACGTCTCAGTATTTTTCTGGCGATGCTTTATCGGAAACTGAGAATGAATATGTAGATACCCCCGCTCCAAATGGAGGTAGCCAGACGTATAAAAAAGGATATACAATCACTTTAACCGGTTTGGATTATGGTACTTATGACTTTTGGGTCGTAGCCAATCCGACAGAGGCTAATGATGCTTATAAATCTTGTCAATCTCTGGATGCATTGAAGGAGATTATTGAAGGTGGCGATTCATATCAAACTGCATTTGCAGAGAAAGCTGACCAGTTGGTGAAAGTCGGTAACAAATCCGCAACATTTAACGTGACGACTGTCGCTTCTCCAATCCAGATCCCGTTAACACAGTTGGCTGCACGGGTGGAACTGAAAGTGCGGGTGGATATTCCGAGACAATTGTTAGAAGGGAAATATGAGTATCCGGATTTAGGAAGTACGAGTGGAGTGCTTACAGAGGCACAATTAGAAAAATTATTCCCTGATGGTAAGATACCTGGAGGAGTAAAGACGAATGCACAAGAATTAAGTGAAAGAGACAGTAATGGTAAGCTAAAGTATACATATTTTGGTCATCCCGTTACGACTACATCTACTCCCAAAAGTGCACATCCTGGCGCTTTGTCAGTTATTAAAAAGACAAAATATAAAGGTTTTTTGTTGAAAGAAATTAAGCTTGTGGTAGAGGATATACGAATTAAAAGTGAACTTGTGCCGAACAAAGAAGAATTTGAAGGACAGTTGGGTATAGCCTCTTTTGATCCGAATGAAGATGTAAGTACTACTTATTCTTTTAAATTTTACACATATACAAAAGAAGATTTAAAGATAAACTTGACGGGGAATCTTTATGATGCTGAATATCAAGTTTTTCAAAAAGGAAAAGTAGAAGATTGTATGTTTGTAAACGATAAGGCTCCAAGTGAGTTGGTTGCGCAGATTAATTCAGGTAATATTAAAGAGGGTGAAACCTTACATTTTACAGGTGGTAATGGTTGGGGAGATAAGGGAGTTGGTGTCATGCTCTGTAACGAGGAGACTTGGGTTGCTGTTGATGAAACAATAGAAAATTCGACGATTGAGGGGGAGGTTAAGCATTATTCCTCCGGTAGCGTAACCCTGAAACCCGAAGGCGGTTTTCAAGTCGGCAATATGTATGAAGCATCTGCATTGATACAGAGTGTTCCGGCTACAGGCTCTTTAAATATAGTGATAGAAAATATTCAGTCTGGAGGCGAGATCAATTTCGGCTTCAATTAATTACCAAAGCGATTATTAGTCTTTCAAGGGCTATGCCGAAACAACTTTGTTCCCGCGCCAAGCGTGTGGAGACAAGGCTGTTTCGGCATAGCCCTTGAATTTTGATGGAGGTGTGCCAATATCGGTATCCCCCGTTTTTCAGCAGTTTAAACCTCTATCTCCCCGCAAACTATCCCGAATCTTCCCACAAACTAACTCAAACCATGCCATAAACTAATTCATAGCATATTACATACTCTCGATAGATAGTACGACATAACACCGATAGGTAGTACTACCTATTAGCAATTCATAGTACTACCTATACCTTATACATAGTACTACCTATCCCAACTTTCCTGTATGTCCCGGATTAGTTTATGGTATGGTTCGAGTTAGTTTCCGGTATGTTTTGTATTAGTTTGTGCATAAAATAATTGAAAAACATAGAATATCCGAAATATAAACCTTACCTTGCAGGAAATTTAAAAACTAATGCTAATATGAAAATAACGCAACTTCGCGGTGACCTGGCGGCCTTCCGTAACCTTGAACTAAGCATTGTCCTGAACGCCATGAAAACGGAAAATAGCCGGAAGCCGGTGACCACCTTGCGGCAGAACATTCCTTATCTGACTCCCGGGATAAAAAGCCTTGCAGCAGAAAAGATACCTGTAGTTTTGTTTGGCGTTACGCTGAAGCGGGATGATGAGAGGATCGGTGTGGCTACCTATGCAGGATTGGTGCTGCTCAGTATCGGCAACCTGATCGATTATGCGGAGGCGGCTGCCATACGGGACCGGGCGGCGGGATTTCCGCAGACACTCGCTTCGTTTGTAGGATCGAGCGGACGGAGCGTTAAAATCGTGGTTCCTTTTACCTTGTCGGACGGTTCGCTGCCGAAGACGGAAAGGCATATGCGCCTTTTTCACACCCATGCCTGCCTTCGTGCAGGACGCTATTACGAAGCACAGCTCCAGTTGCCCGTCGAATGGAAAGAAGAAGGATGCCCGACGCCGGAACAAGGATGCCGTGTGTCGTATGATCCCGACCTGTATTATAATCCGGATGCCTTGCCGATCCGCCTGGAACAACCTTTGCAGATGCCTGCTCCTGTGACGACACGCGAGGCACACGATGCCGAGACGGACCCTCTGTTGCGCATGGCGCCCGGCTATGAACGCTACAAACGCATATCGCTCCTTTATGAAACCAGCCTTACCGACACCTTGCGGCAGGTCGGGTCGGAAGACGGTGGCGATGAAGGACGGAAAAAGTTCATCGTGCATCTGGCGCGTAAATGCCGGCAATCCGCCATCCCGGAGGAAGATGCCGTCCGTTTTGCCCTGATACACCCGTTCGGCAGGGAGCAGGAGATGGAGTTGAGGGCGACGTTCGGGAACGTCTACAGGAAAGAAAAACGTTGCAGCGTGCGGCCTTGTATGCCCCGGCGGATGCTGGTGGCGATGCAGATGGAAGAGTTTATGACAAGGCGTTATGAGTTGAGGTTCAACCGGATGAAGGGATGCAAGGAGTATCGCGAACGACATTCGCTGTTTACGGACTATCGCCCGGTGACGGCCGAGGCGGTCAAAAGCATCTGTTTCGAGGCGCAGTTGGAAGGGATATCGGCAATCGAATATGACGTGCAGCGTTACGTGGACTCCCGGCGTGTTTCCCATTACTGGCCGATCGAGGAGTTCCTTTTCGATCTGCCGCATTGGGACGGGCAGGACCGCATCCGTGCCCTTGCCGATTGTGTGCCATGCGAAAACAAGGAGTGGAGGGATTTCTTTTATATTTGGTTCCTCAGTATGGTGGCACACTGGTTGCAGATGGACAGGGAACATGCCAATAGCACGTCACCCCTGTTGGTCGGGCCGCAGGGTTGCCGCAAGAGTTCTTTTTGCCAGAGTCTTCTGCCGCCCGAATTGCGACCTTACTATGTCGATGGGATCGACTTGGGAAGCCGGAAGGATGCGGAGATGGCGTTGAACCGTTTCGCGCTGATCAACCTGGATGAGTTCGACTCGATACCCGCTTCCCGTCAGCCTTATTTGAAAAACCTGCTTCAGAAGGCGAAAGTGACGTTGCGCAAGCCTTATGGCGAGAGCATGGAGGAGATGAGGCGGTTCGCTTCGTTTATCGCAACCTCCAATACGTTCTCTTTGCTGACCGATACCACCGGCAGCCGCCGTTTTATCGGGGTGGAGGTGAAGGGGATGATCCGGATAGAACCCATCGATTATCCTCAACTCTACGCCCAGGCGGTCAGTGCCTTGAGGGAAGGTGAACGCTATTGGTTTACCCCGGAAGAGGAGGTGCTTTTGAACCGGAATAACCGGATGTTCGAAAAGCGGCCTTTGCTGGAAGAGTTGTTCCTCCATTATTTCCGTATTCCGGAGGAAGAGGAGGTTTGTGAGCCGTTGTCAGCACCTGAAATATTGATGACAATCAGCAAACAGAGCAAAATAGACCTTACGGAAACAAAGCTGAGGTTGTTCGGACAATTAATGCAAAAATATAATGTACGGAAGAAGATGAAAAAAGACCGGAAATACTATTATGTCATACCGGAAACAGAAGAACCGGGTGCCGATGTGCCGGTCGGGTGAGTACATCGACATCTGTATCGACACCAACATCGACACCTGATAATAGATAAATAATCAGGTGGTTGGGTTGAAAGGTGTCGATGTGTAGCATGATAATCATTTATAAAAATAATATAGTATGAGTATACAATACAGATTTGTCCCCATTTATGATAACCTGAATGAGGACAGCGAGAAAGTAACGGGTTTTTATCCCAAAGTAGTCAGCCGTGGCACAATAAACAAAGAGCGGATGTTTGAAGAAATATCGCACGGTTCGTCTTCCCTCCGTTCGGAACTGGCACGTTCGTGGATGCTGATGGAAGACTATATTATAGATCGGTTGAAAGATGGTTACGATGTCTGCCTGAACGATTTTTGCACTTTCGGTATCTCCGCCAAATACCGTCGTGTAGACCGCATCAACGAAATCCGAGCCGAATCCATTTTCGTAAAGGGCATGCATGTCCGCACTTCGGAGGTCGTCAATAAAAAACTCAAATGGGCGCGTTTCGAGAGGGAGTCGGAGAAATGAACAGCAATTTTTCTATTTGTCGCCATAATGACCTATGGCGGAGACAATGTAGATGGTTATGGTTTCTTCTTTTACTTTATAGATAAGCCTGTCTTTTTTATTTATTTGTCTTGACAAAGGTACGACAAAAAAGTGAAACACGGAAAGACATAGTGATAGAATTGATTTACAAGGGGTTTGATTGAGCTGCCTATATTCATGAAGCCATAAAAAGCACTGCCGAAGCCAAATCAAGACACCGCTACGTTTCTTGTTCGTAACCATGCCCGAAAGGGTGTGAAATGGATACGAATAGCGAAACAAATCTTTAAGACATAGTAAGTTGCTGACAACTCACGCAAAAAAAATCAGGTCACGGAAAAAGATTGCACCGTTCCTCACTGTTTTGCGTACCCTACTGGATAGATCACCCTGATTTCATAGAAATCATAAGCAAGTCTGTAACTTTTTGAAGATTTGATTCGTCTATGTCATATAATTCTAATATCTTTGCGCCAAACTTTATCTTTGTTGAATAACATGGCTAAATTAAATCGTTTAAAAGCAGTTCTTGCAGAGCAGGACAAAACCAGCAAGTGGTTAGCAGAACAAGTAGGCAAGTCTGCTTGTACTGTTAGTAAATGGTGTAATAACAGTGTTCAGCCTGATTTGAATACTCTTGACAAAATAGCAACTCTACTTGAGGTTGATAGGCGTGATTTATTGACACCTTCCAATCAAGAGTAAATTATGACTTTTTCTTTGGAAGATTTTCGTTTTCAAATAAATGAACTTTTTCCATACAAATAAAAACAATGAATGGTACTGTTCCGCATATAGTTCAATATCAAGGTTCGAAGAGAAATCTTGCACCACAAATCTTGCCATATTTCCCGCAACGGTTTAACCGTTTGATTGAGCCTTTCGCTGGAATGGCGGCTATAACTATTGCCGTATCTAGACTGAATAAAGCCCAATCATATCGTCTCAACGATCTCAATACACCTCTTGTAAGTGTGTTGGAGGAAGTTATAAACAACCCCCAACGCTTACTTGATGATTATACACGGGTTTGGAGTGAGCAATTAACTTATGAGGAAGGTGGTGTTGCACACTATTATAAAGTTCGTGATGATTTTAATAATGGCAACCAATGCGCAGCCAACATGTTATATTTATTGGCACGATGTGTAAAAGGCTCTGTTCGATATGGTAACAATGGGCAATTTAACCAATCTCCTGACAAAAGAAGAAAAGGAACGTCACCTACTAATCTTGCGAGGAATATTTTTCGTATTTCGAATTATTTAAAGAATAGAACTGAATTTTCTTCAATAGATTATAGAGAAGTGTTACAAATGACTAATCCTGGTGATATTGTTTATATGGATCCCCCGTACCAAGGTGTTTGTGCTACTAGAGATAGCCGATATTTTTCAGGCATAAACTTCGATGAATTCGTAGAAAGCTTAGAAGATCTCAACAGAAGAGGCATAGATTATATCATCAGTTATGATGGAAGTTGTGGAGATAAGCAATATGGTAACGATTTGCCGAATGAACTTGGGCTTAGAAAGATAATGCTTAACGCTGGTCTTTCCAGTCAAGCTCTGTTATTAGGGAAAAAAGAAGTTACTTATGAGGCTTTGTATCTAAGTCCAAATCTCCAGAATGTGGCACAACCAAAAGTACAAGAACAATTAATATTCGCATTATGAAATATCCAAAAGACATACTTGATAAACTCAACGCAATTACAGACAAACGTCCAGCTACTGTAATTCAACATATTCTAAAACACAGCTTCATTACTACCGAAGAGCTTGAGAAGAATTACGGATATAAACATGCCCCAAGAGCGGCTAGAGACGTTAGGGAACGTGGTGTAAATCTTGTTACTTACACTGTAAAGAGCAGCGAAGGAAAGAGTATTGGAGCATACAAGTTTGGCGACCCCGTATTTGCGGACAATAAGTTGTCTAAGGTAGCAGGTAGGACCGCACTCTCAGAAGCCTTAAAAAAGGCTCTAATTGACAAGTATGGCTCGGTATGTTTCATATATCCCTCAAATCCGCAACTAAGCTCTTCAGCGTCCTTCT
>OGIA01001964.1_pt1 | contig 10724 bp, 10 predicted proteins | sample 1571671 | NCBI WGS metagenome assembly OGIA01 (sample SAMEA2582027, study PRJEB24529) | metagenome | biome: Human gut stool | place: China | collected 2011
AAAGTACACCTTGTTAGACACTATTAGCGTCATTTTCCCGAAGCCGTCCAGCTTTCCGGTAAAAGGTGCTTTGAGGCATTCGGCATCTTTTGGCCGCTTCCAGCCCTGAGATTTGGCCATTGCGCCAGAGGTCGCAATTTTCCAGAAAGTTGTCCGGCAGGGGTTTGATTTTGCGTCCAAAACGCACACCGCGCCCTTTGGCTGCAGCGATACCTTCGGCCTGCCTGCTACGGATATTCTCCCGTTCGTTCTGAGCCACAAAGGAAAGCACCTGCAAAACAAGATCGGCAATAAAGGTACCGAGCAGGTTTTTGTCGCGCCGGGTGTCAAGCAGAGGCATGTCCAGAACGAGGATATCCACGCGCTTCTCTTTGGTAATTATCCGCCACTGTTCCAGAATTTCCTCATAGTTTCTGCCCAGCCGGTCAATGCTCGTAATGCAGAGCAGATCCCCGGCTCTGAGCTTTTTGAGCATGGCCTGATACTGCGGGCGCTGAAAATCCTTGCCCGACAGTTTGTCCATGAAAATGCGGTCTGACCGGATGGCCTGCCGCTCAAGGGCGATGCGCTGACGGCTTTCGTTCTGATCCGTACTGGATACGCGAATATATCCGTAAGCTCCTGCCATAATGGTTTCTCCTCTCAATGGATTCTTGTTCACAGTTCATCATCGGGTATATCAGGAGTAATGAAGCTGGAGCGTTGTTCGCGTTTCGGAGGCGGCGGGGGTGTGTCTTGCCTCTTTGCCTTTCGTCCTTCCCGTTGCCGTCTGGCTTCGGTCAGATACTTGGTCAGGGTTTGGGGTTTCACCTCAATACCCTTTTCGTGCAAGCGCTCGACAATCTCCTGTGTGTCGAAGCCGCGCTTCTTCATTCGCTCCAGCGTCGGGGCCAGAGCGAAGACGGCTTCCTTCATGGACATGGTTCGATTCCCGTCCAGCGTGACAGAAGCGGGTTTGAGTGTCGCAAACTCCTGTCTGATTTCCTTCAGCTGCGTGACGGTGATGGTCATGAAGCTTCCTCCAGTGTTTCGCCGGGGCCATGCCCCGGATTGATGATTTGTCTTTCCGGTCGAGCGGGACGGTCGCCCACGCTTCACGCAAGTGAAGCATAGTGGGCTATATCTTCGGCCTGTGCGAAGATTTCCCCCCGACGCCTCACCTCATTCTCATGCCACGGGTGGAGTGCGCCTGCCGGCGCTCCCTGTCCCGCGCTTCCTGCTCCTGCCGCTGCCGTTCCTCTTCCTGCTGACGTTGGAGCTGTTCGGCGCGCCTGCGCTCCACGAACTCGATATGCAGCGGCCGGATTTCCGGCAGAAGCAAAAACTCCCGATAGCCCGCCATGATTCTCTTCATTTTCTTCAACTGATTCTCCAGCTCCTTTTTTTCCTCATGGCTTTGTTTTCTGTGGGCCGTGTATCCCGCTTCAAGCCGCGTCAGTTTTCCGCGAAGGGTATCCACTTCCCGTTGCAGGATTTCCTTCTCCGTCTGGACAAGGTGTTTGACGGCAAGCGCCTTTTTCAGTTCTTCAATGAGGGAAGAGGCTTTTTTCAGCACGGACGGATAATTGAGAAAAGAGGCTTTCGGTAGTTCGGTCTCCTCCCGAAGCACCTTTTCCGCTTCCTCAGCCTGCCGCTCATACTCTTCAATGCTCTTTCTCAACTCTTCCTCACGCTGTTCCAATGCGTTGATAAGCTGCCGTGAATTTCGGGAAGTCTCTTCGGATTCCTGAATCAATTTTTCCAAAGCTTCCTGTTGCTGCTTGAACTCGCGGGTATCCAGATGCCTTTTCGCGGAACCGGGTGTCTGTTCCACGCCGCGTTCAATGACGAAGCCCCGGCTTTGCAGATGGGCGGGAAGCCCGGCTTGCAGTTTCCGCAGACTCTGACGGGTATAGATTTTGTTGGCGTTGAGCCTTCCGTCCGGCGTCACCGGCACATGAAGGAAGTGCATGTGCGGCGTCTTTTCATCCATGTGAACCATTGCGGAAACGACATTCTCCGCGCCCACAAATTCCGTGAGAAAGGCTTTGCTCTCCTCAAAGAAACGCCTTGTTTCCTCCGGCGTGAGAGCATCAAAAAACGCCTTGTCCGAGGTGACGATAAGCCCGCACATGCGCACGGCGTCCTTTCTCACGGCCTTGACCAGCAGGAGATCGTCAATGCGGTTCTGAATGGCCTCGGCATAGTTCGATGAGGCGACTTCGTGCAGCTCGTAGTTCGCCGCGCTCCTGTCGTAGTCAATATCGGGGTTGCTGTGGCTCTCCCGTTCCCGCCGGTTGTGACTCTGGATGCCGCGTATGGCCTCCTTTTTGAATTTGTCCATGTGGAGTACGAGGTAGGACATGGTTTTTTCCCTTTACTCATTTTCAGTGGTGACAACGGTGACAGTGGTGACAATCGAGCAATGGCAATGCTTTTCGGCTGTCACCACTCAAATATGCAATGGTGACAGTGGTGACAGGCGTAACCCCTTGCGGCTATAGGTTTGTCACCATTGTCACCACTGTCACCGCTCAATCAGGCAAGGCAGGAGCAGTTTCTTCATCCGGGTCATCAGGCAAACAAACAATGTAGACACGCACGCGCCCTAGACCAGGAAGCCTTTCCTGATGTTTCAGTCTGTTTTTAGAAGGAGTGCGTAACCATCCAGCTTCACGCAGAACACGCACAGCTCTTGCCTCTGCGTATCCCCTGACGACTTCGGCCCGAAAACTCTCCGGAAGTATCAGATACTCGGTCGTGCCGTTGCGAGTACGCTGAAATCCCACCCGGTTGATGCAGGTGGACATTTGCGTATCCAAATCCTGAAAGCGGCTTGCGCCGTGCCGTTCGATGAACAGCCGTACCGTGGAAAGGATGGCGGTATCCTCGGAAGCTCCGGTTCCGCCTCTTGCCGTGAGCCAGTCCCGGAAGCAGATTTCGATGCAGTTCAATACGTCCAGCTTTTCGGGAAGGATGCCCAGCCGCAGGGCCAGCATTCCGGCCATGCCGCACAGGGCGAAGCGCATGGCCACACGTCGTACCTGTCCGTCAGCGCCTTCGGGGACAAGATGCCTGACGGCATCGGCCATTGCCGGGCCGATTTCCGCCCGGACGGCGTTCAGGGTTTCGACCTTCGTCAGCTTTTGCAGAAAATCATGCCCCGCATGACCGTAATGTTCGGAAGCAAGCAACTTGATACGATTGGCCACGGCTCCGGCATCGGGAAGACCATGCAGGCTGGTGAGCATGGACGAGTCCACAGGCAGCCCCACGAAACGCACTTCCTGCCCGCCTCTGGATTTCAGACCGTTCTCGGCCAGCTTGTCGGAAAGCCCCAGTTCGCCGCTGGAGAGAAAGAGCAGACGCCAGTTCTGGGAACGGCGAATTCCGCCTTCACGGTTCGAGCGGCCTTTGCCCTGTCCGTTGGCCAGCATGTAGGCGCATTCGGCAAGAACACGTCCGTTGACCTGCCCCATTTCATCCAGAATCAGCACATTGTCGTTGTGCAGGGCGGCGATGCCTTCAAGCCCGTTGTCCGTAGCCCGCCAGCTTCGGACATGTTCATGACCGCCCCAGACGGAGGCGGCGATCTGAAGGGCCGTGGTCTTGCCGGAGGATGAGCCTCCCTCAAAACTGAAGCCGCCGCCTTCCAGACCGGCCGGGCGAAGCAAAGGCCCGGCGAAGGCCGCGCATAACGCGAAACTGAGACGGGAGTTGCCGACGCACAATTCCGCTATCTCCCGCCAGCCTTCCATCGTTCCAGATGTACGGTACAAGCCGCCATGCTGCGAGGATTGCAGCACGGTGTCTTCTTCTGTTACGCCGTAAACGGTATCGGGAAGCACGTAGACGGATTCATGCCAGCCCGTGCGCAAAACACAGCGTATCCGTCGGAGGGGCCGGACCGTGGACAGAAATGCCGCCAGCTTCGACCGGGTGGACGGATTGCCGAACCACCCGCCGGAGGCCAGTATGCTGTACCAGTCGTTTCCCTGCCGGAACAGCATTTCCACGGGCATGGCCCATGCGTGCTTGTTGCCATCCGGGTCAATCCATTCCAGCATCAGGCCCCATTCGTTGCCGTCAGCTCCCCGCGTCATGCCTTTGACCAGAAGCGGAGGACCAAGCCGGATTTCCTGACTGTCTCCGTCCGATCTGGTCTCCAGCTTGTACAGCCCGGCGCGTCTGCCTTCCTTCACCAGAAAAAAGCCTTCCGGCATGGGGCAGTCGTCATCCCGCTTTCGCGCTTCTTCCACAACGGCCCGGACAGCCTCAAGAGAACGCAGCCGGTGCAGGTCGTTGAAGTCCGTCGCCTTGCCTTCATGAACCGGGCAGACGGCCAGCTTGCCGCCCACGGCCTGAGCCGCCAGAGAGGCCATCTTCTTGCCGGGATTCCCTTGTGTCTCCGTGTCGTTATCGGCACAGAGGATGATTTCACGCTTTGCATACCTCTCTCTGGCCATGACGGCCACGGCTTTCAGATTCCCGGCGTTGAAGGCCACAAGACATGCATAACCGGTCGCCAGATGAAGACTGATCGCTGTAGCATACCCCTCGGCAATCAGCAGGGGACCGTCTTTCTTCCTGTCTTCGGTGGAAAAGGAAAAGAAGCCTCCCGCCGTGCGTCCTCCCTTGAGAAAGAACTTGTCCGTACCCTCGGCAGTTTGTTCCGGCAGGATGAATTGCAGACTTTGTATCCTGCCGGACTGGTTCAGAACAGGGATAATCAGACGCCCGTCTTTTGTCCGGCGCAATCCGATGGCCGGGACTCCCTTCCGTTGCAGGTAGGGATGGTCGTCCCCGGCGTTTCGGGAACAGTTCCAGATGCTCGCGGCCAGTTTGGCGGCGGCCTGCCAGCGGCGGTTCTGCTCGGTTTCCTTGTGCGCTTTGATGGCCCGGGTGCGTTCACGCAGGGCATCCCGTTCGGCGGCGGTCAGTTCTTTTTCTGGCTTGTATGTCCATGTACCTTCATCGCCGGTGCGCCAGTTTTTCCACCAGATGGAGGCCGGAGTATCCAGAAACGCCTTGTACGCGCCGTCCCTGCGATGGGGCCGGTCCGCTGTGCCACAGCGGTGCAGGAGGCCGTCGGCCTGCACGACCTCGATCTCCAGCCCCGCTGCACGCAGACACTCGGCAAAACTGTGCAGAATGTCGGCGCTCATTATCGCTTCCTCAATTGAGGGGCGGAATCTCTGGTATGGACGCAGCGTGACGCAAACCAGTCTTCAAGGTCTTCTATGTCGTACATGACACGGCTGCCGAGCTTGGCGTAGCGCGGGCCAACTTTTTTACAGCGCCAGCAGGCCAGTGTGCATGTCTTCACGCCGTACATGTCGGCAACTTCTTGCGGTGATAATTTTTTGGTCGCCATCAGCATCTCCCTGTATTCAGGCTGAAGTGTATGAATCCATCCAGAAGCATCTGGAGAGAACACACCCTATGCCCAGAGGAAAACGCTGAACAGACGGGGTGTTAGCAAAGGCGAAACAAAACCTCCCTTTCTTAGGCCTAAGAAAGGGAGGTTGATAATTTTTATGTTATTTTACTATGTTATAACGGGGACAAGTTGAGGGCTGCGAACCTGAGCAGGTCAGGTTTCTTGCCTTTCAGGGATTTTGAATAGGCGCTCCGCCGTGGTTGATATACTCTTTCGGCATTGCCTTGCGAAAAATTTCTATGTAATTGCCCGGAGCGTTTTCAACCCCCAACGTCTTGCCGATTTCCTTGTATTGGCGCATAATTTCGTGTTTGGCGAGTGGGTGGGTGAATTCTCTGGTAACCTTATTCGCTAATATGACAAGAATGTGTATATGTGCTTCTATTTGTTCGATTTCGTTTTTTAATTTGCCTTCTCGTCCCGCTGCGCTGGTATATTTCTCCGTCATTTCCTTGTATTTCTTTTTCAGCTCTTCAATCTCCCTGTTGAGTTTTGCGGCATCACAGCTTGGAGCTACACTGCTTTCGCCACACCAGCGCGTCTGATTTTCCTCCACAATTGCGGAAAGTTGTGTGGCATCGCAACAATATTCGGGCGATCCGAGAGCAAAAAACTTATTGAACCCAAAGAGCATGGGAGAAAGAAAGTTGGAAACTTCACGGCAATCCACGCCGAGTTTTCCTCCCGCCGGGATTGCTTCATGACTTTTGAACACCCGGATACGATAATGGCGAAGCGCTTCCAACTGTTCATGGTTCGTGGAAGCATGCAGCATGAGCATGGCTTCACTCAGACGGATTGCGTGATCAACGTGATGTTTGCGCCATGTTCCCACATAAAGCGCACAAAAGGCGCAGATGCTCCAAACAGCGGCCCCGCCGATCACGACGCACCAGAGCAGTATCAGCGCTACTCCTGCAAGTGAAACGCCTTGCGTAATTTTAATAACGGTAAACATGGTTGTCAGCCATGCCATGAGAAAGGCAAGGCCACAGCCCAGAACAGCAATCAGCAGAAATTTGATAATCGAACCGTTGGGAACAAACTTCATGGGAGAATCTCCCATTGTCCGCCCTTGCTGGGACCGATGCGGCGCAAGATGCCCTTTTTCTTGAGCATGGTTGTTCTGTAAAGAATCGTGCGTCGGCTCACGTTTAGAACAGTAGCGAGTTCGGTTGTGGTTATGCGCGGATTGGCGGAGATGTGCTCAAGGAGCGCAAAAAGTTCTGGTGCAATTTCCGGTGCAATATCGCGCAGAGTTGCATCAGAAAGCCCTTGTTTCTGGTGCAAATTTTGTGTTTTTGATGCAAGTTCTGGTGCAAGTACCCCAGTGTTTTCCGCAGGCCGGTGGGTTCTGCGTACAATGGCCTTGAACAGCGAACTCTCCCGATCGTCTTCAAAATCAATATCCGGCCATGCCTTAAGAGCGCGCAGAATGCCGGAGCCGATGCCGTGGTAGGGCAAAAGCCCCTTGGCGGCGTAAGAAATCAGGATGGGGTTGCGGATATTGGAATTGCCGGCTTTGATATTGGCTATGGTCAGATTGTTCGGCAACGTGCCGGGGCTGATGATTTCCACGCGGTCATCAAAAATGAAAATGCGGATGGGCGCGCTGACAAGATAATCCCTGTGTACAAGGGCGTTGACCAGCAGTTCCTCAAAAACCTGTTCCGGTATTTCCGGCGTACCCGGTGAGTTGACGCCATTCTTGCCCTGTACCTTGTGCAGGTTGCGCATGACAAAAGCCAGGGCGTCCTTGAAAAGTCTGCTCAACGGACCTTCAAAATCTTCGGTGTCATCGTAGCTGTCAGCATGAACGGCAATTCCCGGAAAGCGGACGCCTTTTGCCACGAACTGCGGAAAAATCAGCTCCGGCTGTTCGGCAAAAAGCAGCACTCCGGCCAGATTGAGATTGCCATCGCCAGCGGCGAGGTTCAGATTTTGCAGCAGGCGCAGTTGTTCTGCGTGGGTATCCGGGAAGTCACTGTCATACCGCTTTTTCAAAAAATCCCGGAACAGCAGCTTGTCCAGTTTGTTAATGCCCGCCTTTGTGGGCAATTCATCGGCATGGAATTGGCTGGTATACTGAAAAAGACGGCGCAGTTCCTCTTTAGAATTGATACGTCGCTTGTCCGCCCCGGCTTTCAGCCAGATAACGCCTTTCCTGTCAAAGTAGGGTTTGTCCATTCCTGCAGGAACGGTCAGGGCGATAACCACATTTCCATTTTCAAGAAGAATGTTCTGCGTCTGCACCACAAGCGGGCTGCGGACATGCTGGCTGGCGGCGTTGCCGATCAACTGGTTCGCATCATGCAATTCTCGGGATGTTATGCCGGACAGTGTTCCATCATCCTGCACGCCGATAAAAATTACGCCGCCGTTGGCATTGGCGAAGGCGGCCATTTCCGCAGCCAGAGAATCCGCATTGTCGATTCGGGACTTGAACTGGCGTGTGCTGTCCTCGCCTGCGGCGGCCTGTTCCCTGAGCGTTTGAAGTGTGAATGCCATGCCTGCTCCTTACAATACTATCTTTTTCCTCACCATGTGTACACGATAATCGGAACAGCCGCAAAAGCTACCGTTGGCCGGAGAGAATGTCCGCCGCCGCGTTGCTGGCAGCGGCCAAGGTCTCCGGCAGGAATTGGGCATACTTCTTTTTGGTGAAATCCACATTTTTGTGTGTCAGCATTTCCGAGATCATGTCCATGCTGAATTTGCCGCTGTTGGCGAGGCTTACGGCAAAGTGATGCCGCAGCCCGTGGAAGGGCCGGAACTTGGGCGGCAGGCCCGCCGCCTTGCGGAAGCGGTCAACCGCTGTGCAGTCTTTGCGCATCTCGCCGTTTTTGCCGGGGAAAACATAGGGGCTGCCGGGAAAATGTTCGTCACGCCATGCCATTTGTTCTTGTAACAGTTCTTCCACCAGGGAACTCATGCCGATGGAGAGGGTTTTTCTGCCCTTGGGATCGCGCAAACGAATGAGCTTGAGGTCAAAGGCCACGTCCTCATCTTGCAGTTTGAACATCTCCCCGCGCCGCATACCGGTAAAAAAGGCCAGCAGGAGCATATTGCCCACATCGCGGGCTGGCCATGTGCGGGCGCAATCCAGAAAGCGGCGAGTTTCTTCCGGCGTCAGATGCTCAATAACCTCATTGTCCTTAACGGGCATTTCGATCTGAAAGGCAAGATTGGGGCAGCGGTTGGTCTTGACGCCAAAATTGATGATGCGCCGCAGAAGCTCAAGAGTATTCCAGAGAGTGGCCGGTTTGCGTTCGCTCAGGGATTTGCGCAGCTCCTCCACCATCTGGGGCGTGATTTCCGAGACGCTTCGCTTGCCGAACAGCGGTTTGAGGTGTTTGAGGTAACGGTTGCGATCCGTGGTCAACCCTTTGAGGGTCAGCCCCTTGATGTCAAAATATGCATCCGCAATTTCGGCAAAGGGCTTGTCTTTCTCCGCCTGTTCGCGGCGGAGTTCTTTGGCGGTTTTGACTTCTTCGCCATGTCTGATGGCCTTTATCCGATCAGCGCGAATTTCCGCCGCCACGTCCGGCCCGTATCCTTCGGAAATTTTGCCTACCTTTTCCCAGATGAGGCGGCGGCCGGATTTAAACGTGATGTAGAAACACAGGTCAGGCGCGCCATTATACATTTCTGACGTTTCGTACACATAAACGCCAGCCCATTTTTTTGGGTGGTATCGCCGTTTTTGGGTAGCCATGAACTGCCTTGGGTTGTGGTTCATACGCGGGAGCAGGTTTTAACCGGCAAAATTTTTCTAACCTATTTCTAACCACACCGTCAATTTCTAACCATTCAGGTCAATGCGCGGCAAAGTCTTATTTTTGATAACTTATTGAAAATAAAAATAAATCAAAGTCTATCCAGCTGTGTCTAACTCTTTCAAGTTCTGTCAAAAAGGGTTCATAACCCGAAGGTCGTAGGTTCAAATCCTGCCCCCGCAACCAGAAAGATCAAAGGCTTCCGATTTTCATCGGAAGCCTTTTTTCGTTAGCGGGATCTTTTTCCCACTACTGTTCCTGTCCCCACTCCTCATTGCCTGTCAGGACTCCGCGCTTCTACCAAGCTACGCAGAGGTCATCACGCAATCTCTGGCGGAAGATATTTCGTCAGGGCTTCCGCAATTTCCGGATGCTTCCCACTTTGCAGCATGCGTAACACCAATGGACAGTAATCATCATTTCGTCTGCCAAAATATTTTCCGATGGAGTTCGCAAGACCTTTTTCATTAAAAAATTTGAGTATGTCAGCGTAGTTTTCACTTTTGCAAATCGCCTGAAACTTTTCTTCGTGTGTACTCTTAATCAGGTCATAATTTAGGCTTTCTATGGCACAATTGAGAGAATCTTTCGCTTTAGATTCATTTTTTGAAGAAATATCAGCTACTTGCAGACGATATTTTATATCAGCCACAACACTTTGGCATATTTGGCTATCAATCTGTTTTTTTAATCTTTCATTCAAAATATATCCCTTTATTTTTTCGAAAATCTCATTTTCATTTTTAATTTCATGCCTAGCAACAATTTTAATCAATTCTTCTACGAGAAAAAGATTCTCGACTTCGGCAACTTTAATAGTAAATATATTATATTTTTTATAAGAATCTATTTCATTTTCATTTCTATAGTCTCTATCAATGATACCATAAACATCGATACCGTGTAGATTTTTTGTTTTCTGGAATACTTTTGTTCGTACAACAACTTGTGTACAACTGCCACACGCTATAACATGGAATTGAGGATAAAGCTCTGTATAGAGTTGCGTATCAAGGCTATTTTTTTCTCCTTCCACAAAAAGAATCGGCTTGCGACTGCCCAAAATTTCCAAAAGAAGAGCTTCAGGCAGCTCGCTATCTGTCAGCTTTTCAAACTGCCAAGCTATTCCATCATACGATTTTACCCATATTTTGTCAGCCTGGCTATGCAGGGCAGCAAAGTCAGTGTCATGGGTAATATATATGAAAAGACAGTCCGGACGAACCTGCTCCAGCCCTTTCCAAAGACGATTCATTATTGAGCCGTGTAAATGGAGTTCAGGTTCATCAATAATCAATTTTTTATTATCAGGAATGCATAATACCTGAACTATAAGATAAAGAACAGCTCTCTCACCGTCACTCATTTCTGTTGCAAAATATTTTTCTTTATTCCCGTTTTTATCGACTAAAGCATAGAATTTTGAATCATCTATAACTATATTTCGGTGTGGAAAAATACTATTCCATACGGCAATAAGAGCGTGTTTGGAAACTCATTTATCAATAATGAAACGTTTCAACAGTATG